>Ga0233434_1000158_pt1 | contig 87221 bp, 72 predicted proteins | sample SI_122_August201_4_FD_182738 | JGI IMG/M metagenome (GOLD analysis project Ga0233434, IMG submission 182738) | Seawater microbial communities from Saanich Inlet, British Columbia, Canada - SI_122_August2016_120_MG | ecosystem: Environmental > Aquatic > Marine > Inlet | place: Canada: British...
GAGAACGGGGTGCCCATTGCCGGGAAAGAAGATCATATCGACGATAAAGGATATACCGATCCCAAAGAAGTGTCCGAGGATCAAGCCGATAAAGAAGGGCGAGGCCTTGCGGTAAAGCTCGATGCCGCCGAAGCGCATGATCAGGCTTTTGGCAGCCCAGGCGACGAAGATCGCCGGGGCCTGGTTGCGGACCATCCAGATGGCGGAGATGGCCAGGCCCACCGGGTGTATCGGCCACCAGGGGAAGCGGTATTGCATAAAGGTTAACAAGGCCATCGCCACCGCACCGATGCTGAAGAAACCGAGCTTTTGTGCGTGGAAATCAGCGGGCGTTTTAATCTTGGCCATCACGTCGTCGAAGGAGCGCACACCGGCACCGGAGGAGACGCGGAAAAACCAGGAGTTGAAATTGGAGGCGCCTTGCTCGTAGGCCATGGAGATGACGTAGATAATGGTCACGGCGAAACCCACGAGCAGGGCGAGGACGATGGCCATACACAGGCCGCGGCGGCTCATGCGCATCGTATCGTGCAGGCGGGCGGCATGGGCGGCGGCGGGCATGAAGATCGACTGCACGTCGCCGAAGAATGAATAACACAGCCCTAGGGCGGCCAGACCAGAGGAAGATATGGAACTGGTGCCGAAGGTCATCATGGTCATCGCCTGGCTGACGATGGGCGTGGTCAGGTAGAACACGCCGGCTTGCACCACCAGGCGAGTAATACCCAAATAGGCGATCAGCACGCCGCCCAAAAAGAAGATCGCCACGGAAGGCTCCATGCCCGCTTTGTTGAGCCAAGTGAGCATATAGGCGATGCCGACAACCAGGCCGACGACGGCGGCGCGGTAGGACATCAGCTCGCGGCTGTCGTCGATGGGCAAGTTCGGGTCCCATGCCTTGCGGAATACGTCCTTGATGTGGTCGCGGGCCATCCACAGGCCCCACAGCACCAGCACCACGAAGGCGCCCCAACACTGCCAGGAAGTCGATGGTAAACCCCAGACGAAGTTGTCGGCTTCGGTAACGCCAACGCCGAAGCGGTTGAAGAGGCCCTCCTCTAATAGCAACAACAGATAGAACAGCCAGATGCTGAAGGTGACATTGAGGTTGGCGAAGTACATAAAGCCGACGACGGGAAAATAAAAGCGGATATTGATTGTCGGAAAGCCGTGCGCGATCTGGATGGGGTGGGCCCACTCGATCTTGGGGAAGAAATGGAAGAAAAACCCGATGATATTCCAGAATACGATAAAGAGCGGGATCGCCGCGCCGATCCAGAAGACCTTGTTGCGCAAAATGGCGGGCACGCGCGAGGATGGGTCGTCGGAATCGGCGACGAGCGCCAGGGGGATTTCCATTAGCGGATAGGCTAGTCGTTCGCGCTCGACCCACTGTTTGCGCAGGATCACGACCATGCAAAAACAAACGAAGTAGAGGGTCCAGATAAAACTCAGCCACCAGAACATCGGCATGGTCCAAGCGTCGAGTAGCGTGATCCAGGGCGTCGGTTCGCCGATCGGTAGTCCTTCGAAAAACCAGGTCATGGCCAGGCCGTCGTTGGAGGGCAATAGCCAGGCGGGCAAGTGCGGCAGCACATAAGTGCCCCACTGATTTTCGGCGGAGGCGACGTAGTAGGGGGTGGTCGGGATCGACATCACGAAACCCATCATGAAAATGGGAATGCCGGTGGTGACCAGGCCCATGACGACGACGGTGATCATCTCGGCGGGGCGAATGGCCCAACCGGGATTGATAGTTTTGAGTAGGATATTGAGCAGGATCAGACAGCAGAAGGAGAAGCCGACGGCGATCGGGAAGAAGGACCAGGTGATCTCCGAGGAGCCTAAGACCCAGATGGCATAGGGGGCACCTAGGCAGACTACCAGGACCTGGATTAGGCCTAGGCTCAGGGAGCGGAGGGTGAGGCCGCTGGCGGTGTCGGTTTGCGCGTTGGGTTTGGCTTCCACGAATGTACCTTAGTAGTTGGAAATGGAGAAGATACCTCGCGGTGAATGGGTGGTCAAGCTCGGATCGTTGGATGGCAAATAGCTGGTTATACGGGCGATGGCCTCTGGCCTGCGCATGGCTGTTCCAAAAATACAATAAGGCAGGAATTACGGTTTTTAGCTAAAAATTAAACAGGTGCTCGACTTAAGCGCGCAGAAGCTTGTTAACAAAATTGACATCTCCATTTTTTGCTAATGTATTAGGTTCTCAAATCCTTGCATATTATCAATTAAGGTCTATCTTGACTTCTTTGGGTTTTGTATCGCTAAATTGTTATTCGACGACGTAGTTTTTGCCTAAGAAGTACTATCAGCGACTGGTTTATTTGGTGTATTATTTCCCGTAGTGCACTTGATCCAGGCAGCGCCGCATATATCGGCCAAGGGTCGAATATATAGTTTGCACTGCCTGTGATTCCCCGCCCAACCGCCGATTGTTACGCGGTCGTTCAGCGAATTTCCCATCTGTGCCACAGCAGTACCCGAATTCAATAACGACGCGATATCGTCTGCGCGGTTGCTACCGTGCTCTCTGTTCTGAGCGCATGTGTTATCGCGTGAATTTCTATCGATTCACCTTATCAAGTTCTTGAGGCCCTTTTTACATGAAGAAGATCATCAACAATTTCACGCTCAATCCTAAAAACGATATCCTGTCGGGTTTGACCGTCGCCCTAGCGCTGATACCGGAGGCGGTCGCTTTCTCCTTCGTGGCGGGCATCGATCCGCTCGTCGGTTTGTACGGCGCCTTTATGATGGGGTTGATCACTGCGCTGATCGGCGGCCGTCCCGGTATGATCTCCGGGGCCACCGGCGCGATGGCCGTGGTTATGGTACACATGATCCAGCAGGGTAATGAGGTGGGTTTGGCGTTGCCGATGCCGATTGAAAACCTCGGTTTGCAATGGCTGTTTATCACGCTGCTTTTTGTCGGCACAATTCAAATCGCCGCGGGTTTTTTGCGGCTGGGTAAATTCGTCCGCTTGATTCCCTATCCGGTGATGATGGGCTTCGTGAATGGTCTGGCCATCGTGATCTTCCTGTCGCAGCTCGAACTTTTCAAAGAACAGGTCAATGGCCAAATGCAATGGTTGCCCGGCGGTGATATGGCGCTGATGCTCGGCCTTGTTGCTTTGACGATGGGCATTATGTACGGGTTGCCCAAGGTGACCGAAAAAATTCCGGCCGCGCTGGTGGCCATTATCATCGTCGCCAGTATCACGATATTCGGCGGGATGGACGTCAATACGGTAGGGTCTTTTATACGCGACGGCGGCGGTGAGGGGCTAAAGGGTTCGCTGCCGGTGTTTCAGATACAGATCTTCGGTTTGCTGGATACGGTGACGGGCCACTGGGGGCTGATTATTTCGACCGCTTTCCTGTTAGCGGCGATCGGCCTGATCGAATCGCTGATGACCTTGAACCTGGTCGACGACTTGACCGATACGCGCGGCAGCGGCAACAAGGAGAGCGTTGCGCAGGGGGTCGCGAATTTTACCAATGGCTTGTTCGGCGGTATGGGCGGCTGCGCGATGATTGGGCAATCGATTATTAACGTGAAATCCGGCGGGCGCGGGCGTCTGTCGGGCATCGTCGCGGCGATGGGTTTGCTGGCTTCGGTATTATTCGGCGCGCCTTTGATCGAGCAGATCCCGCTGGCCTCGCTGGTCGGGGTGATGTTTATGGTGGTGGTAGGCACATTCGCCTGGAGTAGCTTTCACATAATCAACAAAGTGCCGCGCACCGATTATTTCGTATTGTTCGTGGTGTCGGCGGTTACCGTTTGGCAGGACTTGGCGATAGCGGTGATTACCGGGGTGATTATCTCGGCGTTGGTTTTCGCCTGGAAAAACGCGACGATGATTCGCGCCCGCAAACGCATCAAAGACGACGGCACCAAGGTCTACGAGATTTGGGGGCCGCTGTTTTTCGGGGCGGTGCACACCTTCAATTCGAAGTTTGACGTGAAGAACGATCCGGATAAGATCGAGATCGACTTTGTCGAGTCGAAGGTCAGTGATCACTCGGGTATTGAAGCGTTGACGAACTTGGTTGACAAATATGCCGACGCTGGCAAGTTGGTTACGCTGAAGCACCTGAGCCCGGAGTGCAAGACGCTGTTGTTGAGGGCGAATCCGAGTTTAGACGCGATTATCGAGACTTCGATCGACGATCCGCGTTACCACGTGGTGACGGATATGATGGACGCGGAGGTTTAGGGCGATAAGACCCCAGGCCACTTGACCCGATCTCCCCCAAGGCCCTTTGTTATTCCCATACATCGATTTTGCGCTGGCGGTAATTCGATCCGGCGCTGGGGGATCGCTAACATATGCCGTCACAAATACTGCAATCGCAGATCATTCACAAACATTCGGGGCGTTACGTGGCCTGGCCGATGATTGCGCGTGCGGCCAACGGTGAGCTACTGGTCGTTTTTTCCGGAGATCGGGAAGGGCATGTGTGCCCTTTTGGCAAGACGTTCTCGATGCGCTCCGCCGACGATGGTGTTAGCTGGAGCCAGCCCGAGCTGATTAACGACTCGCCGATGGACGACCGCGACGCCGGGCTGTGTGTCTGTCCCGACGGCACGCTGATTGTCAGCTGGTTTACCACCTGGCGCAACCCGGCAGACGACACGCTGACGCCGGCGTGGTGTGCGCATCTGCAAAACATCAGCGCAGAGCACATTGAGCAGTGGACGCGCGGCGATTTAATGGACTCGGAACTGGTGCGGCGCGGACACTGGATTCGCCGCTCGACCGACAATGGACACACCTGGGAAGAGCCCATTGCCGTGCCGGTGACGGCGCCCAATGGACCGAATACCACGGCGGATGGCCGCCTCATTTTTGTCGGTAACAATAGCTATAGGCGCAGCGACCGCTCCAGTGCCATAGCCTGCGTCGAATCGCGCGACAATGGATTGACCTGGCATACTATCGCGGAGATCTCCATGTTTCCAGATGCTGCGCCGAGTGATCCGCAGGGCATGCGCTATTTGGGCGAACCCCATGTGGTAGAGGTGGCCGACGGGCACCTGCTCGGTATGGCTCGCCACGAGGAGCAGCCCTATGTGGAAGGGCGTGAGACGGGGCGGCTATGGCAGTTTGAGTCGCTGGACGGGGGGCATAGCTGGAGCGAGCCGCGCGAGACGGAGATACTCGGGAAACCGCCGCATCTTCTGAGGTTAAAAGATGGCCGTATCGTTGTAACGTATGGGTATAGACATGCGCCCTACGGGCAGCGCGCCTGTATCTCCGAAGATGGCGGTAATACGTGGGACTACAAAAACGAAGTTGTGCTACGCGCCGATGGACCCAATAACGATCTGGGCTATCCGGCGACGGTGGAGTGCGCCGATGGCACTCTGCTGAGTGCGTATTATCAACGGCAAGCGCCCGAAGAAAAGCCCTGTCTGATGACGACGCGCTGGCAAATTTAAAAATAAAAGTGTTTACTCTGGTTGACGGTCACCGTCACTGGGTGATGCTGTTCGATCTGGTCCAGCGATCACCGAGATCGCGCTGCTCCTTACGTCTGCACACGAAGACACCACCCAATACGACCCTGGCGAAAGACAGCCCTTTCAATGCCGCTGTTTTTCCACGGCTCCAGCTTGCATATAAGCTATTGGGGGATCGTCTGGCTATCGACAAAGACAGCCCCCATGCCTCCTTGCAATACAGTGGTTATACAGCCGTGCAGATCGGGGCAATCGGCGAATAGTTCTATCCAGTCCATGCTAATGCCGCCCGGCTTTGTCATCCTGATCTGCGTGCCAGGTATCGAGTTCCTGTTTTAGCGTGGCGATATTCGGTGCAAAACGCGGCTGGTCGAGCTGATTTTTTTCTTCCCAGGGATCGTTCTGCAGATCGTAAAACTCGTATACGGCTTCGGCGCCGCTGCCTTCGCGCATTAGCTTGCCGTCGTCGCGCACGACAAAGGACTGCTTGCCCTTCTTCCACAAAGTGCGATTGTCCCACATTTCGGTCTGGCCCGACCATAAGGGGGTCAAGTCGCGCGACTCGGCATCTGCCGGTACGGTCGCGCCGGCTGCCGTTAAGCAGGTGGCAAAGAGGTCAATATTACTGACGTTGAGGGCGCAGGTTTTGGGTTGTTGTGCTACTCGCGGGTCGCGCACGATTAAGGGCACGTGCGTCGGGCCTTCGTAGGGCAGGCCCTTGTAAAACGAGCGGTATTGGCCACCGAATTCGCCGTGGTCGGCCGAAAAAATGACCAGCGTGTCGTCGGCCAGGCCTTCTTCTTGCAATGTCTGCAATAACTGGCCGACGCCGTGGTCGATCATTGCCACGTAGCCGTAGTAGGCCGAGAGGATCTTGCGATAGGTGGTCTCGTCCCAACCCGATTCATCGCGGCGCTGGCGCCAGGCCATATGCGCCGAGTTGCGAAAGATCGGTTTGTCCTCCACTCCGTGGTAGAAGTCCGGTGGCAGCGGGATCTCGTCGGGTGGGTAGAGTTGGTCCCAGGGCTCCGGGCACAAGAAGGGTTGGTGGGGGCCGAAGAAAGAGCAATTGAGGAAGAAGGGCCGGTCTTTTTGGCGTTCATGGCGCAGGTAATGGATCGATTCGCGCACCGCCCAAGAGGCCTCGTGGTGCTCTTCGTCGACAAAGTTGCTGCCCAGCATAAAGCGCAACTCGTCGGTGTGCTGGCAGGCCTCGTCTTCGGTGAAGAGGCGCACGGCTTCTGAGGGTTTCTCGGCGTAGGCGGTTTCCCGCAAATAGCGCAGATAGGCCGAGTCCTCGGCCTCCTCCGACGAATAATTGGTATAGGGCGCGTCGTGCCGACGCATATAGCGGAAACCGAAATCGCGGTGCATGGGTTTGAGGTGGAGTTTGCCGACTAGGGCGGTGTCATAGTTGTTTTGCGCCAGGTATTCGGGCAGCACCGGCAGGTCGGGCGGCATCAGGGTGGTTTGGTTGCCCTGCATGCCGTGCGTATCGGCGTAATAACCGGTAAAAAGCGATGCGCGTGCTGGGCCGCAGGCCATCGTAGGGCAATAGGTGCGGGAAAAGAGCGTGCCCTGTGCGGCAAGCGCATCCAAGTGCGGTGTCTGCACCACGGGATGCCCTAGGGTGCCTAGGCAATCGTGGCGAAACTGATCGCTGAGAATGAAGAGGATATTCACGGGGAACAGACGCGCAAGATAGATGAGCCACTGCCATACTGCATGCATAGCCTCCCTTGGGTGTTTATGGATGGGGAAAGGTTAAGGATATGGCGGGCCGGCGGCAAATTCGCTCGGCGACATTTTGCGATAGCCCCTAGTTTCTCAGCTCTTCCATGTCGGCCAGTATTTCATCGAGTTTTTTCATTATATTGCCGTAGACCAGCTTCATATCGAAGCGGTAGAGCGCTGGCGCGGTGAGGGCTATAATCCCCGTGCAGGCGACGGCTGCTAATGCCCAGTAGACGGGCACGCCGTCTACTAGATAGATCTCGGGGCGGATTTCGATCACCTTCTTCAGCATCTTTTCGCCGTGGTGCGAAAACCATAGTCCCAATACGATGCCGACAAAAAGCACGGGATAGAAAAAGCGGTATATCATCGAAAAGCGGGCGATATTGCCTTTCAGCCAGTTGTTGAACGCCTTGATATATTCGTAACTATTGACGCCCTTATCGATGGCTTCCAGGCTACGCAAATCCCGCTTGCCGACCACGACTAGCAGGGCGAATAGCGTGAACAAGGTCGCGCCGACATAGGGCAGCCCGACCGCGACGCAGGTGATGAGCGCCACGATTGCGAAGGCCGCGAGAGCCCGCAGGTTTATTTTGAACATGTGGGTCATCTTGTCGACGATATTGCTCGATTTTTGATTGTAGAGGTCGTTGAGCTTGGGAGCTATTGGCGCCTTGTCGTCTAGAAAGCCCTCTTGCCAAATCGCTTCAATGGCCTTTTCCATTTTAATACAGTTTCCTCAAGCGGTCTTTAATGCGTGTGATGCGCACACCGATATTGTTGGCGTTAGTTCCGGTGATTTCGGCGATCTCCTGGTATGACTTTTCTTCCAAATAGAGTAGGATCACGCCCCTGTCAACTTCGGATAGCTGCCGGATGGCGTCGTAGAGCTTGTTGATTGGCGCGTCGGCGAATGCGCGACTGTCTTCGCTAGCTTCGGCCGGTAGGTAATCCGAGGCGAAACGTTGGTGGGCGTTCTTTTTCTTCTTCATCAAGGTCAGGCATACGTTCAAGGACAATTTATAGATCCAGGTCGACCATTCGGATTGCTCGCGAAAATTATCGCTGCTGCGCCAAATCTGCAGGCACACTTCCTGGTAATAGTCTTCGAAGTCCTCTTGTGTATTGGTATACCCTGCAGATCTTGATGATGATCGCGGCGTAGGGCAAGATAGAGGCTAGATAAAAATCACTGCTCACAATGTTTCGTTTCCCGTTGTTTTTTCTTGGTTAGTGGCAGCAAGCGGTGATTTATTACACCTACGCTTAGATTTTTTTGCGGTTTTTCTTTTGTTGGTAAAAGGCTATTGCTAGTGAAAATTGGGCGCGGGTATTGTCGTATCGGGGGCAGGCGGCGGCAATATATGTGGGCAGGGCATGGGCAGTGTTGGGGCAATTGTACGAGATGATGTTGTGAAGGTCGAGAGAAAACGACGGTAGAAGTGAAATCCGCCCTGCTAACTCAGTAGCAAGTCTACTCGCTTAAACCCGTTTTAATCTGCCCCGAAGAATGGACTTCAATCGTGGTTATCTGCGGGGTATCGGCCAGCAGTCGCGCGTCATCGAGGAAAAAAGCCCCGGCCAGATGGCCTTCGATACCGATCGACTCGATGAGGTCGATTTGGTCCGGAAATCCAGTATTGCAGTAGGTGTCGAGTATACTGAAGGGCTTGAAGGGAATCTCCATCAACTGCTATATCGCGATGCGCGAAATCGAGCCGGTATTTGTGGTTGGTGCGGGCTAGGTCCACGCCTAACTCGTCGACAAGGAGCGTTTAGTTGGTATTCGAACGGCGGATCTCCGGCATACCCCTCTAATTTAGTCTGCAAGTCCGGCGGCGTGGCGACCAGCGGCCGGGTCACCGGCGGCGTAATAGGTGCCCTGGTCGGCGAGCAGCATGACGGGCGTACCGATGGGGCCGCTCTTGGCTTCGACCGCGTGGCCGCGTTGCGCGAGTTGCTCACGGACGTTTTGTTCGACGGTTTCGCTGATGGTCAGGGAGCCGACTGCTGCGAAGGTCTGGTCGCGGTCGGGATTGGGGTCGAAGGAGTCCTGGTGATGCTGGGTGGCGAAGCGCGGGGCTATGACGGCCTCGGCGGGCCCCATGCCGAATTCGATATGGTCGAGTAGCAGGCATAGCGCCGTCTGGTCCTGCAGGTCACCGCCGGCGACACTGATGGCGAGCACGGGCTGGCCGTCTTTGAGCACCATGGTCGGGGTCAGGGTGATGCGCGGGCGTTTGCCGGCGGCGATGCAATTGGGGTGGCCGGGCGTAGTGTTGAGGCTGCGCAGACGATTGCCATACGAGACGCCGGTGGTGCCGCTGCCGCCGGGGTGGTAGACATTGGCGCTGGGCGTGGCCGAGACGACCATGCCGTTGCGGTCGGCGATGACGCAGGTGGTCGTGCCGCCGATACCGGGCCGGAAGACGCCGTCTTCTTTTATGGCTTGCATCGCGATGGGGTCGCCGGGACGGGCTTCTAACGAGGCTTGCGCCATATCGATGAGCGGTTGGCGCAGTTGTGTATAGGCGTCGGAGAGCAGGGCGTCGATGGGTACATCGACAAACAGCGGGTCGCCGTAGTGCGCGTCGCGGTCGGCGGTGGCTAATTTTATCGCCTCAATGGCGGCATGCACATAGTCTGCGGAAAATATGCCCATGCCCTTGAGGTCAAGATTTTCGAGCAGGCGCAGGGCTTGGCAGAGATAGGGGCCTTGCGTCCAGGTACCACACTTATAGACTTCGTAGCCTTTATAATTGACCGACACCGGGTCTTCGATCAGCGTCTGGTGGGCGGCGAGATCTTCGCGGCGCAGAAAACCCCCTTGTTCGATATAGAAGGCTTCCAGCTCTTCGGCGATATCGTTGCGCTCGGGGTGGCGGCCGTAGAAGCGGTCACAGGCCGATTGCAGTTTTTCTTCGCGGCTGCCGCTGCTGCGTTGTTCTTCGTCGAGCATGCGTCGTAGCGTTGTAGCCAAGTTCGGGTGCCAGGCCTCCTGGCCTTTGTCGAGCAGGTTCAGGGTCGGAGCGATGATCGTCGAGAAGCTTAGGGTGCCATAGCGCTGTAAGAGGGTGATGCAGAGATCCACGACGGAGGGTACCGGGGCCATCTTGATGTCTTTGTCGGGGATGCCGTGTTGCATATACCAGTCGATAGCCGTCTGCGAGCGCGGCGCGCGGCCCATGCCGGACAGGGATTTGACCTGGTTGCCGTCCCACAGCAGGACCGGGACTTCGCCGCCGATCGAGCAGGCGCCGTGGTCGGTGACATTGAGGGCGAGGATAGTGCCTGCGGCCGCGTCGGCGGCGTTGCCGCCCTGGTCCAGAATGCTGATGCCCGCTGCGACGGCACCGGCACCTCCTGCGGCGACGACGCCGGTTTTGCTTTCGGCCTGCCAGCCGATTTCGTCAAAATTTGCCATGGTTAGAGCTCCTGGTCGAAGAAGGGATGCAGGGCGAGCAGTGCAATATCGCTCCGTTGTAGCAGTTTGTCGAGAAAACAGTGTTTTGTGCCAGGCGCCGAAGGGGATGAGGATGCGCTGGCCGGGGCGCGCGTCGAGGGCGGCGCTGATTAGCGCGTAGTGGGGGGTGTTGATGTTGGTCCAGTCGCCGTATCGGATTAACCTTGCCCGGCGAGCCAGCGTTTGGGGTAGTCGGTGAGCACGGCGTCGACGCCGGTCGGGGGGATTGAGTCAAAAGCGCGTTTGTCGTAGTTGGCTTCGAGGTGCATGGCGTGGACTTCAATGCCGAGCTCGTGGGCCATATCGACAAAAAGCGCGTCGATGATTCGCCAATCCAATTGTATTATGCTGCAATCGAGGCTGTGGGTCTTTTTGAGGAATGCCGGCGTATTACGCGGATGGGGACCAAGGTGGCAACCGCTGAGCTTTGGTTGTAGACTGCGGGCTTGTTGCCAGGTGGGCTCGTTGGTTGCGAGATAGGCGTGGTTGAGCATGGCGTGTTGGGTAATTGCGCTGACGACGGCGGGAACTAGTCTTTTATCGTCTATGGCTTTGAGGTGGACATTTATGCGCAGCGATTTGCCGAGGGCTTGGAATATCTCGCCCAGGGTAGGCACGCATTCACCGCAACCGGTGTCGAGTTGTTGCAATTCTTTTAAGGTCAACTCGGCGACGGAGCCCACGCTGTTTGTGGTGCGGTCGACATGGGCATCGTGCAGCACGACGGGATGCCCGTCGTGGGTCAGATGAACGTCGAGTTCGATACCCTGGGCACCGATTCGGGCGGCAGCGCGAAAGGCGCCCAGGGTGTTTTCGGGGTATTCGGCGAAATGGCCTCGATGGGCGAAAACCTGCAATAGAATACCTGGTTATTCCGTTAGTCGCCCGATCGCCTCGCGTGGTCCGACCAAAATCATCCGGCCCCAAGTGATATCGTCGTCGCCATTGCCATAGATCATAAAGTGGCCGCCGTAGGAACCGCCGTCAGGGTCGGTGTGCACGATCTCCATGCTGTATTCGTCGCCAACCTGGGGGGCTTGCCAGCGGGGATCGCTTTGGCCGAAGGTCGAGGCCAGGTCGACGCGCGCTTCGAGAATAAAATCTCCCTTGCTCTTACCCCAAGGATTCATCTTTACGCTATAGTCGACGGAGGGCGCGGGGATCGGCTCTTCGATATAATTCTGCTTGGGCGCGCCGTGGCGCCACCAGGCATTTTTTGGTGTGTGTTCGGGACTGGCGGTAAAGCAGAAGGCGTTGTCGCCTTGGCCGAATTGCTCGTTGGCGGCGTCGCGCGGACCTTCCATAAACCAACAGATCGCGTCTTTGAAATACCAGCGGCTGTCGTACAACACATGTCCGTCGAAATCTTCGACCGACACCGGGTCTTCAAGGTCGTTGACATTGTCGTGGACCTCGGCGCCGAAGTAGAGATTTTTGTCGTCCCAGGCGATATAGTAGCGGGCGCTCAAGTCTTCGGAGAGGTGCGGCTCGTCGCCGTGGTCGGTAAGGCGGTTGCGGGCGCCGCGGTCGAGCGTATAGAAGGAACTCTCGGCGATACGGCGCATATCCCAGAGGCCGTCGTTGTGCGCGAGGTCCTTCCATTCAGCAAGGTCGCCGTCAATTTTGGGTGCTTCTTCTAAGAAGGGGACGTTGAGATTCATATCGGCGTAGAGGCCGAGGGGGAGTAGCAGTAGGATGGTGCACAGTGCTTTGAACATGGTCGGGGCTCCCTGATGATTGGTTTGCGCTATAACGATAAACACAAGCGCTATGTCGTTTAGCGATAATTTTCGCCGCGGTCTTCGGGCACAAAATCCACTATCTGGCGGGCGTGTCCGAGATCGCGGTAGCCGTATTTATTGTCGGAGTTGATAAAGAAGGTGTCGAAGGGCAATTCGAGTGGAGCCTCGATACATTTTTCGATCGACTGCACGGCGTCGCGGTGGCTGCACCAGACGGCGTATTCGCGTGCTTGCGTCGGGCGATTTTCGGGGTTTACGCGGCCGAAACGCAGGCAGAGCACTGAGTAGTGGCCGGCATCGGCGAAGGCGCGGGCCAGCTCTTCGCCCCAGACTTTGCTGGCCGCGTAGAGGCCCGCCGGGCGCAAAGGGGACTCGTGCGTGAGCATCGGCCAGGTGTCGCCGATGGCGCTGTAGTCGCCGGCGAGCAGCTCTTTGTAGGGGGTGTGTTGGCCATAGCCGCCGACGACGGAGCCGCTGCTGGCGAAGATAATGCGGCGCACGCCGGCGTTGAGGGAGGCTTCGAAGATATTTGTCGTGCCCTGGATATTGGCGTGTTGGATGGCTCGGTGGTTATTGCCGATGTGCGCGGCTAGGTGGATCACGGTGTCGATGTTTTTGAAGGCGGGCTCGATGGCTTTGAGATCGCTGATGTCGGCGCGGTGGCAAGGGATGGTGGTGAGGCGGCGGCGGTTTAGGGCACTTAGGTTGTAGCGATTTTTTAGATGCGCGATGGTGGCGGTGCCGATTAGGCCGGTGGCGCCGGTGATGAGGATGTTTTGCATGGGAGGCTCGTGGTTGATGGTCTTGGTTGGCGGTGTGCCCGCTTGCTCATACCGCGCCCTGCGGGCGCCTCGCCGACCATCCCTAGTCGGCTCCGAGGGGCGGTCTAATCCGATTTTGCAATCCTGCAAGATCGGGACAACAAACCGCTGCGGAGGCATGCCTCCAACCAGCCCTGGTAGCTGGCGAGTTTAACTGCTGGACCATATTAGTACGGAATTGCGAGGGGGGTGTCCAGCAAGTGGAATGAATTGTTGTGGGGTGGAGGTGCTTTGGCTACTATATCCGGCATGCGATGTATAAAGGTTATAGGCGCGTTGTGCTTGTTGTTGTCTGTCGGTTGTCAGTCCAGTGGTGAGCGCGCGCCTGGCGAACCCGTGCCGGTCTCGATATGGATGTTTGGGGGTTCTACTGAGCAGAATGCCTGGGTGCGGCGGGCGGTGGATGGGTTTAATGCATCGCAAAGTGAGATCGTCGCTGACTTTGAGGCGAAGGATTGGGCGACGCAGCGGGAGAGTTTGATTACCTCGACGATCGCCGGGGCCGGGCCAGATATTATTCGTGTGCACCATATGTACTCGGTGGAATTTGGCGAGTTGGGCGGTTTGTATGCGCTGGATAATTTTGTGGATTTTCCCGCGGTCAAAGAGCGGGTATTGGATAATTTGTGGGACTATGTTTCGTATGATGATAGGCCCTATGGACTGCCGACCCTGGTGCTGCCCTTTGTGCTGGCGGTGAATCAGGATTTACTCGATCGGCATGGGCTGGATATTCCGCTGACCTGGGAAGACATGATGGCGATGGGGCCGGTGCTCAAAGAGAGCGGGGTGCATGCTTTTACCATACCGGCCGGGGCCAATCAGGATGCGGCCTATCGTTTTTTGCCGATGTTTTACAAAGCTGGTGGGCGGGTGTTCAACGAAGATTGGACCAAGGCGGCGTTTAACGGGCCGGCGGGTTTGGCGACATTAGAATATCTGGTGTCGATGAAAGACCAGGGTTTTATGCCGCCGGCGTGTGCGGCCTATGCCGACGATGAGAATAAGGCGATGTGGTGTACGGAGAAGGCCGCGCTGACGATCGAAGGACCGTGGTGGCAGACGGTATTGGGCAATATGTACGACTTTCCTCTGGAGAAGATGCGCCTGGTCAAGCTGCCGGGGCCGGCGGTGCCGGTGGGGCCGCATCCACCGAAGACCCTGCTCGATATGGTGATGGTGTCGATTACCGGTTATTCGCCGGTGCCCGAAGAGGCGTGGACCGTGCTTAAGGCGCTATGGCTCGAAGATCCGCAGTGGCGCGAGCCCAATCCGATGATGGGCGGCTTGCCCGCGCTGAAGGTCGCCTACGGGCCGGATGTGGAATCTAAATTTATCGACGGCGAGGTGCTGGCGGCGGCTGGGCAGAATGGCTTGGCTTGGCCGGCGCACCCGGCGATTACTCAGATTCAGCGCTCGATGGCGGATGCGTTGAATATGGCGATGAGTGGGGCGCTTGAGCCCCAGGAGGCGCTCGATCAGGCGGCGGCAGAGGTTGATGAGATTTTACTGGAGTATTAAGTGCGCATTTTCCCTTTGAAGGATGCGTAATAATCCTTGTTGTTCGTCCCCCCGTCCCTTAGTTATGTTGTTGAAAAAAATACTACTCCCACTATTTATAACCCTTGCAGTCAGTGCCTTCTGTCCTTTATATATACTGCTATTATGTCATTGAAAAAAATACTACTTCCATTGCTTATAATCCTGGCTGGTTGCGGCGGGGAGGATGGGCCCCGTCCCAATGAGCCGACTACGGTCGTGCTGTGGGAATTTGGTGGGGTGCCGGGTTTGCGTGATTGGGTGCAACAAGCCGTCGAGGAGTTTAACACCAGTCGCTCCGATATCCAGATCGAATTGGAGTTTCGCGATTGGGCGACGCAGCGCGAGAGCTTAATCAGCACGACGATCGTCGGCGATGGGCCGGATGTGGTGCGGGTGCACCACAAATACTCGGTGGAATTCGGCGAGTTGGGCGGTCTGTATCCGCTGGATAATTTCCCCGATTTCCCCCAGGTCAAAGAGCGCGTGCTCGACAATGTCTGGGAACTGGTCGAATACGAAGGCAAGCACTATGGCCTGCCGGTGACGATGCTGCCCTTCGTGCTGGCGGTCAATACCGATATTATGGCCAAGAAGGGGCTCGACACGCCTCAGACCTGGGAAGAGATGCTGGCATTGGGGCCGGAGTTTGCCGGCTCGGGCGTCGATCTTTTTACTATGCCGGGTGGGGTTAATCTGGATACGGCCTATCGCTTCTTGCCACTTTTGTACAAGGCCGGTGGGCGGGTCTTTAACGAGGATTGGACCAAGGCGGCGTTTAATGGTCCAGCCGGATTGGCGGCGTTGGAGTTTTTGATGGCGATGAAGAACCAGGGCTATATGCCTCCGGGCAGTGCGGCCTATGCCTTTGATGAGAATGCGGCGCATTGGGCCACGGGTCGCGCGGCGTTCTCTATTGAAGGGCCGTGGTGGCAGGATATCGTGCACGGCAATTACGAATTCGATCTGAAGAATTTGGCGTTGGCGCAGGTGCCGCGGCCGGCCGAGCACATCGGCCCGCACGAGTCACGGACATTGCTCGATGTGATTATGGTGTCGATCACCGGCTATAGCAAGGTGCCCAATGAGGCTTGGGAAGTGATTAAGGCATTGGATCTGGACCACGAGGTTTGGCGTAACCCCAATCCAACTATGGGCGGGATCCCGACGCTGAAGGCAGCCTATGCCGAAGGCGTGCAATCCGATTATATCAATTTGGATCAGTTGGCCGAGGCCGGCGCCAATGGGTTGGGTTGGCCCGGACATCCCGCCGTGACCCAAGTCCAGCGCTATATCGCCGACGCGGTCAATATGGCGCTGACCGGCACGATGAGTCCCAAGGAGGCGCTGGACTTTGCCGCCGAGGAAGTAAACGAGGTTTTACTTGACTACTAGTACGAGTAATATGCGCAGAAACATGACGCCGTATTATTTCTTGTTGCCGGCGATGCTGGTCCTAGCGGTGATCATTCTCTACCCGGTCGTTAGTAACCTGATAATGAGCGTTTATAAGGTAAAGCTCTTTCGTGGGGCCGGTGACGAATTTATCGGCATGACGAACTACGCCAAGCTCTTGGGCAGCCGCACGTTCGTTAATAGCATCTGGAGTTCGGTGCGTTTTACGGTGTATTCGCTGCCGGTGGCTTTTGTGTTGGGTCTGGGCATGGCGTTGATCTTTAATGAGATTAAGAAATACCGGCCGGTTTTCACGGGCTTCCTGCTGGTGCCCTGGGCCATCGCCCCGGTGGTCACCGGTTATATGTGGCGCTGGCTTTTCCACGACACTTTCGGCCTGGTCAACTACGCGCTATTGAGTCTGGGTATTATCGACGCCAATATCCCGTGGCTGGCTCAGCCGGATACTGCGGTCGGCGCGGTAGTCGTCGCCAATGTCTGGCGCTTTATGCCTTATATCACCATCATGCTCTTGGCGGGTTTGCAAGGGGTCTCGACTGAGCTATACGAGGCGGCGCATGTCGACGGGGCCAATATCTTCGAGCGTTTTTTCCACGTGACCTTGCCGCAGCTCAAACACGTGATCGGGGTGGTTTTCCTCTTCGCCACGATCTGGATGGTCAACGACTTTGCGCTGATCTTCATTATGACCGAAGGCGGCCCGGCCAAGGCGACGCAGGTGGTACCGATCACAGTCTATCGCATCGCCTTCGAGCATTTGCGCCTGGGCAAGGGCGCGGCGGCGGCACTGATCCTGCTACTCTTTCTGTTGTCGATGAGCATGCTCTTTATCCGCGTACTCTTCCGCGAGCAGAGGAAAAAAGCCGATGCGAGTTAAGACGCAGGCCAAGATCCGCACCTGGTTGGCCTATGGCTTGGGCGGCACATTCGTATTCGCGCTGGTGTTGCCGTTGATCTGGGTGGTAACGACTTCGGTCAGGCCACTTTCCGAGATGACGCAGACACCGCCGTTGATTTTCCCGCGTTCGATCACCTTCGACGCCTATGTCGATCTGTGGGATACGGGTCCCTTCGCGAAATATTTCATAAATAGCGTGGTGATCTCCTTTTCGACAGCGCTGATCGCCCTGATCTTTAGCATTTGCGCCGCCTATGCCTTCGCGCGTTTTCGTTTTAAGGGCGCGACCTTGCTGCTGATGGTAGTGGTGATGTCGCAGATGTTGCCGGGCTCGTCGATTCTGATCCCGCTGTTTCAGGTGATCCGCGCGATGGGGTTGCTCGATACACATGTGGGCATGGTGCTGATCTATACGGGTTTCGCCATCCCGTTCTGTACCTGGTTGCTCAACGGTTATTTCCGCGCGATCCCGGTCGATCTTGAACAGGCGGCGTTGATCGACGGATGCAATCGGCTAGAACTGCTCTATATGATTATTTTGCCGCTGGCGGCGCCGGCCATCGTCGCGGTGGGCACGTTCGCTTTTCTGCTTTCCTGGAATGAGTTTTTGTTCGCCTTTGTCTTTACTAAATCTCAGGCGTTGACAATTCCGGTCGGGTTGCGGGCGGCATTTTTGGGGCAGTACGTCAATAAATACGATCAGTTGTTTGCGGCTTCGTTGATCTTTAGTTTGCCGCCGATCGCTTTGTTTGTGGGGTTGCAGCGGTATTTTGTGCAAGGGTTGACCGCAGGGGCGGTGAAGGAGTAAATCTGGGGTGCGCCTCGTGCTGCGGGCTGACCGCGGCAGGTATTTTTCAATCCCCCAGGCCGTCGCCCCTCGCAGCGCTTGTGCGCTGACTCACCACAATCCTGCCCGAACCGAGGCCCTACGTGGCTCGGACCTCATACCCCCCCCCTTAAACACTGGCCGCGGCCACCCCCTCCGCTGGGCCAATGCATGAGCTGAGGGTTTTCAGAGATATCCTAGTGTATCACTTTTTATATTTTGTGATGCACTAAGCCGTAGTAGACCCCTCTTTTATAGCAAGAAGCTTCTGGCCCGCGTCCCGCCATACTCGCCTTTGCGGAATTGTTAAATACCCTTGAACGCAAGCAACTGGTTTGAATTCAGCAAAAGAGACGGTAAGAAAACTATATGCCCACACTGGATTGGATCGGAAAAAACTGTAGCCAAACACCATAAGGATGTGCCTTCTCGGTGTTTGGAGCCGGTAGCAGAACGCACCCCCCGGCAGCGATGTCCACAGTGCAGACAAAGGGCTATTTTTTCACCTCTTGAGTTGGATGATGCGAGCGTAGCGATCAGTAAAAATACCCAACAATTTCGATGAGGCGGTAAAACCAGGAAAAGCAAAGAGCGCTCGTATGGACTCAGGGGGCATCGCGTTTTCCTATATCGAAAAATAAAACCGTTTCTTTCTGTCACAACATGAATAAATCTACTACTATTTCAGGATAACGCTTTGATTTACATTGGTTTTACCCACACGTTTCCGCGTAGACCCAATTTTATATCTACGCCTCGCCGTACGGAGCTGTAAAAGTTTTTGCAATGATCGCGGAACGGGTGAAGGTGGCGGCGCCATCCGCCGAGCAGCACGTTGCGGATTGTTTGCAAGCAGACGTTCGTTTTGGGATACCGCTGGGGCATATAAATATTTACCGGGGAATAGACCGTACTTTTACCGAGCTTAGCTTTTAATCGGAGAATTTAACAATGTTAAAGAAACTGCTGCTGTTTTCCTTTGTCGCGCTTATGGCCTGCGGGCAAGAGGAAAGCGGGCCGAAAAAAATAAAAATCGGCTATGTGATCAACTTTATGTCGCACGAGTGGTACCAAAATATCAGTAAGTCGGCCATCGCGCGCGCGGCGGAGTTGGATGTCGAACTGCTCGTCGCGGATGCTAACCTCGATGTCGCGGCACAGATTTCTAAGGCCGAGAATTTTCTCGCGCAGGGCGTCGACGTGTTGATCTTGTCACCGGTCGACGCCAAGGCAATGGGGCCGATCGTGCGCCAGGCTAAGGAGGTCGGCGCGCGCGTCTTCACCGAGTCGAACCCGGTGCCAGGCGCCGACAGCTATGTCGGAATCGACAACCACGTCGGCGGAGTTAAGGCGGGGGAGTGGTTTGTCGAATATGCCAGGGAGAAGGGGATCGAGCCCAAGATCCTGGTGATCGGCTTGCCGAACTTTGAGGATTGCCGGCAAAGGGTCGACGGCTTTAAGGAGGCGCTCGAAAAGGGGGGTATGGCCTATGAGATCGTGCAGGAGGTCGATGGACAGGGGATGAAGGAGAAGGCGTTCAAGGCGGCGCAGGACGCGCTGACGGCGAACCCGCAGATCAATGTGATCTACGGGATCAACGACGATTCGACGACCGGCGGTATGGCGGCCTATAAGGCGGCGGGCCTGGACGAGTCGAAGTTGACGGCCATTGGTTTTGGTTTTGAGGGCACGGTGGGGCAGGCGGCGTTGACCGGCGATACGACCTACCGGGCGGCGCTGGCGATGTTTCCCAATTTTGTTGGCGCGTCTTTGGTCGACGCGGCGGTGAAACTGGCCAAGGGCGAAGAGTTGCCGCCGCATTACGAGACGCCGACTATCGTGCTTACCCGCGATAATATCGATCAGTTCTACGATCGCAGCACCGAGCCGCCTTTTGCATTGAAGACGGACGCGGTGCGGGCGATGATGCCAAAATGAGCAAGATTTTTTCACGGATTTTTCACAGTGAGCAGGCCGGTTTGTTATTGGCGTTGCTCGTGCTCTGTTTGGTTATTTCGCTGCTGTCGCCAGTTTTTTTCACCGCGATTAATATCAAGAACGTGCTGCGTGACGCCTCCCTGATCGCCATCGCCGGAATCGGTATGGTGATGATTATCCTACTCGGTGAGATCGATTTGAGCGTCGGCTCGACGCAGGCGGTGGCTGGGGTCATTGCGGTGGCGGTGCTCAACCAGATGGACAGCGTGTGGTGGGCGTTATTGGCGGCGCTATTGGCCGGGGCATTAGTGGGTTTGTGCAATGGGCTGCTGGTGACCAAGGCGGGCATTAATTCGTTGATCGCGACGCTGGGCACTATGGCGATTTTGCGCGGCGGGGCGATGGTCAGCACCCAGGCGGTGTCGATCCAGGGCAAGGTCGAAGGTTTTGTCGAGGTGGGCACTGGGTATTTGGGGCCGGTGCCAATACCGGTGTTATTGGCCTTCTTGCTTTTTGGACTATTCTATTACGTGCTGCACCATACGATTCTCGGCCGGTATATATACGCTATCGGCGGCAATATTCAGGCGGCCCGGCTTTCGGGTTTGGCCGTCGACCGCACGCGAGTTCTGGTTTATGTGATCGGTGGGGTGCTGGCGGCGTTGAGCGCTTTTATTTTGGCCTCGCGGCTCAACTCCGGGCAACCGAACGCGGGTTTGGGTTTTGAGTTACAGGTCATCGCGGCGGTGATCCTCGGCGGTATTAGTTTGACCGGCGGGATCGGGACTTTGGGTGGGGCCTTTATCGGGATTCTGATCTTGACGGTGCTCTCCAATGGTTTGGTACTGCTCAATGTGTCGTCCTTTTACCACGATATTGCGCGCGGCGCGGTGATTATCCTGGCGGTATATCTCGATACTCGGCGCAAGCAGAGTTTGCTGCGGCGTCTGTTGGCGCCCCCATCCGAAAGCAATTCATGACGCCATTAGTTGAGCTCGTCGGTATCCACAAGCGCTTTCCTGGGGTCTATGCACTCAAGGGCGTGGACTTCGACGTGCGGGCCGGCGAGGTGCACGCGCTGGTCGGCGAAAATGGCGCGGGCAAGAGCACGTTGATAAAGGTCGCGGCCGGGGTGCATGATTTCGAAAAGGGCAGCTACCGTATCGCGGGGCAGGCGGTGGATATCCGCCATCCGCGCCAGGCCCTCGACGAGGGTATCGCGGTGGTCTACCAGGAGTTGGAATTGGTCTTGTCGTTGTCGGTGGCGGAGAATCTATTCTTCGGGCGCTTGCCGCACGATCGCGGTGGCCGGGTGCGTTGGGGCGAGCTCTACGACGAGTCGGAGAAGCTATTGGCGGAGGTCGGGCTGGAGGTCGATCCCAAGACCAAGGTTGGGCACTTGGGCGTGGCGGCGCAGCAATTGGTCGAGATCGCGCGGGCGTTGTCGTTTGCGGCCAAGGTGATCATTATGGACGAGCCGACCTCGGCGCTGAGCCCGCGTGAGATCGAGAAACTCTTTGTGCTGGTTGCCCGGCTCAAGGCGCGCGGCGTGGGGCTGGTCTATGTCTCGCACAAGCTCGACGAGATTATGGCGTTGGCCGACCGAGTCACGGTCTTGCGCGACGGGCAGCGGGTCGCCTGCAAAGAGACCGTCGACCTCGATGAAGATCGATTGATCGAACTGATGGTCGGGCGCGAGTTGGGGCAGGGTTTTCCCGCCGCCGGGCGCGAGCCGGGTGAAAACGTGTTGGAGGTGCAGGGGCTGACGACGGATCAGGTGCAGGATATTTCTTTCCGGGTTTGTGCGGGGGAGATCGTTGGTTTTTCTGGATTGATGGGTGCGGGCCGTACCGAATTGGCGAGGGGCTTGATGGGGGTGGACCGGCGGTTGGCCGGTTCGGTGGTGATTGCGGGGGTGCCGGTGCCGGCTAATAAACCGCCGGCGGCGCGGAATTTGGGGCTTGGGTTGGTGCCGGAAGATCGGCGGGCAGACGGGGTTTTTGCGCAATTGAGCGTGCGCGAGAACACGAGTGTGGCAGCGCTGGAACAATTCTGCCGTCTGGGGTATGTGCAGGGTGGGCTTGAGCGGCGGCAAGTGGGCGGGCTGGTGGAGCGGCTCAAGGTGCGCACGCCGGACCAGGAACAGGAGATGGCCAAGCTCAGTGGCGGCAATCAGCAGAAGGCACTATTGGCCCGTTGGCTGTTAAAAGAAAACCTCAAAGTGTTGCTGATCGACGAGCCGACTCGGGGTATCGATGTCGGCGCCAAGGCCGAGATTTACCAATTGTTGGACGAATTGGCGCGCGGTGGTTTGGCGGTGGTATTGCTCTCGTCGGAAATGCCGGAGATACTAGGGCTATGTGATCGAATTTACGTGATGAGCCAAGGGCGGATCGCCGCCGAATACGGGCGGGCGGAGGCCACGCCGGAAAAGCTTCTGGCCAGTGCCTTGCCGAATGTATATTGAACTCTATGGAGCGGAATAGATGAACGACGGGCAAGAGGGCACTGTGCGGGTATTGCTCAAAGACCAGGCCTATGAGAATCTGAAAAAGCTCATTCTCGAAGAGGTGTTCGCGCCGGGGACTGTTCTCTCCGAGCGGCAATTGGCGGCGCGGTTGGATATGAGCAAGACCCCGATCCTCTCGGCGTTAGAGCGGCTGGAGACGGAGGGTTTTGTCGCGGTGTCGCCGCAGCAGGGGATCGTAGTAAGGGAACCGTCGTTGCGCGAGATCGTTGACCTCTTCGATATTCGCATCGCGTTGGAGGTTTTTGTAGTGCAGTCGATCGCCGGGCGACTGAACTCCGAGCAGATTAGTCGGCTACAGGCCAACTTGCAGCCGCAAGCCCGGGCCGCGCAAGCTAAGGATTTGGTTGAGTATACGCGTTTGGACGCGGATTTTCATTTGCTGCTCTGCGAGTTTTTAGATAACCGAGAGATTCTGCAGGTGATGCGCGGGTTGCGCGACAAACTGTATCTGGTGGTGCTGGGGTTGGTGCGGTCGGATACGGGGCGGCTGATGATCAGCTATGGGGAACATGAGGCGATTGTCGAGGCGGTGGTGAAGGGGCAAGGTGAGGAGGCGGCTAGGCGGTCGAAGGAGCATTTGGAATATGGTAAGAACTTTTTAGTAACGCGGTAGCTAATGGTCGCAGGTCCTTGCGGGAAACTTCCTGTGTGGGCGAACATTTTGCAGCTATGTATTCGACTTACGACGGAGATATCAGTAAGATATTTCGCAAAAAGGAGGGCATATGCCGTCTAAAAAAGTACTCTGCCATGGCGTGGAGGATATGGCGGAGCGGATACAGTTACGGGTGGGGGCGTTGTCGATGATTTTTGAACCGCAATTGGGCTTTTTGCGCTATATGACTTATGGGGGCAAGGAGATTTTGCGCGGGGTGTATGCGGCGGTGCGTGATCGCAACTGGGGTACGATCGAGCCGCGGGTGAGCATGGTGGAGTTGCAAGAAGAGGACGAGGGGTTTGTGCTTTCGTTTGATGTTGAGTGCATAAGTGGGGATGTGGATTTTTTCTGGCGGGGGAGAATCGTCGGTGAGCCGGGGCGGGTGGAGTTTTCGCTGGATGGGATTGCACGAAAGAGTTTTTCCCGTAATCGACTGGGTTTTTCCGTGTTGCATCCGGCAGAGTGCGCAGGGCTCGCGTGCCGGGTGGGAAAGGTGGACGGCACGGTAGAGGAGGGTGTGTTTCCGCTATTGATATCACCGCACCAGCCCTTTATGGACATGAAGAGCATCGCGCACGAGGTCGACGGAGTACGGAGCGAGATCACTTTCGCTGGGGATATCTTTGAGATGGAGGACCAGCGCAATTGGACCGATGCTTCGTATAAGACCTATTGTACGCCGCTGGCATTGCCCTTTCCGGTCGATGTGGCAGAAGGCGAGGTGATCCAGCAGACGATTGTGATTGAGGTCGAGGGGACAACGGATATCGTTGATGAGGATCGGGGGTGCGTATTATTGGCGGTGGAGTCGATTGGCGGGGAGAACTTGATGCATATCGGCTTGGGTCTCGCTAGTGACGCGGGGGAGTTGAGCGAGGTCGAGTTGGCGCGATTACGCGCGTTGAATTTGTCGCATCTGCGTGTGGATTTGCACTTGGCCGAGCAGGGGTGGCAGACTGTGCTGGCCCGTGCATGGCGGGAAGCCGAGGCTTTGGCCATTGGGCTTGAAGTAGCGATTTTTGTCAGCGATGCGGCGGCGAGGCAACTGGCGGAGCTGGCCGGGGCATTGGATGGGGTGGATATTTGTCGAATACTGGTTTTTCACGAAGATGAGAAATCCACGACGGCGGGGTGGGTGAACTTGGCGCGGGAGTATTTGAGCGGGTTGCAGGTGCCCATCGGCGCGGGCAGTAACGACTATTTTACCGAACTCAACCGCGAGCGGCCGCCGGTTGAGGTGTTGGATTTGGTCAGTTATTCGCTCAACCCGCAGGTGCACGCCTTTGATGACGTTTCACTGGCTGAAACGCTTATGATGCAGATGGTAGTAGCGCATAGCGCGCGACAGTTTTGCGGCGATTTGCCGCTTTGCGTGTCGCCTGTGACGCTATTACCGCGTTTTAACCCCAATGTCACCGGCGCGGAGCCCGAGCCGGGTCCAGGCGATTTACCGCCGCAAGTTGACGTGCGGCAGATGTCGCTTTTTGGCGCGGGGTGGACGGCGCTCAGCCTGAAGTATTTGGCTTTGCGGGGGGTGGCGAGCAGCACTTATTACGAGACGAGCGGTTGGCGCGGGGTAATGGAACGCGCGGAAGGCTCGGCGCTGCCGGAGGTTTTTCAGTCGATCGCCGGGGCCGTCTTTCCGCTCTACCACGTATTGGCCGATGTGGGCGAATATGCGGGTGGCAAGGTCTTTCCGGTGCATACTAGTGACCTGTTGCGGGTCGACGGAGTGGCGTTGGTCAAGGGCGAGCGGCGGCGGCTTTTGCTGGTCAATCTGACGGGGGAGACCGTGGCGGTACAGATCTCGGGTTGGACTGGGGCGGCGTATGTGGTGCAGCTCGACGAACGCAATGTCGAGCGGGCGATGAGCGAGCCCGAGGTGTTTCGCGCGGAGCAGGGGGTGCGGTATGTGCGAGTCGAGTCGCTTGATCTGTTGCCCTATGCGGTGACGCGTGTCGATTTGGAGGTGGATTCGTGAGTGGTCTGAGAAGTGGGTTGGTCGGTTGCGCTGGGCGCCGATTATGAGTTGACGGTGGTGCGGGGAGCCCGAGGTGCACAAGCAGCGAGTACCGCCGCTCGAGCGGGCTTGGAGCGAAGCGCCGGGCACGGCGATACAGAGATAGCGTGGTCGCTGACCCAACAGCATTGCGTCGACGCGTTGCGGGCGGGAGAGTCGCCCGAGACTTCTGCAGCCGATAACTTGCGCACGTTAGAATGGGTCTTCGGCGCCTATGTATCCGCGGCAACGGGTCTGCCTTATCGTATGGGAGAATCAAATGGCGACTGAACGCGTCATAGCGACGTATCTGATCGAAACGCCGTATTCGCTACAAGAAGCGGCAGAGGTATTGGCCGGTGAGCAGTCGAGTGGGACTTTTGTTTCAGTGCCGGGGGAGACCGATGAATTGCGGGAAAGATTCCGGGCGAGATTGGAATCGCTGCAAGAATTAGAGCCGGTGGCCGAGCCGAGTTTGCCCGGGGGAAAAGTGCCGGAGGGTGTTGCCCAATATCGCCGGGCGCGGATTGAGGTTTCCTTTTCCCTGGAGAATATGGGGGTTAACTTGCCGACGCTTGTCGCCACGGTGGCGGGCAATCTTTTTGAGCTGCGCGAGTTTTCCGGGCTCAAGTTATTGGATATAGAACTACCGCAGGATTTTGTTGCCCGCTATCCGGGTCCACAATTCGGCATCGCGGGCACCAGGCAATTGGCCGGGGTGGAAGCACGACCGTTGATTGGTACTATCGTCAAACCGAGTGTGGGGCTGAGTCCGGCGCAGACGGCTGAGTTGGCCGGGGAGTTGGCCGGGGCGGGCATCGATTTTATTAAAGACGACGAATTGATGGCCGACCCGCCGCACTCTCCACTCAAAGAGCGGGTAGAGGCGGTGATGAAGGTCCTCAATAAGCACGCCGATAAGACGGGAAAGAAGGTGATGTATGCCTTTAATATCAGCGATTCGCTGGAGGCAATGTATCGCCACCACGATATCGTGCAGGCGGCGAGTGGCACCTGCGTGATGGTCAGTTTGAACAGTGTGGGGTTGGCGGGGGTCGAGGCTTTGCGTGGCCGGGCGAGTTTGCCGATCCACGGGCACCGTAATGGTTGGGGCATGTTGAACCGGCACCCGGCGTTGGGTATTGAGTTTACGGCCTATCAGAAGCTGTGGCGTCTGGCCGGTGTCGACCATCTGCACGTCAATGGTCTGCAGAACAAATTCTCCGAATCCGACGAGTCGGTAGTGCGTTCGATCAAGGCCTGTCTCGAACCCTTCTTGGGGGGGTATCATCTGATGCCGGTGATCTCCTCGGGACAATGGGGTGGCCAGGCGCCGGAGACCTATCAATTGACCAAGACGGTCGATCTGATGTATCTGGCCGGTGGCGGCATGATGGCGCACCCCGGGGGGCCGGCGGCGGGTTGTGCGGCGATCCGCCAGGCGTGGGCGGCGGCGGTTAAGGGGGTCGAACTCGCCGACTATGCCCGCGAACACGAAGAGCTACGGCTCTCAATTGAGAAATTTGGAGGCTGATGAACTATCGCAAGGCAGTGCGCGCGGGGATCGAGTTGTCGCAGGTGGGTTTGGGCTGTAACCGTTTGGGAGAAGAAGGCAAGGACGATCGGCATTGGATCGATTTGGTACAACGCGCAGTCGAATTGCGGATTAATATTTTTGATACGGCGCAAGGGTATGGCGGCGGTCGCAGCGAGCAGATCTTGGGCCAGGCCCTGGGCAATCGCGACGACGTGTATGTGGCGAGCAAGATCGGCCATAGCGAGGGGGGCTTTACGCCGGAAGAAATGGCGCGAAAAATCGAGATGAGCCTGACCCGGCTCCAACGGGATCGTGTCGATATACTGCAATTGCACAGCCCGAGCCGCGAGGAACTCGAGCGTTATGATTGGGCCGAGGGCATGCAGCGGTTGCAGGATGCGGGCAAGGTCGGTTTTAAGGCGATGGCGTTGGATTCAGTCGAGTCGGCGGTGTGGCTGATCCGGCAGGATGTCGTCGATTTTATGCAGATCACCTATAACATTTTTGATATCGAGGCCGAGCACGAGCTCTTTGCCTTGGCCGAAGAAAAGGGAGTGGCGTTGCTGTGTCGTTTGCCGCTCGCGCAGGGAGTGCTGACGGGTAAATTTTCGCCCGGGCGGGATATGGGCGATCATCGCGCGCGCTTTTCGGGGCCGCGGTTGGCCGCCAGGGTTGAAATGGCCGAGACGCTCAGACCATTGGCTGAGGCCTATCCCGGCGGGATGACGCGGTTGGCACACGATTTCAGCTTAGGGCCTGTCGCGACGACCTGTATTATCCCCGGCGCGCGGGATGTGGTGCAATTGGAGGAGAATACGGCGGCGGGCGAGGGCACGGGTGTCGATGCGGCCACACGGGCCGAGGTCGAGCAATTGCGCCGGACTTGGGGTGAGTGGGCGGGCGGGTATTGGTTCCCGCAACAGCCGGCGTAATGGATCTGCGGCTCGGTTTTTACGGTGATGATTTTACCGGCTCGACCGATGCGTTGGAGGCGCTAAGCACGGCGGGTTTGCGCACGGTGCTTTTTATTGAGCCGCCGACTGCGGAACAGTTGGCGCGTTTTCCGGGTTTAGAGGCGGTAGGAGTAGCGGGGCGCACGCGTTCGTTGGCGACGGGGGATATTTCGGCTGAACTCAGGCCGGTTTTTGCGCGTTTCGCCGAGTTGGGCTGTCCGCTGGTTCACTACAAAACCTGTTCGACCTTTGATTCTTCGCCCGAGGTAGGCAGTATCGGGCGGGCTATTGATGTGGGGCAGGAGATTTTTGCCTCGCCATTTGTGCCACTGGTCGTGGGCGCACCGGTGTTGCAGCGCTTTTGTGTCTTCGGCAATCTCTTTGCGCGCTCGGGGCTCGATAGCGAGATCTTTCGCCTGGACCGGCACCCGACGATGCGCCAGCATCCGGTTACGCCGATGCACGAAGCGGATCTGCGCTTGCACCTTGGGCGGCAGACCGAGCGGCAGATCGGGCTTTTTGATGTGCAGGCGCTTGCTTTATCGCAACGCGAAAGGGAAGTGGCACTCGACGCTCTATTGGCCGAAGGCGCGGAGATCGTGCTATTCGATGTATTGACCGATGAGCACTTGCAGCGCATTGGTCAATTGCTTTCCACGCGGGCGGAGCCCGGTAAGACCTTATTCGTCGCCGGGTCGTCGGGGATCGAATATGCGTTGTGCCAATATTGGGGGGTGGGTAATTCGCAACTCCCGGCCGGCGGCGCAGCGGTGGATCATGCGCTGGTGGTGTCGGGCAGTTGTTCGCCGGTGACCGAGCGACAGATCGCGCGGGCGCTGACCAAGGGCTTTGCCGGTGTAGCGGCCGATACGGCACTTTTGGTCCAAGGCGGACCGGTAGCGGAGGCCGAGACGGCGCGCTTGGTGGTGGAGAGTTTAAAGGCGCTCGAAGCGGGAAAAAGTCCCTTGGTGCATACGGCTCTGGGGCCTGCAGACGAACGAATCGGTGCGACGGCGGCGAAACTTCAGGCGATGGGCTATGATCTCTTAGATCTCAAGTTGAAAAGCGGCGAGATCTTCGGTCGGGTGCTTGGCAATATAGTGCAGACGATTTTTGCGGGCACGGGGCTTCGTCGCGCGTGTGTAGCCGGCGGTGACACTTCGACCTATGCGGCGCGGCAATTGCGCATCGAAGCTCTGGAGATGGTCGGGCCGATGGCGCCGGGCTCGCCGCTGTGTCGGGTTTCCGCAGCGAACGGAGTAATCGACGGAGCTGAAATCACGTTTAAAGGTGGCCAGGTGGGGCGCGACGACTTTTTTACTTCTGTATTGAAAGGAAAACCATGACAGATAAAACAACGGTAGCTATTTTCGGCGCGGCCGGCAGTATGGGGACGCGTTCTTCGAATGCGCTCAAAAACGATTTGGTCTATGATGTGCTCTATGTGGAGGCTGGCAAGGAGGGAATGGCTCGGTTGCGCGAGCGGGGTGTGGAGCCGACAGAGCAGGCGGTGGCGCTCAAACAGGCTGAAGTGATCGTGCTGGCGGTGCCCGACGCGCTGATCGCTACTGTCGCTGCCGAGATTGTGCCCGAGATGCAGAGCGGGGCGATGCTGATTGGGCTTGATCCGGCTGCACCACATGCTGGGCGTCTGCCCGAGCGCCAGGACGTGAGCTATTTCTTTTCACACCCTTCGCACCCGCCGATCTTCAACGACGAGACGGAAGCCGAGGCGCGCAGGGATTTTTTTGGCGGTGTGGCGAAGCAGTCGATCGTCAGCGCCCTATTGCAGGGGCCGGAAGAAGATTATGCCAAGGGCGAGGTGATCGCCAGCAAGCTCTTCGGGCCGATCCTGCGTTCGCACCGGATCAGCATCGAGCAGATGGCGATCTTGGAGCCAGCGCTTTCCGAGACGGTGACGGCGACCTGTTTGACGGTGATCCGCGAGGCGCTGGACGAGGCGGTCAAGAGGGGTGTGCCGGCCGAGGCGGCGCGGGATTTCCTTTTGGGCCACCTCAACGTCGAGCTGGCGATTCTCTTCGACGAGATCGACTGGGAGTTGTCGGACGGGGCGAAGGAGGCGGTCGCCGACGCGATGCCGGTTATTTTCCAGCCGGATTGGAAGAAGGTCTTTGATGCCGAGCAGCTACTGGTGTCTACACGCAAGATCACTGAGATCAAATAGGCGAGGTTATGAAAGAGACGATATTGCAGTTCGGTGGTGGCAAGTTCCTGCGCTCCTTTGCTGATTTCTTCGTGCACGAGGCCAACCAAGCCGGGCAGGAGGTCGGACAGGTCGTGGTGGTGCAATCGACCGATAGTCCACGCGCGCAGTGGCTCAACGCGCAGCAGGGGAAATACCAGGTTTTGGTGCGTGGGTTGGTGGAAGGCGGACAGGTCGATGAGGCGCGGGAGATCGCTAGTATCAGCCGGGCGTTGGTCGCGAGCCAGCAATGGCCCGAAGTGCTGCAGGTGGCGAGATCGGCCGATTTGCGGTGGATCGTCTCGAATGTGACTGAGGCGGGTTATGGTCTCGATGCGGGAGATGTGATCGAGGCGCCGCGTAGCTTTCCTGCCAAGCTAACGGCGGTGCTCAAGGCGCGTTTTGACGCGGATTTGCCGGGGTTGCCGATTTTGCCCTGCGAATTGATTGCGGAGAATGGCGAGCGATTATTGGAATTAGTGTTGCAACAGGTGGCGCATTGGAAACTAGAAGATAAATTCGTCGATTGGCTGGGTGGCCAATGTATCTGGCCGAACGCGTTGGTCGACCGCATTGTCAGCTCGCCGCCCGACGATCATCCGCTGCTGGCGGCGGATCCGTTGCTGGCAGTGGCTGAGCCCTTTGCGCTGTGGGCGATTGAGGAATTCGAAGGTGTAGACCTCTTTGAGCATCCGGCGATAAAACTCGTCGACGATGTAGAACCCTATGCGCTGCGCAAGGTGCGGATTTTGAATGGCGCGCATCAGGCATTGGTCTGCCGCGCGTTAAATCGCTTCGCGACGGTGCGCGAGGCGCTGGCCGACGCGGAGACCGAGGCTTGGTTGCAACAGTTGCTGGCCGCAGAGATCGTGCCGGTGGTTGATGCGCGTGTCGAGGGGGCTTCGGCTTTTGCCCAGGAAACGATGCAGCGTTTCGCCAATCCTTTCCTCGACCACAAGCTGAGCGATATCGCCGTCTATCACGAGCAGAAGATCGAGACGCGGTTGATGCCGACTTATCGCGAATACAAGCAGCACTTTGGTCAAGAGCCGGTGTTACTGAGCGAGATTCTCAAGCCCTTTTTGTAGTATTTTCCCGTAGAGCCGAACGGAAAGCGCTAAGAATTTTTTTCCAATATCTGCGGATAAGTGGGGGCGGTGGGCTGTGTCGATCCCCTCCGCTCAGCCAGCTTTTGGGATGAGGGAGGGGAGGCCGAGCGGTAGTACGCGCAAACAGCGGAATCTTAAACGCTTCTTAGGCTTCGGTGTATGGCTTGTAATCGATTTCTATAAAGTCGGCGACCTCGGGGATCCAGCGGGTTTCGACGAACTGCACGTGTAGCGGATGTGCGTTGTAGGTTTGATAGTCTTCCTCTGAAGCGAATTCCATCGACAGGCCAAAGTCGTAATTGTTCTTTTTGCTGGTCTGACGCAGAGCCTCGAAGTTTTTTACCACCGGAATATCTGTGGCCAGTTTTTGCGCTGAGCGAAGGAAGTCGAGCTCGGCCTCGGATCCTGCGGCGTGTTTGAGTTTGAAGACTACGGTGTGGCGAATCATCTATTCCCTTTTGGTTGTCGTGGACGCGGTTAAAAAGAAGGTGTGGGCCACGCGATAGGCGAGGATCCTTTAGACGACCTGTTCTAAGACCTCGGTGAAATTGGCGACTGTGCGCTCGACGTTTTGCAGTTTGTCGAGGCCGAAGAGCCCGAGACGAAAGGTCTGGAAACCTTCGGGCTCGTCGCACTGCAGCGGCACGCCGGCGGCGATCTGCAGGCCGTTGGCGGCAAATTTCTTGCCCGTTTGTATCTCGCCGTCTTCGGTATAACAGACGACGACGCCCGGGGCCTGAAAACCTTCGGCAGCGACGCTCTTGACGCCTTTGTCGGTGAGCGCTGCGCGGATCTTATCCCCGAGCTCTTGCTGTTGTTGGCGTACGGTGTCGAAGCCTATGGCTTCGATTTCGCCCATCACCTTGTGAAAGGTGGCCAATGCGTCGGTGGGCATGGTCGCGTGGTAGGCGTGGCCGCCATTCTCGTAGGCCTCCATGATCGATAGCCATTTACCGAGGTCACAGGCGAAGCTGCTGCTGGTGGTGCTGTTAATTTTTTCGCGCGCGGCGGCATTGAGCATGACTAGCCCGCAACAGGGCGAGCCGCTCCAGCCCTTTTGCGGCGCGCTGATCAAGATGTCGACGCCGGAAGCTTCCATGTCGACCCATAGCGCGCCCGAGGCGATGCAGTCGAGCACGAACAAACCACCCGCAGCGTGCACGGCGTCAGCTACCTGGCGGATATAGTCGTCGGGCAGGATGATGCCAGCGGAGGTTTCGACGTGCGGGGCGAAGACAATATCCGGTTTTTCGTTTTGGATCGTCTGCACAACCTCCTCGATGGGGGCGGGGGCGAAGGCCGCCTGCGGGCCGTCTTCTACGGGACGGGCTTTCAAGACGGTGGTGCTCGCGGGAATGTTGCCCATATCGAGGATCTGGCTCCAGCGGAAACTGAAAAAACCATTGCGGATGACCAGGCATTTTTTATCGTTGGCGAACTGGCGGGCGACCGCTTCCATGCCGTAGGTGCCGCTGCCGGGCACGATGGCGACGGCTTTGGCGTTGTAGACCTTTTTGAGGGTGGCGGAAATATCCCGCATCGACCCTTGGAACGATTGCGACATATGGTTGAGCGCGCGGTCGGTGAAGACCACGGAGTATTCTAACAGTCCATCGGGGTCGACGTCGGGTAATAAGCCTGGCATGTTAGCCTCTTTCTAATAGTTGTATTGGTATGATAAGCATAGAATGTCGGTGTTTATGAATCCGGTGCAACGCCTATTATTGAGTAATATATCGCTTTTATTGTTCTTTATAAATGGTATATGTTTTTCACCCGGGAATATTTGGTCGAGTTCGCTGTGACGCTTATCCGTCCATAGCGTATACTTTCATTTATGGTATCTGCATCACTCGACAAAAACGATTGCTTGCGCCTGCGCGAGACGCGCCCGGTCTGGGCGATCTATGCCCTCGTACTGGCTTTAGTCGCCGCGTTCTTCTTTGCCGACTTGCGCGACTTCCTGCAACGGACTGATGATGCCGATGTTTTTCGCGCGCACGAGGCCATCAGAGGCGACTTCTCATTTTTTCTATCGCCCGAAAAACCCATGGCCTCGGGGCGCATCGTCGACGAGTTCGCGCTCTATCTGGTCTATTTGTTCTGTGGCAACGATCCGGGTGCTTTTCATCTGTTGGCCGCAATTGTACACGCGATGGCCAGCTTTGCCCTGGCTTTTGCCTTTCGGCGTTTGGGCGCGGATATGGCAACCAGTCTCGTCGGCGGTCTGCTCTTTTTATGCAATATCGCGCATGTCGAAACGGTGCAGTGGATCTCGGCGCTTGAATATCCCTTTGCCGTGCTCAATATCTCCTGTACGCTGTGTGTATACGCCAGCTATATCGAGGGTCGTCGCCGTGCGCTATTGCTATTTTTTTATGGTGCTGTGCTGCTCTGCGCATTGACGCACTTCGTCTCGGTGCTGGTCCTGCCGTTGTGCTTGTTGTGGGGCTGGTGGCGCGGTGGGGCGATAGTGGAAAGGGCCAAGGAATTGGCGCCGCTTTTGCTGTTGTTGCCGCCGGTGCTCTTTTTCGTCTTCGGTCTCACCGGTAGCCATACGACGACTTCGGTGGCATTGCATGCTTTACTGAATCAGTCGGTAGTGCTCTTGTTCGCCGATAGCGCAGGTTCCCTTTTATGGTTGTTGGGGCGTCTGCTGTCTTTGGCGCACTGGGTCTCTGTGGTGCCGGGCGAGCGGGCGATGGTGGAGTTGTGGTTGGGTGGAGCCGTGTTGTTGCTTTTGCTGTGGGGCATATGGAAGGGGCGGACGGAGGTGCAGATATGGGGGCTGTGGACCTTGTTGTTTACGGTGCCCTTTGTGCCGGCCGTGGCCGTACACGCTGGTATCGCACGCTACGTCTATCTGGCCACAGCCGGCTCGTCCTTTCTCATCGCCTGGGCATTGGTGCACGCCAGTAGCCGGCTGGGGCGGCGTGGTCTGCCTATCGGAGGAGTTGTTTTACTAGGAGTTGTCGCCTCGAGCTATGTCGCGGAGGATCGCATTGCTAACCTGACGCGATACCATACTGGGCGTTTTTTTGTTGTGGACGCGGATCCGCGGGTCGGGATGTCGCTTATTGACCAGGCACTGGAAATCGACCGCAGTCTGATCCCGGTGGCCGAAGCCCATTTATATTTGCTTGACGGCGCACTCCGGGCGGGGGTCGATTATGAGGAGATCTTGCGGCGCGGCTTGCACGAATTACCGGAAGATCAGGATCTCCGTTTGGCGGCGCAACTGAGCGCGCAATTTGCGGGCATGGCAGAGAGGGATGACTTGGCTCGACTGCAGGCAGAGTATGCTACGGGTGAAAAGGTCTTTGCGCATCGGGTCGCTATTTTGAGCCAGCATTTTGGCAACTACTACACCGAGCGCGGTGAGTTCGCTCATGCCGTGCAGGCGTATCGCACCTCTTTGCATTATAGCATATCTGCACCGACTAATGCGAATACGGCCATGCGCTTGATCGAGAGCCAGCGCCGAAATGGCCGTTATGAAGAAGCTGTCGCCACCGTTGAAAAAGTCTGGATGCTGTACCAGGACGCCCCGGATTTTCTCTATTTAGCCGCATTGTGTCTGCTGGAAGCAGGGGATCTCGACAAGGCGCAAAACGCCATTGAGCGCGGTTTGAGCCTGACGCCCACGGCCAATTTCTATGCGTTGGAGGGCGAAATATGGGCGCAGCGCGGTTTGTATGAGCGAGCCGCCGAGGCCTATCGCCACGCCATTTCCGTCGTTCCGCAAACCCCCGATCCCTTTTTGCTACTGGCGCGGCTGCACCGTGAACAAGGTGATATGGCGAGCGCTGTCGAGGTGTTGGAAAGAGCCATCGGCGTCTATCCGGATGCGGCGTTGGTATGGTATAATCTCGGCAATATCCGCCATGCGCTCGGCCGCAACGAGGAGGCTGCAATGGCGTATGGACACGCGGCGCGCTTGAACCCGGATCACGCCCAGGCCCACGCCAATCTGGGCTTGCTGCTGGCCGGCTTGGGGCGCGGGGACGAAGCGGAAGCGGCGTTGCGTCGCGCGATTGCCGCACAACCCGAAAGCCCCGTATTCCACCATGAGTTGGGCATGTTAGTCCAGGAGCGCGGCGATAGGCAAATGGCGCTCGCCGAGTTGGAACAGGCGGTGCACTTGCAATCGCAAGATTTCGCGACTTACACAGTACTGGCCCGCCTCTACCTAGATGCAAATCAGCACGAAAAGGCGCTGGCCGCCTATGTGCATTTTGTGCACGGTGATTGGAGGGCGGTTGCCGGCAGCGACTACGTGCGCGCGGGTATCGATTTGCAGGCATTGGGCGCAGGCGACCTGGCCGCCGAGGCTTACCGCCATGCGCTGGAGCGTGATAGCGGCGATGCGGCGGCGCGTATAAATCTGGGTTGGTTGTCGTATGAGCGCGGGGATTATGACAAGGCGATAGAGCAATACGAACATGTCTTGGCGAGGGAGGAAAATGCTACGGCACAATTTAATTTGGGCCTGGCCCTCCTGGCGCGAGGTGACCTGGGCAGGGCGCGTGCGGCCTACGAGGAAGGGGTGGAGCTCTTCGGCGCACAGGAAGCGGTGCGCATTGGCGCGGTAGAAGATTTGCGCGCACTCACCGGGCACAATACAGAGGCGGCGGTGTTGTTGCGTCAACATTGGCCTCGCTGAGCGTTGGGAATGCCGGTGTTTACGCGCCCGGTGCAACGCCTGATTTGCGGATCTGCGCCAAGCCCTCTTCGAGCCAGCCGGTGTTCCAGTGGTGTTTTATTTTTGCTCGAGGCAGAAAGATATGCTCAAGGCCGGTTTTGCACAGGGCTTGCGAGAATAGGTGCATTTCCGCGTGGAAGCTTTCGCCTGAAATCAATATCAGCGAATGCGTCGGCGGCATAGCGGCTTGGAATGCCGTTATGGTATGCAGTGGCAGGTCCTGTTGCCATGCTGCGTCGTTTGCGTAGAATGGTTCGGTGCCCCACGGGGGCAACTGGTAGCGGACGACCGGGGAGTCGAAGATGATGGTGCCGGCGACGCGTTCGGGCATCGCCCGGGCGATATGCCAGGCGCCGAGACCCGACTTGCTGAAACCGACCAAGACGATCTCGCTGAGTCCGAGGGCTTCAATTTGCGCGATCGTCTCTTTGCAGACGGTCTCGTTATACCAGACCATTTTCGGAAAACGGATCTGGTGGACTACGGCGTCAGGATAGGCCTCGATGTGCATCGGGGCCGTACCGTAGGTGGTGTCGTCCGGCTCTGTCGCCGGCAGGATAACGAGATTAGGCATAGGGCTTCTTCGTTGGTGTTTATCAGGTCCGGATGGACTGCGAGAGATTGCAGTGCTTTACTTGCTGTCATGGTCATGGCCATGGCTGTATGGATTCACTGGCATGGGTGTGGAAAACTAATGCGGTGCTCAGGTGTCGCCTGGCTTTATTTTGCAGGGCGAAAAACAAGGGCCTTGAGGAAAAACAGCGGGTAGACGAGTGGGAACACATTGGGCAACCACCAGAAAAAGTCAAAATCCAGGCGGATGGCCTAAACCGACAGCGCCTGCAGGCCAGAACGGGACGTCAACACCAGCGAAACCGAGCCCAATTCTATGCATCGGTCATCGTCGCGCCGCCGCGCTTGCTCAGGGTCGGCGGTATGAGCATCTTGCGCCGCTCGCCGACCCGCATGCCGACGATCCTTCGTCGACCCCGGCGATGACCTATTGGCCGCCGCGCGTGCTGTAGAGTGCACCCGTCGGTAAAAGTCGCACCCTCGTGGATAGACACGTGCTGGCTTGCGCGGGCGGCGGGTCCGGACCCCTTGGTGATTACAGTATAGGAGAGCCCGGACTCTGTGGAAAAGGTCTTGCCCGAACCCACGCAGCCGGCGACGAGTAATAGCAAGGCCAACGCCCTCATTTTTTCTCGATAATCTCTGCTGCCTCAATCCGGTCGACAAGAGCGACCGAGTGCACCACGTCGCGGATATCGGTGAGCGGCTGGGTGTTGTTGTTGACGCTGTCGATAAAGTGCTCGTGCATATGCAACAGGCCTTCGTAGGCCGGTATGTCGTTTTCTTCGACACCGTCGACTTCCCAACCGCCGAGCTTGCGCACCTGATTGTCCTCGTGGATCTCGATACCTTCGGGGATATGCATATAGCAGCCGATGCCGACGCCGTGCAACTCGGAGCGGATGACTCGGCCGCCGGAGGCGCGGTTGCCGAACATTACACCGGTGGCGTCGTTGTCGAAGCGCACCATCGCGGTGTAGTGGCTAAAACCCTCGCCGCCGAACTTGTCCTGGTAGGCGGTGACCTCGGTCGGCTCGCCCCCGGCCATATAGCGCAGCAGGTCGACGACGTGGATCAGGTCATTCCACAAGGTGGTGGTGAATTCTTGGCCATTGGCGAAGAGCTGCTTGTTGAAGGTGGTCGTCGCCAGTGAGACGGGGCCTTTGGCATTGACCAGCCGCATCGCTTCGCGGGTGACGGCAGTGTGGCGGCGTTGCAGGCCGACCGCGACCCAGACATTGTGCTTCTCTGCCGCTTCGAGGATCTGGCGGGTCTCGTCGCTGTTGGCGCCGGTCGGTTTTTCGATAAAGAGGTGTTTGCCGGCGGCGATGCAGTCGAGCACCGGTTGCAATAGCCACTTCTCGTGCATGACGCAATAGACGATATCGGGGTCGATCTCGTCGAGCATCGTGCGGTGGTCTTTGTAGGTGCGCTCGAAACCGTATTTTCCGACGACTTGCTTTAAGCGCTCATCGTCCAATTCGCAGACGGCGGCCATCTCGACCCGGTCGGCGAGGCGATGGACCGTGGGATAGTGGGCTTGTAGCCCGCGTCCGCCGGCGCCGATAAATCCCGCTTTTAACATTGCATTACTCCTTTGTGCGCAGGTTGTTAAAGAAGCGCACGTCGATGCGTGCCAGGTCGATGACGGTTTCGACGGTCTCGCCGCTGTACTCGCTGTGGAAGCTGACGGGGCCTTTGAAGTCGAGGCGTTCGAGGGTGGCGATTAGAGCCGGCCAATCGCCGAATCCTTGGCCGAGGCGCATTACGCCGACGGAGGGAGGACCCTGTTTGGTACTGCCGAGGGGGCGTTGGTGGATCAGGTCCTTGAAGGCCAACAGGCTCAAATATTCTTTGACGATATCGAGGGCCATTTCGATCGGCTCGCCGCAAATCGAGAGGTGGCCCGGGTCGGCGAAGATGCCGACGTGCTGCGGGTCGCAGTCCTTGACGATATTCATCGCGGCGCAGGAGTTGAGGCCCATGGATTTGCCCGAGTGGTTGTGCACGACGGTTTTGACGCCGTGTTTGGCCGATAGTGCCTGGAAACCTTCCATATAGCCGCGAATCTTGTCGAGCTGGTCCCAATAGCCTTTTTCGGGCTCCCAGTACCAGTAGCCGAGTTTGACATGACCAACACCGGCTTCACCCATCGCGGCGTAGTAGGCCTCGGCATAGTCGATATCGGGGCGGTTGAAATCGCCCGGGGCGGTGACCAAGGGGATCGACAGACCCTGGTCGGCGAAGCGTTTGGCGGCTTCGGGCAAGGCGGTAGCAATATTACCGGGGTTGACAGGGTAGCCGTCGCGTACACAAAGGTCGGCTCCCTGCACGCCGACCGATTGCAAGGCGTCGATGATGCCCGGCACGTCCAAGCCCTCCAAATGCTTGGTGAACATGATATAGGTCAGGTCCATAAATTAGCTCCTTTTGGGTTTGACAGATCGGGGTAATGGTAGCAAAATAACAGAGTGGTGTAAACGGTATAGACGGAGAAACTATGGAAGCGATCAAGATGGAATCGGGCCCGGAGATTGCGGTGCCCAAAATACTCGACGACGAGCAAGTGCAGTTTTTTATCGAGAACGGGTATCTGGTGGTGCCGGACTTGATGGAAGAAGCTGAACTGGATGAACTTAAAGCGGACCTGGTTGCCGTGGCGCGCGGCGGCTACGAGTGCGAGAATATCGAGCCGGTCGACTCCGCTTTGAGCGACCAAGAGGTCTTGGAGACGATTCTCTGTATTCACCAGCCGCATCATATCAGCTCGGTGATCGAAAAATACGTCCGCCACCCCAAGATCTGCGGGATCCTGAGCCAGATCACCGCCGCGCATTTGCCCTTCTGGGATGGCAGCGTCAAGTGTATGCAGTCGATGTATTTTGTTAAACCGCCGAATTTCCAAGGGCAGGCCTGGCACCAGGACGAAGTCTATATCCCGACGAGGGATCGCTCGCTGATTGGCGCCTGGATCGCGGTCGACGACGCGACGGTCGAAAATGGCTGCCTCTACGTGGTGCCGGGCTCGAATCGTTCGGGGTATCTCTATCCGCAGCACACGCACGAAAACCCCGACGAGTTCGATTTTGCGCCCGAGAGTTATGGTTTTGACGAGAGCGTTGAAATTCCCGTCGAGGTCAAGGCGGGTGCGTTGGTCTTTTTTAACGGCTATTTGTTACACCGCTCATATAAGAATCGCGGCGACACTTATCGCCGGGTGTTGGTTAATCACTACTGCAATGCTTGGAGTCTGCTGCCTTGGAGTATTGAGGAGGGTGAGCGGCCGGCGAATGCGGATAGGCGCAATGTGTTGCCGGTAGCTGGGACCGACCCGTATGCCTGGAAAGGGTATCAGACGTCGACGAAGTCGGTGGGGTTGCGGCATTGTAAGGCGATTGATGAGGTGCGGGCGAGCCGCGGAGAGTAGAGCGTTGGTGCGGTGGACGGCGAATTATAGGTATTACCGTCGCTCATTCTCTGAACACATCCTGTGTTCCTGCGAGGGCTATCCGCCTACGCCGCTTCCTGCGGCTATCGGGGGATAGAAATCCTCTCGGTAATTCCCTCAAATACCCCTCAGCTAACTCTGGGAGTAGAAGGGCAGAGAACGAAAAAGAGGGCTATTCGTAGCGTAATAAAAATAATCTACTCTTTCCAGTGTGCACACCAGAGGACGCTCCCCTGTTAAGGAGAATCGCCATGAGTCGGAAACTGCGCGTCGCAGCGATCTGCACTATTTATTATCCGATGTCACACGCCGACGCCATCGTTACAAAATTTCTCAAGGGCATGTCCACCGACGAAGGTTTCTTCGCGCCTGAGGTCGAGGTGGTCTCGATGTATATCGACCATGTGCTCGAAAGCGATATCGGCGTCGGGTTGGCCCAAGCGCATGGCGTGCCGATTCATCCGAGCATTCGCCGCGCGCTGCATGCTGGGGCCGACGAACTCAATGTCGACGCGGTGCTGTTGGTCGGTGAGCACGGCGATTATCCGTGGAATGAGCGCGGTCGGCATATGTATCCTCGGCGCTATTTTTTTGAGCAGATCGCTGGGGTCTTCGCCGAGAGTGGGCGTTCGGTGCCGGTGTTTAGCGATAAACATTTTGCCTACGATTTTCGCGACGCGCAGTGGATGTGGGATCGCGCGGTAGAGTTGGGGATTCCGCTGATGGCCGGGTCCTGTTTACCGCTCGCCTGGCGTCGGCCTTGGTTGGAATACGCGTTGGATACGCCCGTAGAAGCGGCGTTGGCGGTCGGTTATGGTGGGATCGAGGCCTATGGTTATCATACGATCGAGACGCTATTGTGCATGGTCGAGCGGCGGCCGGGCGGTGAGACCGGGGTGACAGCGGTGCAGTGTTTGGAAGGGGATGCGGTCTGGCAAGCCCGCGACGAGGGGTTGTGGTCGGCCGAATTGGCCGAGGCAGCCTGCGCTGCGGTCGAGGACAAGCAGGACGGGGCGATGGAGGAACACGCGGCAAAACCGGCGGTCTTTCTGATCGAACACCGCGATGGATTGCGCACGGCCTGTTTGATGGTCAATGGCTATGTCCGGCATTGGTCTTATGCCGGCCGGGTCGCTGGTGCGGTCGAAGCGACGGAGTGTTTCCTGCAACCCGACGGGCCCGGTGCTAACTTCGGCTACCTGAACCTCAATATCCAGCGTTTCTTCGCTACGGGCCGTGCCCCCTATCCACCGGAGCGCACCTTATTGGCAACGGGCATAATCGACGCGGCGATGAACTCGCGCCACGAGGGGCAGCGCAGAGTCGATACGCCGCATCTGGATATCGCGTATCGATCGTATGAAGAATTGCCTGCGCGTCCGTTGGGGCCGCGTCCGACGGGGGCGTGTTTGCAGCGCGATGCGCCGGATTTGTTAATCGAATGGCGGTCTTGACCGTGTTTCTTTAATGGGTGAATGAAAGCATGGTGGTATGAGGCAACTGAAACCGAGGGAAAAGGGGTATGAAGAAGGGCTGGCGGCTGGGCGGGCGATCGTCGGCAAGTGGCGGCCAAGTTCGACCAGTCGGCTGGAAAACTGGATACTAGCGACAAGGGAAGCGCCGACGATTATCTGTGAGGATCGCGATTTCGCGGAAGCTATGGGTGATTTACAGCGTTTGCATCAAGAGGACCTACCGGTGCTCGCGACGGATTTGCACCGGCACAAGATGGACGCGTTGCCCGATTTGAAGATATTCCCCGAGTTGGCGGGCATGGACCAGTATCTCGACGAAGAGGCCAAGGGATTTGCGGTGGGGGCGGGGATCGATGTCGGCGAGGTACTGTTGGACCGCTACTGCGAGGAGATCTACCTCGATATCGCGAGGGGCTATGGGCTGACGGTGGCGCAGTGTTCGGAATACTGGTTTCCCGAGACGCCGAATGGCCCGTTGTTGGGCAAGGGGTGGGACGATGCGATGGCTTGGTATCGCGAAACGCCCTTTGCGCTGCCTTCGACCGATCGAGGCGAGCCGGCGGTAGACGAAATTCCGCCCCAGGCCGAGGGGCTGGGCTATCGCTGTGGTGGTTCGGGCAACGAAGTCGGTTTGTGCATCAGCATCGGCGGTGGGGCTGTATATGAGTACGAGGCGAAACCGGACAGGGTGCTTTTTCCGGTGCCGGTCAACGACCTGGTCCTGCGTTCCTGTGCCACGGTCTACGAGGCGGTCGAGATGCTGATCCGCTACAATAGCTATTGGGGGCCGTGCAACCTCGTGGTCGGCGACGCGCAAGGCCGGGGGGCGCTCTTTGAAAAGTCGCGTTATACCTATGCCGTGCGCATGAGTGGTCGCAATGTGCTGATTACGACCTATGGCGGCTGCGAGGAAGAGGATATGCGCGCGCTCTGCGACACGAGTACCGCTTTGTTCGTGTACTACGAGCGGCGGTTGCAGGTGATGAAGGAGATCGTCGCCGAGGCGGAAGCCGGGGAAGGATTGGATCTGGACGTCTATTGGCGGTCGATTCTCCACCACGACGAAGAGGCACCTGGTTGCACGCATCAGGAGACCCGGCCGGAGGGTATCGAGTTGTTTACCTTCGGCGCTTATGCGCATTTGCCGCGCGAGGGGCGGAGTTTGGCGAGGACCTTGGCACGGGTAGACGGTGGGCTGCGCTATGGGTGCGAGACGCCGGCGGTGGAAAGCCGCTGGCGATTTACCTGAGGAGAGGTGCATGTCGATTGAAACACAGCTCGACCGTTTTCGCGACCAGGGCTTTTTTGTCGCCGATAATCTGGTGGAGCCTGCGCCAGTGGCGGGAGGACGAGCTGCCGGAGAAGGAAGTGGACGAACGCTATGCCTGGCGACCGGCCGACAAGATTCGCGAGACGTTACCGGAGAAGATGCAACTTTATTAGGACCGCTGGCGGTCGTTGCAGCTGGTGTGATGTAATCGCTTAATGGGTCGGGGTGAAGCGGCAGACTCCGTCAAAGGAGACGCGCAGGCGGGGGTCGCTTTCATAGGGCCAGGGATTATACGAACGGGGGATGTAGTGTCCGGCCCAGCTGTGGCGGAAGGAACCCGGCTCAAGGATTGGGCCGCCGCGGTGGATCAGCCGGCCGTCGAAGAAGACCACGTCGCCTTTTTGCGCTTCGACCGAGATTTCGGGCAGGCCGTTCTGTTCGAATAGCGCGTCGAAGGTGTCTTCCTGGTTCCAGCCGTGCCAGCGCCCCTTGCTGCCGTCGACGTCCTCCCTGAAATCTTGCTTGTGTATCAGCGGTTTCTTGTGCGATCCGACCTGGATCGCGATGCTGCCGTTTTGCGCGTTGACCTGTTGCAGTGCGACCCAGGCCGACATACAGCCGGGCAAGTAGAACGCGTCCTGGTGCCGGCGTTGCTCTGAGCCCTGGTAGAAATACATGCTCTGCACTCCGTCGGGCTCTTCGCCCAATAGGGTCTGTAGCGGTTGGCGCAGGCGGGCGTCGAGCATCCAGGCGAGGCCGAGCGGGTGGTGCAGGTTGCGGCTGATCACGCGATTCCAGTCGTCGGGCTCGCGGGGGCCGAAACCTTCAATCTGGATGCGGCCGGCGTGCACATCCAGCATATGGCGCACGAACTCGTCGCATTCGGCGGCGGTATAGGCACCGGCGAGGGTGGTATAGCCGTCGCGCTCGTATTGCAAGAGATGGTCTGGCGTTAATGTGATGGACATGGTTGTGGACCTTTCGGTGGTGTTGCGAGTCTTCTAAAGGCTTAGGCGTTTGATCCCTGAGTGATGGCATCGGTCGCCTGCAGCGCGTCGCGATAGCCATTCGTCAGCGCGCCCAACTCATGGCTGCAGTTGAACCAGCGCCCGCCCTTTTCCGCGACGCGGCGCATCGATTCGCCCGGGCCGACCGCGGTGCCCATGGTCTTGCCATTTTTGGCGGCTGCGGCACGGACTCGGTCGAAGGCGATCTGCACCGGCTCGCTTTCGATGTGGACCCCTTCGCGTTCGACCCCGTAGCTATGCGCCAGGTCACTCGGTCCGACGAAGAGCAGGTCGATGCCTTCGACGGCGGCGATGGCTTCGACATTGTCGACCCCGGCGACATCTTCGATCATCACCCCGAGCAAGGTTTCCGTATTAGCCCGGTCGGCGTAATGCACGAAATCGAGTGTGCCATAGCGTGAATCGCGCCCGCCGCCGACGCCTCTCAGGCCCAGCGGTCGGAACTTGGCCATTTGCACGAATTCGCGCGCTTCGTCCGCGCTTCCACAATGCGGCCAGACCAATCCGTTGGCGCCTATCTCTAAAGGCTTGATGACCTGGTTATAGGGCCCTTTGGGGATGCGGACGACCACGTCGAGGTCGACGGTACGCGCTGCCAGGACCATTGCCGATAGCGCGACGAGGTCGAGATGGGAATGCTCCATGTCGATCCAGGCGCAACCGAAGCCGGCCTGGGCGATGATTTCGACGACAGCGGGGTCGAAGACCCGGTTAATTTCGGCGACCTTTATGGTTTGGCCGCTGAGCATGGCGGCTTTGGTTTTATTGGTTCTGAAGTCTTCGGTCATGGTGGCTCCGTAGTGAGGCGGGATAGCGATCTTCCCGATTGCGGGGACCGGGGCGAGTTGGCGAGGTGGATCAAGATGGCATATTTACTAGGTCGCCACCGATGTTTTCGTCACGGAAGAGTTGTTGGGCTCTTGGCGATAATCCGTCATAGGTCGCCTGGGGAATGCTGACCGATGGATAATGCGTCTTGAGCCAGCGCTGTGCGTAGATCATTGCCATATTGGGGCGGGCGTTGTCGGAGCGGTTGGGCGTCCCGCGATGCCATAGGCGCAAATCGCGGATCAACAGGGAACCGGCGGGCATCAGCACTTCTTCGCTTTGCATCAACGGCGCTAACGTGGCCATATCGGTGCCGGGTGCGGTCAAGTGGGTGCCGGGCCAGATCTCGATAGGGCCGTTGTCGGTGTGAAAATCGACCAGTGGGATATTGAAGCCGATATTGTAGGTGGGCACCGCCAGGCCGGTTTCGGGAAAGAGCGGATGGGTATCGGCGTGCACAGCCTGGTATTCGGACCCGTACAAGGGAGTATCCGAAGCGAAATAGGTACAGACGCAGTCGTTGCCGACGATCGCTTCGACTATCGCTAATACAAAGGGGTTTTCGATAACGCGCGGGTCGATGAATGGTTCGGCAAAGGGCAGGTGCATCTGGTAACGGTTGCTGCCGCGGTTTTGCTCGGTGCTGGCGATATGCGCGTTGAAGACCTGCATGAATTCGGCGTGCATTGCCGCTATGAGGTCGGGCGGCAGGACGTTCTCGAAGAGCACGTAGCCATTGCTTTTGAAATGTTGTACGGAGAGGTTAAGCGTTTCGGGGTTTAGGGTGTTGCTGGCGAGTTCGGTTGCGCTGAGTTGCATGGGGCCTCGTTGGTGTCGATTGCGTCTTATGATAATTAACTGTTTCTCAGCCCACAAGTACCGCGATTGGAAGTGGGAATGGAGAATGGTATATTACGATTTTTAACGATTTATCCGTCTACAAATACAGGGATTTATAGGGGGGGGGATTGACCATGGCCGAATACGATAGGCAATTGTTTCCCAACCCGCGGGCACAGGAGTTTTCTGGCGTATGGTCCCGAGCAATAGGAGAGACTAAACCAGGACGCTTTTGCCGCGGCCAAGGCCGAAACTACCCGTTGGCCGGGCTATGAACAGACGCCGTTGATTGCGCTCGATGGGCTGGTGGCCACAAAAGGAGTTGGTGCTTTGTGGTGCAAACACGAGGGGTTTCGCTTTGGGATCGGGAGTTTTAAGCCGACGGGGCCGACCTATGCGATGTTGACAGTGTTGAAGGGGGAGGTGCAAAAGGCCACTGGATTACAGAACGTGGATACGCGGGATATTGTGGTGACGGCGGCGACAGAGCGGGCGACCGACCCGGAGGTGTATCGGGCGATTGTCGGGCGAGAGGCAGATGAAGTGATGGCCATAGGTTCTATCGGGAATCACGAAGGTTGCAGAATGTAGAAGCCCGCCTCGATCGACCCGCCTCCTCTCAGTATTCCAGCAGGACCTTGCCGGTCTGGCCGGCGGCCATCATGCGGAAGGCCTCGGGGGCTTCCGCGAAGGGGAAGCGATGGGTGATCAGGCGGTCAACGGCCAACCCCCCACGATAGAGTTCGAGCATGGCCGGAAATTGGCCGAAGTGATAGTACCAGGACCCGAGCGCGGTGATATCGCGGCGGATAAAGTCGGCGCTCGGGGAAAGCTCTATGGCGGGTTGCTCGCCGTTGAAGGCCACGGTGCCGGCGGTGCGCACGGCGGCGAAACATTGTTTGGCGCTTTCGGGGCGTCCGGCCGCCTCAATACAGACGTCGGCGCCACGACCCGCGGTCAGTTCGCGGATGGCTGCGACGGGGTCCAGGTCTTTGCTGGCTTGCAATACATGAGCCGCGCCGAGTTCCCCGGCGAACTCCAGGCGTTTGGCAACGACATCGACGGCGATTACTTGGCGGCCGAGATGGCTGTGCAATAGGGCATTGCCTAGGCCGATCGGGCCCATGCCAAAGATCGCGACGGATTCGATCGGCTCATTCTTAAGTTTGGTGGAGGTGTGGTAAGGCACGCCGAAGCCGTCCCCGGAAATTAACAGACCCACTTCCCAGGAAAGCTCGTCGGGCAGCAGATGGCAGGCGTTGGCCTTGGTGATGAAATACTCGGCGTGCATGCTGTTGTGTGTGACTAGGTCGGGGCAGTAGGTATATTGGCCTTTGGCGCAGTAGGTGCATGCGCCGCAGCCGGCGACCGCGCTGACGCCGACGCGCTGTCCCTCTTTGAGTTGAGTGACATCGGGGCCGAGTTGTGCGACGATGCCGGCGGACTCGTGACCCGTATTGCCCATCTGCATGCCGGCGCCGTGGTAGGGTTTTAGTTCGCTGCCGCAGAGGGCGGAGACTTGCGTTTGAATCAGGACCTCGCCGGGACCGGGTGCGGGGGCGGGGGTGTCGATACAGACGACGGTGGATTGGCCTGGCATTTGCAATGATCGCATAGCTTATAGTTCCAGGGGGAGTTCGGTGGCGAGGTTTATGGGGCGTTTTTGCGCGATTGATCGTTTGATCGCCGCCTCGACTTGCAACTCCTGCAGGCCGGCTAGCCCGGGCACGGGCGGCGGTTGGCCCTGGCGCAGCGATTCGAGATAGGCGAGGATGGACTTGACGAAGGAGGCGTCATACTGGTCCCAGCGCGAGCGGTCGCGGGCGATGGCGTGTGTTTCGTGGCGGCCGCTGTGGTGGTCGAGTACTTCCATATCCCCGTCGAGGTCGCGGATGTGGATGCGGCCCTTTTCGAAGTTGAAGGTCAATTCGAGCAGCGGCAAGGTCCAGTCCAACATCGAAGTGCCGATCAGGGTGCCGGTGGCGTCCTGCCCGGTGCGGAAGGCGGCGGTAACGTCTTGGGCGGCCATGCGTTCGCCGCGCACGTTTTGGCTTTGCAGGGCGGTGAGTTCGACGATGGGGTCGGCGAAGTGGTGCACGAGGTCGATAGCGTGGCTCCAGCAGGCGTAGTGCACCAACCCGGTGATATTGACCGCGTGGCCAAAATGGCGCTCGGCGATCAGCTCTTTGGCTTTGAGCGGCTGGTCGAAGAAGCGGTAGTTGAAGATCATCGCCGTTTCGCAGTCTTGCGCGGCGGCTTGCTGTAACAGGGCACGGGCTTCGGTGAAGTCCTCTTCGCGCACGTCTTCCTGGCCATTGGCGGCAACCAGCGGTTTTTCAAAAAATAGCCGTTTGGGTTTCAGTTCGAGCAGCGCTTGCGCTGTGGCGAGGCGTTCGCTTTCGCGGGTCAGAACGAAGATCGAATCTGGCGCCCAGGCGACAAGGGCCGCGAGCGAGTCGAATACGTCGCCGCCGAATTCCGCGGCGACCGCGTCGGCTTTCTCCTTGGTGCGGTTGTAGTAGCCTAACTGGACGTCTTCCTGGCCTGCCAGGCACGGGATGTAATTTCGCTTGGCGACGTTGCCGGTACCGACTATGCCGATTTTCAATGTCATGGTAGTTATTCCCCGTGGTTGAAGTGGCTCGAATATAGATCTATTATCCCGGCGATTCAATAAGGCTTGTCGATCCTTCGGATATTTTTCTATACTTGTCGCACATCCACCAACAGGAGCAGCAGAATGATACCATTGGACTATGGGCGTTCGTTTTTGATCGGCAAGGCGCCGGATAACAAAGTGCGGTTTTGGGTTGAATCGAGGACGCGGATCATTGACGAGGCGTCGGGGCAGTTTGAGGACTATGTACAGGTCGGTTCGTGCAAGAGCGAGCATACCTTCGCAGAAAAGGACCTGTTGCACGAAGACAATTACGATTTTCTCCCCGTATTCGGTCCCGAATGGTCGGTCATCTATCGGCGTCCCGCCGCGTTGAGCGAAAACTATCGGGAAATTCGCCGGTCAGTGGAGTGGTGGGACGGACAGAAATACCATTTGCTCGAAGGCAAGGATGTCGAGGAATTGACGAGTAATGAGGCGATTCGCGAGGCGACCTACGACTTCGCGCCGATCGTCACCCAGACCGAGGTATGGAACAAGGATACGGGTTTGCGGGCTATTATCGAATGTCCGGTCAAGACGATGAACACTAAACGCGAAGGCGATATCTACCAGGTTGACACCGGCCCTGTGGCTTTTCCCGATTTAAGCCAGCGTTATGATCGCCACGTTGATAGTCTCTCGCTGGCCTATGTCGTCTTTAATGCGCCGGGCTTCGCTGATTTCGTGTTAGAAGCCCCGACCGCGGTGGGCAGCGAACAGGTCCACCACTATTCTAAGATAATATCGTTGGACGCTGAGAATCGCGTCTATGCGGTGCGTGGCTGAATATACATTTATAGTAGAGTGTAAAGGGGATATTGTGAAAATCACTGCGGTAAAAACGATTCCGATTGATAGGGCGCGTCACGGGGTTTTGGGCTATCTGGTCACTGTCGAGACCGACGAGGGCATCGTGGGTTTAGGGGAAGTCGCGGCGGATTGCCATCCGGCGACCGTTGCCTTCGCCATTCGCGGGATGGATCTGGTAGGGCGCGACCCGATGGCGATCGAGGCGCTATGGCAGACTTTCTACCAGCAGCAATTCTGGCGCGGCGGGCCGATTTGGACCAGCGCGATCAGCGGGGTAGAGCAGGCGCTGTGGGATATCAAGGGTAAGGCCTTAGGCGTGCCGGTATATCAGTTGTTAGGCGGCAAGTTGCGGGAGGAGATTCCGCTGTATACACATACGCTCTTTGGCAACCAGTCTCCGGGCGAATTTGCTACATCGGCGCGCGAGGCGGTGGCGTTGGGTTTTAAGGCGGTGAAATTTGACCCGCTGGGTTTGGCACAGCAGCGGATGGATATCGGCGAGATGCGTTTGGCGGTGGAGCGGGTTAGGGCGACCCGTGCGGCCGTCGGCGACGACGTGGATATTTTAATCGAAGGCCACGGTAGGCTCAGCCCCAATACGGCGATCCGTATGGCGCGTATGTTCGAGGAGTTCAACCCCTTCTTTTTTGAAGAGCCGGTGCCGCCGGAGAATGTCGACGAGATGGCCAAGGTCGCCGCGGCGATCAATATTCCGGTCGCCGCCGGGGAGCGGCTGTACACCCGTTGGAGTTTTCGCGAATTGCTGGAAAAACAGGCCGTCGATTATATACAGCCGGACCTGTGCCATTGCGGCGGCTTTTACGAAGGGCACAAGATTGCGACATTAGCTGAGACCTATCATATTCGCGTTTTACCGCACAATCCGAATGGCCCGATCTCGACGTTGGTCGGGGTGCATCTCGGCGCCTGCACCGCCAATTTCGAGATGTTGGAATATCCACGTCAACCGGAGGACCGGGTGGTGGTCCTGAAGAATATGCCGGTGGTTGAACATGGTGCGATCCGGGTGCCGGAGGGACCGGGTTGGGGGGTAGAAATTGATGAAGAGGCGTTGGCGGAGTTTAGTCCGGAGGTGTAAGAGGCCGTCTTTGGCGGGTTTGTTTATTGGGTTTAAAACGCTCAGGGCGATCCGATCAAGCCTATTGCATCGAGTACCGTGCCAATTTTTTCGACCTCTTCGTCCGTCGACGCCAAGGCCGGCGCGCGCAAATGCCGCGAGGCGATCCCAAGGTAGGGGAAAAACGTTTAGGCTTCCAGCGCGCGAGTTGATCGCATTGGGATTAAGCAGCAAATTATTCTGGGTGAAAACTTCATCGTACGGACGGGGAATCTAGATGTTATTTACCGACGCGGAAATCGAACAATACAAAGAGCAGGGTTATCTACAGGGACCGCGCGTATTTTCCGATGGGCAGATCGTCGTTTTGCAGCAGCACATCGACGAGATCCTCGACGGACGGGTCGACTTCCCCAAACACCTGATGGGCGAGACCATCGAGCAATCTGGTGCCAAGGGGCAATTGCCCTCGGTCAAGGTGGTCAATCTGTTTCGCCACGATCCGGTTTTCGCCGAAGTGGTCGACAATGTTGGAATCGGCGAGCTGGCGCATCAATTGATGCAGGGGCCGGTACGGCTATGGGAAGACCAGATGATCTACAAGCCCTCGTTCGACGAGCGCACGGTGTTGGCCTGGCACCAAGACTATACGTATTGGGACCACGTGGGGCCGGCCGATATGGGCACCTGCTGGATCGCGTTAGAGGACGCGACAGTCGACAATGGCTGTATGCACGTGGTGCCGGGCAGCCACCGCTGGGATCTCGATTATACGCGTGAGGACGTCGATGGCAGCGACCCGGACTGGCTGTTGAAGCGGCCGGATATTCCGGTCGGCGCGGATCTTGCACCGGTGGCCTGCGAGGTTGCGGCCGGGCATTGCCATTTTCACCACTGTAAGACATTTCACGGCTCCTTCGGCAATCGCACCGCCGACGCTCGCCGCAGTTATATCATGCACCTGATGCCCGGCAATACCCGGCGTCTGGGCGACAACTGGAACGAACGCCAAGGTGATGTCGAAATCGTGCCGGTCGGCGCGGTGCTTGAGGGCGCGACCTATCCCGAGTTGAAAACTGCGGCGTCGCAGGATTCAGCATAACCTGCTACTACGGAATTTTAATCATGAGCGTTGATTCAATTGAAATGCAAGCACTGCAAAAACCCCTCGATGTTACGGTCGCGGTGCCCGGTTCGAAAAGCTATACCAACCGGGCGTTATTGGTCGCGGCCTTGGCCGAGGGGGAGTCGTCGCTTACAGGCGCGCTTTTCAGCGATGACACCGACTATATGGTCCAGTCGTTGCGCAAGCTCGGTGTCGCGGTGGAGGCGGACCCGGCGACGGCTCGTTTCGTCGTGCCCGGCAATGGCGGGAAGATTCCGGTCGACAAAGCTGAGCTCTATATTGGGAATTCGGGCACTACTTCTCGGTCAATCATCAGCTATGTCGCACTCGGTGACGGGACCTTCGTCGTCGATGGCGATGAACCGATGCGCACGAGTCGCCCGATCTCCGATTTGCTTGAGGCGCTCGGCCGTTTAGGGGTCGACGCGCGTTCGCGCTTTGACAATGGCTGCCTGCCGGTCGAGGTGCGGGCGCGGGGTTTTAAAGGAGGTACAACACAGCTTGATGCCAGCAAGAGCAGCCAGTTCCTCACCTCGTTGATGCTCGCCGGTCCGCATACGCAAGAAGGGCTCGATATCGAAATGCTCGGAGAGTACAAGACCCAGTATATCGATATCACCATGGCGGTGATGCGGGCGTTCGGGGCCGAGGTCGAGCATGAGAATTACCGGCGTTTTCGCATCGCCGGCGGCCAGTGTTATCAAGCGCGGGACTATGCGATCGAGCCGGACGCCTCAAACGCCTCGTATTTCTTTGCCGCCGCCGCGCTGACGGGCGGGCGAGTGCGCGTCGACGATATAACCGCTGATTCGGCGCAAGGTGATATCCGCTTCGTCGACGTACTCGAGCAAATGGGTTGCACGGTGAACCGCGACGACAAGGGGATTGAAGTTATCGGGCCGAAAAAACTCAAGGGCATCGACGTCGACATGAAGGCGATTTCCGATACCTCCCTGACGCTGGCGGCGATTGCACCCTTTGCCGAAGGCCCCGTACATATCCGCAATGTCGAGCATTCGCGCTGGCAGGAGACCGATCGAGTCGCCGCGATGGCCACCGAGTTGCGGCGTCTCGGCGTCGAAGTCGAGGAGCACCAGGACGGGATATCGGTTAGTCCTTCGCAACCGCAGCCCGCCGCTGTCGACACCTATGAAGATCATCGCGTGGCGATGAGTTTTGCGCTGATTGGGCTGAAGGTGCCGGGTATTCGCATCAATAATCCGGGGTGCGTCAGCAAGACTTTTCCGACGTATTTTGAGGTTTGGCAGGCGTTGAGGAACTAGGTGGGTTATGGGAATAAGGGGTAGGTGGGTAAAGGAAGAGGGTTGGCGGTTGGTCGGGTCGCGGCTTCTCGATCGCGCCAAATTGCAGGCGCCGGGCATCATACGCGTGCCCGGGGGAGGTTTTCGTCTGTTCTATACTGCGGTCGGCCCCGCAAAGCCCTTCCCTACATGTCAGGGGTATATCCTCAGTGCTTTTTCTGAGGACGGAATTTCGTTTGAACCGGAGCCGGGTATCCGCGTAGCGCCGCAACCGGGGCTTGCGCATATGGCGCTGCGGGTGATTGCTCCAGCAGTTACTCCGTGTGAGGGCGGTCGTTGGCGTATGTATTTTGAAGCGCGTGGGGCCGCTACGGAACCTATGGTAATTTGTAGCGCTATCTCCGATGATATGTTGGATTGGCAGCACGAGCCGGGCATTCGGCTCCAGGGCCCGGGCAGTGTGCGGGCGCCGCGTTATTTGTCGCTGGCTGATGGCCGGGGGCGTTTGTATTGTTGTGGAATAGAATACGGAACGGGTGGTCCAGCGGGTGGTGAAGTCTTGTCCGAAGGTATCTTGAGTGCGCATAGCGAAGATGGTTTGCATTTCGAGCTTGAGTTGGGTTATCGGTTGCAGCCGCTTGCTATCGAGTGCGAATCGGGTGGTTTTTCGGCGGCGGAAGTGGTGCCTCCGACAGGGACCGACGATGATTGGGCTATGGTCTATTCGGCTTGGCAGGATGTGTCGCCGGGTGCGGTGGTGCCGGTGCATCCGAGCCGTGACAGCGCTCTCAGCGAGGATTTCGCCGCCGCGTCTATCGCGTCGGATATGGCGGGTTTCCGCTCGCGGATCTATACGGCTTTTTCGCGCGATGGTGCGGTGTGGGAACGAGGCAATTGCGTGGTTGAGGGCGCCGGATATGGCGAAGAGGGCGTGGATGCAGTGCATGCCGAGGATATGTCGCTGCTTGCGTTGGGTGGGGGCATGTATCGGATGTATTATGCCGCCTGCGACAAGGATGGCCACTGGGGAGTCGCCAGTGCAGTGATGGAAGCCGAGTGAACCGGTTAGCTATTTTTTGGCTAGGTGATAACGATAGGGGAAATACTCATGGCAAAACTTGACGAGGTCAATGACCGGGATATCGCTGCGGCGATTCGGTTGGGCTGTCGGACGATGCAGAATGTGTTTAACGCCGATGACGACGGAGTGCCTTTTTTCCGCTCACTTATCGAGCCTGAGACGCTGTTGGCGCACAGCGAGTACCACAGCGAGTCACACGTGCCCGGGCGGCATCTGAATGCGTTATTGAACGCCGAGGATGTGTTAGGCATTTCGCTAGACGAACAGGCGGTAGATAACCATCGCCGTGCGACCTTGTTATCCTATAGCGGGCCAGTTGCGTTGCCGATGAATCGCCACGAAGTCGGTGGTCCGCTGGTTAATTTTTGCCCGCACAATTTGCGCGAAGGTTTCCACGCGCTCTATGCGCTGGCAAAATACCGCGACGACGCCGAGGCGCGCGAACTGGCCGAGCGCAGCATCGCGGATATCGGCAAGTTGTGGAGCCCAGACGGCGGTTGGGATTTGCCAGCGATAAAAGATCTCGGGATCGATTATATGGACTCCAGGGGTTTTATACAGAGCGAGGGGCGAATGCTCGGTCCGTTGGTCAAGTACTACCGCGCCACTGGCTACGCACCGGCGCTCGAATTGGCGTTGGCGTTGAAGGAGAAGGCCGTAGATGAGTTCTATCTCGCCGATGGCAGTTTCGACCAGCAGCGTTTCGATACTTCGCATAGCCATTCGATCACCTGCGTGCTGTCATCGCTGGCGCAATTGGCCGATTTGCTCGGCGACGGCGCGCTGATGCTGCAGGTCATGGCCTTTTGTGAAGATGGCCTGTGGGCGATACGCGACGAACTGGGTTGGTCGTGTGAATCGACAGTGCAGGAGGACAGCGACCACGGCGAGGCCAATAATTCCGGCGATATACTAGAGACGGCGCTGATTTTAGGGCGCTGGGGTTTTACCGAGTACTATCACGATGCCGAGCGCATATTGCGCGGCCATCTGCTGCCGTCGCAAGTGCGCGATACCTCGTTTATCATCGATCCGCCGAACCCCGACGGCGTCGATGGGTTGCGCGATGTGGCCGACCGCCATCTGGGCTCGTACGGTTTCCCGGCACCCTATGGCCACAAGTCGGTCGGCAAAGGCCGGGGCAATCTCTCGTTTAATATGGATATCGTCGGCGGCACGGTAGCTTCGTTATGCGAGGCGTATCGCGAAGTGGTGCGCCAAGAGGTGACAGGCCATTGGGTCAATATGCTTTTCGACCACGAGACGGACGCGGTGCGGGTGCGGTCGCCCTATGGAGGCGGTGGGCTGACGGTTGAAGTGCTGAAAGCCGGACCGCTCTTCGTGCGAATTCCGCCGTGGGTCGATCGGGCCAAATTAAAGGTCGAAGGTACCGGCGGGCCGCCGAACTGGAGCGACGACTATTTGTTTATTTCGCAACCTACGGTAAGGCAGCCGATTCGTATAAACTTCCCGCTGGAAGATCAAGACCTGGTGCTCTCAGAGCGTCTTCATATCCGGCCTATCCGCGTGCGGATGCGTGGCGACGTGGTGGTCGCTATGGATGACTTTGCGGCGGCGCTGACGTTTTTTGACGCTTATGAGTAGGCGCTATATGTGCGAACCCCCGCGTATCTTACCCGCCGTCGCAGGCGACTAGGATCTGTTGCAACTCCAACGGATAGTGCGACCGAGTTAAGCCCGCGCCGAATTCGTCAGGTGCGACCAGCAGTGTGGTACGCCGGATACGAGGGCGTTGTAAAACCCCATCAGCGATGGGTCAAAAGAAGGCTCATGTGCGACTAGGTCTATTGCGTTTGCTCCGGGTTTAGTTCGCTGTTTCAGGTGCGACGGTATAGCGCATGTCGTGAAAACGTCCGGCGAGGGATTTGACACGCATTGCGACTTGGCGGGGTTCCTCGCCTTGCAACGCGGCGGCTATACAGTCGGCGATGTCGCCCGCGTCTTCCGGGTCCATACCCGTGCGGGTGAGTTCCTGTACGCCCATACGCAGCCCGTGACTGCCCATTTCGTCGGGCACATCGGCGCCACCGGCGATAATACCGCAGGACTCTAGGCGGTCGGCTACGGCTTTGCTTTCACCAAATTCGCCAATGGCCAGAATCAGCGTGTGTGATTCGCTGAAGCCCAAATCGGCACCGAGCAGGCGGATGCCCCGGTCGTCCAACGCTTGGCCCAGGGCTTTGGCGTTGGTGATAATGGCTGCGGCGTGTTCGCTGCCGTAGGTGCGCCATTCCCAAAAGGTCGCTGCCAGCGCCGGCAGGCGGCCGAGGTGGTGGTTGCTGGCGATCAAGGGGGCGAGGGCCGGGCCGATCAGGGCGGCGCGCTCGCGTTTGTTCGTTAGGATCAGGCCGCCTTGCGGCCCCGCAAATGTTTTATGGGTGCTCGAGACGATGACGTCGGCGCCTTCGGCGAGCGGATTCTGGAAGCGGCCACCGGCGATAAGGCCGAGCACGTGGGCGGCGTCGTAGATAAGATGGGCGCCGGGGCTATGGCGGTCTAACGCTTGGCGTAGCGCCTCTACGGGCTGCGGGAAGAGGAAGATACCCGAGCCGATAATGAGCATTTGCGGTTTGTGTTCGGCGATGAGGTCCACCGTCGCTTCGAGATCGATATTGGAGCGCATAGCGTCCCAGGGGATCGATAGGGAATTTAGATCGATCCGTAGATTCGATTGCGCGAGTTTGTGGGCGTAACGATGGCCATTGTCGACTTCGAGGACCGTGTTGCCCGGTTGGCCCAAGCCGAAGGTGGCGGCTAGCCCGGCGACGTTGCCCGAGAGCGGACGCAAGTCGATGTGGGCGGCGCCGAAGAGTTCGCGCCCGAGTCGGTGCGCGTATTCTTCGATTTCCGCGATATAGCGATTGCCCTGGTAGTGGCGGTCCTGCAGGTCGATGCCGATATAGTTGCCGTAGCGCCGCTGTAGGTCTTCACTGATCAGGCCTTCGACTAGCGGGCTCGGGATATTCTCCGAGGCGATGAGGTTGAGGCTGTCGGCGCGGTAGATGCAGTGTTGCGCGAGTAGAGATTTGAGCGGCTGTAGCTCGTCGGGTAGCATGTGTTTTACTTTATGGTAAGGGCCGTATGGTGAAAATACTTAATCTCGGCTCGTTCGAGTGTGCTAGGTTTTACTTAATTGCCAACGGCAGCGGTCGTAATAATTGTGGTCGCCTAGTCGACCGCGCGGACCTGGCGGTTGATCAAGTCGGCGAAGCAATGTATATCGCGGTTGGCATCTATGATGCCTCTTAGCCGGGGGTGTGCTGGCCGATCCCCAGGCGTTCGCAGACCTGATCGAATTCGCGCTGGGTGGTTTCGTCGAGTGGCAAGGCCGGTGTGGGTTCGCGGAAGCGCGGCGTAGCGATAATGCCCTGGCGGTAGAGGATCTCCTTGTGTACCAGGCCGCCGATGCGGATTACCGGCATGATTTCTTGCAGCCAGGTTTGTCGCGCCGACTCTTCGTCGCCGGCTTGCCATTGATCCCAGGTTTTCACGAAGGCATGCGGCAGGCTCGGCCAGGGCATGGTGCCTTGTGAGCCACGGCGAAGTTCTTCGATAAGGTGGGTGCCGCTGGCCCCACCCATTACGGTGAATAACCCGGCGCTGTATTCGACGGCTTCGCCGACCTTGTGCGGCGCCGGTGCGCTTTCGACTTTGGCGTAGCGCAGATTTTCGCTTTCTTCGGCGATCTGGCGCATTAGCGGGCCGCCTAGAGCATCCCCGGCTTCTAAGAAAAAGATGGGGATATCGACGGCGTCGGAAATGGCTTTAAAATAAGCACGATGCTGCTTAGCGGTGGCCCCCGTCGGTGGTAGGCTCATTATGGCGTCGACGCCGAGGTCGGCGGCTTGTCGGCTATATTGCACCGCGACCGCTGTTGCGGGAGAGCCTGTAGTTACCACGATCGGCACTCGCTTCGCAGTCCGGTCGATAATTATTTTGCACACTTGTAGGCGCTCGGCCTCGGTCAGCTTGGGAATTTCACTGGCGTAGGCAATGCCGAAACCGTGCACGCCTGCGTCGATGCAATAGTCGACGAGGTTTTCCAGGCTATCCTCGTCGATGCGGTCCCGCTCGTCGAAGGGGGTGACCAAGATGGGAAATACGCCGCGCATGGGTTCTGCAGTCATGGGCTTCTCTCTGGTATAGTAGACATAAGATGGCTACTTAGGCGTGCTGGATCAAGGTGATGCAATATCGAATATCGGCGGTGGGTAGAGTGGGGCATGGGGGTGGAGCTGAAAAAATATACTGGCGATCGGGAGAGTTGAAACGGGTGTTGGTAGGGATTGGGGATTAATTTAAAAGAAGCCCCAGAAGCTTGAAATCGCTTCCAGGGCCTTCTTTTAATGGTGGGCAATCGCAGACTTGAACTGCGGACCTCCGGTATGTGAAACCGGCGCTCTAGCCAGCTGAGCTAATCGCCCGAATTACGTAGGGGCAAAATATAGTACTTGCTGCGAATTAAATCAAGGGAGCTGCTAGGTATGCTGTTTGCATGTCGGCAAGACCAAGCGCCATGTCGAAATGGCATAGAAACAGGGCGGTGTATACCTGATTACACCGCCCTATTTCTAATGCTAATGTCGCTAGTATACTAAAGAGCGACTACGCCCTCAGCTGCGGGACCCTTCTGGCCCTGAACAACTTCAAATTCGACCTTCTGGCCGTCGGTGAGCGAGCGAAAACCCTCGCCGCGAATGGCGCTATGGTGGACGAAGACGTCGTCGCCGCTTTCGCGCTCGATAAAACCGAAGCCCTTGGCGTCGTTAAACCACTTGACGGTTCCAGTCTCGCGATCTGCCATGATTACTATCCTTTGATGTATCGTTGGAACAGAGTGTGCCGAAAGGTTCAGGTAGGGATCGACTGATGAAGGCTTAAAGGATAGGATCTACTTGGTAGGAAACTACTTTGGGCCTAGGTCGGAATCTACGAGCATTCGAACAACTGCCAACATGCGTAAGACGTTTCTGCAACGGTTGTAGAAACGAGATATAAACTTAATATAGATCATCTTAGAAAAAACGCAAGTCGCCAGATTATCCCGCCGACATTTACATAAAAAGCGGTTGCAGGCTCCAATGCAAGAGCCTGCAACCGCTTGTCAGACAACGCAATGATTTGGTGGGCCCACCAGGACTCGAACCTGGGACCTACGGATTATGAGTCCGCTGCTCTAACCAACTGAGCTATAGGCCCATTTAACAAAATTAAAACTAGGGCATTTCCTAGATGGGTCAAGAGTTTTGTTCGGCGACAAAGGCCTGGCGTTGCCGGTTGAGCTGCACGAGTTCGGTGCTGATACGCGCGATTTCGTCCTCGTCGTTGCTGGCCGCCGCCTGCCCGAGCGCCTGGCGAGCGGCATCGATATGGGCTTGGTTCGACTTTTTTTGGAAATGGCGCAAATAGTCGCGCCATTGTTGTTCCGATTGTTCTTCATCAAACCCCTCGGCTTCGCATTTGGTGATCAGACGAGAGAGTGTGTCGTCGTCCAATTCATTTATCATCATGCCAACATCGATGGTTTTGTTCTCGGCATGGCGATTAAAAAGCATGCGACACAGTGCCTGGACGCGGGGGTCAGTCAGCGTTTCTATGGCGAATTCTCGAGCAGTATCCGGAATGTATTGCGGAAAATTGAGCAGTAGGCCGATGAATTCAAGTTCTAGTTTTGGAGGATCGGGAAGAGGCGCTTGTCGTGGTTCGTTTTCAATACGACGGGGCGCCCGCGGATGGCGCACCGAGGCTTTTACCTCATCGCGCAAGGCCTGTTCGTCAATGGAGAGGCGTTGTGAGACTTCGCGCAGCAACAAGTCGCGGCGAATCGCATCTTGCGGCTTGTCCAATTTAGTCAGCAATGGTTTGAATGTTTCAACGGCACGACTCTTGCCCTCGACGCTGGAAAGGTCGTGGTGCAGGGCGAGTTGTTGGAGGTAGAAGTCTAGGACGGACTGCGCGTTTTCAGCTCGCGCCAAAAGCGTGTCGGGACCGTGCTCTTGTACGAAAGTATCGGGATCGTGCTCAGGAGGCAGCGAGACGACGCGGGCGTCGATTTTAGTGCTCAAGAGTACTTCCAGGCCGCGCATCGCGGCGGTGGAGCCCGCGGCATCACCGTCGAAGAGCAGTACGACTTTGTGTGCATAGCGGGCCAATGTGCGACAGTGGTCTTCGGTCAGCGCTGTGCCCGAGGTGGCGGCCACATGTTCGATACCAGCCTGTACCAGGCTAATCAAATCCATGTATCCTTCCACAACTATAACGCTATCCTGGCGGCGAACGGCGTCGCGAGTATCGGAAAGACCGTAGAGTACGCGCCCTTTGTGATAGATCGGTGTTTCGGGTGAATTGAGATATTTGGGTTCCTGGTCCGGCTGTAGGGCACGGGCTCCGAAGGCAATGGTGCGGTTGGAGAGGTTGGCAATGGGGAAGGTTACCCTGTCGCGGAAGCGGTCATAATGGCCGTTGCCGCTTTGGCGTGGCAGGGCGAGCCCTGCTTGCTCCATGATTTGGGGGGGTAAATCCCGATGCCCGGCGGCTTTGAGCAGGCCGTCCCATCCCGGTGTCGCGTAGCCTATGCCGAAACGCTCTATCGTTTCAGGTTCAAGTCTGCGGGCCAGTAGATACTCTCGTGCCTCTGTACCGGCTTCATCGTTGAGCAACATATGATGAAAGTATTTCTGCGCGAGATCGTTGGCTCGGTAGAGTCGATCGGCGGAATCGGCTTCTTCACGAGATGGGCCAGAGCGCTCAGGCAGATTAATGCCGGTGCGCTCAGCGAGGAATTTGACCGCCTCCATAAAGGTGACTCGGTCGACTTCCTGAAGGAACTTGAATACATTGCCTCCAACTCCACAGCCGAAGCAATGATAGATCTGGCGGTCGGGGTTGACACTGAAAGATGGAGATTTCTCGTCATGGAAAGGGCAGAGCCCAAAAAAATTCCGGCCTTTTTTACCCAGTTGCACGTGTTCGGAGACCACGTCTACAATATCGGTGGCGTCGCGAATGCGCTCGAGAATGTCTTCGGGTATGCGTGGCATTGCTAGGGGTCACTCTTCTTTATATATTTGGCACTGCGTTAGTGTTTTTAAGATATTCGGGCTCGCTAGCTGGGTCAAGGAAGCAAGTAGAGCATCAAAAAAATGCAATTTTGGCGTGCTGAATCACGTCTAAGATTAGTAAATACTTTAACTTACAGTCTGATTATACTTGTCTTTCACGAGCGCTAAAGGAGCGGAATACACCGTACCTTTTTTCTAAGCCAATTCATATACTTCTTAGCGTTATCGTGTTCTATAGCTTATTCTCTTAGATCTCCCGCAAGATAGCCTCTACTCCACAAGGGATATTAGGGGCTGTTGTTGCTCTAAGTGCAGCCTCTTTGCTTAGTCTTAGCAACTTGGCGCGGAAAGGGAGGCAGTGCAGTCCGGAAGAACAAAAGAAATTGCTTGACTCTGAGGTATAATACTATAAGTTTACGTCAATTCTCTCCCTGATTCTTAAGCTATATTTTAGTATAAAAAAACACTTTCTATTTCAGTTGTGGCCTCTGCAGGAGGTCCAAATCAAGGGCCGACTATTTCCGCGTTTGCAGGGAATAGGATCGAGCATCGATGAGGAGGAAAACGGACATGTCGAGAGGCAAAAAAGCTTTTATTACAAGCTTAGCCCTAATGGGGTTGAGTGTTTTTCTGTGCGCGAGTCCGGTTACCGCTGCGATGACAGTAAGCTCAGCGGCTGTCGGTAGCGCGGACAATCTTGCACCAGGTCCCGTTGGTACAGTAACGGCAGCGCTTGATATAGTGACCGGGAATAGTGTAAACGTCGCTTGGACTTTGGCAGCCGATGATTTTGGTCGCCAGGCTCCGGTGGGTAGCGACTTCACGTCGGACGGCGTATTTGTTAACGTCAACGATGTGGCTGGTTACAATGTCTGGCGTCAAGTAATTGGTACTACCGACCCGGTGTTGGTTGGCAGTGCTGGTGCTGGCGCGACTTCGTTTGTCGATGATACCGTCATCACGGGCGAAACCTATACCTACTTGGTGACCGTCGCTGATGGTGCCGGTAACGAGAGCAGCGCGGTTGAGTCGGACCAAGTCAATTTGGGGCCGCCGCCGACCGCTGAGGGAGAAGCACCCGCTGGATACGAAGAGGTCAAAAGTGTCACTTTGACTTTTGACCGAGTGTTGGATTTGGAAGATGAGGTCGCGGTTGATGACTTCAAGACTGATTTTATAGCTGAGTTGGCTGCATTGCTGGGTATTGACCCTGCGCTCATTACCATTACTGCTATCGTAGAGGGCAGTGTCATCGTTTCGTTTGAAATTGCTGGTCCGGACGCGGCGGAGGCCGTGAACGAGCTTGAGGCTGAACTTGAGGCGGATCCGACGGTTCTTTCGTCGGGCCCAGTGCTTTCGTCTGCCTCGTTCGCTTCGGGCTCGCAGGACTTGGGAGTTGCAGATATCGACGAGGAATTGATCGATACGTTTACCTTCCTCAATAATCCCGATGATCCCAACGCGGTATTGGTAGTTACGGCTGAGATCGCAGGCACCGGCTTCTCTGTCGATGTTGCTTCTTTGAGTCTCGCCGCAGGGGAGAGTGACGGCATCGATGTGATATTCACCGCCGGTGCTGTTGGCAATCTTAACGGCGATTATGCGGGTGAATTGGTCTTAACTACCAATGATCCCAACAACCGCACTACGGTTGTTGCTTTGACCGCCTCGATTGAAGACGGGCTCGACGTTGGTGATATCTCGATTAGTGGTGCTTTCAATTTTGCTAGCATCGCGATTGGGACGACCAAAAGCCTCGATCTCACGTTGACAAATGTTGGTGATTTATTAATCACCGGTGAAATAGCTCTCAGCGGCAACGCTGCATTTACCGCTGTTGGCAGTGATGAAGACGGAAATGTCGTATCGTTGACCCAGGTGCCTTTCACCTTGGCCGGTGGGGAAGAGATTGATATCGGGGTCGCGTTTGCACCACTGCTGGCCGAGTCATACGCTGGCACGATAACGATCACCAGTGACGATGTAGATGAGCCGACACTGACTGTTGATCTTTCGGGTGCGGGTTTTGACCCGGGCGAGATTTCTATCTTGGTCGACGCTGATGGCAATACGATTGTCGGCGATTTTGATGCCAGCGCCACGGTTAACTTCGATGACTTCTTCATCTTCGCCGATAACTTTGGCCAAGCGGTTTTTACTCCGGCGACTGATTTGGATGCCAGCGGTGCAGTCAACTTCGACGATTTCTTTATCTTCGCCGATAACTTTGGCAAGACCGGGACCTACGTCGGCGGTTAGTATTCAGTAAGCATAGGCTTTATGGCTTTGCTTATCTTATAAAAAAAACGCGATGCCTAATTAGGCATCGCGTTTTTTGTTCTCTAAAAACTGCTTGACCCAGGGCAAGCAAACGGCTTAGATTTAAGGCCAATATCAATTTACGTCCTGTACTCCCATCCTTTCCTTACAAGGAGGGCATTGTGAAGAAACTTACGATTCTCATCGCGTTGGCGGCCTTTTGCGCTGTTCCCGTGACGGCGCAGTTGGCTACTTCTGGAGCCGTCGCCGCCATTGACAATATTCCTCCCGCACCGGTAACCGAGCTACAAGCCCTAGTGGCCTCTGGTAGCGATACGAGGACCGTAGCACTCACGTGGGCGCTGTCGGCCGATGACGCCCGGTCTTTTACGACCTTTGGTGGCCAAATTGTACCGACCGGTGATGTGCGGGGTTATCGCGTTTATCGCCAGCAAGAAGAAGGCGTTGAAGAATTGGTCGCTACGTTGGGCGCGGGTGTATCTGAGTTTGTCGACGATGTTGTCATTGAAGGGGCTTCTTATATATATGATGTTAGACCCTTCGATTCAGATAACGAGACGAATGTCGATGTAATACCTGGCTCTACTGAAGATTTGGCCCGGATCGTGCTAGTCGGTGGGGCTTCCGAAGTCGTTGTCGAAACTAGGATTGAAGGTGAATTGACTTTTGATAGCAACCTAGATCTTCAGGATCCGGAAGCTGTAACTATCTTCACTGATGAGTTTATACGGCAATTGGCCGAGGCGCTCGGGATCGATCCTAGTCGGATTATCATCACCGATATTCAACAGGGCAGTATTGTCGTCTCGTTCCAAATCGCCGGTGGTGTCGACAATTTCCCCAACGAGCCCACGCCAGTAGATGCATTGGTTGAGTTGAAACGGCAGGTACAGGAGACACAAGATCTCTTTGTAACACTGGCCCCGCTTCTGGCCTTTGTCGATCAGTCGTCGACGGTGCTAGTGCCGGTAACGGTTCCAGTTGATGCCGATGGCAATGCGATTTTCGGATGGTTTACCCGCGAAGGTGATGCGGTTGATTTCGACGATTTCTTTCTCTTTGCCGATAATTTTGGTAAGAGCGAGGGCGATGTTGGTTACGATCCGCTCTTCGATATTTCGCCGAATGGTGCAGTTGATTTCGATGATTTTTTCCGTTTTGCTGATGATTTTGGCAAGGTTGTCGCTAACGCTCTCAGTATACAGGGTTAGCTTTAGCCAATATAGTTAAACGTAAGGACCGTGCTTATCTCAGCGCGGTCCTTACGTTTAATGGCAAAAGAGCTTGACAAAGCAAGGGTTCCTCTATAATTTTCTTTAAGTACACTACATGCTGTTCGGTTGTACATTCCCTTTCTCAAAGCAGATGATCCAACCCGGTGGCTACAGTATAGACTGGTGGTTCATTCCGCTCTAAATCCACTCGCTCTTTAAGTCTTATCAATCTCACGACAATCCTTCTGCAGCTATCCTTTAAAATCTAATCAAGGCGCGTTGCATGCCTAGGTTCCGACGTTTTTGCTGCGTCGTCGCGTTCCGATACTAATTTTACTCTCGCATTTTTTCAAATACTTATTGGTGTTGCATTGGGACTAGATGTCCGTGTTGGCATCCCCCGCACCTTAACCGTTAGAAAGGTAGCAAGGAAGAAATGCCGCCTGAGAACGATAGACAAAAAATGAACATCGTCGAGCTCCAGCGCATGAATATCCTGGACTTACAGGAGCTGGCCAAGAAATTGGAAGTTTCTGAGTTCACTGTCCTGCGCAAGCAAGAGCTGATCTTTGCCATCCTCAAGCACCAGACCGAGCGCAGTGGGTTGATTTTTGCCCAGGGAACTTTGGAAGTGTTGGAGGAGGGGTTCGGCTTTTTGCGTTCGCCGAGCTATAACTATCTTCCCGGGCCCGACGATATTTACGTTTCGCACTCGCAGATAAAGCGATTCAGTTTGCGCACTGGGGATACGATTTCCGGTCAGATTCGTCCGCCAAAAAATGACGAGAAGTATTTCGCGCTCTTGCGGGTCGAGGCGATCAATTTCGACGATCCGGAAGTGACGAAGAGCAAGACGATCTTCGAGAATTTGACCGCCTTGCATCCGACGGACCGTTTCAAACTGGAGCACGATCCGAAGGATATGACCACGCGGATTCTCGATCTGCTATCGCCGATCGGCAAAGGCCAGCGCGGTCTGATCGTCGCACCGCCCTTTACCGGCAAGACGGTGCTGCTGCAGAAGATCGCCAACGCCATTACTACGAACCATCCAGAGGCGGTTCTCATCGTGTTACTTATCGACGAGCGCCCCGAGGAAGTCACCGACATGCTGCGTTCGGTTAATGGTGAAGTCGTTAGCTCGACCTTCGACGAACCGGCTACGCGGCACGTGCAGGTGGCGGAGATGGTGATCGAGAAGGCACGGCGTCTTGTCGAGCACAAACGCGACGTGGTCGTCCTGCTCGACAGTATCACCCGCTTGGCGCGGGCCTACAATACGGTGACGCCGCACTCCGGACGGATTCTCACCGGTGGTGTCGATTCGACGGCTTTGCAGTGGCCGCGGCGCTTTTTCGCTGCCGCTCGCAATCTCGAAGAAGGCGGTAGCCTTACGATTGTCGCCACGGCGCTTATCGAAACCGGTAGCCGAATGGACGAGGTGATCTTCGAGGAATTCAAGGGTACCGGCAACATGCAGGTGCAATTGGATCGTCGGTTGAGCAATCGCCGCGTTTATCCGGCGGTCGACGTAACCGCGACCAGTACTCGTAAAGAAGAGCTGTTGCTCTCGGAGTTCGAGTTGAACCGCTCGTGGGTTTTGCGCCGCATTCTTAACCAGATGGGGGTCATCGAAGGCATGGAATTTCTGCAGGAGCGCATGAGGGGCTCCAAGTCCAACGAGGAATTCCTCAAGGCGATGAACGACTAACAGCCTTGCTTTTTTGCGGTTAGACCCTATTTTATCTAGCTCTTAGACAAGAACTTTAGTTGGTAGAGGAGTGTAAAGGTGAAAACGGATATCCATCCCGAGTATCAAACGGTCATTTTTCTCGATACGAGCTGTGACCACAAGATTCTATCGCGTTCGACTATCCAGTCCGAAGAGATGATGGAATGGGAAGATGGCAACTCCTATCCGGTGGTCCGGGTAGAAATTAGCTCGGCTTCGCATCCTTTCTACACGGGCAAGAAGCAGTTGATTATGGATCGCGGTGGGCGTATCGAACAGTTCAATCGCCGCTATGGCGGTGCCGAGGAGGCGACTGAGGGCGCCACCGAAGAAGCGGCAACCGAAGGCGGAGAGGAAACGGCGGCCGAAGCTCAGGCTTAGCTACACCCATTTGACGATAAGGTGGTAAGATCCTCTTGCAAAAGAGGTCTTACCACCTTTTTCGTGTACGAGGCCCCATGGACAGGGAACAACTCACTGAGGACCTGCCGGTCGGCGGCCAAGCGGTCATCGAGGGGGTAATGATGCGGGTACCGGGTAAGATCGTCACCGCGGTGCGCGCGTCCGACCAGGAGATCGTGCTACGCGAAGAAGAATACGATTCCCTGTCACGGCGTTATCGCATATTGAATTTGCCCATATTGCGCGGTGCCGTTTCTTTTTTTGAGATGATGATAATCGGTCTCAAGGCGCTCAATTTTTCCGCTGATGTTGCGATGCAATACAGCGAGGAAGAGCAGGGGAATGCGGCGGTGGGCGAGAGTCCTGTGGGGCGGGAGAATGGTTGGAAGGAGCAGGCGGCGTTAGGTGCGACATTGGTCTTTTCGCTCGGATTGGGCATCGGCCTGTTTTTCTTTTTGCCCCTATTGGTCGCGCAATTCCTCGGTTTGCAGCAGAACGCCCTGGAATTCAACCTGGTAGCAGGGGCGGTGCGGACGACCTTGCTCGTCCTCTATATGTGGACGATCAGCCAATGGCGCGAGATCCAACGCGTTTTCCAGTACCACGGTGCTGAGCACAAGAGTATCTTTACTTTGGAGGCCGGTGCCGAACTGACGGTGGCGGCGGCGCGGGGTTTTGGTCGGTTGCATCCGCGTTGCGGGACCAGTTTTATGCTGATTGTCGTGCTTTTCGCGATTGCGGTTTTCGCCTGTGTCGATTCGCTCTTCGTCGTTGTTTTCGGGCATACTCAGAGTCTCTTTGAGCGTTTTGCCACCCATTTTTCACTATTGCCCTTTATTGCTGGGATCAGCTTCGAATTGCTCAAGATTTCGGGCAAGAAGCGCAATCACCCCTTGACCCGGGTGCTGATTGCTCCGGGTCTTTGGTTGCAGCGTATTACGACCCGCGAGCCCGATGACGACCAGTTGGAGGTCGCGTTGGTGGCTTTGCGCTGTGTCCTTGGCGAAGAGGCCAAGGCGGTTCAAGTTATAGATTGAGGTAGGTGCCATGCTGGATAAATTGAGCCAATACGAACGACGCTACGAAGACCTGAGTGCGCAGATGTCCGATCCGGCGATCACCAAGAATCCGGCTTTGTATCAGAAACTGGCGCGGGAATTGGGCGATTTGCAGGAGCTGATCGATGTTGCGGCCAAATACCGCGAAGCGCATGGGCAACTGGCCGAAGCTGAGGAGATCATTGCCGACGGTAGCGAGCCGGACCTGGTCGAATTGGCCGAGGTCGAGCGCGACGAGTTGCAAGGGGAAGTCGCGCGTATGGAAGAAGAGCTCAAGGTGTTGCTTGTCCCCAAGGATCCCAACGACGGTCGCAACGCGATTATCGAGATCCGTGCAGGAGCTGGCGGTGATGAGGCGGGGCTTTTTGCCAGCAATCTTTACCGGATGTATCATCGTTTCGCCGAGCGCAATAGTTTGAAGATCGAAGAACTGTCCTCCAGCCAGAATCCGGCGGGTGGTTTTAAGGAAGCGGTGTTTATGGTGTCGGGGAAAGGGGCTTTCGGTCAGCTCAAATTCGAGAGCGGGGTGCACCGCGTGCAGCGCGTTCCCAAAACCGAGGCCTCGGGTCGGATTCACACCTCGGCGGCTTCAGTGGCAGTGCTGCCCGAAGCCGAGGACGTGGAAGTGGATATCGCAACGGAGGATCTCAAGATCGAGGTCTATCGCTCTAGTGGCCCGGGCGGCCAAAGTGTCAATACGACTGATTCAGCGGTAAAAATTACGCATGAACCCACCGGTTTGGTCGTTTCATGTCAGGACGAGAAGTCGCAGCTAAAAAATAAGAATAAGGCCTTGAAAATCCTCCGCGCCCGGCTATTCGATAAGATTCAAGCCGAACAGAAAGCCAAACGTGACGCGACGCGCGCCGGTCAAATCGGCAGTGGCGATCGCAGCGCCAAGATCCGCACTTATAATTTCCCCCAGGGGCGGGTCACTGATCACCGGATTACTTTGTCGCTTTATCGTCTAGAGGAAGTTCTCGACGGCGATTTCGGCGAATTCGTGCAGCAGTTGGCTCTGGCCGCGCAAGAGGATGCGTTGGAGACGGCCAGTGCAACGGCCGACTAACTGACGGCGATGAGCCAGCGCGCCTGGAAGCTGCTCGAGATTCTCGAGGAAACGACTCGTTTCTTTGATTCAAGAGATATGGAAAACGGCCGCTTGCAGGCCGAACTTCTGTTGGCGGCCATTCTGGACATCAAACGCCTCGACCTCTATCTGCAATTCGAACGCCTTCTGCTCGCCGATGAAGTAGACCTCTACCGCGATTATGTACGCCAACGGTTACAGCGTGTTCCGGTGCAGTATATCGTTGGCGTGGCCGCTTTCCGCAATTTAGAGCTCAGCGTAACCCCCGATGTGTTGATACCGCGCCCCGAGACCGAAATATTGGTCGATGTGGCGTTGCAATATCTGCCGGATGGAGGCCGGGTGCTCGATCTGTGTTGTGGGTCGGGGGCGATCGCCTTGTCCTTGGCTCAAGAGGCGGCCACCGCGCAAGTCGTCGCCGCGGATATATCGGAGGCCGCGCTAAAGGTGGCCAAAGCTAATGGTGTAAGCCATGAGTTGCAGGAACGCGTCGAGTGGTTTTGCGGCGATTTCTTTGCGCCGCTCGCAGGAGCAGCACCATTCGATATTGTCGTTTGCAATCCGCCCTATGTGCGTCATGGGGATTTGGCGTGTCTCGAACCGGAAGTGCAAGACCACGAACCCCATCTGGCCTTGGATGGGGGGGAGGACGGTCTGGACTGTTATCGTCGGATCGTGCAGGAAGCACCTGGGTTTATCCGCCCTGGAGGCTATCTGCTCATGGAAGTCGGCGAAGGGCAAAGTACAGCGGTTGAAGCGCTACTTGCGCAGGTTGCATCCTTCTCCGAGGTTCAGACGAAACCCGATTTGAACGAAGTACCGCGAGTCGTCGTTGCGCGTATTTCTTCTTCCTAAACGGATAAAAAACCATGGCCAAAAAAAGCCGTTCCGTCTATGTATGCCAATCCTGTGGCCAAAACGCCGCGCGCTGGTTTGGGCGTTGCGCCGCTTGCAGCGAGTGGAATACTTGTGTCGAAGAGCGGCCGCAGGAGGTCGATAAGCGTCGCGAGCATCTCGCTGCCCCGCCGCGCGCCGAGTTTCAAGCCATCACCGCGGTCAACGACCAGGACCACGAGCGGCTGCAAATCGGCATCGGCGAATTTGACCGGGTTCTCGGCGGCGGTATCATGCCGGGTTCAGTGATATTGGTCGGCGGTGACCCCGGCATCGGCAAGTCGACGATCTTACTGCAGATGGCGGGTCAGTTGTCGGCTTCCAATCTGCGTATCGCCTATATTTCCGCCGAGGAGTCGGCGGCGCAGATCCGCTTGCGCGCCGGGCGTCTAGGGGCATTGTGTGAGGAGTTACTGGTGCTCGCAGAAACAAATCTCTCAACAATTCTAGATCAATTGAAAGCCGTCGATCCGGTGGCGATCGTCATCGATTCGATCCAGACTATTTATATGCCCGAATTGGAGAGCGCACCCGGCAGCGTGACACAGGTCAGGGAGTGCGCCGCGCGCTTGGTCTATCTGGCCAAGGAGAGCGGCATCCCGGTATTTCTCGTCGGGCATGTGACCAAGGAGGGCACGGTGGCCGGCCCGCGGGTGCTGGAGCATTTGGTCGATACCGTGCTCTATCTGGAGGGCGAACGCCATCATCACTTCCGCATATTGCGCGCCGCCAAGAACCGCTTTGGTTCGACCAATGAGATCGGCATCTTCGAAATGCGGGACCAAGGGTTGGTCGAAGTATCGAATCCCTCAGAGATCCTATTAGCCGAACGTGCCGAGGGGGTTTCGGGGTCGTCGATTGTTTGTAGTATGGAGGGAACGCGCCCGCTACTGATTGAAATTCAGGCCTTGGTTTCCCGGTCTAGTTTCGGATATCCGCAGCGCGTGGCCACCGGCATCGACACCAAGCGCTTATCCATTATCATCGCGGTACTCGAAAAGCGTTGCGGTCACGATCTGTCGGGCGATGATATTTTTGTTAATGTGGTCGGCGGGATGCGCCTTGACGAGCCGTCGGTGGATATGGGAGTGGGGTTGGCGATTGTGTCGAGTTTCCGCAACAAGGCCATCAATGCAAAAATGGCGGCTATTGGCGAAATCGGCTTGGGGGGGGAGATTCGACCGGTCAATCAGATCGATCGAAGGGTGACGGAAGCGCGCAGTTTGGGTTTTGAGCAGTGTCTGGTCGCGCGCAGTAATTTAAAGGGGTGGAAAAAGCCGGAGGGGATGGAAGTGATAGGGGTCGGGGGGATGGAGGCGGCGGAAGAATTGGCGTTTGCAGAGTAGGCCTTAGGGTGGCCTGAGTAGTGCACCTTGTTTAGATCGATTTTCCTCCTTAGCTGTTACATTATCTACCCATAACTGTCTCTTTTACTCTACATCCCCATTATAGCGAATTTCCTATAGCCTGTATAAGATACTGTTTACATGTATCTTGCATAGGCTATTTCTTATGGCATGTCGTTTGATGTGAATAACTGTATCAGGTTAATCAATTTCAATTAAAAAAGATCTTGACACCTGAACATTAATATACTATCTTTTTGTTCAGTTAACAAATGTGTAGTACCTGGCAACTAGATAGTATAGATTTCTCACGTATTTCAAGCGTACAGGCTAGGAGGATATCATGGCAAAAAGCAAGAGCACCACCAGCGGCACCGTTTCCAAAGCGTTTGGCGATGATAAGGACAAGGCTATTAGCTTAGCCCTCGATCAAATCGAGCGACAGTTTGGCAAGGGTTCGATTATGCGTTTGGGTGAATCGACCGGGATGGATGTCGAAGTTATTCCCACGGGTGCTATTTCGCTAGATGCGGCTCTGGGAGTAGGCGGAGTGCCCAGGGGGCGCGTTATCGAGCTATTTGGCCCAGAGGCAGCCGGCAAGACAATGCTCGCTCTGAGTATAGTTGCCGAGGCGCAGAAGATGGGGGGGGTGGCCGCTTTTGTCGATGCCGAACACGCTTTGGATGTGAGTTTTGCCCGCAAGTTGGGTGTCGACATAGACAACTTGCTCGTCTCCCAGCCCGATTCGGGCGAAGAAGCGTTGGAGATTACCGATACGCTGGTGCGCAGTGGTGCCATCGATATTCTGGTCGTTGACTCGGTTGCGGCTTTGGTGCCGAAGGCAGAGCTCGAGGGCGATATGGGCGATTCGCATATGGGTTTGCAGGCGCGGTTGATGTCGCAAGCTTTGCGCAAACTGACCGGATCGGTGCAAAAGGCAGGCACCACTGTGATCTTTATCAACCAATTGCGCATGAAGATCGGTGTGATGTTTGGCAGCCCAGAGACGACTACGGGTGGCCGTGCGCTAAACTTCTATTCTTCGGTTCGTCTCGATATACGCGGTATCGGTGCGATAAAAGACAGCGACGAAGTCATCGGTCGCCGCACCCGTGTCAAAGTCGTCAAAAACAAAGTTGCGCCGCCCTTTCGCGAAGCCGAGTTCGATATCATGTTCCGCGGTGACGATGTGGGTATTTCGCGAGAAGGCGACCTGTTGGATCTGGGCGTCAATCGTGGTTTTGTCGAAAAAAGCGGTACCTGGTTTTCCTATGGCGGCGATCGCTTAGGCCAAGGGCGCGAGAACGCGCGGATTTTCCTCCGCGAGAACGATGAACTGTGCACTCGTCTTGAGACAGAAGTGCGTCTATCTCTCAAGCTGAAAGTTGCAGGTGCAGAAGCACCGGCGGTTGAACCAGAAAGTGAAGAAGCAGAGGTCGAGTTGGTATAATCTCGTACAGATTTTGCGAGTCGAGGCGCCAAGGCCGTTAGAGTTGCCCCACGCTCTTGTTTAGGCGGACGCAGCGTCTCGACTCGCGTTTCCCCTGTGACAAGGGCGTCGAAGGAAGGTAGAATATGCAGATGCAGACTGCCGGACTGAAACAGATCACCGTTCCCCTACGGACAGATATTGCCCTGGCCCGTTCCTGGGCCGACCTGGAATTATTGTGCGAACGAATTGATGCTGCCTATCGGCAGGGTGATCTCGACCTGGCAAGCGCCGAAGAGCTGAGTGCATTTGCCGCATCGGTGGCCTCTAGTGTGCGGCCCGGTATTCCCGCCGAAGCTCTAGTTGAGAGGGAAGCGCAGTGCCCGTGTTGCGGAGCGACGGATTGGTGGCGAAATGGCGTGCAACTAGCTTGTGCCATATGTCATCCGATCCCTCCGCTTAGTATCGATAGCCGTCAGGCTGCTTAGCAGATCATCTATTTTTGTTCAATTAAGCGCAGGGGCATTTTGCCTCTGCGCTTTTTCTTTTTTTCTTTGGGAAAGAGCCGAACTGTCGTACACTTTAGGTTATGATGGATCCGCGCTGGAAAATAAAAAAGAACGAATGGACCGAAGATACGGTGCGAGCGTTGCCTTTCTTCGAAGAATTGCGGGTTATGTTCACCTCGGAAGAGCTCTTCCAGCAATTCCCTATACTATTAGAACATTATTTGCGCAGTGAAATTCGCCAACGATTGGCCCATTGCTCATTGCGCACGACCCGGGCCGAGTTTCACATCCAGGCATTGTGCAATTATCTCGAGGTGTCGAACGAAGGGTTATTCGTTATCGACCGCCACCTGCCACCAGATCTGGCCGAGGATCGGGCGATCTTGATGCGGGCTTTTGATAGGCTACTCGACTGCGAGAGAAGCTGATGCTGGAAAAAAAAGAGCATAAGCTGTATACTCAAAAGAACATTTAAAGGCAGGTAGGTGAGTCCGCGTTGAAAGTGCTGATTGATCGCGAAACAGTGGAGCGGCGCATTGGCGAGTTGGCTGTTGATATCGCCGCCGATTATCCCGAGGCGCCGCTTTTTGTCGGGATTCTTACCGGAGCGGCGCAGTTTATGATGGCGTTGATTGATCGTTTGCCCGAGGAGATGTTGGCGAGATTAGACTACGATTTCGTCGATGTTTCGAGCTATCAGGGTACTGAAAGCACTGGGCAAGTTGAGCTGGTCAAGGACCTTGCCGTCGCGGTCGAGGGCAGGGACGTTTTAGTAATTGACGGTATTGTCGATACGGGCCGATCCTTGGACTTCGTCCTAGAGATGATTCGCACTCGGCGACCCGATTCGCTAAAGACTTGCGCATTGCTTGATAAAAGCGCCCGTAGGGCATTGCCGGTGCCGGTCGATTATTGCGGTTTCGAGATTGAAGACGCGTTTGTCGTAGGTTATGGCATGGACTATGATCAGCGCTATCGCGCTCTGCGCCATATCGCCATAATCGAGTAATTAATCCACATTGAACTATCGAGGAGACGAATACCTGCGATGGCCCCGAAGAAAGTCTTAATTACTGGTGTGTACGGATTAATCGCTGGAGCGGTGTATCGACATCTGCAAGCGCAGCCAGATCGTTATGACGTCTACGGTCTGGCGCGGAGGCCTCAGCGTTCGGAGCGAGCGCCTCAGGATGAACAGGTGGTGGTGCCGGAGGAGAAATTCATCCTTGCGGACCTGAGCAATTACAGCGTGGTAGAACAGGCTGTTGAGGGTATGGACGTCGTGGTGCAATTGGCCGCCGACCCACGGCCGGACGCGAGTTGGGAGAGTTTGCTCGCCAGCAATATCGTCGGGCCGCGGAATGTTCTCGAAGCCGCGTACCGCAAGGGGGTTGAACGCGTGGTGTTCGCCAGTTCGATCATGGTGTCTTGGGGATATCAGCAGGAGGAGCCCTACAAGGCGATCGCCGAAGGTCGTTTCGACGAGGTCGAGATCGACGAAATAGACATGGTTACCCACGAGTGGGCACCTCGGCCGACCGGTCTCTACCCGGCGAGCAAGGTCTGGGGCGAGGCACTGGCGCGCTATTATGCCGATGTGCATCATATGTCGGTGCCCTGTTTGCGTATCGGTTGGGTCAATGCGGAAGACCATCCTCGCGACGAACGCGGCGGTGCCATCTGGTGCAGTGTGCGCGATGTAGTGCAGTTGGTCGAGCGCACAATCGAGGCGCCCGAAGATTTGCGCTTCGATATTTTTTATGGCGTGTCCAATAATCGCTGGTCTTGGGTCGATATTGACCACCCGCGCGAAGTTTTGGGTTATATCCCCGCAGACAGCGCCGAAGAAAAGTTGGGTCTGGCCTAATACCGCGTCGCGCGAAAAGGCCAGAGGGTGATATGGAGCGGGCGGCGTAAACAGAGAGGCTATCTTGGATTTTATCCCCCTGAGTCGGCAAGATCGCATTTTTTTTGAAGAAAATGGCTACTTGGTGGTGCCCGGTTTATTGGATGCCGAGGCCATCGCCCGGTTTATCGCTGTCGGCGATCGCTTTATGGAGACGGCGGGGCCGGTGCACAATTTCTACGCCAATCGCTATATCGATCTATTGCACGATGATGCGCTGGTCGCCTTGGCGACACAGTCGCCCGCGGTCTCCCTGGTAATGCAGTTGCTCTCGCCCGATATTCGTCTGATGCGGGCCAATGCGATCTACAAACACCCGCAACCCCTTTCGCGTGAGCCGGTCTATCCCGACGGAGACGGGCGGTCTTTTCGCAATTGGCACCGCGATCTCAATAACTTTGCCCCCAACAACCCGATCCGCGGTACGGTTGCCGTGCGCGTCGGGTATTGTCTGACGGATTTCAGCCAGACGAATTCGGGCATTACCCTCTTGGTGCCAGGCAGCCACAAGCTTGAGCGGCCATTGGCTTTTGCCAAAGGCGAGCTGGATCCGCCGGAATTTCTGGAGTTGTCGCTTGCGGCTGGAGACGCGTATATATTTAGCACCAGCCTTTATCACACGCCGGCGATTAATTTCACCGACCGCATCGCCAAGGGGATGCTGATCAGTTACGCCTATAGATTCTGGGCCCACAAGCATCCCTCGCCGGGCGAGCGAACCCTAGCGAGTATGGATGATATACCCGCTCAGCTTTTTGGCGCGGAATTCGAGGGTGGGCGCGTGCCTTTGCGGGAATGGGCCTGTGAGCGGGGTTTGCAGGTGGAGGACCCGCCGATGCGGGTCTTTGTCTAGGAGCTGGCGCGTAAGAGACGCCGTCTGCGGTGCACAAGATTATGTGCTATTGGCGGCGTCTTTTCGACCATCGCTAATATTTATGGAAAGGGAAATTGTGATGTGGAAATTACGGGCTGTGCTCTTGCTCGGCGTATTGAGTTGGTCGGGATGTTTGTCGGAGGCGATGGTCGATACCCCGCTTTCGGGCAAGGAGAGCTCTTTAGAGGGGCAGTGGCGCTTGGAATTGGCCGAGGTCGAGGTGGAGGAATTTGATTTCAGCTACACCTTCTCTCGTGACGGATCTTTTACCAATAGGGTAGGCGGGGCTTTCCTAACGCGCATCGAGGAATTGAATACGATCGACGGCATCGATATTGACACTGGGCAACTCGACGCACTCGACGGGGGTTTTCTCGTCTTGCACGGCACTTGGTCTGCGGACGGGGACAGCCTGGATATAGACCTGGAAAGAATGCAGATTGACGTTTTCGGTACGGTGCCGATTGTCGGACGGCTCTCAGTGCCGGTACACGAGGAACCATTGATGGGTGATAATCGCATCGGTTATCGTTGTGCCGTTGATGGCGATCGGCTCTCTTTGAACGGGGATTCGCTGACACTGGGGATCGGGCTTGAAGAGACCAACGGGGGGTTCGATCCTTTGGCTGTCGAGGTTTTGCGACTGACTTCTGATTTTGCCTTGCAACACCTCAGCGCCGGCGACGAAGACGAATTTAGTCTGTTCAAGGTCAAGTGACGATGAGTGATACGCGTGACAACAAAAAGGACTTTTTTTCAGCAAAACTCTTTTTTCTGATTTTGGGCGGGATCGCTGCGTACAACCTAAGTAATTGGATGAGCAGTGAGCCCGAGTGGGAGGAAATGGCTTACGAATCGGGTGCCTTTGTCGCGAAGACGGCCGGCAAATCTGATTTGCGCAAGTTGCGCGAAGACCTACCCTTCGGCGAGGTGGAGTTCCAATACCTGATGTTCGCGCGCAATGACGTGCAATACGCGATCTCCTATGGCGAGATGCCAGTAGGAGTCGAGGCCGACAGCGCGACCGTCTCCCGCCGGGATCGGATGTTGAGCAAGATGGAAGGGGAAATGCTGGCGGAGGAGATGGTAGAGATGTCCGGCCACCCGGCCCGACAGACGAAGATCCGGGCATCGGACAAGAGCCTCTTGCGGTTGCAGAGTCTACAGGTGGGGACGCGGCTCTATAGTTTGATGGCGGCCGGAGCGCCCGATGCCTTTGATGACAACCCCGATATCGCGCTATTTTTTGCATCCTTCAGGCTTGACGAGGCCAAGTGATGGGCAGGCATTTGCACTTGAGTCTCTCTTACAGCGGGGTTATACTGTATCGCGGGTGTATTTTATAGATAGGGGTATAGAATCAGCGTATCGGGGACCAATGGAACAAAATAAAACACTACTGCAGACGCTCAAGAAGATTCCCATCTTTAAAGGCCTATCGCCGTCCCAGGTCAAGAAAGTCCTCGGCCTCTGTCAGTCGAGGGCTTGCGCTCCGGGCGATGTGGTCTGCGCCCGCGGTACGGATAGCGATGAGATGTATATCCTCATCGCGGGGGAACTTGGGGTCAAGGGGGAGGATCGTGTTCTTTTGGCCACCTTGCAACCGATCACCACTGTGGGCGAGATGGGCATATTCAACCGCCAGCGGCGTTCGGCGTCGGTCGAAGTGCTCAAGCAGAGCAAGGTGCTGGTCATTGCGCGCGGCCCCTTTGAGTCGATGTTGCGTAGCGACCTGCCGATGCGCGTGAATATCTATAAGAATATAGTCGAGATCCTGTCTGGCAAGATCGTTAATGATAACGTGCGCGCGCGGGACTATGTTCTTGAACGGGTGCGTTCGCAGAAGGATCAGCGGGCGGTTGAAAAAAAACTGGCGGTGGCGGTGGCGCTCTTGGCGGAGAAAGCCGGGATCGAGGTGGAAGAGGCCCAGATCCTCGTCGACGAGTGCGTGGTCGAGGAGAAATTGCGGATCCTTATCGTCGACGACGAACCGGCGGTGCGGCAGTTGGTGCAGAGATTGCTCACGGCCTATGAGGTTAGCGAGGCGGGTGACGGCGAAAAGGCCCTGGTCGCGATCCGCGCAGATCAACCTGACCTCGTTATTGCCGATATACAGATGCCGCGTATGGACGGTTTCGCATTAGTAGATCAACTAAAGGAAGAATTTCCCGATATACCGGTGCTCGCCTTGTCGGGCTATGTGGGAGCCGAAGAAATTGAGGCGCATAACTTCGTCGGTTTAATTGAAAAGCCGATGCAGATCAATGATTTCCAGGAGAGGGTCGACGATACGCTGGATAAATCGGGTTGAGCGAGTAGATGGGAGCGTACGGAGGATCGTCGTAAGACAAAAATGTGGTGTTATTCGTTTTTTTGGCAGATCGCGCTCTGGGTTAGGGGGCGTTTTTTTATACGATATTTACGCGGCTTCTACGTTCTCTTTAAGTGTGCATCTGTGGTTGATCGGCATTTTGCGTTAATCGACGCGTGTCTCTCCAATACAAATGATTGCACCGGTCGCATCGGCGAAAGCTAGGGTGCTGTCGTCTCGTCGTCTTCGATAGCCGCGAGCAACTCGGCGGCCCGTTGGCGTTTTTGCAGGTCCTTGTCGCGGGCGATGATGCGCTGGAGCACCGAGACGGAGAGTCGGTCGCCTTGCGCGCCGAGTTCCATGGCCTGGCGGTCGCGTTCTTCGTGATAGCTGTCGTCGTAATCGGTGATGTGCAATTCGTATTGTCGCCAGTAGTATTGCAAGCGGCTATCGGGCCAATAGAGGTAGACATTTTCCCAGGTATTGGGTTGGCTGTGTGGTAACAGGCTGCCCGGGGCGATCGGGGCGTCTAGGCGCTGGTAGCGGGCGTCGATCGAGAGGCGCAGCGATTCGCCGGTATTGGCGACGCCGCGATGGGCGGTCATGCTGTGGAAGAACAGCACGTCACCCGCTTCGAAAGGCCCGCCGGTCCAAGTGTCGGCGAGCGGGTCGGCAATGGCCAAACCTCCGGCACCGAGCGCGGGACTGAATTCGTAGACGCCGTCCTGGTGCGAACCGGCGGCGACCTCCAATCCACCCATGTCGGGCGGCAGATCGTGCAATGGGAACCAGGCGGTATAGGTCTCGGTTGTGCCTTGGATGGGAATGAAGTCCTGGTGTGGCGGGGTAGTGAAGGATTCGCGCTTGGGGAAAATAGTGCGACCGATCAAACGCGGGTGCGGCAGCACCGGGCCGTCGAGCAGTTTTTCTAGCAGGCCGACTAGGGCGGGGTGGTGTTGCAGGGCGTGGAATTCGGGTAGAGCGTACATGGGGCGGTAGGCGTCCATGTATTCGGGGGTCGGTTCGACGCAAAAGCCGTTCTGGTCGGCAATAGCTTCTGTCAGCGGGCTGTTTTTCTCTACCCAGCCATTGTCGCGGGCGATGGCGAGCAATTGCAGTCGGAGTGCGGCGAGTTGCCCGGCCGGCAGTAGGCGGCGGATAAAGAGATAGCCGTCTTGTCGCATTCGGGTGCGTAGTGCTTGCGCGTCGTCGAGGCTGGGAGTTGAATCAAAGAAGGTCGGCATGACGTAGCTCCGGGCAGATAAAGAAGGATATGCTAACTTTAGCATTATTGTTTATATATTATAGTGTTTTGCCGAGAATAAAAAATAGATAAAAACAAGATGGGATGGGTGTTGTGAAGGTCGGGATACCTCAGGATTTCAGAAATTACCTCTCGTTGCGCGGGGCTTCGGTCACCGGTGACGAGGCCGAGGCGCATCAACCATTGACCTTGCGTGCGTTGGTGGTGGGGACCTTTCTGTCTTTTTTTCTCGGCGTTGGCGCCAATTATGCCGATATCGCGATCTCCGGCAGCTATATGACGCTGGATTTCAGTGCGCCCGGGGCCATTTTCCTCTTTTTAGTGCTCGTCGGTCTGCTCAATGCGCTTTTTAAATTTGCCGGGCGCAATGCCGCCGTGGCCTTTGCTTGTTTCACGGCGGTGACGGCCTGTTGTGTCTACAACTATTATCCGTTTACCGCGCTCCTACCCTATTCTCCCGGCGTGCTCTTTTCTGGCTTCATAGTTGTCGCCCTGTTGGCCAATGCCCTATTGGCTATGGGGGGGCGCAATCTGGCTTTGAATCGCTCGGAGCTGATTGTCGTCTATATCATGTTATTGGTCGTTGCTTCGCTGGCGACGATGGGGCTGTGCGAGACGATTCTGCCGGCCATTACGGGAGCCTTCTACTACGTCAGCCCGGAGAATAAGTGGGCCGAGCTACTCTTCCCGCATCTGCCGCGCGAGATTATGGTCGACGACGGCCAAGGCAATCGCACATTCTTCGAGGGTTTCGCGACGGCCGAGTATTCGATTCCCTATGGGATCTGGTTGCGGCCGATGTGTCTGTGGGGCGCATTTTTACTAGCGCTGTATATGACGATGGTCGGAGTCGCAGTGATTCTGCGGCGGCAGTGGATGGATCGAGAGCGTCTTGCCTATCCGCTGGTGCAGGCGGCGCAAGCTATCATCCGCGGCGAAGACGAAAACGAGACCATCAATCCGTTCTTTAAAAGCCGGGCGATGTGGTATGGTGCAGCCATCCCGATTCTCGTCGGTTTATTCACCGGTCTGGCCAAATATTTCCCGGGCTTTCCGATTATTCAGACGGCGTGGAGTTTTCCGATATTCGGCGGCCAGTCGATTAATATGACCTTGAGTTTCGCGGTGCTGGGCTTCTCCTATCTGATCAGTCCGGATATCGCCGCCGGGATCTGGGGTTTCGCGTTATTGGCCAAGATCGAAAAGGCGCTCTTTGTCACGCAGGGAGTGATCAAGGAACAGGACGTCTGGGCGGTGCGGGTTACCGAATTACTCAACTATCAGGGTTTGGGGGCGCTCTTCGCCTTCGTGCTGTTGGGGCTGTGGGTCGGGCGCGAGCATCTTACCGAAGTCTGGAAGAAATTTATCGGCTCCGAATCGGAATTGAGCGACGACGACGAGATCATGTCTTATCGCGCGGCGGTCTCGGTCGTCTTGGTTGGGGTGGCGGTGATGGTGGGGTGGTTCGCCTATCTGGGGGCACCGTGGTGGTCGGGGCTTATTTTCGTAGTGGTGGCGATGGTGATTTTCACCGGTATCTCGCGCATCGTCGCTGAAGCGGGGGTGCCAGCGCTGATTTCACCGATGACGGCACCGGACTTTATGATCTACGGTCTGGGCTCGACAGTGTTGGGGGCCAAGGCCATAACGGCTTTCTCGCTGAGCTATATTTTCGCCACCGATATCCGCGTTTTTCTCATGGGCATGGTGGCCAATGGGTTGAAGCTGATCGAAGGCATGAACAAGCGCAGTCGGCGCTATGTGTTCTGGGCGATCGTCATCGCCATTTTCATTGGGATTTCGAGTTCGCTGTGGACCATTATGGAGTTGGCTTACAAAAACGGCGGTATCAACACCAGTAGCTGGTTCTTCAACGGCATGCCCAATACCATTTATAGGACGGCGGTAAAGACGCTTGAGCCGCACGGGGTCTATTGGCCGGGTATGGGGTTCACCGGCATCGGTGCGGCGGCGATGTTAGGGCTGACTTGGTTGCGTCAGCGATTTTTGTGGTGGCCGTTGCACCCGATCGGCTTCCCGATCATGACCAGTTGGTTGGTCGACTGGATGTGGTTCAGCATTTTTTTCGCCTGGCTGATTAAGATCGTAGTGCTCAAATACGGTGGAGCGGCGATGTTTACGCGCAGTCGCTATTTCTTTTTGGGCATTGTCGTCGGGCGGATGCTGATCACGGGAATCTGGCTAGTTATCGACTATCTCACCGGGACGGTGGGTAACTCCATCTTCTGGGTATGACGATGCGGTGGTCGATTTACATGGCGGCACTGGCGGTGCTGTATTGCAGCCAGGCGGCACAAGGGGCTGACCTCGAGCGCATTCGTGCCACCATCAGCGAGTTGTCGACCCGTGGGTCGCGAATGGCAGGGTATGCCGGCGATCGTCTAGCGGCCGATTTTGTCGAGGGTGCGTTGCGGGAGGCTGGGGTGGCGGATGTGCAACGCGAGGGCTTTGAGGTCGTGGTGCCGGTTGATCATGGCGCAACGCTCGAATTTTTGCCGGAAGGCGAAAGCATCGAGCTGGTAGCCCTATGGCCCAATTTAGTGCGGACGGCGACAACGCCTCCAGAGGGTATCGAAGGGCCGTTGTTTTACGGAGGGCAGGGCGAGTTCGCCGATTTCGACGGTCACCAGGTCGAAGGCGGAGTGTTGTTGTTGGATTTCAATACCTGGAACAACTGGGAGAACGCGGCTTCATTAGGCGCACGGGCGATCATCTTTATCGCCCCCGAACAGACGACGATGTTCGAGGCGCGGCAAAAGTGGAGCTGGGTGCCGCTCGACGTGCCGCGTTTCTGGATCGGACGCGAAGAAGGGCTGGCCTTAAAGGCGCAACTCGCGGCCGGTGAGCAGCCGATCAGAATACGGGCCAAGGTCGATTGGGAGCAGCACGAGACGTGGAATATTTGGGGTATTATTCCCGGGACCGATCCCATACTAAAAGATGATCTCTGGGCGATACAGACCTATTATGACGGGATCTCGGTCGCGCCAAAACTGACGCCGGCGGCCGAAAGCGCCTCGGGTGTGGCGGGACTTATAGAACTGGCGCATTATTTCAGGCAGCATCCACCAGCCCGTTCGGTGTTATTGTTAGTTACCGGCGCGCATTTTCTCGGCCAGGCTGGGCTCAAGCATTTCTTCAATCAGCACTCGCGCAAAAAGCTCGAATTCCTCAAGAAAATTCCGAAGCGTTTTGTTGCCGACTCGCTCAATGTCGCGCAGCTATTGGCGGAGAGCAAGCGCCGGGGCATCACACCCGATTCACTCGGGGTGCGGTTGGCGGTCGATCCGGCGTCGGGCGCTCAGGTATTCGCTGGGCTTGATAAAGAGCGACTCTTCGCTCGGCTCAAGCAGATGCGTCTGCTCAATAAACCCGATACCTTCGGTATTTACCTCGAATCGGATACACTGGCAATCGACCTTTTCCTCTCGCTGGAACTGTCGAGCCAGAGCGACCAACTTGGCGTTTGGCACAATACTTGGCGCTCGGCCTTCCGTCGGTTCTTCGTGCCGTTGGGGCGCAGCTTTACCCGGCACGGGAAGGAGGCCGCCGGTGCCTTGGGCCGTGATCCAGAGCAGGCCTTCGTCAACGGGGTGAGTCCGATCAAGGGGTTGAGCTGGGACAGCTATGTGTCCGAGGACGTGGTGGTGCCCGATGGGATCATCGCGCAAAGCACGGGGCATATGGCGCTGAGTCTTATGACGGTCAATGATTCGCGCTTGGTGCTCGACACGCCATTGGATACACCCGACCGGCTGACTTACGAAAACTTGCAGCGACAGTGCGCGTTGCTCGAAGGCATGTTGTACAGTGCATTGGCCGACGCCGAGATCTTCGGCCCCGACGCCGTGGAATTACGCGCCAAGCACGATAAGAATTTGAAAGATGTACTGCTCGATGTGCGCGGTGCGCTGCGGCTTTTGCCGCGCAAGAGCACGATCCCTACCGATCCGGTGCCCGGCGCAGTGGTGGCGCTGGTGCCATACTCCTCCGATGACCCCTGGCGTCCCTATATGGCGCTGGCGGACGGGCGCGGCAACTATCGCGTCGAGGGGATGATGCCCGGCAGGGTGCAGCTTCAGGCCTTCCTGCTCGACGAGGACGATGGCGGGATCATGTATGCGACCGACCTGGGCGAACGGGCGCAGGCCTTTGGCGCGTTCGAGCAGACTCTGGCCAAAGCCGAGACCCAGTGGATGACGATCCTCTTCCCTGCCGAGAGCCTTGAAATATACGACCGGGTGCACGCCGAGTTTCTGTTTACGATGGGCAGCAACAGCAAGAGCCTAAAGGTCCTCGACAAAAGGGGGGCTGCACCCAGGAAATTCGGTTATGTGATGGGCGACTGGATGTCGACATCAATGCTGCTGTTTGGTGACCGGGACGATTCGCTCAGGGTCATCGACCAATCGGTTTTCCTGCTCAATAATGCCGGGGCCACCGACGAGCAATCGGCACAGGGCAGGGGCTACAGCCTGGATGGGCGGCGGATGATCAAGGGCGGGACGTTGGAGTTCGCCAAGAATATGTGGTGGCTCAACGAGGTGCGTTACGAGCGGATGCGGCGCTACGCGATCGAAAACCCGCGGGTTCAGGAGCGGCACCAGCGGACAAAAAAGCTGATCGCCAAGGCTGAGGACGCGCGCGAGGAGTTGAACTGGGCGGCTTATGTGCGTTATGCGCGCGAGGCGCTCGGTACCGAAAATCACGCCTATAAAGACGTCGTCGCGACGCAAAACGACGTGGTGGTCGGTATTGTATTTTTTGTCGCACTATTGGTGCCGGCGGCCTTTTTTGCCGAGCGTTTGCTCTTCGCCTCCTCGGATATCCGCCATCAGTTGGGGCTGACCGGGCTGATTACTTTCGCGATCTGGATATTACTCTCTCAGGTTCACCCCGCCTTCCAGTTGGCGCATCCGGTGATCGTGCTCTTGGCGCTGATAATCATAGTGATGGCGTTCTTCGTTATTTCGCTGTTGTTTGGCCGATTCAATGCTTTTATGGACCAGCAGCGCTACCAGCGCACGGGTACAGAGAGCGCCGATATCAGCCGGTCGGGCACTTCGTATGTGGCGTTTATGCTGGGCATCTCCAATATGCGGCGGCGCGCATTGCGTACGGGGTTGACCCTGCTGACGATCACCCTACTGACCTTTACGGTGCTCTCGTTCACCTCCTTTGAGCCGCAGATCAGTTTTGTTGGTTTCGACAAGGAGTGGCAACCCGCCTATCACGGGGCACTCTTCCACGACGTGCAGTGGTGGTGGTGGGACTACTCAGTTTACGATTATATCGAATCGCATTTCGGCGAATTCGCCACGGTGGTACCGCGCACTTGGCTCTCGCTCGGTTTTGAGGAGGGCGGGTATATCCCGATCCAGTATGAGGGGCGGCAGGTCGATATACTCTCGCTGATGGGGTTGAGTCCGCAGGAGCCTGGCGCGACGGGGGTGGACCGAGCGCTTGTCGCCGGTTCGTGGTTTAGCGAAGATCGCGAGGAGAGTGTATTACTGCCGGTGGCACTGGCCGCGCAGTTGGGCATTGTACCGGAGGATGTGGGCTCGGTCTCGGTGTCGATCTTCGGGCAGGATTGGCGTGTGCGGGGACTGTACGACGCTGCGCGCTATGCCGAGATCAAGGATCTCAACGATGAACCGCTGACGCCGGCCAAACAGAATTTCGCGCAGAACTTCATGCCGGGTATGGAACAGCTGACTACGAGCCTGTACAACTCCGATGTCGACTTTGACGTCAGCTTCGAGCATCTCGACCCCGGGCGCATTGCGATCTTGCCCTATAGCGCGCTTGAAAGCATGGACGCTAAGCTTTATTCGGTGGCCGTCCGTTTTGACGACGGGGTCGACGGCGAGGGGCTGGTGCAGGGCTTTTTGAGCCGCGCGGGTTTTCGGATCTTCGTTGGTCTGCCCGATGAGGCCGGTCAATTGCGCAGTCTGGCCTATACCTCGTTGGGGGTGACGAGCATGGAGGGCTTGGGGGCGCTCTTTATCCCCATGCTGATCGCGGCGCTGATCGTGCTCAATACGATGATGGGCGCCGTCTACGAGCGTTTCCGCGAGATCGGCGTTTATTCGTCGGTGGGGTTGGCGCCGGTGCATATCGCCTTCCTCTTTATCGCCGAGGCCAGCGTCTATGGCGTGCTCGGGGTCACGGTCGGCTATTTGGTCGGCCAGGTGACGGCCAAGCTGCTGATCGTTTTTGACATGTTGGGCGGCGTTTCGCTCAATTATTCGTCGCTATCGGCGATCGCCTCGTCCCTCTTGGTCATGGCGGTGGTGCTCTTGTCGGCCCTCTATCCGGCGCGGGTGGCTTCGCGATTGGCGGTGCCCGACGTGGTGCGACGCTGGCAGTTGCCCGACCCCGACGACGATGTCTGGCGCTTCTCCTTTCCCTTTACGGTCAACCGCCAGGCCATCGAGAGCCTCTGTGGTTATCTTCACGCGTATTTCTCGGACTACAGCCACGAATCGGTGGGTAAGCTCTATACCGAGAAGACGCGGATCGTCGTCGACGAGCGGGAGGACGGCGAGCGGATTTATTCGGTCCAGCTCTTGGTGTGGTTGGCGCCTTTCGATATGGGTGTGAGCCAGTATTTGCAGTTTACGGTCGAGCCGACGGAGATCAAGAATATCTTCGGCATTGAGCTTTATATAGAACGGGTTAGCGGGCCGGTGGCTTTTTGGCAGCGGCTCAACCTGGGTTTTATGTTGATGATGCGGCAGCAGTTCCTGCTCTGGCAGACATTGAAAGCTTCGGTGCAGGAGGATCACGCGAAAGTGGGGCGGTCGGTGATGGTAGAGGCGTCCGCACTCGAGACGGGGGAGGCGGCTGGATAACGAGATGACTGACGAACAAAAAATTCGCGTGAGCGAAGATAAAAAGAAGGCCAAGCACGATCGGCAGTGGGAGGAGATCGACGAATACCGCAATCTCCTGCAACCGCCCGACCGCTACGAAGAGGGCTTTACCCGCAATACCGTGATCGGGGTACTCTTTATCGCCCTGGTCATGACGCCGGGGCAGATGTATCTGAGTCTCTTCGCCGGATTGACGCTCAACGACGCGGCGCAGTGGGTGACGGTGATCCTCTTTCTCGAGGTCGCCAAACGCTCGTTCACCAGTCTCAAGCGGCAGGAGATCTACCTGCTGACTTATGTTGCGTCGGCGCTGATCAGTCGGGCGGAGACAGGCACTTTCCTCGCGCTTATTCAGCGCCAGTATTTTGTCGGGTCGCAGGAGATGCAGGAGTTTGGGCTGACCCAGCGGCTGGTGGACCTGAAGTTTATGGGCTACGGGTGGTTCGTGCCCTCACCCGACTCACAGGCGATCATTGACCGGACCTTCTTCCATACGGACTGGGCGCTGCCGATCCTGTTGATGGTGATCGGGATCATCGTCGGCCGCGTAACCTGGTTTACTTCGGGGTATGTGCTCTTTCGTTTGGTGTCCGACCGCGAGCGTCTGCCTTTCCCGACCGCGCCGATGTCGGCACTGTCGGCGATGGCCTTGGCCGAAGAGAGCGGGGCGGAGGATCACTCTTGGCGCTGGCCTTGTTTTACTATTGGCGGGGCGATCGGTTTGGTTTTTGGCGCGATTTATGTCGGCATCCCCGTGTTTACCGAGGTCTTCGCCGGGCAGAAGGTCACGATCATTCCGATTCCCTTCGTCGATCTGACACCGCAATTAGGGCAGATCCTGATGGGTACGCCGATCGCCATCAGCTTCAGCTTGACGCCGATTTTCATCGGTATGCTGGCGCCTTTCTGGGGCATTATCGGCTCGTTTACCGGGGTCATGATGTATATGATTTCGTCGCCGATCATTCAGCACTACGGTTTTATGCCGCGCTGGAAACCGGGCATCGACGCGATACAGACGCAAATCGCGGTGGGGGTCGATTTTTGGACCGCTTTCGGCATGGGCGTGACGATGGCGGTGACGATTATCAGCATTGCGCAGATGATCAAAGCCAGCAAGGACCAGCGGGCGGATCGGGCGGACAGCCACGAGCACGAAGACGGCGTCTGTAAACACGAGGGTTGCGACCAAGCGTCGCAGATGCGCGGTTATTGCCTCAAGCACTTGGGGCGCGGCGATTTTAATTTGTGGGTCTGCGTGACCTTGTTCTTCATCTTCGCCGCCTATCCGATCTTTATGGCCAAGGCGCTTTTTCCGGTGCTGGTCAGTTCGGGTCTGTTGGTCATCTTCCTCTTTTTGGCTTTTATCTACGCACCGTTGATGTCCTTTGTCTCGGCTCGGCTCGACGGGTTGATCGGCCAGAATATTCAGATCCCCTATTTGCACCAGGCGGTGGTTTTTCTTACCGGCTATCGCGGCGTTGAGATTTGGTTCGTGCCTTTCCCGGGACAGGATTTCGGCGGTAACGCCGAGCAGTTCCGCATCGTCGAGCTGACGGGGATGAAGTTTACGAGTCTCTTTAAGGCCGAGGTGGTGATGGTGCCGGTGGTGCTCGCTGCGAGCTTGATGTACTGGAGCTTCTTGTGGAAACTGGCGCCGATCCCCTCTGAGGCCTATCCGTATGCGCAGAAGATGTGGCCGCTGCAGGCCTTTAACCAGGCGGTGTCCTGGTCGAGTACGTCGAATAACAAGACCTGGCGGCACGGTGAGGAAGTACAGGAGCGGAGGGTCGAAGCAAACGAGGCGGTGTGGAGTCCGAGCAACCTGAAAGACCTGCAGATCTATTATTGGCGGGCGCGAATCACCGAAGAAGTGGATGTGCCGAACCCGGGCAGACGCAATTATGGTCCG
>Ga0233434_1000160_pt1 | contig 86629 bp, 72 predicted proteins | sample SI_122_August201_4_FD_182738 | JGI IMG/M metagenome (GOLD analysis project Ga0233434, IMG submission 182738) | Seawater microbial communities from Saanich Inlet, British Columbia, Canada - SI_122_August2016_120_MG | ecosystem: Environmental > Aquatic > Marine > Inlet | place: Canada: British...
AATGGCGGAGAGGGAGGGATTCGAACCCTCGGTACGTTTGACCGCACACACGCTTTCCAAGCGTGCTCCTTAAGCCACTCGGACACCTCTCCATTTGACACACTTTTGTAGCAATCTCGCTAGCATGATGTCTCTGCGATCCGCGTTCGGCTCCGGTCTAGATGACGTGAACCCTGGATACCCGCCTTCAAACGAAATGACTGAAGTAAAATTTACAGATGCGAGACGCCGCGCACGATATCCTAGTTATAGAAATAATTCAATTAATCAGTAACTTAGAGGTCGTAGGGCCTTGGGTTGTTTGCTCTGTATCATCGTTGAAGGCGCAAAAAGTGGGTTCGAGAAATGACTACCGGCGGTTGTTCTGTGACATCAACCATGTCCAGTTGCTGTTCCAGTAACCAGTGAGTAAACCCATCTGCATGACTCCAGCCAATAATGATGTCATCAATCACCTCTAGCAACGGCAACGGATTACCAGATGGCCAGGCGCCTATGTCCACCTCGCCACGCTTGTGCGCACCCAGCAGCATGCAGCTCATCGGTGGCTCTATTGTATTGCTTAGCGGATTAAGGTTTTTCGCCACCAATTAGCGGGCTTGACGATCACCAAGACACCCAATATACGATAACCTCTTGATATTTAAGGCAAGTATAGTTGGTATCGATCTTGCTTATAACTATACGGATAACGATACAGCCAACAATTAGAGGATTAGACCAAGAAAGCGAACTAGACCCGAAAGGGGAAATGTGCCAGAACCTAACAGGCGAAGGAAATTGGATGCGAGGTGTGTTCATTTCTGCTCTTGATGAATCCCACTTTATGACTACAATGCGCAGCATCTAGTTATTCGTGGCAATCACTTAATCGTGTACCTTCGCCACTATTTTTTCATAAGAAAGCTTCTTGTAACAAAGCTTTTTAGAAGCAAGGAATTAGAGTACCTGCTATGCGAACCACTTATATTACAGCCTGCGTTATTGCAGCATTAGTCCTTGTGTGGCTGGCAACAGGGCAACTTCGCGACCCAATAGAACCGCCAGCATCCAGCATTGCCGAAGCCAATCAGCGCGCTGCAGCCTTGAGGGAAGAACGGCCCGCAACCAGAGTCAGAATTGAAACCATCCACGCTTCTGAGCAGCCACGAGTGCTTAACATTCGTGGCCGCACCCAAAACAAAAGGTCTGTGGTTGTTCAGTCACAAATTAGCGGGCTTGTGGTTGATCGCCCGGCGGAACGTGGCGACCGGGTGAAAAAAGGCGACCTTTTGTGCCACATTTCCGTTGAAGACAGGCGAGTAAGACTCAAAGAGTCGTTAGCCGGTGCCGAACAGGCGAAGATTGATTTTGAAGGTGCGCTAAAGCTTGCGGCGCAAGGTTTACAGTCTGAAACCGCTATCGCTCAGTCAAAATCCCAACTCGCAGCGTCCAAAGCCAGACTAAAAGAAAGCGAGCTTGCGTTAGCCAGAATCAATATTGTTGCGCCTTTCGACGGCATCGTAGAAAAATCTCACATGGAAGTTGGCCAGTACGTTACTCCAGGCTCTCCGTGCATCACGCTGGTCGACTTAGACCCCATGCTGCTTATCGGCCAGGTGGCTGAAAACGAACTCCTATCTATCAAACCCGGACAAATAGCGACCGCTAAGCTGCCTGAAGGTATTCATGTTACAGGCACGGTCACCTTTGTCGCAAAAACAGCGGAACAAGGTACAAGAACCTATCTCGTTGAAGCTCACGTTGATAACGGCGACTTTTCGATACCCAGTGGCGTCACGGCACAGATAGCGATACCTGTCGAATCCTTAAATGCACAGAAAATTTCGCCGGCGTTATTAGTGCTAAGTGACGCTGGTCAAATGGGTGTTCGAATCGTCAACCCTGACAATATCGTCGAATTTCACGAGGTCGACATTCTTAGCGATGAAGCTAATGGTATCTGGGTCACCGGTCTGCCGGATGTGGCAAGGGTCGTGGTGGTAGGTCAGCAACTCGTGGTCGCCGGCGAGACAGTTGTGCCAACGCATGAACCGCTGAATCTGGTCGGCGGAGCGAAAGAAAACGAGAATCCCGCGCTATGAATGCCCTGGTTGACGCAGCGGTAAACCGTACGCGAACCACCCTACTACTAATGCTAATGGTGATCATCGCCGGCATTTATTCACTACAGGCTATCTCGGTAGAAGGCGACCCCTATATTCAGGTGCCTTTCTTTCAGATTCAACTTTACAACGAGGGTATCTCGCCGGAAGACGCTGAACGGCTGCTTGTTATGCCTATGGAGATTGAACTCCGCAGTGTGGAAGGCGTCGAAGAAATCACGTCCTACGCGACTGAAAACTTCGGCATGTTGCTAGTCGAGTTCGACGCTGATCATAATATCACCGAGGCATTAATTGACATCCGAGAGGCCGTTGACAGGGCCAAAGCAGAACTTCCGAGCTCGACGGAAGAGCCAATCATCCACGAGGAGTCAACCTCAGACTACCCCATCCTGCAAATCAATCTAGTAGGCGATGAGGTTCCGGAGCGTACCCTTTATAGTCTTGCTCTGGACCTGCGCAACGAAATCGAAGCTATTCCAGAGGTCATGGAAGCGGAGTTGCAGGGGCATCGCGAAGAAGTCCTTGAAATCATCATTGACCCCATCGCGTTAGAATCCTACGAAATTTCAGGCGAAAAATTAATCTCTACCCTCGCACGCAACAACCGCCTGGTGCCTGCCGGCAGTATTGACACCGGCGAAGGAAGGTTCTCTGTGAAGGTTCCCAGCGTCATAGAAGAAGCCAATGACATCTTCGATCTGCCCCTGAAAACCAGCAATGATGCCGTGATCACCGTTAAAGACATTGCCACTATTAGACGGGCTTTCAAAGACCGGACAAGCTACGCCAGGGTTAATGGCCAACGTACCATTTCTATTAATGTGATCAAGCGTGGCAACGCCAACATCATCAAGACAGTCGCAAAAGCAAAAGCCATTGTTGAAAAATACAGAGCCAACCTACCAGGCAAAGTGCAGGTTTTTTATAGCCAAGACAAGGCGCCTTTTGCAGAGACGCAGGTTCGAGAATTGCAAGGCAACATACTCACTGCGCTTGCCCTCGTTATGGTCATTGTGGTCGCCGCAATGGGCCTACGGTCTGGTCTCATCGTCGGGCTAGGCATACCGGTATCACTTATTTTTGCGGTTACGATTCTGCATCAAATTGGCTATACCTATAACTTTATGGTCATGTTCGGGATGCTACTGGCACTGGGCATGCTCATCGATGGCGCTATTGTTGTCACAGAATATGCCGACCGACGAATGATTGAAGGCGCAAACCGCAGGAACGCCTACGCGGAAGCCGCAAAGCGAATGTTCTGGCCGGTGGTCGCATCTGTCGCAACAACACTCGCTGCTTTCTTACCCCTCATGCTGTGGCCCGGTATCGTCGGTAAGTTCATGCGCTACCTGCCTGTAACTGTTTTTACGGTCTTACTTGGCAGCCTTCTTTATGCACTTGTTTTCGGGCCTGCTATTGGAGCAGTGTTCGGAAAAGCCGCTAACGGCCAAGATCAATTCCGTCGAGACCTTGATGTCATGGAAAATGGCGATCCAAGGACATTAGCGGGTATAACAGGCTGGTATGCCCGACTCTTGGGTTGGTGCAGCCACCACGCCTGGCTTACCATGACGCTCACCATTAGCATTCTGGTCGGTAGCTTTTTTGCTTACAGTAACTTTGGAAAGGGGGCGATTTTCTTTTCTGATTCCGAACCACAATTCGGATTACTACGGGTAAAGGCACAAGGCAATATGTCCGCGTATGAAATCAACGAACTGGTATCGGAAGTGGAAGATATCGTCATAGAAGTTGAGGGCATCAAAGACATCAACCTGCACACCATGATACCTGGCGGTCCGTCGAGAGGTGCGTCCGACCGCATTGGGATGATGTACCTTGAACTCCTGCCCGAAACACAGCGAACCATTAAGGGTAGTGAAATCTTCGAAAACATCAGGGAAAAGACTCGTGATCTCTCTGGGTTTACGGTTGAGATCGAAGAAATGCAAGATGGCCCGCGCCAGGGAAAGCCTATAGAAGTGCAGTTCTCCTCTTTCGACCGGGACCTCATGGAGCCCGCCGTCGCTCGGGTCGTTGCCCATATGGAAACCATCGAGGGGCTTCGGGATATTGCAGATACAAGGTCCCTACCGGGGCTTGAATGGAAGCTCTCCGTAGACAGGGCGCAAGCAGCGCTCTACGGCGCCGATGTCACCTCAGTTGGATTTGCGGTGCAACTGATCACCAACGGCGTGAAAATAGGCGAGTATCGACCGGACAGGTCGGATGACGCCGTCGATATCCGTGTTCGCTATCCTGAAGAAAAAAGGGGTATCAGCGCACTGGACCAACTAAAAATACTGACCAGCCAGGGACTGGTTCCTATTTCTAATTTCGTGACGCGCGAGGCCGCAAACAATATCGACACAATTCAACGAGTTGACGGCAAGCCGGTCGAGTATATTCGCGCAGGTGTTGAGGCTGAAGTGCTAGCTGACGATAAAGTGAAGGAACTAAGGGCCTGGCTTAAGACACAGCAGTTTGATCCACGCCTGAATATCGACTTTAGGGGCGCAGACGAAGAACAACAGGAATCTCAGCAGTTCACCATGATTGCCTTTAGCCTATCGCTGCTACTTATGTTTGTACTGCTAGTGACCCAATTCAATAGCTTGTATCAGGCGCTACTTATCCTGTTTGCGGTCGTCATGTCGACCGCTGGCGTATTACTTGGGCTACTTATAACTGACAGGCCTTTTAGCTCATTGCTCACGGGCATTGGTATCGTAGCGCTTGCAGGTATTGTCGTGAACAACAACATTGTGCTGATTGACACGTTTAATAACATCAGGAAACGAAACCCTGGTCTTGACTACGTGACGCTTATCACTCGCACGGGTGCACAACGGCTGCGACCTGTATTACTGACAACACTCACGACTATCTTCGGTCTATTGCCGCTCGCAATGAACTTTAGTGTGGACCTGATCAACCGGACGATTGTTCATGGCAGTCAAATGTCTGGAATGTGGGTACCTTTATCGCAGGCTATCGTATCGGGGATGGCATTCGCCGCGCTTTTGACGCTGGTTGCAACTCCAGCGATGTTGGCCCTACCCTACCAAAGCCTTGAAAGTTTTGAGCGCCTAGATACAAAGCTCAAGATCCGCGCCCGTTTTTCTGCGTTGAGCCATCGGATTGATACGGTCATTCCAGCTCTCCTGAGACGCGGTGACTGAAGGACTCCAGCTCACGGGTAAGATTCCGGCGCACTGAGACTGCTAACCTGGCAGCTCAGTTTGTCGAAATTCAATCGAACAGCTTCTCTGCGCTTGCAAAAATAAGGTAGAAAATCAGTCCGAAGGTGAGAACACCAGCCGCAGTCTGAAACACCAGCGCCCAGGATCCTGTCACTTCCAAAATCAAACCACTAATGTATACGCCAATAATGCCGGGTATCGTTCCGGCGGTGTTCGAGAGCCCCATAATCACGCCAGCACCCTTGGGCGCAATATCCAAATGATTCACACCAAACCCTCCAGCCATTGCACCACCAAAAATATTGCCAAGCGACATCAGTGCGATCGCTACGGGTACGCTTTCGACATAACCTACGACGGCCAGAACCGCGGCCGAGCCACCAAAACCCACCGTCTGCATGATCTTACGTACCCGGGTTTTATTAAATCCACGTTGGATCAGGTTATCAGCCAGCCATCCGCCCGCATTCAACGCCAAGAAAGAGAAGAATGCAGGAATCATGGTGAACAGGCCGACGGCAGCGAAGTCAACGCCAAGACCTTTGAAAATGTAGGTGGGCATCCAGGCAAGCAGCACATATCCACCCCAGTTGGCGCAGAAATGTCCTACGATAATGGCCCAAACCGCAGGTGTACTTAGCAACGTCTTCATCAATGGTTGAGGGGAATCCGAAAGCGGTAATTCGTCGCCATTGATCAGCAGTAGTTCCTGTGCTGAAACTTTCGGATCCGACTCTGGCGTAGCTGCTGCGTAACGGTACCAAAATATCATCCAGACAAACCCAACGGCGCCGAAGGCATAAAAGCTCACTTCCCAGCCGTAGTGCATGACGATCCACGGGGTTGCCAGAAGAGCAAAAACGCTTCCAAGAGGAATGGTGGAAAACAGAATGCCTATCGCTCGGGAGCGTTCAGTTTCCGGAATCCATCTGCCGAACATGGCATAAATGGAGGGGAAGGTGATGCCTTCGCCGATACCCATGAATACTCTAGTGACAAGTAGCGCTGTCAATCCGCCAGCGGCGGCAACCGGGGTCAGCATCGTAAATAGAGACCAGAAGATGACGCCGACCCCCAGAACAACCTTGCCGCCGTATCGACCAGCCAGCCATCCCCCGGCGACCTGGGTGAGTAGATAACCAACGAAAAACGAAGATAAGACACGTCCCTGTTGTTCCGGACTCCAATTAAAATCAGAGGCCATTGGAATGATAGCGATCGAAATAACGACGCGGTCCATATAGCAGATGAACACTGCTAGTGCGGCCAGCACGATGATGGTGTATCGAGCGGGCCAACCGCCAGAGTTCGCTGCTTCTACTGATGATCCCAAGAACGATTCCCCCTCAAATTACCAGTGCCAGATTCTGCTTCTGCCCACCACCATAACCTACATCGCATTTCAACATTAGCGAATATTGGCTAAGTTCTGCTTGCCTCGCCGCATCAAAACAAACACTTACTACAAAACGGTTCCACCCTTCGGGTAATCACGGTAGAAGGACGATGAGACCGACGTCTACAAGGTCATTCAGATCAACAAACAGCAGATCGAAGGAAATTCACACAACATCTCAATCATTACTGACACAAAACCTTATGCGGTCGGTATCGATCCCTTCAACAAGTTGATTGACCGAAAGCGGGATCAAAGTCCTTTTGCCACTAATTAGTGATCTGGACCACCCTTGCGATCAATCGATTGCACTAGGTTATTGATAGTTAACAGAAAAATAGTTGGTATCGATATTGCATCGTGTAGAAAGTAGAGAGTAGAGAGTAGAGAGTAGAGAGAATATAACGCCAACCATTAAAGGAGTAGATCATGAAAGAGGAAATGCGCGAGAACCTGATAGACGAAGGAATCTGGATGCGAGGCGTGTTCATGATTTTGTTTTTAATTGCCTACAACATTGTCGAATTTCTGATATTACTGGTTGCGCTGTTTCAGTTTGTGGCAGTCCTGTTCACAGGCCGGGTCAATGAGACCGTACTTCGATTGGGTAACAACCTGTGTTATTTTGCACTAGAAGCCTTCCAGTACCTGACCTTCAATTCGAACCTTCGCCCCTTTCCATTTTCACCCTGGCCAGATGAAGAACCTGGTGGTGACCTGTGGCGAGACAATGAGACCGCAGAACCAGAACTTGATGACGTTAAGGCAGACCCGGATGACAACATTAAAAAGGTCGACTCTTAAGTAACAGGTAATCAACAACCTGTTCGGTTTCGCAGGCTGAATTACCGGATGACCCATACATTTTCTCCAGGGCTTGATTCGGATTAAGATAGCGGCACCTTAGCCGAAATCAGCACATGCTTGAACTGTATACCGCCTCAACCCCAAACGGCTGGAAAGTATCAGTCACCCTGGAAGAACTCGGGCTCGAATACCAGCTCCACAAAATCATCCTTCAGGATCAGCAACAGAAAGAAGCAGGTTACGTTGCCATTAATCCAAACGGCCGAATTCCAACCCTGGTTGATGACGGCTTCGCCGTGTTCGAGTCAGGCGCAATCATGATTTACCTGGCAGAAAAGACGGGGCGCCTCATGCCGACCGACGTTAAGGGCCGGTCTGAGGTTATCCAGTGGCTGATGTTCCAGATGTCCGGGATTGGCCCAATGATGGGGCAGGCGAATGTTTTTTTTCGTACCATGGAAGAAAAAATACCCGCGGCTATTTCACGGTACCAGAATGAATCGCGCCGACTATTCGAAGTACTGGACAGTCAGCTCGACCATTCTGAGTGGCTGGCAACGGACTTCTCTATCGCTGACATTGCCAACTGGTGCTGGGTCAGACTATATTTCTGGTCAGGCGTTTCGCTCGACGGTCTGGACAACCTGCAACGATGGCTTGAGGCCATGGAAGCACGGCCTGCTTGCCAGAAGGGGATTGCTGTTCCAGAGCCTCTGGTACTACCGACTGATGAGGCAGGTGTGGAAAAGATATCTGCGGGGATATCCAGAAAAATTCTACAGCAGTAATAACCAAGGACACTCACTATGAATAACAAACAGCTGGACGTTTGGGTCTACCTGACAGGCATCCTGGTCGCATTTTCCGTCTTGCTACCGATCATCTCACTACCTGTCCTGGGAGAGGTGTCTTACCACCAGGTTGCGGAACGCGAAGCCAACATTGTTATCGCTTTTTGTCTTGTGAACCCCATCCTTCTTTTGCTTGCTAAGTCGAGGCTGGTCATCCTGCCTCTGACCGGTGTGTGGGTAACCTTAATATTCCCGGCGATCAAGCAGTTAGTGAAAAGCGATGAAGGATACTTTTCTCAAGCCACAGGACAGGCGAACAGAATCACGCAGGAGTTCGCTGCTGACCTATTCATGAATGTGACTGAGTTTTCCTGGGGGGGATATGTGTTCCTGGCCGCTCTGGTGGGTTTTACCATCACCTGCGCGCTGAGAGCATTCAGGTAATCTGCGAAAAGTCAGAGTGACTTTGCAAGCGTAACGGTCCGGCCCACCAGTTCATCCAGGGTGAGTTCGTCATAACCTGCAAGGGACAGCCCTACTCTTCCCTGCCAAGGGACTATCCAGTGATCGGGTATATCGCTCGACTGGAGCCCCCACAAGCCGCCAACCGTCGCACCATTGCAGTCTGTATCAAGGCCCGCTGCCACGGCATCTCCGATCGCCGCACTAAAGTCATCCAAATTCGAAAAGAGCGCCCAAACGACAATTGCCAAATTGTTAAGGGTGTGGACCGGAGACATTCCCTGATAATGGGCACGTATCCTGGCACCACCTTCAGGGTCAGCCAACAGGCTTTCCGCTAACTCCACCGCAATAATGGCTCCCGAATCCTCAGGCAAATAGGTTTTTGCTGTACGCAGGGCCTCCGCCGGGGTGTGCGTCATCAGCAGCGCACCGAGCACAGCGACAAATACCGCGCCGTAAACCCCATCACCTCGATGGGACAGGGAAGCATCCTCGGTAACTAGACTCGCAGCGAGCTCCGGATTTCCCGGGCAAACCCAACCGTAAACATCTGCCCTGATTTGCGCCCCAATCCAGTCGTTGTAAGGGTTATCGGAACACGCCGAAAGATCGAACCCTGCATTGCCGGTCTCAGGGAACCATTCTTTCCCCCTCTCCATCAAAACTTTGTAGGCTGCCCGCTCGGCGGTAAAAGTCTGGGCCGCGGGCAAGCGCTTTAACCAGGCACGTGCAACATCACTGGTTGACAGGTCCCTGCCGTGCTCTTCAAGCATGAGCAAGGCCAGAAAACTGTAGTTAATGTCATCGTCAGGCTCACTTCTGGTGAGGAAACCCCGACAACACTCTTTCTGGATGTCATGCCCTTCCTTGTAGCCAACATAATCTCGAAGCGGCAACGGGCCCACATCGGACAGATAATCGTGTAACGCGGAGTGTCCGTCGCGCATGGACATCCGCTCTATCGGCTTACCCAATTGGCAACCAGAAATACGACCTATCCAGGCACTTCTTATTTTTGCTTCAATATCCGACATTAGATTCGATTCCTCAGATTGTATCGCTTAAACCCGAATAACGCGTCCAGGCCGCGCGCCGGTATCCTGGTCATTTTCACGGGTCTTAACACCGGCAACAAAAGTATTCAGGTAGCCTTCTGCTGACTGCAGAATTCTGCTTCCACCGGCTGGCAGATCGTGATGCACCTCTAGCCTGCCAAGGCCTAAACGATCAAGATCAAACAAATTCAAATCTGCGCGCTTGCCCACCTGCAAGCTACCGCGGTCAGTCATGCCAAATAGTTGCGCATTGGTATGGGTTTGTTTTCGGACCATAAGCTCGATCGGCATCCGATCCCCACGTGTTCTATCTCTTACCCAGTGGGTTAACTGATAGGTAGGCCCGACAGCATCAAATATCAGGTTTACATGGGCACCCGCATCAGAGAGACCAATCGTGGTGTTGGGATGCCTGATCATGTCTTCCATCACACTGAAACTACCATCCACAAAATTTGCACCCAGCAGAATGGCGAACTGACCACCCTCGCCGGCGGTCAGGTAGTCGTACATAAATTCATTGATGTCCTTCCCGGCAGCTGCCGCGAGCGCGCCCATATTGCCGGATGCTTCGGGCTCATAGTTAATTGGCATTTCAATCGGGAACATCATCGGCGCTGTCATTGCCATCAATCCAAATATGTTTGCCATAGCACCCGGTTCAGTTGGCGGGACATCTTTGTCCGCAAGGATGGCAGCCTTGACGTCCGGTTTCTTCAGTTCTGCCAGTAACTGCGTGAATGGCAGGCCAGAAAGTTTAAGGAAAGTCTCACGACGCTGGAACATGTGGTACGTTTGGATGTTGGTTACAAACCCGATCGGACGCGTTGCAATCTGCGGGGTAATGGAAATGCCCTCAGCATTCGCCTTTTCAACAATGTCGAGGCAATTGCGCCACTGGTCAGGTCGATTGCCATTCTGGGCAAGCGTGAACGTACAGTTTCGTCCGCTTTCTCTGGCAATTTCCGCAAACAACTCAACTTCCTGCTCCGTCGTCCACTTTTCAGGCCCCGCAATATCCCCCACCACACCCGCAGGGACTGCCTGGAATACACCCTTGTTAACTTCCTTCATCGCCCGACCGATGGCCAGCAATTCTGCTTTCTCTGCAAAGGTACCCGGAATCGGCTCACCAAGTATTGATCGATGTCCGATCGTGCGGGAAGTCGAAAACCCCAGCGCACCCGCGTTAAGCCCTTCTCTAACGATTTTGCTCATCGCCTCAAGGTCATCACTGGTCGCATCTTCATGACGCAGCGCGCGCTCACCCATCACATAGTTGCGTACGGCACTGTGCGGAATCTGTGTACCAACATCGAGTGTGTATTGTTTCGTTCCAAGATAATCAATGTACTCAGGAAAAGTTTCCCATTCACCCCATTCGATACCCTCGAACAGCGCGGTGCCGGGAATATCTTCGACCCCTTCCATCAGCTCAATCATTCCCCGCTCACCGCCAGGAGGGCATGGGGCAAATCCAACGCCACAGTTACCCATCACTACACTCGTCACGCCATGGCTAAAGGATGGATCAATCTTGTCGTCCCAACTGACCTGGCCATCAAAGTGAGTGTGGACATCAACCCAGCCAGGCGTCGCATAGGCTCCGTCAGCATTGATTGTTTCTTTAGCACTGCCGTCTACTTTACCCACCGCCGCAATCTTGCCACCTTCAATGGCCAAATCTCCGCTGTAGGGTTCGTCACCCAGCCCATCAACAATCGTTGCGTTCTTTATAAGGTAGTCGTACATAGCTGTTATCCGTTTCTGAATGCCCTGATCATACGGATTCCCAGGATCGGCGGCAAAACTATCGCGTATCACTGGATAATGATCATTTCTGGTGAAACTAGGCAGCGTTGGTATCACATAGTGACAACAGAATGATCAAACTGAAACTATACAAAGAAGTATGGGTTCAGCTGTCTAGTACTGCTAGCATTGCACACCATACATAAGACTTACCGCACCAGTGCCTGTCTATTTTAGTTCTGATGTTTTCGGACAACACTGCGATGACTATCCAAACGAAATCAACTTTGAACACCTGATGATTCAGGGCACCTTTCGTAAACCCAACATGAAAGGGGAATGACCGGGCGCCAAACAATCCGTTATGAAAAACCAGCTCTCAGCGAAGCCGCGAGGTCAGGCGAAGTAAAGGAAGCCCGAGGGTAGCAATAACACCCTGAGTGTCACTTCTATTGTCGAGCTCAATGGTGCCGCCGTGGAACTCCGCGATCACTTTGGCAATATACAGCCCAAGACCAAGATGGCTGTCACCTTTGTCCTTCCTGACACTCACCATAGATTCAAATAAACCGATCTCCCTGGGCAGGTTTAGTCCTTCGTTCATCACCCGTAACATCGCCATGTCATTTTCGATATGCAAACGAACGCGCACCTCGCCGTTCTTTGAAAAAGACACTGCGTTATCAACCAGCTTATCCAGCAATTGCGCTATCAATTCGGGGATGCCTGTAATGGGCACGTCTTCCCATTCGACCTCAAGCGTAAACGAAGTATTGCTATAAGCTGTTTCATAGCCCCGGACACAACCTGAGACAACCTCTGTCAGGTTAAATCTGACAACCTCAGTTTCATCAAGAGATTCTTCCAGCCTTCGTGCTTCAGCCATTTTGTTTAGAATGTTAGTTAATCTTTGCACGCCCTGACTGGCTCGATCGACATACACAAGCGCCGCGGGATCAACATCCCGACCCTGGAGGTTTTCCAGCGACGACTTAACGACGGATATCGGCGTACGCAGCTCATGATTAAGTCGGGAAGCCATACGCTCAAGGTAGTCGTTGTATTGCCCTATCCTCTCAGTTGTTAATTTAAGTTCCTGGAACAACTTACCCACCGCGTCGTTTCCAAAATCCAGCTCACTAGCGTCACTCTGCGCCCTGCCCCGGCTGTCTACCCGTTCGGCGACCAACCTTTTCATCCTGCCCAATCTACTTTGTGTCACCCATAAAACCATTAGGATAAGTGCAGCCAGCAACAGCAGCGACAGAATTGACCAGCGATCAAACTCACCACCTATGATGCCTGTCAGGTGTTCGGATGGGCCCGCATCTTGGCTGATAGAAATCGTACCCAGCGGGGCTTCACCAGAGACAATCGGCGCTTCAACCCACAACTGTCCACCGGTCGAATCATATGTGTATGTGGTCGCTGTCCGGCCCGAGGCGCTGACCACCTGCACACCAAAAGGCATGCTTGCCAGCGCCTTCTCGAAATCCGAAGGAGAGTAAAATATCCTGCCCAGGGTTTCCGCGGTTGCGGTATTACTTAAACCCATCATGAATTTTAATTCACGCGAGCTTTCGTCATCCACATCAGCGACCAACGTTGATAGACGCCTGGATAAAAGACTACGGGGAATACGAAGTTCAACGTGGTAACCGTCATCGGTAGCCATCCAGCGACCCTGAATCTCAGGTGCTTCGCGTAATGATCTACCGGTAGACGTAACCTCAACCACCGTTAACTCCCCAGGCTGGTAGACCGAGATGGCATAGCGATGAAATCGTTTTTGCAAGTCCAGAAATGACAGCTGTATGTGGTCGTTACGGTGCACACTCAAGCCACCGAGTTTTCGATAAACCACGAGATCATCACGGACGTCATAGTGTAGATAAAGAAACGCTTCATCGTTCCCAACCGCCAGTTCATAACCCAGTGAATCACTGCTGTAGGGGAAGTGGATCTCAAGCATGTGATCAAGCCCCAGGCTTAGCACCTTTGGGTCCGGCCAGTCGGACAATCTTCCATCCAGGACAACTTCACTGTCTATCGGTTCACTGCGATAAATCGCCGCATCATCCCCGTCCAGCGCAAACGCCAGAAACCTTTCGTCATCTGCCAGCATCACCGCAAGTGCTTGCGCATTCACCGCCAGAGCCGCCTCTTGATTTAGCCTGACTTCGTCCTGCCAGCTCTCCGTCCAGTACATCAGACCAACAAAAATACCCAGCCCAAATAAAGGAAAACACCAGAGCAACCCTATCGGTATTCGATTCATTGGTGGCTGTTCCACCGGTCAGCCAGCAGATCCAGCCCATTACAGTCATTAACCATCCAAAGCATCATAAGGTCACAGCGCCAAAAAATTCGATGAACATCTACAGTTACCATCCCTGACCGTATTTCGAAAAATGCGGTTTATTTATACTATCCTCCAGAAGTGGGAATACTCTGCCTATTTCTGCCTTAAATTGCGCTCGAAATGAAGCCAGCGGCCCGCAATAATCGCGTCACCGTAACTATTTTTTAGCTCTAGCCCACGGGTAGGAGTTAACTTGTCAGTACCCTTCAGGCGCAACATATTGGGAAATTACGTTCATTTCTTGTTCCTATTTCACCTTCATGGTCAGGCGAAGCCCCTACTGCCTGTTGCTACAGCATTGTGCAAAAAGTCTCAGGGGTAGGTTCCTGCCAGTGGGTCAGCCGTCCCTGGCACAGCCGGGATACCGACTCCCCCGGCAGTACCAATCTGTTTTCCTCGCCCTAAGCTTTTTGGATAGGATCGACCATCATGAAGGTTCAGCCAGAGCCTTAACAGATGTCGTTTATGCGCGGGATCATCATGATCTTCGTATGCCGTACGTGAGTGAAACGTCGAGTAGTTACACACGAATTGGATATCTCCCGGACGAAAGTCCATCTGCAGGGCAAAACCGGGTTCATTGGCAATGGTGTCGATCAGTTCGAGGAACTCGGTCTGTTGTGGAGTGTGGGGTGGTACCCCTTCATGTCGTTGTGCGGATTCCAGAAAGTTGCGTACATAGTTGATCGACAGATATTCCCCATCCCACGATGCCAGATGAGTACGAAAGAATGGATCCTGCCCGGGAAGCTGTTCATTACGCCGATCTGAATACCAGCCTTCGAACCAGAGATCAGCTAGATCCGGACGCCTCCGTAACACCTCATTGTAGGCACTCGTTGTAGAGGCCACAGCGCTCAGCCCACCCCTTTTAGCTGGACGCAGACATAACAGACCGACAACGTCGGAGCCGTCTGTGTGATAGGGAAGCTTCAGACGGGTCTGATAACCCCGCGCGCTGCTGTCTTTGTTAAAATCCAGCCCTTCATCCGTCACATGACCTAACAAATGCCCTCGCGCGTTCTGCGAGACTGGCACACCGAGGTGCAGCCCCATTCCCCAATAGGCAAATGCTGCCTCGCGCTCTGTCAGTTTATCGACCGGTAATCCTCGGAGAAGAAAGAAACCCCTGCCACGATTCAGTTCATGTGCCAGAGTTCGAAGGCGCTGAGCCAGCGTCGGCAAAGGAAAGTCATCCTTATTCATTTCCAGCATCGAGATACTGAGGTCATTCACATGTCTGACGGCATTTAAAAGTTCTTCTACGTCCCCAGGAGAAAGTAGTTCGAGCCATTCGTCCTGGTCCTGCAGCTCACGTCCATACCAGGCAGCCGGGCTCTCGATAACATCAGGTCGTTCAATTGCATTGATAAGATCACTCATGACACATTGTTCCGGGGTTTGGTGATTCAGAAACATTCTATACGAGCAAAAGTCCAAATACAACGTGACCAAGTGGTTTTATTGTTTCCCCCGCGAGGTTGGGTACAATAGGGGATCAAACATATAGGCGAACCAGTTGATGCCTGAGCAGTCGAATACCGAAGCAGAGAACAGCTTCATGTCGCGCGCACGTTATCCTAAGGGCAAGAAAAGTCTGAAGGCCATTCTCGATGCCACCTATGACATTATCATTTCGCAAGGTCTAGCTGCAGCCTCACAGGATGCGATAGCTAAGCGAGCCAACGTAACGCAAAGTGCTGTGCGTCATTACTTTCCCACGAAGGAGGGACTGCTGCTTGCCTTCTTTTCTACTGGTGTAGATCGACTGAAAGTTTTACTGGATAAAAAAATGGCAGAGGATGTCAGCGACCCATCCATCAAGCTACTCGACATCGTTTCGACTCATTATGATTGGATCAACAATGTTGAAGATGTGTACTACTTTGAGTCAGCAGCCTTCTGGGGACGGAACCCTGAATTCCGACAGATGAGAGATCGGTGGTACCAGAAAATGGCGAGGCACTATGGACAGCTGATCCAGCAGATTCATCCTGATTGGAGCCGAAAGCAATGTGAAGATGGAAGTTTTCAGGTAATGACACTGATACTAGGCGGCTGGACTACCATGGGTAATACCAGACCATTCCATCGCAAACGAAGCAAAAAAGCGCTCAAAGCAATTTTGCTTGGTGGGGTTGAGAAACTCGTAGGTTAGTGATCTGAAACAGGAGATCGTATAAATACAATCACTGCTTAGCTTGTTTGATAGTTTCTCTGCACGGCAATACCTGCTTCCTCCCACTATTGCTGCTAAAACAGGACCACGACAAATTAACGGCCTCACTACAGGAAGAAAGTTTATTCCTCTGTTCTTATTGCGAATTTATTGATTGAAAGCGCTAGCGCATTTGCCCTGTTTGCGGCGCCAAAATTCCTTGTCGATGCGGGAAATGCCAGCGCGGTTCTGACGATTGGTCACGGCAATTCGCCATCCAGGTGACAGTCGATGCAAGCACGCGTTGGTCCACTTTCTTCGTTCAGCAGCTTCTTAGCCTCATGGCAGTCACGACAAAGATCATGAAACTGCGTTTCCAGCAGTGGCCATAAATCACTATTCGTCACGTGGCAATTCATGCACAACAGATTGCCGGTATCGTCATTGTAATTATGGTGGCATACCAGACAGTTCTCACCCACATGATCCAGGTGAGCAAAAGTCATTGGCAGTATGGGTTCAGGACTCTGCCATTGATGTCTCTTTACCGGATGTTCAACTGGCAAGGGTGTACCCAGTATCAGCAATGCAATCGACAACGGGATGAGCAATATCAGGAACAGCTTCAAAACGGAACATTCCTGATTCCCGCAAACGCCGCAACACAAAAAACACCCAGACCGAGGAAAACCCAGGAAGACTGACGAGTATCGGCTTCACGTTTACCCAGGAAGCTATCGCCAAAAAATACAATTGCGACCAGAAGCAAGAACAAGGCGACCTGATAGGGCTCACCCAAATAGAAGCCGCTTACCACTATATGATGACCGGCCCCTATTATTGTCAAAAGTGCCAGGCCAAGATGCCAGAACTTGAATAAGGCGTAACGTTTATGCAGACGTAACCGGTACTCAGGCAAGCTGATGAAGATGAGCACAACAAGCATTAGGAAACCAGCAATACCTGTCCACATATAGAGTGGTGCACCAGGTTTGACATACTCGATCACCGCCGCATCCAGAAGCAGCAACCAGTAGACATGCGTTACCGTCACGCCCAACACCACAAAACCCAGCAATTGATGCGCTCGCACGTTTCTCCCTGACCCACCTATTTTACTCAGGTACAAGAGTCCGGCAAAGGCGACGAATCCAAACCCATTGCCGACATCCCAGGCCCAACCCGCCCCCAAACCCGGTGTTGCCAGAAAGCTGACAAATAGTACGCTTGTTATCGTGAACACTAGGCTCTTCATTTGGGGCTAGTATACCGTCATAAACCACCACAGTTGCCCATGGGTCGACCAGCTTTATCCACCTCATCGTTTCGAAATTCGACAAGCGCTAGGATCATCTCAATTCAAAACTCCAAGGAGATCATGACCGTTCTTCGGAGAATGTGTTTTATACTTTCTATCTTTGAACGACATCTTGTCGGGTGCTTGGCTCGCGAGCACACCCTTGTAGGGTTGTCTGTTCCTTGGATACGACTCACCCTAAGTCGACTTCTGCGACACAGAGGTTGCAGTTGCCACTAAATCAATAGTGACATGATATTTGTGGCCAGCGCTTTCCTGTGTCAGGCTTTCGATTACACAATCCTGAGAACTAGGAAGCCATGAACCAAAAAGAAACCACGCAGACAGAGTCCTCAGACGAGAATAATGAACGCAGCATGCGCAAGGTCGCGGGCACAGCGTTGGCAGGAACGAGTATCGAATGGTACGACTTCTTTATTTATGGAACCGCCGCCGCGCTGGTCTTCCCAACTGCCTTTTTCCCGGCAGAAATGCCAGCCACCGTCGCACTTATTGCATCCTTTAGTACCTTTGCGGTTGGCTTTATTGCGAGGCCGCTAGGGGGCGTGGTATTCGGTCACTATGGCGACCGGGTCGGGCGCAAGCAGACACTGGTGGTTGCGTTGCTGATTATGGGTGCAGGAACCACGATGATCGGTTTGCTGCCGACCTATGAAAGCATTGGGTTTTTTGCGCCTCTGCTTTTGGTGGTGTTGCGCTTTGTGCAGGGCCTTGCGATTGGCGGGCAGTGGGGTGGCGCAATGTTGCTCGTAACAGAAAGCGCACCGAGCAATAAGCGCGGTTACTATGGTGCGTTTGCCCAGGCGGGTGCGCCGGTTGGCGTGATACTCGCTAATCTTGCATTCCTGATGATCGGTGCAAGTATGTCGGACGAAAGTTTTATGGCTTGGGGATGGCGCGTTCCCTTTTTGGCGAGTGTGGTATTAATTGGCATCAGCATGTACGTGCAGTTGCATCTTGAAGATACGCCTGCGTTTAAAGCATTGGAGAAAAATAAGCGAAAGCAACAAGCAGAGCATGACAAGGAGACATCGCAAAACACCACCAGTGCGGATCGCGTGAACCCTGACCGCTCGCCTGTTTTTGAGGCGCTGCGACTGTATCCAAAGCAGATTGCACTTGCAGCCGGTGCTTTCATCAGTATTCAAGTGACGTTTTATATTTTGATTGCTTTTGTGATCGCCTATGGCACGGCAGAAGAGGGATTAAACTTGCCGCGAAGCACGATGTTGTCGGCGGTGCTCATTGCCTGCGTTTTCCAATTATTTGTGCAATTCCCAGCGGCCGCCTATTCTGATCGCCATGGTCGGCGCGGAATTTATTTGGCAGGTGCTGGATTACTGGGGGTCTGGGGCTTTGCGATGTTTCCGCTTATCGATACCGGCAACTTCTTGTTAATTGTTCTTGCCATTTCAGGTGGGCTGGCTTTTCTGGCAATGCAATACGGCCCGCAGGCGGCTTTTTACACGGAACTCTTCAGTACAAAAGTGCGTTACTCGGGCGCATCGCTTGGCTATCAACTCGGTGCGATCCTTGGCGGGGCATTTGCGCCGACCTTGGCGGTCTTGTTATGGAAAGAACTCGGTATTTTCTATGTGTCTATCTATATCGCTTTTGCCGCACTCGTCACCATCGCGTCGGTGTTGATGTTGACCGAAACCAGTGGTGCTGACCTGGATGAATAAGCCGTTTTTCTTCGGGTGGCGCGAGCCTGCAGCACAAGGTGGCTATGGGTGTTATCGCCGACATTACTGATCCAGGCCTCATTCAGGAAATCCCAGATCATATTGCAGCACAACCACCACTAATTAAACGGGCAACAACTAGCCAACCCTAAAACACTCACGGATAAACCACCAAATCAACTTTGCGCGGAACAAAATCTTTTCAGTGATCAAACCGGCCGCCTATACATTTCTCTATTTCGAGGGGCGCGTTAAAGGCGACAGGGTATGAATGCCGTGAATACTGCCGTCGGAGTTAAAAGATAGATACTCACTACCCCGACGAAATACAGGTCCGCATCTTTCCTTGCCAACCCTCTGCGGTAATCCCGCGGTAATCGTAATACATCGCATGTTTTTCTCGATGCGCCATGTTCCGGTGACTTCACCAGAGTCCAGCCCATTGCTCCAACGACTAATAAAGTTTCCATCAGAATACCAGTGATTAACCGCCCGGGTGCCTGCTGCATCCTGGACTTTCGCGTCATCGCGGACATCGGCGAAGGTCCGCAAAATCTCTCCACCATTGAGTTTTATAGCTGCTGCATCAGGCTCAACAGGTATTTTCGAAAGGTTTGTTTCTGATAGTGCCAGCGGGGAGCTCACTAAAGAGGCTATGCATAAAAAGCCCAGGCACAAAACCCGCTCAAGGGGGGAACTTTTGTAGATAGTCATTGCACCCTTCCGAAATTGACCGGGACGAGACTTCACTCTAAAAAAACTGGCCAAAGATTAACACCCCTCCAGCTTAAATTTGAATGAGCATCACCCATAAAGGGATCAATTCAAGGAGGCTGAGGGTAACTGCAATGTACCGACGAAATCGTGTTATCCGGCCACTAACCATTTCCCTTCGGTACGATTAGATCGCTGAACTTTAACCCACTGCCCAAGCGCCGGCGCCATCACCGAGAACGCGCATTCCCCTGCGAAAACACCGCGCCCAAGAGGATCAACTCGGAAACATTAGGTTAGCTCAACACTGCTTGATCCGACCCACGAGGAATACTTAACGGTGCACCGTCCACACTATGTTATTCCGCTGTCGCGCTAAATCTGCAGAAGCTCCTTGGGGCTCCTTCCTTGGGGCTCCTTGGGGATGTTAGGGGCTTCTAGGGGTTGTTCGTCGGTGCCCTAAGCATATAGCCATTCCAAGGCTGGGCGATGACCGGGTCACAGGTCGCAACGTCGTTCATCAAAGCTTGCACCGCAGCACCTTGCTCTGTTGCAGCAAAACTCGCCGAAGATGCCATCCCCTCCTCTGGGCTTTGCCAAAAATTGACCCAATTAAAGTTAAATGAGGCCTCTGGCGTTGGCGTAAAGTCAGGTGCTTCCACCCTGAACCAATAGGTACTACTCGGGTTGGCCTGGGCTACTGCTTGCACAGCAGGCAGGAAATGGTCTCTTAAGACAGCACTGAGGTCTTGCCGTGACTTACCCTCGTTAAATGAACATAATTGATTCGTTAAGTAGTAAGGCCCATTACTCGGATCGAAGGAAGTGGGGATGGGTTTGGGTACATAAGCATTGAACCCAAAACGGTTTACGCCTGTTTCCGCACCACACTCCAGAACGCCGGGATGGGCAGCATCTAATTGAGCTTGAGAGTCGTTCGCCACGTAAGCGGTCCAACCCGCCTCCATTGCCGCTTTATCGGCCCATCTGAGCACCCATAAACCATCAAAATTTGGATCTTCCCATCCCGAGGGCACATAACCAAAGACAGCCACCGGGGTATGCGAAAGGCCATCGTTAATCTCATTCCATCCTTTAACAAGCGCGCGAAAATTATCTCCGCTCCAGTTGGGCCCATTTTTACACCAAAGATACTCATAGTAAGCATCGGGCTCACTTGGCGAAGCGTCAGTAGTTTCGAGCGTCGCTGGCGAGACAGCAGGCACCTCGATTTCAGGCGGGTTAGTGGACGTTTGATCTGAGCATCCAAACAGTGCGGCCGTTAGTATCAAGACAACAAATCTCATGGGGTTTCCTCGCAACATTGGGTAGCCTCAAACCGTAAGGTCAGCATGAAGTAGAGTCAAATTTAGTACGATTTCGGTTTCCAGAGCATGGGGTTTACAGTGCTAACGCGGGGATGAAGACAAGGGATTGTGATAATCGTGCACTTTTCACGATTGGCGAAAAATTAAAGGAACAAACTTGGCACCACCTGACCGTCATCGTGCAACCAATGTTGCCAGCCAGAAAAGACGTAGAACCCTTCGGCTGATCGACTGATGTAACGTGATTGTTATTACTGTACCTCTACCGAAAAACTACCCCACGGGCTTCTTTTCGCAAAAAAACTCAATCAAGATACTTTTGAAATCCCAGATGAATGCCGTTTAAACTTCCTATCCTCAAAGCTACCTTTCATGGTCATAATCACGATGAAATAGAAAGATACCTATTCGGAGGTAAACCCTATATTTTTGACAGCCATGTAAGCTGCTGGGTAACAAAAAAAGCTATAGAGTTGTTGCAATAGTCCGTGATGGAAGTATGAAAACATTTCTGTATAACGCTGAAGATGACACCATAATGAATGTTCATGACTTGGCAACATTGGAAGAAATATAGATTTCAGAAATTGAGGACAAAAATTCAGGACACCCAGTTCGGCATTTGGCCATGAGGTAAGCGTATCGTGAAAAGTGATATCGGTGACAAAAAAGATGAAAACGTTGCAGGCAATGGATTGCTGCATCGACGGGCGCTACTAAAGGCGTCTACGCTAGGCATAGCGGGGGGGTTCTTGCTACCCGCTCAAGCAAATTTATCTAGCATTCCTGGCGCGCCGCAAAGCGTTTATGGCAAACCATCCAGGTTCACAGGTTTGCAGCGCGAACAAACTGCGGGTCACCCCTTTGGACCTGAAGCAGGTTCTTCCTCTAGTCCATTGCAATCATTGAATGGCACGATCACCCCTAACAGTCTTCACTTTGAACGACACCATGCCGGGATACCCGATATTAACCCAGAGCGTCATTCGCTAACGATTCATGGTGATGTCAATCAAACGTTGAAGTTTAGTTATGAAAACCTGTTGGCTTATCCAATGGAATCGCACAGGTATTTTCTGGAATGTTCTGGTAACAGTTATCGAAACACATTGCCAACAGCATTGGACTTAACCGCGGGTTCATTGAATGGTTTGATCTCTGGGGCAGAATGGACTGGCGTACCTTTGCATTATCTCTTAGATGAAGCAGGGTTAGGGAAAGATTCCAGTTGGGTTATTGCAGAAGGCGCAGATGCCTCAGGTCACACACGAAGCATACCGCTACAACTAATTCTTGATACAGCCATGGTTGCTTTATATCAAAATGGTGAACCATTACGTCCTGCGCAGGGTTATCCCATGCGGCTGTTTGTACCCGGTTGTGAAGGTAATATTAGTGTGAAATGGCTAGAGGCTATCAAGGTTCAACAAACCCCGGCATACACTCGAGAAGAAACCAGCAAGTACACGGATCTGTTAAAAGATGGTACGGCCGAGATGTTCTCCTTGGGGATGGAAGTTAAATCAGTGATCACATCGCCCTCAGGCACGATGAAGTTGCGCCGAAAGGGCGTGTACGAAATATCCGGGATGGCGTGGTCTGGTGCGAGGATGATTAGCGCTGTCGAGGTTAGTGCTGATGGCGGCAAGACCTGGGCGGAAGCCATGTTGCAGTCGGACAGCCAAACCAACGCATTAACCCGCTTCCGAATTCCATGGCATTGGTCTGGACAACCTAGCGTTTTACAGAGTCGCGCGATTGATAGTAAGGGCAACGTTCAGCCAACGAGAAACATGGCTTTGGAACGTTACTCTATGGCCAATTATTATCATTATAACGGTATTCAAAGTTGGCAGGTGGATGCAAAAGGGATAGTGAAGAATGTTTATGTATAAGGGTAAGGAGAGATTGTTCACTATAAGGCGACCTGCAGTGATTGTTCTGGCTTTCTTTTTACTAGGGGAATCGTTTGCTGCTGAGGCATGTGAGAATACGCTGGGTTCTTCAGTATCAGCTGCATTGGGTGAGCCAGTTGAGCATTATGTTAGTTCAATTGTTTCTCCCGACGGTTCGGGCTTACCCGACGGCGGTGGTTCCGTGGCAGAGGGTAAACAGGTCTATGAAACCCAATGTGCAGCCTGCCATGGTATTGATGGTGATATGCAGGGCAATCGATTGGTAGGTGGTATCGGTACTTTGTCGTCAGCGCGGCCTATTGTAACTGTTGGTAGCTATTGGCCTTACGCAACAATATTGTACGACTACATCGCCAGAGCAATGCCCTATGGGCAAGCTCAGACGCTAACTGCAGATGAAGTGTATGCAGTTACAGCCTATATATTACACCTAAATGGGATTCTGAGTGACTCAGCAGAGCTTGATGCATTAAGCCTGGTAGAGGTTGACATGCCTAATGAGGATGGTTTTGTTGAATTGCCGGGAATGGGACATAAGTAGGTCAGGCTCTTATAATTGAGCCGCGGACTTCTTTTCGCAAAAAAACCCAATCAAGACACTTGTGAAATCCGGGATCAATGCGCTTTAAACTTACTATCCTCCACTTCTTCAACTTACCGCCACGCGGCTCGGTATAGCCCACCACCAAATTCGGCATAGGCGGTCCAAAGGACCACGTCAAAAAAGCGGACGCAAGCGAGCAATACCCTCTCGAATATCGTCTTCGCCGTAGTGAGCGAAACACAGGCGAAGGCAGTTATTCAGCCGCCCGCAACTCGAGAAGACGGCACCGTCCTGAAACCCTGCCTGGACCCTACGTGCCTTTTCTCGGAGCGGGCCAGTATCGACGGAATGGTCAAACCTGAGCCAAAAGAAATAGCCGCCATTTGGCCGGGTCCATTCAGCAATGCCCTCAAAGTGCTCATGCAAAGCGGCATCCATCGCTTCAACTCTGTTGCGATAACTGTGTCGTAGAAACTCAATGTGCGTTTCGAGGGAACCGTTGTCGATTGCCTTGCGCACGATGAGCGAACTGATGTGATTGATACTGCCGCCGCTATTCATTAACCCAAGCGCGTTGGTTCGCGCGACTAAGCCTTCGGATGTCTGAATCCAGCCCAGCCGCAATCCGGGCGCCAGAATTTTTGAAAAGGAACCCAGCGATACAACTCGCCCGCTGTCGGACATCGTACCGTAGGCGGGTGGTGGCCTATCGTAGTAATAGAGTAGCTGGTAAACCTCATCTGCAACGATGAGGAAATCATGTTCTTCCGCCAGTTCGACGATTTGCCGTCGACGTTCCTCTGTCGTGCTTTGCCCTCCGGGATTGTGGTAGCTAGGTATGGTGTACAGAAATGCAGGCCGGTGCGACTTCAATTTCTCTTGCAATGCATCTACTGACAAACCGTCATCGTCGACAGGGATGCCAACAATTTTCAGTCCGTGATCACGAAATATTTGGAAAGCGAGAAAATAGCTTGGTTCTTCGACAAAAACCGTGTCACCCGGATTGGCAAATACAACCGACACCAGGTCCAGTCCCTGTGAGTTGCCGCCAGTGACGATTAACTCATCGGTCGTTGTTGGAACGCCGTAGTTTCTTGCAAGGAATCCCGCGAGTGAATGAAGAAACTGCTCATCTCCTTGCGTAGCGCCATAGTTCAGGTCGAACGGCTGGGCTTCATCGAAAAAAGAACGGCTGGCTTCTCGCACGAGATCGAGTGGCAGGAGATCTGCAGATGGTTGGCCAATACCGAAATTGATTGTCCCTGCTGGCGCCGCACCATCGAATGTTACTGTTTTACTCATAAAACAAATCGCCTTACATCATCGTCTTTGCCATCCAGGAAATTTCGTACGTTGGCTGTTGATATTCTGCGATTTTCCTGGACTGAAGCGTCAGAATAAAACGCGACGTGCGGGGTCAGAATGACGTTCTTGCGGCCGATCAGCTTCGATGAAGACAGGTCCGGTGACTCGTCGTCAAGCACATCGAGACCCGCCCCCGAGATCTGTCCTGTGTCGAGTGCGTTGACCATGGCTTCTTCGTCAATCAATGCTCCGCGCGCACAATTGATTATCAGGGGCTTGCGCTTCATCTGCTCAAATGCGGCTTTATCGACCAGGTGTTGGTTGTCGGCCGTCAGCCCGCAGTTCAAACTAATAATATCAGCATGACAATAAAGCGCTTCAAGAGTGCAATAACGAGCGCCGAGGTCGGCAATCAGTTCGTCATTCGGGTAAGGATCGAAAGCCATGATCGCCAGGCCGAACCCTTGTGCGCGTCGCGCAACCGCCTGACCAATTCGTCCAAATCCGACAATACCGAGAGTGAGGTCCCGCATTCGAGAAAGGCCCCGCAAAGAATCAAACTGCCACTGCCTTTCGACCTGCACTTGCTGGTGATACTCCGGCAGGCGCCGGCATAGGGCAAGCATGAGAAGTACGGCGTGATCAGCGACCTCTTCGGTACAGTACTCGTCGACGGCACAGACTCGGATCCCGGCATCCGCCGCTGCCTCCAGATCGACATTGCCGAAACCGGTCGCGGTGATCGAGATGAGTTCGCATTGCGATAGCTGCTCGATTACATTTCTTGTCATTGGAGAGTAAGCCGTCAGAACGACCTCAGCATCCTTACAGGCCGCGATGAGTCGATCCTCATCGCCGTCGCAGGCATATTGCACGAGCTCAACCCCTGCGCCAAGCATCGATCTCTCAAAATCTAGATCACGCCTCGCGCTTTTCAATGATTCCGCAAGGACGACTCGCGTCATTCAGATTTGCTCCCTAGCAGACTGATACCGAAGAAAATGACTATGGATACAGTCAAACCAGGCCAAAGTGGGTCGTTGTTAAATACCGGGGCAAGGTTCATGGCTGACGCGCCATACCAGGCTATTACTGTTAGTAGTGCCAGGCTGATACTCCAGAATGCGGCGTCAGTATTGACCTTCTCAAGCGTCATCATTGCGATGGTCGGTACGAACAATGCCGCTGCGTTTATCGTAAACGCGAGTAGCAATATGCCAATGACATCCTGCATTACCAACGCCATCAGTCCAGAAGCTGCGCCGACAATCGCGGCAAGGTACATGCTGTATCTAAATAGTTTCGGGGGAGAAACTTCCGGGTTGATGTAACGCTGATAGATATCACGACTGCCATTCGCAGCCGCCGTAAGAATGCAAATATCAGCCGTGGACATCAGCGCTGCAAGAATGCCAACCAGCAATAGGCCTTTTAGACCAACGGGGAAAATGTCCATGACAAGCCGAGACAAGATGTCGCCGCCACTCTCGACGTCCGGGTAAAGAAGCGCGGCCGTTAGCCCAAGCCATATTGCCCCAATGATCAGGGGAAGCAGGAATACAGCCGCCAAAAGCGTACCGTGTTTTGCTGTCGTCTCGTCTTTGGCGGCAAACATCCTTGTGTAGCTGTCCATCGCCACGAAAAAGCTCAAAGGGATAGAAACACCGAGCGCAAGCATCGTCGGCAAGCTCCACCCGATGGGGTTCATATGCCCCGGAGGTAGCTGGTTTGAAAATGCCTCCCAGGTCCCACCGTTCGCAACTGCAATGGGAATCCCGACAATCACGATACCGACGAAAAGCAATGTGAATTGGACCCAGTCCGTGTAGGTAACGGCGAGAAAACCACCGGTCGCTGTGTAGATAACAATTATCGCACTAGCGAGCAATAGTGATGAGGGATAGTCCCACCCGAGGAGAGTACTTAATACGGCACCGGCTGCCGCTAGCTGCCCGGCGGCATAGCCAATAAAAGCGATGATGGTCGTAACCGTGGCGACAATCCGTGTGCGACTATCGTAACGTGTTTCGATAAAATCCGGATAAGTCAGTAACTGATGCTCATTACCTTTTCGTTTTATGCGGGCTGCAAAAAGGCTCCCAAATAACAAGCAGCCGATCACCATGCAGGTAATATACCAGCCGCCGGATACCCCGAACTCGTGAGTCTTTGTGACGCCGCCAACAATCGCGGCACCGCCGACCCATGAGGCCAGCCAAAGACAGGCAATTGAAAACGAACCCAGTTTTCCGCCGGCAACGAAAAAGTCTTCCACGCTATTTTGGCGGCGACTCGCATAAATCCCAATGGCGATCATGAGTGCCAGATACGCGAAGATGATTGCTGTGTCTATGGGTCCAAGCATGATGAGAATGTACAGGCTTTCGCGCCGCGTTGCAGTCAGTTTAAGACAAATAAAAGGGCAGTCTTGAATAGATCCTGCCACCATCGATTAAAACGCTTACTGCAAGTCCATCCTAAACCACCAACCTTCAAATACCCGGTAAAGGTCGCCTGCCCGACCAGAAAACCTGAGCAGTGATCAACCCTACCGTCTGTGGGCTAGTACATCAGTGACCAGTCAGACATTGACCATCCTTTACCGAAAGACTACCCAAAGGACTTCTTTTCGCAAAAAAACCCAATCAAGATACTTTTGAAGTCCGGGATAAATGCGGTTTAAACTTCCTATCCTCGTAAGCCCATTTAGCACCAGTAGCACCGAATTTTCGAGCCATACGCGGGCCGTACAAAAAAAGTCCCGACCACCCACTGAGTGATGGTCAGGACACGAACGTTTACCGTCGATTGCTTAAATAGAGCAACCCCATTTAACGCCTTGCGATCGTTCTTAGCCTTTACAAACTAAAACGAACCCCTACAAGATACCTTCTACCGTAACTCTCATTCCGAATCGGGTTCCACTCCTTTCCTGCATATTGGCCATCCTCCTCATTGGTGAGATTATTGACATTCAGGAACAGAGAAGCCTTGTACCCAATCAAAGGCTCGAGATCGTATCGCATGGCAAGATCAACGCGACTTTGCTCATCCCAATAAATAGCCTGCGTAAAACCAAACACTGCACCAGTTTCTGTTTCATCCTGGAACGCATCTCTATAACGATAGCTCAACCGGCCCATAAACCCGTGATCCTCATAAAATAGTGAGATGTTATATGACAAATCGGATTGGCCAGGAAGATCAAACTTTAAGCCATCAGGGGTTGTGTATTCTGAAGATATGGCAGTCAAGTTAGCCTCCATACCAAACCCTGCCCAAAAACCCTCAAGATAGTTATCTAGCCTGGCGGTGTAGGCGAGTTCGAGCCCATTAAGCTCTCCATCCTTACCATTATCAAAAGAGGAAAGGTCCCATAAGTCACCCGGGGATGCCAGGTCAGAGTATATGGTGCCGTCAACCTTAACATTAGATTCGGTGATAACGTTGTCAATCGATCTGTGGAAAGCTGTCACAGATAGAATACTTGCGTCGTTAAAGTACCACTCCCAAGCGACATCAATCCCCCACGATTTTTCTTCGTCAAGCTCTGGGTTACCACCGGTGACCGCCTCCCCAATTTCGCTGATTGAGCCAGCAGCTCTCGCCTCAATATAGGTCGGACGACTGATGCCCGTAGAGAGCGAAAGCCTTAACTTCTGATCGTCACGAAAATCCCAATTGACGTGGGCACTAGGCAAAACATTCGTATAACTGTTACTCACCTTAAGAGGTTGAGCAACAGAGCCTACCAGCTTAATACCAACCGTTTCGTAATCTGTATCTTCGACGCGGACCCCGAGCACAACATTTCCCCAGTCCATATCAAATGTTTGCATCAAGTACGCTGAAAGGATGGTTTCGTCAATTTCTAAAGCTTCATTTGCCCTGAAATCGGGTCGCTCTAAGCCATCCGCAACCATCTGATTGTAAATTTGTTTGTTATCAACATAGGTTGCATTGATCGTATTACTGAAGTCTGTATCCCATGCACCGGTTCTCGCTAACGCAATTTGCTCCTGAGTAATATGGGGTCCTGAAGCAATAGTCTGAAGCGGCGCGCCCCCCCCTTCCGCATCTCTAGCGTCATATTTGAATCCGACTTTAATCACGCCCCATTTGTTGGCGCGACTAGCGTCAAATTTAAATTGATCCGTATCGATATTTAAAGCGCCAATCGCGTCAATCGTTAAGTTGGTAGGGTAACGAACATCACCAATGTTTTCGTCGAAGTAAAGCGCCGGCTCAGACTTATTACTAAAGTCGTATGCCACGTCTGTAAGCTCTGGCTCGCCCCGCTTGCCATTGAGAAAAACAATCGGTAACCAAGTATCGTTTACCGTTTCGATGTCACTGTATTTGACATCAACATCCCACTCACCAAATGTGAACTCAGCGCCAATGGTATTCACATTCGTCTCGTTATCATAAAAACCGTATTGAAGAAGGTTTCTCATATCTGCAATCGGCGAGACACCAGAATTTGCAGGAAGCCCTGAAGGAAAATAAAAATACCAGTGATTTCGTTGCTCTTCGTCCGTGAACTTCGTGTTGGTGGTGGAAGCATAAATCTTTCCACCATTGTCCAAATAGAACTCTATACTCCCACCATAGGCTTCATCTGTTCTCTCGAGCAGATAGTTCCTGTACTCGATCTGATTTGGAATTAGAGCGCCCGCCGAACTTCCCGAGGCGTGATCCATCTCTCTATTATCTGTCGTTTGTTCGCGCGAGTTTTCTGAGCCATAGATGAGAAACCCAAACTTGTCATCAGAATAGGAAAGCCGGGCATTGGCTTTAGACATGTCGCCATCACCTAAATCTTGCTCGCCGGTCCCAAGCTCCATAGAAAAAGCCCAGCCATCAGTGTCACCCGGGGCAAACGTTTTGACGTTAATATAACCTGAAACAGATTCACCGGGCATATCGGCGGTGATCGCTTTGTTAGCCACTACTTGAGACGCGATGACCGACGGATACGCATCGAACCTCGGTATCCTGCCGTTTTCTACCCCTGGCACATCCACACCGTTAAAGGCTGTCGTTGTATAGCGCTTGGGGGAACCACGAAAGCTGATGTATCGAGCTTGACCCTGATCACGTTCTATTGATATACCCGGCACTCGACCCAGGGCATCAGCAAGGTTTTGATCAGGAAACCGGCCGACGGCATCTGCAGATATAACGTCGGCAACGTTGTCAGCCATTCTCTTCGCGTCGATTGACGACTGCGTACTCGCTTTGATCGATTTACCAACAACCACCACTTCTTCTATGGCTTCCTCAGCAATCGCTACTAACGCTTGAGCACCAACAACCATCGACAAAACTAGTACAACAAAATTTTTCAGGACTACTTTCCTTTTTCTCACAGCCATATCCTCTTTTCTACAATGAAATTCTGTCCATACAAAACACATCATTTTGTCTGAACCAATTTATTTTTTTTGCAAATTTTATTATGTTTTTAGGTGATATTTTCCTATTTCTCAGAGCTACCCCTCTGCTCTGCACCAAATAGCATTCGTAATACAGAGATAGACGACTCGCGGGGGAAAATCCGCCAGTCATATTTAATAAGGCGAGACTTATCAGGGAAAGACAGGTGTTATGGCCAGAGGTTATGGCCAGAGGTTATGGCCAGCGATAAGCGACCATTACACCAAAAGATAGCGGCGCTCCGGGGGTTTCATAGATCCAGGACGAGCCAAAATTATCAAACCGCTCGCGAAAGTACAGCTCATCGTTCAGGTTCTTTCCCCAAAGTGAAACTTCCCAACGCGCATGCTCCGGAGCAATCGTCACTCTTGCATTCAACAACCAGTAAGAATCAGCCTTCAGGTGTTCACTATTATCGATGTTTTTATAAACCTCATCGGTGTAGTTGAAGTCGACAACGATTTTGCTGGAAAGCGACGGCGTGATGCGCCATGCGTAGCTGACTAGTCCGTTAAAAGTTAATTGAGGCGCATCTGGAATCTCGTTACCTACGTGCCCCCGGTAGTCAGCAAGGGCATCAGCCATAACTTCCGGATCGGAGGAGTCAAGGCCATCAACGCGCCAGTCAGTAATTTCTGTGTTGACGTAAGAGATTCCAAAATGCGCATTCAGGCCCGATGCTGGTTTCAACCAAATATCTGACTCCACCCCCCAGATTTTGCCTTCGCCAACATTTGCACGGATGCTTTCAAACGCCCCTTGCACCGGAATCCTGCGTTGAGCTTCCGCCTGCATATCCTGATAGTCGTAGCTGAAGTAACTAAGGTTCCACCGCGCTACGCGCCCCGACGTAACGCTTTTCAGACCGGCTTCCCAAGCATAAACCGATTCTCCGAAAAAAGGCTCAAATGACGCAACACTAGTGATCGTTGACCCATCATATCCGCCACTTTTGTAGCCCTTATTCCAGGTCAGATAGACGAGAAGATCATCTGAAGGGGTCCAATCTAGGCCAATTTTCCCCGAAACATCATCTTCTTCGAAGGAGTCTTCGCTGAACAGAGGAATCCCCAGTATGGCAGGGCCGAGATCGACACCATAAGGCCCATACGGCGCGACGGGAATGAAAGACCCACCCGAATAACTCTTATCGTCGTGCGAGTACCGCAACCCTGCAATTAATCGGATCGCCTCAGCCAACTGCCATTCACTATGCACAAAAACCGCATGATTCGTCCCTTCCTGCACAAATTCTGTTGCAATGGTGGTCCGTAGTACACCATCCAGACTGTTTATGTCTTTGCGCGATTCGATCTTCTCTTTTCCCAGATAGATGCCGACCATCCAAAGGAACTGATCAGCCTCCTCAACCTGGAACCTGACTTCCTGGCTCCATTCATAGAGATCGTCAACAAATAGCTGATCCAGGATTCGGTAGGGGCTGGATTCCTCAAAAGGCAATGTTCTTTCGATAGTTTCAAACCCAGTCACCGATACCAGATTCCCAAGCTCGAAATCCATATCAACTTTAAGGAAACCACCTATTCCTTCTATATCGACAGTACTTCCACCTGCACCAAAATTTGCGTCGACGGTAAAGGGGTCATTATCAGCAGGCGAGAAACCGTTAAGATCAACACCATCAGGCCCCATTGATCGAACGAACATGTCGGATCCGTCTTCGGAATAGTGAACGCTGGCGCTAATCTCAACTCGTTCTCCAGGTTGCCACGCCAAAGTGCCGCGAAGCGAGTGAAGATCCTGCTCCAGAAAATCATCGTCTGGCGGCACGAATGGATTGACGGGTATGACTTCCCCAGCCGGAGGCATACCTAAGCCCAAACCCTGACTGTCAAGCACAGATGCTCGTGCGCCCAAAACACCGGTAGAGACAGTCGTACCATTATTTTCATAGTAGCCATCAGAAGTAACTGACTGAAAAGCTAGCCGTCCGGTTAGATTGACGCCGAGGGAACCACTGACTGCCCCCTCCAACTGGCGAGTATTCCAACGGCTGTAACCCAGGTTCAAATAGGCCTCGAAATCCGTTGTTGGCTTTGCTGTCAAAAAGTTTATTGCCCCGCCAGTGGTATTGCGACCGTAAAGCGTACTTTGCGGCCCCTTAAGAACTTCTACTCTTTCAAGGTCAAAAATCTGGAAGGACTGGTAGGCAGCACTCGCCATATAGACTTCATCAACGTAGATACCAACCGACGGATTATTGTTGATGTTGTAATCGTTCAGGCCTATCCCTCTAATAGTGAAGACAGGATTCATGGAGCCAAGGGAATTTTTTACATCCAGACCTGGCGTCTGCCCGGCTAAATCCTCAGGCCGCTGCATACCGACATCCCCGATGTCTTGATTGGAAAAACTGTTCACAACTATTCCCACATCCTGCACATTCTGCTCACGCCGCTGGGCAGTTACCACGATCTCTTCAATTTCGCTTTGCGCATTTCTGCTCTTTGAACCTCCCCCTGGGATTCCGCCGCGATCAATCAAGCCGGATGTCAGAGCAGCGATAATACGACCAAGGAAAGAGCCCCTAAAGCCGCCCTGCTGCCCTTTGATGGAAATGACATTGAGCTGACCATCATTGATTGTTGTCGCGAGCAACGTATCAGCTAACAACAAAGCCATGCCATCGGTCACCGTATATTCGCCACGCAGTAGATTCGTCCTAATCCCAGATGTCTCCTCAAATGGGAACACCAAAGTGACACCTGCCTGCTCAGCAAACCTAATTAGCGCTTTGTCAGCACTTTGCCGGGGAATGTTGAATGTTATGGTTTTGTGCGGGTCATCTATGGATTCAGCTGACGCGTGAATCGTCACGAAAACCAGAATGGCCATGATAAATTTTAGCCACAACAAATCAGTTCACTCAGCAGGGCCTCGAGACTAATTAGTTTGAGATTCTGACGACTGGATCCGTTGTGACAGTGATATGGTGTTGCCATCTATCCTCTCATCTACAATGTTGAAATTTGCTCGTAATGATCTCAGAAAACCTTCTACGTCACCGGCTCTAAACAAACCTGCGACACGCAGCTGTTTCAGTTCCTCTGACTGAATGATGAATTCCATGTTGGTATAGCGTCCAACCTCGGAGACAGCACTACTTAACGATTCACCACGAAATACCAGATTACCATTACGCCAGGACAATCTAACCTCTATTTCTTCGGGTTCCAGGACTTCCACAGCCCGCGGCCGATATTCACCCAACCAGATTCGCTCATTCTCAGCAATCAGTTCAAGACCGGACAGATCCATCATATTTTCACTGCTTGCACCTGGCTTGATACCGACGCTGACCCGCCCTTCCGACACGATTAACTCAATCTGCTGGCTGTCATCAATTCTGACGTTAAATTTCGTACCTATTGCTTCAATGACCCTGTCGCCAACCACCACTCGTAATGGACGTGCTGGATCGTGAGCGACATCAATGTGAACTTCGCCCCACTGGAGCGTTAAAAGGCGCTGGTCAGGTAGCATCGACACATCGAGCCTTGTATCTGTATTCAATTGCACAACGCTACCGTCATTCAAGTGAATCGTGGATCGATCACCTACCGGAGTCTCGTAACGAGCTTCGCCAGAGTAGGCGACCTCTACCGATGTCTCGACTGTCAGGTTTTCGAACCTCTGATTTTCGAATAAAAGCGCAGCATAAACCGCAACGGCAAGGATGACTGAAGCAGCAATTGCCAGCCGTTTTCTTGTCGATTGAAGACCACTGTGCGGAATAACCTCGCTCAGCTTCGACAATGCATCCATCTGATCCCATAACTCAGCAAACACAAGAAGCTCGGATTTATTTTTGGCATCCGCTGACATCCATTGCTTCAGCTTCGTTTCCTCTTCTCGAGTAAGCTTGCGTTCCAACTTTGCTATCCAATGTGACGCTTCCTCAAGACGTTGCTGCTGACTCAGAATTGGGCGTACATTACTCATTGGGTACCTCCTTTTGAGAAGTGTGCAACCTCACCCTTTGCTCCTTCCCGGCCATCCTCTTGCCCTCGTTGCTGGTTCTGCAGATAAGTCCTGCATCGTCGAATGCCAAGGGCTATATGCTTTTCGACGGTACTCGCACTAATGCTCAATTCCTCTGAGATCTCTTTCTGGGAGTAGTTGTAGACTTTCTTTAACACAAATACGCGACGGCACTGCAACGGCAATTGTCGAACAGCATCACAAAACTGACCAAACTCTTCATGCGAAACCACCTCTCTGTATGTGGAGTCTTCCAAAGGGTGGTTTAAGTCATCGGCTTCAATCCCGATGTTCAGCCGATGACTGGCGCTTTTTATGTGATCTAGCGCCAGGTTTTTTACCAGCTTAAAAAGAAATGCCCTTGGATGACGGATCGAATTCTGATCACCCACCTGACACAATCGAACGTAAGCTTCCTGAACAATGTCCTCAACCGTATCCGGCGGAACAATTTTCAGAACCGATCGTACCAGTTCGTTCCGCATCGCGACGAACAGGCCATCTAACTTATTCATTTCCGCCATAGTAAACACCGGTCTCCTGACCATTAGAGATTAGACGAATCTCGACGCCTTTTCCGCTAGTCTATCCTATCAAGTGGTCTCTAGGATCCATAAAAAACCGCCTCTCGACGATTTCTTCTTTTGCGGCCAATTCAACGCCGATGCAACATCACCGGAGGCCGATACGCGACAGGTTTTTTTCGATTGCTTCGCAATCACGACCCACGCTGCCAGCTCCGACATTTCTCTATCGGTTTTCGCAGTGAACGTACAACCACCACGAGCGAAACCGACGTCCTCGCCCAGTTCGTCAGCGAGCCCCTCCCAGATCTTGAGGCTCTCCTGCATGATCCGGAATGTCTTTTTCGATCGCCAGGGGCTGAGTCCACGTGTTCGATACGGTGTTTTGATTTTCGTCGATCATTGCACTCACATCACACCACCCAAGGACACTCGGATGGCCTCGCCGCTAACGCCGCTTACCTCATCGGAGGCAAGAAAGGCAATCATTACCGCAACCTCGTCGGGCGTTGCCACCCGGCCTGCACGATAGAGGGCGGCGCGCTCCTGCCAAACCTGCTCGGTACTAACATCTCGCTCCAGCGCCTCAGCGGCAGCGTGTTTCTCCGCCATTTCTGTGCGCACCCAGCCAGGTAGTACCGCGTTCGACGTGATACCAAACTCACCGCAGTCCTCAGCCACGGACTGCATCAGCCCCAGCAGACCTGCCTTTGAGCTGTTGTAGGCGCTGCCGGCATATTCGGCGACTTTCGCGCCGCGCTCCGCCAGAAGATTTGCGGTTGCAAGACCAATACCTCGGCCACCACCGGTTACCATCGCAACCCTGTTCTCCACACCTGCCATCGCGCTTCCACTTTGTATTGATTGTGATGATTATCAACCACACCGACCCTGTTATGCTAAGCCGATGCAACCACACGTCTACTTTGATCTTGATGGAACCCTGACCGACCCTTATGAGGGTATCCACGACACGCTCGCTCGGGTTGCCGATCTCAATTGCCGTATGTTCGTCGCCACCAGCAAACCTCGCATCGCGGCGAAGCGCATCGTCGATCACTTTGAGATGGGGCAGTATTTCGACACAGTCTATGGCTGCGAACTGGATGGCACTCGCGCCAACAAGGTTGATCTCTTAGCCTATGCTGTCGAGCAGAACCCCGAGGCCACATTCCGCGTCATGATCGGTGATCGCAAGCACGACTTGCTGGGCGTCGTTGCTAACGACATTAAGCCCTTGGGCGTTTCTTACGGTTACGGTTCAGTTGACGAACTCAATAACGCCGGGGCTGCCGAAATTGCACACACGACCAACGATCCGGGCAATATTATTGCGCGTTGGTTGTCCTGATGGACTTATCCAATTGGAGAACCCGATGAATCGCATTGCTGTCATTACCCTCGGCTCACTGCTGGTCACCGCTTGCGGTCAATCCGAGTCTCCTGCGCCACCGATGTCCTCCGACCGTATCATCCACTGCGGCGCGATGATTGATGGCGTATCAAACGAGGTGCTATCACAGCGTTCAATAGTCATTCGTGACCATCGTATTACCCAAATCATCAGTAAATCTCCGGCACAGGTGGCCGATGCAGAGATCCTCGACCTCAGTGACTACACATGCCTGCCTGGGTTAATCGATATGCATGTCCACGTCGATGGTGTTCCTGAGGATTTCGACGACTACACGATTTATCTCAGACGCACACCCGAGGAAGCAAAGGCACTTGCTGCGAAACTCGGCAAGATCATCCTCGATTCCGGGTTTACCACAGTGCGAAATGTCGGCACCTACCAAGCGTGGGTAGCAAGAGACCTTCGCGACCAGATCGACGCAGGCGACGTTATCGGGCCGCGCATTCGATTCGCGGGTCCTTATCTGACAATCCCGCACGGCGGCGGTGACTTGTATATACCGGGCGTCGACGACAGCCAGATCCCGGACAACTTCCGCATGGGCGTTGCGCGCGGTGCCGATGAGTTCCGCGCAGCGGCAAAGGCCAACGTTGACGGCGGCGCCGACTTCTTAAAGATCATCGCCTCCGGTGCCGTGTTCGGCTACGGCGGTGTACCCGGCGCACCGGAAATGACGCCCGAGGAGATTCAGGCCGTGGTCGATGTCGCGAAGGCCGCCGGCATCAAGGTCACCGCCCATGCGCACAGCGCCGAGTCTATTAAGGATGCCATTCTAGCAGGTGTTGATTCCATCGAGCACGCATCGCTCGGCGATGACGAGTCCGTAGCACTAGCCGTCGAACACGATGTCGCATTTTCAATGGATGTCTACAACGGCACCTATACGGCGGAAGTCGGAGAAGCACACGGCTACGCCGCAGAATTCATGCAGAAAAATGAAGACACGACGGAAGCACAACGTGCCGTGTTCAGAAAGGCGCTAGACGCAGGTGTGACATTGATGTTTGGCACCGATCTCGGTGTTCTGCCGCATCATCTCGGCGCGAAGCAATTCGCAGAGATGGTCAAGCACGGTATGGATCCGATGCACGTCATACAGTCAGCGACTTCAATTCCGGCAAATCACATGGGACTGGAATCCGATGTTGGGGCGCTTACAACCGGCCGCTACGCAGACATCGTTGCTGTACGCGGCAATCCTGTCGACGACATTACCTTACTGCAGAACGTCAGTTTTGTGATTAAGGGTGGTGAAGTGATCAATCGTCAGAGCGAGCCAACCATGACGGATGCTCATACAGAGTAACCTCGACCGCATCATCCGGATTAATCATTCCGGCAACCTCAACCGTGCCAACGATACCGCGGTTTAGTTTCGCGGCATTGACCACCCACTACCGAAAAACTACCCCACTAACTTCTTTTTGCAAAAAACCCCAATCAAGATACTTTTGAAGTCCAGGATAAATGCGCTTTAAACTTCCTGTCCTCCGGGACGTAGTGTCGGGGTCAGCGCTTCGAATGTTTCAAATGGTCCTTCGTAATCGGGTGCGAGCATGCGTTCAATCCATGCGACCAAGTGGCGTGCATTTTTGTTCATGTATGAACCTGCCGTCGGGTCGGTCCAAGCCTGGTAGATGTTGCCCCAGATTCCAAAGTCACCGAAGGATGGTCGCCCACCAAGGAGGTAGGGCCGCGTTGCGAGATAGGTGTCGAGTTTTGCGACCACAGATTCAAACGACCTCTGAAGGTGCGGGATGTTCGGCCTCGAGATACTCAACAATGGGATGGAATCTTGCATGGTCGATCCATCAGGAAGAAACAGCATCGGAATAAATTTTACCTGTGCTCCCGCAAAAACGTCAATGCGCGCCGATGGCCTATGTCAATATTACAAACTATTTATCGTGATCAAAACCTATCTTTGATTTGATTTGATTTGATTTGATTTGATTTGATCCGCTTCGCTTCAGGCCTATATACCTTTTATTGCCGCCCGTTTTATCAACTCGATACCCGATCGACGAGGCACCTTCCTTCTTTCACGCGAATAGTGCTACATTCTCACCAGAAGCACTGCTCTATTCATGAAGTGCGCATTCTACGCCTGAGGTGAATCAATATGAGTCAAACCACTCCAGTGGTAACGTTCAGAAGTTATGGGTTTTTAGGCTTTCTTACATTGCTTAATGTAATGAACTTTGTTGATCGGCAGTTGTTGGCCAGTTTTTCAAACTTTATCGTTCCAGATCTTGGCCTGAGCAATACGCAGTTCGGACTTCTAACGGGACTGATTTTTCTCACGTTTTATTCTGTCGCCGGGCTTTTTATGGGTACCCTGGCTGACCGGATCCATCGAACCCGTTTTATTGCGGTAGGCCTTGGACTTTGGAGCCTTTTAACCGCCGCTTCTGGTTTTGCTAAAGGCTTTTTATCAATGGCTGCGCCTCGGATGTTGATTGGTGTGGGTGAGTCAATACTAACGCCAACATCGATGTCGTTACTTGCGGACCGATTCCCATCCCATCGTCTCGGTTTTGCGTCAGGTTTTTATTATATGGGCGTCCCCATTGGGGTTGGGGTTAGTCTGCTCATCGTTGGCTATATGGGGCCGGCCATTGGTTGGCGTAATTGTTTTTATTTACTGGGTGCCATTGGTCTTGCCCTTGCCGTTGTGATGTATTTTTTGAAGGATCCCAAGCGATCTATTGAAGCCCACAAAGCAGGGCCGGCCATAGCCCGCCCAGGGTTCCTGGAGCTACTAAAAGTGTTGATGGGCGCACTGAGAGCGTCACCGGCGCTAATGATGACCATCGGCGGTGGGGTTGCCTTTCATTTTATCCTGGGTGCCGCCACGTTTGACCAATTGTGGTATGTCCAGGAACGGGGTTTTGATAAAGCCGAAATTGCTCAGATTACCGGATGGATCGGGATCACAGCCGGCATCGCTGGCAACCTCTTTGGCGGGCTGGGGGGCGACTATTTCCTGAAAAAAACCGGCGTGGGTCGCCCGATGTTCTTATTTTTCGTGATGCTTGCTTTAGCGCCCATTAATATTGCCTACCGTCTGGTCGAACCAGATCATTGGGTGTTTTGGTTAGGTGTGGCTGCAGGCTTTTTTCAACTCGGCTGCTTTTATGGACCCACCTTCGCGACCGTTCAGGAACTGGTCCCAGAAGAGATTAGAGCAACCGTGGTGGCCTTTTATATCCTGCTCTTGAATATGGCCGGTGTGGCAATTGGAGTCAGTCTTGCAGGGATCTATATCGATTACCTGATCGATATCAAAAGCCCAGAGCCTTACACCCAGGCGTTACTTTGGTTTACTGTCATATCACTGTCGGCAATTCCGCTCTTTTACTTCGCGGGTCGGCGCTACGAAGCAGATAAGGCTCGGCTTAATCCCCTTACGCAGACTAATGTCAAAGGATGAAAGTAAAGCGGGCTGAGTTGGACCGAATCACATCGAAGCTGAACCCTATCGGGACACCCTATCGGTATTCGATTCATTGGTGGCTGTTCCACCGGTAACCCATGCCATAAACAGTTTCGATACAGTCAAACTTCTGGTCAAGTACCTGGAATTTCCGCCGGATTCGTTTGATATGCGAAGTAATCGTACTTTCATCAACGACCATCTGGGCTTCCTGCATGAGTTGCTCCCGATTCTTCACGTGCCCAACCCGCTTGACCAGCGCGTAGATCATCCAGAACTCTGTCAACGTCAGCTCTACCACCACTTCGTTCCAGCGACAGGTGAGCCGCTGCACATCCATATAGAGAAGACCCTCTGAGATCGTCGTAGTGCTTGAATCCTCATCAGAGGCAAGCGCTTCGATGCGGCGAAACAGTGCAGCCACTCGAGCAACCAGGTGAGGCAAGCTGACATCCTTGGTCAGGTAATCATCTGCACCCATTCTGAGACCACTAACGATGTCAATGTCGTCATCCCGGGCACTCAGGAATATGATCGGTAGAGTGCGCGACTTTGCCCTTAGCCACTGGCACAGGGCAAAGCCACCATCAACCTCGTCACCAAGCCCGATATCAATGATCGCCAGATCGGGTAGTTTGGACTGGAAGACTTCCTGAGCCTGCATCCGGTTTGCGTAGGCATCCACGCGATAACCCTGCCTGCCGAAAACATCTGTATAGTTTTCCCTCAGCAGGTTGTCGTCTTCAATAATAGCCAGTCGATAGTTCATGAACAATTTCCCTTAACAGCGGTGTTAAGTTTGCAACCGCCCTATTACTGACACAATTGATCAGTAGTACAACACAAACAGCTCTCTAAGATGCCCCATTTCCAGTGCTTAATAAAGCTTACACACACTCCAATGGCGGAACTGTGTTTTTGTTTAATAACCTGAGGAAACAAGATGAAACCAAAATCACTCGTAGCGGCCATGGCATTAGCCGGACTGACTGTCGCAGGATCCATCAGCCCAGCATTGGCTGATTCATCAAAAGAGCAGCAAAGGTCCGCGGCTACTGGACTCGTCATCGGCGCTGTCGCCGGAGGTCCAATTGGCGCTTTCACCGGCGCGGTACTTGGCGGCGAAATATTCGGCAGACTGTTTGAACATCGACGGGTTAACAATGAGCTAACTGTCCATGTCGCGGATCTGACCGGTAAGCTGAATGCATCCCAAACCAGCCATGCACAAAAAGACCAGGTGATCACAGCCCTTAACCAGGATCTGGACAAAGTATTGTCTATACAATCATCAACGGCCAAATCGCAGCAGCTGCCCGTACAGTTTCGAACGGCTTCTGATGTACTGGAGCCACAATACGAATCTGAACTTAAACAGATTGCCAATGTACTTCGCAGGAACCAGGATGCCACCGTCACGCTATCTGGGTTTGCAGATCGTCGAGGCGATGACCAATTTAACCAAGCACTGTCCGAGAAACGAGTCCGCAGAGTCAAACGATTCCTGGTCAGCAGTGGCGTGAATTCAACCCAGGTCATTGGCACAGCTTTTGGAGAAACCAGGCCACTGGATTCAGCAGAGTCACTAGAGAGCAACTTCTTCGACAGACGCGTGGTCGTTGAGCTTAAGTTAGACATAGATCGAAACCTCGCTACCCGTTAGCGACGTAAAGGGCTGGCATCACGCTGGCCCTTTCTTCAACCTCCTTGAGTACTAAAGATAGCTGCCTCGAGTACGAGTTACGCCGCGCGGTACTATAAAAGGCGGTGTTCGTCCTACCAATGTTTCGATTAGCAACAACTCCTGATCATCATGATTCTTAAACGGTGCTGGAATAATTCGCTGCGAAGCACTCTTATCGGCAAGAATATAACGTGGTGCCGTATGGTGATCTGAGACGATGGTTTCGGTGATACCTGGATTGTCCCTTGTCGTCACATCAGAAGTACCGTAACAGACACACACGTAAGACAAGTCAGGTTCAGCCTCGACGTAGACGCCGGTACCACGAACGCCGATGACCGCGCTCGGCGTGGAGATATCGGTTCTTCTGGAGGCAAGAACCGACAGTGCTTTGCCCCGTTCAAGCGTAAATGCAGTACTAATAATACCGGGTGTAGCAGTTCTGCCAGGCAGGGTCATTATTGAATTACTTCTCAAGATGAATGCATCTTTTTGAACCACAAAAACAACAAAACTTCGATCAAAGGTTTCTATGATGTCGCCTGGGTTAATCAGTGTTAGGACAGAAGCGGGAACGCCGTTGACGTGTACGTCACCGGTTAACGCTTGGATAGATCGGCCAGCGGGTAACTCAGAGGTCAGGCCAGTTGAACTAATACTGCAACCGGCGGTTGTAGTGAAGGCTGCGGAGGCAAGCAGGTGCAGCAAAAATCGCCTGCGATTTTCATCGATTTCCGATAAGCTTGCCATCGTCTAACTCTCTCAGTCTTTATAGAAGTCACATGAAACCTATGGTTCTAATCATCGCGGTTGCTATGGCTCTAGCGGCATTAGTTTCACCAGTTTCACCTGCTTACGCAGAACCATACGGCTCGGGCTGGTATGGTGAAATTCAGGCTGTTTACGAACGAGACGATAACATAAGTCGTACTTACAAACGCGACAAGGTCAGCGATAACGTAGCCTATATTAGCATTGGCGGGGGATATTCCAGGAAGCACGGCGATCGTGCTCAACTGATTCTCTCCGCTTACCTCGCTCAATCTAAGCATGACGAATATGATGCGCTGGATTCTATGGCGTTGTCTCTGGGCGCCGACTACACGTTCCAGCTCAACACTGATTACAACGTTTCCTGGTACAAAATTAAGCTTCAGGCAACACACTTTAAGTTCAAAGACAGCGATCCCCGGGAAGGCGTTCAATTAGAGGCGGATCTCTCCTTCAACAAACGTTTGACCCTAGCCGCGACTGGCAGAATCGGATACCGAATTAAAGATTATGTCTTTGTCGGTAAATCTGGTGCCGAAGAAGCCAACGATGCGGCCTTCGATACGAGTTCGCAGGAAATCTATCTAGGCGCTGACTATCAGTTTCGAACGCAAGCTACTTTTTTTGCAGAATACGTTTTCAGGCATGGTGACATTCTTTCAACGGTTGCCGGCTTGGTGCCATGGTGGCGCCGAAATTATGACGCGAGAACACCTGATCGTGCCTTTGAAAAGCCCTGCACCGCACCGTGTGTGGCCAGCTACGCTTACCGTACCCGTGGTAATACCAATCTCGTGACCCTCGGGTTTGGATTCCCGTTTAGGAAGGTCAATATTGACGTGACCGCCAGCCACTACAAATCGAAAGGCGACAACAGCGAAACCTATAAAGACACTTTCTACAAAGTAGGTTTGCTTTGGAATTTCTAGCGGTACACGACAGTGGACAGCACCATAATCACAGTTAATTTTCTTCAGCTAAACAACAATAACTAAGCGCTAAGTATTGCTTAGGGACCACCGAATTTACCGCCCAAGTCAGGTCGCGGATATCGCAAATGTGCCCAAAGGGGCTGCACCCGTCTGAATCTGTTACAAGTGTGGGAAGGATTAGTCGCACTTTACGCGCTAATTACCCAACATCTTCCCGCAACGAAGTAATCAGTTAATCCCACTAGCTAGGCTAGATTGGCCAACGCGAAGCATCAGTTATCGGAGCTGCTCTACCGCCCTTTTCTGACAATAGTTTGACGCCGAGCAAAAACAATTCCTATAAGAATGTGCCGAGGTCAGGAAAGTTGGCGACCGCAGACGACGGGAAACCCACGAGCACTGGCAAATCCCCATGACACGTGGTTTAGTGCTGTTTTGAAATTCAATGTCGGAGAGAAAATGATCAGTTCAGGCCCACTAGAAGATAGACTAGCGATTCGGGAATTGGTTGATTCCTATAACGATGCAGTCATGAGAAAAGACGGCGATGCCTGGGCAGAAAATTGGCGCGACGACGCCACCTGGGAGCTGCCCGGCGCAGGCCCGATCACAGGTAAGGAGAACTTCTTTCCCATGTGGCAGCAAGCCATGAGCGCTTTTGCATTCGTGGGGTTTTTTGCCTCAGCCGGACCGATGACCATTGACGGCGATACGGCCCACGCGACCTGGTACCAGCAGGAATTCCTGCACCAGACAGATGGCGTAAAACGAAATGTCACAGGGCAGTACGAAGACGACTACGTCAAAGTTGATGGCCGATGGTATTTTCAGAAGCGTGTCTACCTTGTTCTGAATGCTGAGGAAACCAGCGGATAACTTGAACCCGCCTCACGAACCCGGGAAAGTTATTAAGGAATCCCGGCAACTTTTTCATCTGGCCTTTCCACTCATGGGTGCCCAACTGGCACAGATGGGTATGGGAGTGGCCGACACCATTATGGCGGGCCGGTATTCATCTGCCGACCTGGCAGGCGTGGCCCTCGGAACGAGTATCCTCTGGCCCAGCATGATGCTGGTGTTCGGCGTCGTTCAAGCCCTTACACCAACTATCTCACAACTAAATGGCGCCAGAGCCTATAGCGATATCGGCGCGGTCCTAAGGCAGGGGCTATGGCTGGCACTGGCAGCAAGCCTGTTTGTCATTGTAATCCTTAACAACGTAGAACCTGTTTATACCCTGATGAACGTCGACCCTGTTGCGGTCGCGATATCAGTCCCCTATTTGCAGATGTGCTCGTTCGGTATGCCGGCACTACTGTGTTTTTTCTGCCTCAGGTTTCTGGCCGATGGTACAGGCTATACGCGTCCTGCCATGTATATCGCCATCACTGCATTAGTGTTCAAGATTCCACTCAACTACGTGCTTATTTATGGCAAGTTTGGCCTGCCGGAAATGGGTGGCGTTGGTTGCGGGCTAGCCCAGGCAATCATGATGTGGTTTCAGCTGATCCTGGTACTTATTGTAGTTACCCGCAAGCGGTTCGACTACACCGGCTGGCGTTCCAAGTTCTCTTGGCCAGACTGGAAGGTCATCAAGCCATTACTGGTAATCGGCATACCTATCGGGACTACCATGTTCGCGGAGATGGGTCTGTTTTCGTTCACCACCCTGCTGCTGGGACAGTTTGGTGCAGCCGTTGTTGCGTCCCACAATATCGCCATGAATCTTAATGCAGTGTTTTTTATGCCGCCAATGGCACTCGGCATGGCAGCAACTATCAGAATAGGATTTAGGGTTGGCGCGAACGAAATAACCGGCGCCAGAACAACCGCATTAATCGCATTTCTTGCCACAGCGTTGGTCGCAATCATTGGCGCGATCCTTATTTACCTGTTCAAGGAAGTGCTGGTCAGCCTTTATACAACCGAACAGGCCGTCATGAACCTGTCGATAACATTGTTGCTGTTTGTCGTGTTCTTCCTGTTTTTTGACGCCACCCAGTCTGTCTGTATCGGCGCACTCCGGGGTTATAAAGATACAAAAGTGCCTATGTGGCTGGCTATACTTAGCTACTGGGGAGTAGGTTTGCCGACACAAATCCTGTTTGGCTTCGGGTACATTGGCGACCCCATGGGGGTCTATGGTTTCTGGCTGGGACTAGCTGCCGGGGTTGGAACAGCCGCCATCCTGTTAGGGGCCCGCCTCTGGTATGTCAGCGGCAACCTTGAGCTGATTAACCAGCTAGCATTCCAGTCAAACCGGCAGAGCGTCCCTATCCCAACTACTGGCGAGAATCAGTCGTAGGTTCGTATTTCAATCAAGTGACTGTTCGGGTCGTTAAAGTAAACCGTAGGTGCCTCTCCCCTCGCACCGGATTCATTGCCGGGCCCCGAATTAGTCCCAACGCTGTCAAATGTCGGCCCATAGTCGATACCAGCTTGCTTTACCCTGGCAAAAATCTCGTCGAACTCCTTTCTGGAGACCGCGAACGCATAATGCTCAAACCCCTTCGTGCCCCAGGGCGCGAGCTGGATCTGAAATTTTTCACCGGTGCGTATGACAGTGAACGGCCCATCCACGCCAGCATTCTCAAAGCCCAACACCCCTGTGTAAAAAGCGACACTCTTATCGAGTTCATTCACCTTAAGAATAATGTGATCAAGTTCCACCATGACTATTTACCTGCTTGAGAATATCTCGACCCGCATTATTCGTTCACTGGATTGTAATAAGGTCGGTCACCGCTCACCGTCACCCGCCGCAACAACCTCTGGTGCGGATAGTAATCGCTTGCCGCATAGTGCTGCGCGGCTCGATTGTCCCAAAAAGCAATAGAGCCTGGCTGCCACTTGAACCGGCAGACATACTCAGGACGCCCATGTTGTAGTTGCAGAAAGCTGACGATCTCTTTAGATTCTTCTACATCAAGGGTTTCACCGGTTCGGCTGTCATACAGTGATTCATGCCGAAGAAAACCGCCATTAAGGTAAAGTGCTGTCTTGTCAGTCTCTGGGTGAGTTCGCAGAATTGGGTGACTGACACCAAAGGAAAGCTCTTTTTTTATTCCTTCTGCAAGGTCCTCTGGCAAAGCACCACCACCCCTGTCCATCAGGAAAATACGATAGTCGTTGATACCACTGATATGTTGCAGCCGTTGCTGCATTTTTGCCGGTAATCCCAGATATGCTGCACAACTATCTGCGAACAGAGTGTCTCCCCCAAAGGGTGGCACCACAACGCACTGTGCGATTGAACCGAGCGATGGTTTCTCCATCCAGGTGACATCTGTGTGCCAGCTATTTTCAGCGCCAGCTCGTTTTTCATCGTGGTTGATTTCAAGGATGTAGGGATTGTCACCAGATTTACCAAAAGGAAAGGCATCAAGCTCACCGAAACACCGGCCAAAACTAACCTGTTCATCTTCCGTCAGGTTCTGATCACGGAAGAAAACGACTTTTCGTTCCAGTAACGTCTCGCGTATCAATCTTATAGCGGCCGAAGACAATGTTTGTTTCAGGTCAATGTTATGCAGCACTGTTCCTATGGTGAGGCCAAGATGTTCGAACTTTACTCCCTGCAGGTCTGCCTGCGCCTGCAAACCGTCGGTCACCGGCTGGTTCCCCATGCGTTCATATTCACCGTAAACGCCAAGACCTGCCTTGTTGAAAGATGGAAATACATCATCCACCACTGGGCGGCCGGTTGAAGTTGAAGTTAAAGTCGATCTTGCCCGATGAATTTTCGAAGCGGTTTCGATCGCAATCTCGTTATAACGACGCTGCTCTTCGGTGACTTCTAGCTGTGACATAACATTGACTCCTCTAGGTTAGAAATAGAACACCTATACCCTTTCGGGTCGAACCCGCCTTAGCCAAAAGCACCCAAACGCTTCAGTTCGTCCACTTCTGAGTCACTGTAGCCCAGTGATAATGCTACTTCCCTATTGTGTTCTCCGAGTCCTGGGGCAGCAAAATTAACGCCACCAGGTTCATTCTGAAACTTGATCGGAATACCAATGTGCTCGTTACCCTCACCGTCTTCGATAATCATTTCCCGAAACCTGGTCTGTGGATCATCCATCCCCTGCCGTAAATCGTTAACCGGCGCAAAGGCCGCGTTCACATCATCGAACCACTTCACCCAGTACGACTGGGTCTGACGAACAAACTGTTCCCGGAAAAATTCACGGACCGGTTCCTGATTCTTACCGGGCGGGGGTTCACACAATGGGATCAGGTCTTCCCTTCCAAATTTTTTCAGGACAGATTCCGCAAAGTGGATCTCTGAAGCCCCCAGAACAACAAACTTCTTGTCCTTTGTTTCATAAATGTTGTACATCGCATAACCACCCCAAATCCTTTCATCTTTAATGACTGGTGGTTTTTTATCCGCGAAAACACTGCCCATTGAATTGGGCAGACAGGCAATCAGCGAGTCCATCATGGCAAGGTCAATGTAGTCTCCCTGGCTGGTATCTTTCTTACGAAGCAGCGCCATCAGGACCGCAGACAGGCCAATAGTCGCAGCCAGCATGTCGGCTGCCGGCAGCGCCGGAATTGTCGGTTTACCATCGAAACCCAGGTTCGCGCTTAGCACTCCAGCATAAGCCTCTGTCGCCAGGTCATGTGCTGGTTTCTTTACATAGGGTCCCGTCTGCCCAAAGGCTGAAAGTGAAGCGTAAACAACCCCCGGGTTAACGGCCTTGATCTGTTCATAGCTCATCCCCAGCCTCTCCACTACACCTGGGCGAAAAGCCTCGATCACAACATCCGCTGAAGCTGCGAGCTTTAGCGCCAGCGCCTTACCCTCTGCATTCTTCAGGTCGAGCTGAACGCTTCGCTTGCCCCTGTGGGTGTTTGAAAAATAGACGGACACGCCGTTTCGCGTCTGCCCGATCGAACGATTAGGTTCGCCGGCACCCCTCGGCTCCAGCTTGATCACATCGGCGCCATGATCCGCCATCATCTGCGTAAGAAGTGGTCCTGGCAGGAACAACGACAGGTCCAGGACCCTAATACCTTCTAGTTTCATTTCCATTTCCCTAAACGAGCTGCATTCGCAGGCAATTTAATTTGTTATACGGGCTCTTTCTGTCTTTCTGAGTGATGCTCTGCTAGATGTGTTCGAAGATCCAAGCCAACTTTCAGCGCCCCGGCTTGCACGAAGTTATGGCGCGTAGCTTGGCCGTGGCCGCTTATATCAGGAACGAACAAGCCTTCCTGGTCTTGCGCCGGTATCTTCGTCATGACGACGGGTGATGACGCCATCAATCAAGGTGGCAATATACCCCCTGGCGCCCTGCATCAGCCGTCCGCCACCAGCAGGCAGGTCATTCTGGATGGCCAGTTCACCGAGCCCAAGGTTTTCATAGTCGATAACATTGATATCTGCTCGCATTCCAGGCGCAATCAAACCGCGGTCGTGAAACCCAAACAATTCCGCATTTCTGCGAGTTGCGCGGTGAATAACGTGCGCGAGCGGTAGCGTCTGCCCCCGGGTCCGATCCCGAGTCCAGTAACTCAATTGATAGGTCGGATTTACCGCGTCAAAGATCAACGAAACATGTGCCCCCGCATCTGATAAGCCAGTGACCGTCGCACTATCCAGTTGCATCTCCCTTACCGCATCTAAATTAAATTCTGAATAGTTCGTAAAAAACAGAATCGCCATTCGGCCAGGTTCAGCCACAAGGTAATCATACAAAACAGACTCTGGCGACAGGTTAGACTCGGCCGCCAGTGAGGCAATGCTTTCGTTCTGCGGCGGTTCGTAGGTACTGTCACTGCGCAATGGGAACAGGCTATCGAAGGTCGGTTCGATGTGGGATATACCGAACTCCATTGAGCCCACCGGCACCCCATCTATTTCGTTGGTTTCCATCAAAATCGCCTGCTTAACTTCAGGCTTCCTGAGTTCAGCAAGAAGTTCGCCAAGCGGCAGGTCACGTAACTTTCGAAAAGTCGGTTTCAGCATCCACAGGTGGTAAGTTTGTATACCGAACACCAGTCCGGTGGGTCTGCTGCCAACCTGCGGATAGACATTTGCACCATTCCGGTTGGCTTGCTTGACCTGGGCGATCGCTTCACGCCATTTATCTGCCCAGTCATCGATCTGGAACAGCGTAAAGGTCGCCGGCCTGCCACTTTCGCGGCTGACATTTGCAATCAGGTCTATCTCTTGCTCAAGCGACGCATGTTCCCTAAAACCTTCACGGCCGGGACCAAGCGTACTTGAAGGAATAATCTGGAACACACCCTTGCCCGCTCGTTTAAGCGCCTGGGCAATCACCATCACTTCGGTATCATTAGCAAAAGTGCCGGGTACAGGTTCACCTTGAATCGAACGATGCCCAAGGATTCTAGACGTTGAAAAACCGACGGCACCCGCTTTCAGCGCCTCCTCTACGATCCGGCCCATCTCTACCAGATCAGCTTCGGTCGCCGCCTGGTTGGTTCGACCTCGGTCGCCCATGACATAGTTACGGACGGCACCGTGTGGTACCAGTGAGCTGATGTTAATGGCGTATTCACGACCCGCCAGAAAGTCCAGATACTCAGGGTAAGTTTCCCATGAACCCCAGGGCATTCCTTCATAGAGCGCAGTACCTGGAATATCCTCTACACCTTCCATCAGGTCGATCAGGTCTTTTTCAGCACCGGGTGCAACCGGCGCGAATCCAACACCACAATTTCCCATCACAATGGTACCAACGCCATGGCTGGCAGAAGGATTCATCTCGTCATCCCAGGTAACCTGGCCGTCATAGTGAGTATGGATATCGACCCAGGCGGGCGTAACGATCGCGCCCCGCGCATCAATGGTCTGCGCTGCAGCGCCGACTTCACCCACTTCAACAATCCTTCCGTTTTTTATGGCGACGTCAGCCTGGACCGGCTCGGCGCCGGAACCATCAAAAACCTGGCCACCGGTAATAATCATGTCATGCATATTATTCTCGATAAATTGTATTCTCGCTGTACATTTACGCTGCCAATAGTCGGTTCACATTATCAGAAGCATTCTAGGAAAACCGCAACCTACCCGCATTGAATACCACCGTGACAGACGACAGCGCCATTGCCAGGCCTGCGAACGCTGGATTGATAAGCAGGCCAAAAAAGGGATACAGCACACCCGCCGCGACAGGAATCAGAAGGATATTGTATCCAAAGGCAGCGACCAGGTTCTGGCGGACATTGGATAGCACTTGGCGTGAAAGCCGGATCATCTGCTCGATGCCCTTTAGAGAACCGTTCCTTAGCGTCACATCGGCACTTTCCAGAGCGACATCGGAACCCAACCCCATGGCAAAACCGACATCCGCCGCAGACAATGCAGCGGCGTCGTTAATGCCGTCACCGACCATTGCTACTTTATGCCCAGCTGCCTGAAAGGCCTGAATCAACGCCAGTTTCTTCTCAGGAGACACTTCTGCGTGGACCTCAGTAATGCCGACCTGCTCTGCCACTACTTCTGCAATCGCGCTACGATCTCCCGTGAGCATTACCGGAGTGACCCCCATGGCAAGCAGAGATTGGATTGTTTCCCTCGCGCCTTCCCTGACTTTATCGATAAGTACAAAATGGCCGACGTAAGCTGAGCCCACCGCCAACGCGACTACGGTTCCGATTCGGTCGACCTCTGGCACGCCGGATATCCGTCGCTGTTTCAGGAAATTCAAACTCCCCAGCACCAGCTCATCTCCAAGAAATTCTGCTACAACACCACCACCCGGATATTCAGTGATTGACGACACTTCTGCGGGGGTGATATGACGACTGAGACAAACGCTCACTATCGATTTGGCAACGGGGTGGGCTGACTGTTGCTCCAGGCCCAATACGATAGAGAGATCCTGGGCATTCAACCCATCAATGGTATTCACCTCAGGTTCGCCCATGGTTAGCGTGCCTGTCTTGTCCAGCACGACAATATCCAATGTCGATGCTACCTGCAGAACTTCACTGTTTCTAATCAGAAGACCGTTGGTCGCCGCCCTCCCGATCCCGACCATGATCGACATTGGAACCGCCAGACCGAGCGCACAGGGGCAAGCAATAATCAGCACACTCATCGCCGTCACAAACGCAAAGGATAACTGAGGTTCTGGTCCTACTAGCCACCAGGTCATGAACGTCAAACCAGCCATCAGAATAATCACAGGCACAAAAACACCAGTGATCTGGTCGACCAGTCGGGCAACCGGTGGCTTGGAGTTTTGCGCCTCATTGACCAGCCGCCTGATGGCCGCAAGCCGAGTCTCCTCACCCACACTTGCCGCTTCAACCAGCAGCGAACCATCGATATTCAGTGTACCCGCTGATACCCCGCTCCCCTTTAACAATGGAATCGCCAGTGATTCACCGGTAAGCAGGGATTCATCTGCAGAGCTCTTCCCGTCAACGACAATGCCATCAACCGGAAAGTTTTCTCCTGGTCGAATTCTAAGCTGCTGTCCCGGCTCTACATCAGCGACAGGCACCAGGCGCTCTTCATCACTATCAATTAGCGTGACGAACCGGGGTGTCAGGTCGTATAACTTCTGTATTGCGAGGGACGCCCTGGTACGAGCATTCATCTCCAGCGCTTTACCCAGGTTGACGAAGCCAATAACGAACAAGGCTGCCTCAAAGAACTGATGCCGGCTGCCTATTGGTAATAGTTCAGGGTAAAGAATAACCACCATCGAATAAATCCAGGCAGAACCCGTACCAAGCACAATCAAAGTGTCCATCGTGGTGGAAAGATGCCTGGCGGCGCTCAGGGCGCCGCGGAAAAAATGCCCTCCGGCAATCAGCATGCAGGCCAGGGTTGCGATACCAATAGCCACCCAGACAATTGTTACATCGAAAGATGGCAGCATCCCAAACCACATATCGGCCATTAACAGCGAACCACCCGCCAACGCCAAAGAGGATCGAAATAGCGACCTTCTTAGCAGGCCAACGGCTTCATTTTCCTGCGACTCAATCGAATTTTGGTGTAATAACCTGGCGTCATATCCGGCATCGTTCACTGCACGGATCAACGACGAAGCAGGGGTCTCCCCTGTGACTGCAGCTGTTTGACCGGCAAAATTGACTGAGGCTATTTGCACGCCGGGCACATCTTTAAGCGCAGCCTCCACCGTCCGAACACAGCCCGCGCATGACATGCCGTTCACCGACAGAAGGATGGTTTCCTGAGTATCTGGTTTATTCATACCAGCACTATAAACGTTGGAGTAGCTTCAGAGTCCAGTCTGTATTTACAACCCTGATTACACAAATCTAATCGTTAGTGAACGGCGTGGCCCATAGAATCGTCACCACGCCGCGCCACTGAAGGGGTCAGACGGGGTCGGCAATTTTGAGCAATTGCTTGCCTAGGTTCTTACCGGTAAACAAACGATTCAACGTGTCGGGGATGTTTTCAAACCCTTCCTGTAAATCAATCTGGAACTTGAGTTCACCGGACCCTACCCAACCGAGGAGCTCCTCAACTGCGATACCCGCCCGATCCATATAATCAATAACAATGAACCCTTCCATACGGGCGCGCATAATGACGAGGTTCATCAGGTTAACGGGCCCAGGAACCGGCTCGGTTGCATTGTAGGCTGAGATACCACCGCAAAGCACAACCCGCGCTTTCATGTTGATGTGATTGAGTGCTGCCTCAAGAATGTCACCGCCAACATTGTCGAAGAAGATATCGACCTTGTTTGGACAGGTTTCACCAATCCTCTCATCAACATTTTCATTCTTGTAATCGATGACGTCATCGAACCCTAGTTCATCTTTCAGCCACTGGCATTTTTCAGGGCCCCCCGCGATGCCGACGACCCGACAACCTTTGATCTTGGCGATCTGGCCAGCAACGGAACCCGTTGCCCCAGCGGCGCCGGAAACAAGCACGGTCTCGCCCGCTTTAGGCTCACCCAGGTCGAGTAATCCCCAGTATGCAGTCAACCCGGTAATACCCAGAACAGACATCATCATTTCAGGTGAAATGCCATCTGGCACCTTTGACAAGCCCATAGGACCCTGTCCGGGTGCAGCAACTACAAAATCCTGCCAACCTCCAGTCGTCTGCACCAGATCACCCCTGGCGAAATCCGGGTGATTGGTTTCCAGCACCTGGCCGACGGAACCTGCTCGCATCGGCTCACCTAACTGGACGGGCGGAAGATAGCTCTCACGGTCTTCCATCCAGCCACGCTGGGTCGGGTCAAAGGACAGAAACAGGTTTCTGACAAGCACCTCGCCTTCGCCAGGCTCCGGTATTGGATTCTCGGCATATTCAAAATTTTCCTTGTTAACCACACCATGTGGGCGTTTCGCGAGTAACCACTGGCGATTTGTGTTCATAACTGATCCTGATTCGTTAATTTAGGCGGGCAGTATACCCATGATCCAAGGAATTCTTCGTTGAGTCATAAAAAACGGTTCATACATCGGGATATTAAAACAACTTCGGGGATCTGCCAGGGGGCAACGAGTTTCTTGCTATGAATGGACAGATGGAAGCGACATCCGATCATCTTGCGCCACCTAATATCGGAGAAAGGATAACTGCTTATCCAGTTAGGTTTAACTTCACAGCTTTGCGAAAAGAAAACCAAACATCATGCAGAAATTTTGCAGGTAAGACCCGGGCACGATGGTGCATAGTTGGCATAGGACACTTTTCTTGACAATTTTGGTAACAACCGTTGCTAATTTTACAAGTCTTTCGCTAAGGTAAAGCAACTCACTACCCGGACAAGACCTATTCGTCTGTCACCCCAAAGGAGCCTAATATGGAAAAAGCATCAGATCTCTTTATTGAATGTCTCGAAGCCGAAGGATGTGAATACGTTTTCGGTATTCCCGGCGAAGAGAACCTCGATTTCCTCGACAGCCTCAGCCGATCGAAGAAAATAAAGCTGGTACTTACTCGACACGAACAGGGCGCAGGTTTTATGGCCTCTGTCTACGGCCGTCTGACCGGCAAGACCGGTGTCTGTGTTTCTACGCTTGGACCTGGCGCGACGAATTTTACCACTGCAGCGGCTTATGCACAGCTGGGTGGCATGCCTATGATGATGATCACCGGTCAGAAGCCCGTAAAGAAATCGAAACAGGGTCGGTTCCAAATTCTCGACGTTGTCGAGATGATGAAGCCGATCACGAAATACGCTACCACGCTGGTAGCTGGCGACAACATTCCCTCGCGTATCCGCGAAGCTTACCGGCTTGCTGAGGAAGAAAAGCCCGGCGCCGTTCATCTCGAGCTGCCGGAAGATATCGCTGACGAACAAACAGATGCGCGCCCCATCCCAAAATCAGCTGTGCGTCGCCCTGTACCAGAAGTAAAGTCCATCGCCATGGCCCTGGAAAAGCTGCACGCCGCAAAATCGCCGATCATCATTATCGGCGCTGGCGGCAATCGAAAAATGACGTCGAAGATGTTGACGCAGTTTATTGACAAAACAGGAATTCCGTTCGTGACCACCCAGCTTGGTAAAGGCGTGGTTGATGAGCGTCATCCGTTGTTCATGGGTTGCGCTGCCCTATCAGCAGGCGACTATGTTCACCGCGCGATCGACGCCGCCGACCTGATCCTGAATATCGGCCATGACGTGATCGAAAAGCCGCCATTTTTCATGAAGCCGGGCGGCACCGAAGTAATACACATTTCATACAACACTGCAGAAGTTGACCCTGTCTACTTCCCGCAAGTTGAGGTGATCGGTGACATCGGAAACGCGGTTTGGGAACTGAATAACGGCGCTAAGAAAGGCTCCGAAGCGGACTGGGACTTTACCCGCATGATGGCTATTCGCGAACATCACGACGCCAACATCCTTGAAGGGGCTGACGACGCGCGCTTCCCTTGCTATCCACAGCATGTCGTCAGAAAGGTCCGCGAAGCACTTCCAGACGACGGCATGATCTGCCTCGACAACGGTGTCTATAAGATCTGGTTCGCCCGAAATTATCGCGCCCACCAGCCCAACACCGTGCTGCTGGATAACGCGCTGGCGACAATGGGCGCCGGCCTGCCATCCGCCATGGCGGCGCATATGGTCTATCCGGACCGCAAGGTTCTGGCGATTTGCGGCGATGGCGGGTTTATGATGAACTCGCAAGAACTGGAAACAGCCGTCCGCGAGAAGATGAACATCGCTGTCCTGGTCCTGAACGATAACTCATTCGGTATGATCCGCTGGAAACAGGCCAATATGGGCTTTGATGATTGGGGCCTTCAATACGGCAACCCGGATTTCGTCAAGTATGTAGAAGCTTATGGCGGCATCGGCCATCGGGTGGAATCGGCCGAGGCGCTGCCCGGGATTCTGAACACCGCGCTTTCCACGCCGGGTGTTCACCTAATCGATTGCCCCGTGGATTATGTAGACAACGACCAGATCCTGAACATCGACATCAAGAAACATTCAGCCTCCATCTAAGTCCGCTGATAGCCGCGAGGGGCCAGCGCGCCCCTCGCCATTTCTGACAACTAACACTTCAAGGAGACCTATCATGTCCACGCTTCAGGCCAAATACCCCTACTATCTGAACAACAAAGCGGTTTACGCCAACGAGGACCTGGAGGTCACCGACAAGTATACCGGTGAAGTCGCCACGCGCTGCGCGCTGGCAGACCCCAAGGCTATTGACGAAGGCATCGCCGGGGCTGTTCGCGCGACGGAACCCATGGCGAAAATGCCATCCTACGAGAAAAAAGCGATCCTGAAACATTGCGTTACCCGCTTTGGTGAACGATTCGACGAACTGGCTATGGCACTCTGCATAGAAGCCGGCAAGCCAATCAATGATGCCGAAGGCGAGGTGACACGCCTGATCGACACGTTCCAGATCGCCGCCGAGGAATCGACCCGTATGCACGGCGAGTTGCAGGCGTTGGATATTTCGCCCCGCGCAAAAGGCTATCAGGGGATGTGGAAACGGGTCCCAATCGGCCCTTGCTCTTTCATCTCGCCCTTTAACTTTCCGCTGAACCTTGCCGCGCACAAGATTGCACCGGCACTGGCCGTCGGTTGCCCATTTGTGATGAAGCCCGCGTCCCGAACACCACTCGGCGCCATCATCATGGGCGAAATTCTAGCAGAGACGGACTTGCCGGAAGGCGCATTCTCTATACTCGCCTGTTCGCGCGACGGCGCTGATCAGTTTACCGTCGATGACCGACTTAAGCTGCTGTCCTTCACCGGCTCTCCCGGTGTTGGTTGGGATTTGAAGGCACGCTGCGGTAAAAAGAAGGTTGTTCTGGAGCTAGGGGGCAACGCCGCTGTTGTAGTAGACGCGGACACCAAGAATCTGGACGACGCTGTCAATCGCATCATCTTTGGTGCCTTCTACCAGTCCGGCCAATCTTGCATCGGCGTTCAGCGAATCATGATCCACGAAGACATTTATGATGTGATGAAGGCAAAGTTAGTCGCCAAAACGATAACGCTGGTCAAAGGTGATCCGAAGATCCGCGAGACCTTCATAGGGCCAATGATCTCGGAGAAAGAAGCATCTCGTCTACACAGTTGGATCGAAGCGGCGGCCTCTGCTGGCGGTAAGATCCTTTGCGGTGGCACCCGCGAAGGTGCGATGCTGGATGCGACGTTAATGGAAAATGTTCCGCTGGACCAGGACCTGTGTGTGGAAGAGGCGTTTGGCCCTGCAGCCGTCCTCCAGAAATTCTCCACCTGGAACGACGCTATCTCGATGGTAAATGACAGCAAATTTGGACTGCAGGCAGGCATCTTCACCCGCGACTTCTACAAAGTGCAGCAGGCATGGGACGAAATGGAAGTTGGCGGCGTCGTGGTCGGAGATGTGCCGTCCTACCGTGTAGACAACATGCCTTATGGCGGCGTGAAAGATTCAGGGATAGGCAGAGAGGGCGTTCTCTTTGCGATGGAAGACATGACTGAAATCCGCAATCTGGTCATCCGCACGCCACCATCATAATCTGCTGACCTTTTGCACAATTGAAAAGCGCAGAACCATGCTTGACGCTTTTCAATTGTGCCTCTCTAAGGAACAGAGTGAATCGGTTAGGTGCCCTGGCCTCGGGTCAAGTTAAGCAGCAAAACAGGCCAGCTAATACAGCGTTCGAACTCGCAGCGAAGATCGCGTGCAACCATACCCTGAACCAATCAGATACGCCTAAACACTGTTCACGCTAGAAGCGCGAATAGCTCACCACTCCAGATCATCAGGAATTGGATAGTCTTTATAGGGATCGTCTTCATCAACGATTTCATTTGAACGGTCATGCAGAAACAACACTGTCTCGGCACTACGCGCTTCAATTTTTCGCGCCACCACTTCTGGCACAAGATCGTATTTATCCCCCGCCAGAACGATTGCCAGGTAACCTTTGTTCAACTGCGTTTTGTTTTCTTCAGAAATATAGATTTTCTTGATCTTGGTCCGATCGTTAAAATTATAAGCAACATTACCGTCCTGACGCTGCGAGTTTGATGCGATCAACTGCTTAACCTGCGCGGCTAAAGCTTTCTCTTTAGCCAACTCATTAAGCCTTTCATTTTTCTGGCGATCTTCATCGAGTTTTTTTAGTCGCGCGGCTTCAACTTCCTCCTTCGCCTCGTCAACATCTATTCCCTTTTTAATACGCAGATCGGAACGCAACGCTCCTTTTTCTGCCTTGCGCACCTGTTTAGCGGTGACAAGGCCAGCTTCTTTTAATTGATCTCTCAGGCTCCCGAGAGGCTTTTTCTTTTTAGACATTTAAACCCCACCACCTATCGACTAAGAGAAACTGAATCATGCAATTGATCATAGTTCTGATAGCCCAGCATCGGCGTCACATATCGCTGCCAGGCCTGATCAAGTTCGGATTGAAGCTCGGCTGAAATCTTCTGTTTCGAATCACCCACCCTGCCCGTCACCACCATTTCCAGCACACCACCAGGCACCAACTCCTGATACTTTTCCTTATGTCGGGACATAAACCCAAAAGTGGCCTGTTCAACCACCTTCTGCTGAAGGATTTTGCTGGGATCAAGTTCCATAAACCGCCCAATTCTTCTGACAGCAGCAGGCAAATTCAACTTCATATCTTCGTAGGCGATATAGAGCACCTGACCGTCGTAATCTGCGCAATGAAAATCAACCAGGTGCTGATAATAATTCAGTCGAAACATGTTCTGCGGGCCGCTACTGCGATCCAGCAGGAAAAACTGTCTCGCCATCATTTCAATGGAAATGACATCAGGGTCAAACAGCACACCTGACCAGAAATTATAATAGGAAACCAATGTGTCTCCAGGGTTCCTGATGATGTTAATCACCTTGCCACCAGGCGGCAACTCAGAGAGCTGCATATGGGATTTGAACAGGTGCGGCGAAAATTTCTGGGGTCTGGACAGGTCATGCCCGAACCGATACCCCATTTCGATCCATGGGAACACTTCACTAATATTGCCGAAACTAACATCGCCCGCCGAACGCAGCCCGTGTGCAATTTGGGCGGCCCAGGTGGTTCCACACTTTGGAAAAGTCGAGATCACAACCTCAGTCGCTTCCATCGGCTCAGCGAGTGCTTGCAAAGCCTGCGCCTCAAAAGGCTGGCTGACGTTCTGTAGCAGTTGCTCTTCTGTTTCAATCATGACGTTATCGTACTCAAGGGAAAAAAGCTTACCTCACCTTGGGCATTGATTAAACCGAGCCTCGAATTATCGGATGGGAAACGAAACATAACTGTTTTCAACATCCTGGCAGACCTCACCATCGTCACACCAAGTGCACCGCTTGCTTGCGCCGAGGAGCGACATCGAGGAATTTTCAAGATTCGGATCAATATTCTGCTGCGCTTACGATACAGAACCAGCGGGTAAAGGAAGCAGCAAAAACAGTTTTACTGAAAGAATCAACTTAATATCAATCCAGAGATTGGGAGGGACGTTGAAATTAGCTATACTCCGCGCCGTCGTGCCATATTTCACGATTTGATAAGCACCCAGGGACGTAGTTAATTGACGGGCAATATATCGGCTTCACAGATCGCGAGAGACTTCGCCTCGCCTTCTTATACTAAAGCACTCTTTCAGTTCGGCAACTCGTTGATACTCTATGTAACATCAGTTTATCTGATGTTCGCATTACTCCCGGTTTCCTATGGCTATGTCCTTGCGATCTCTCTGCTTGCGACTGTGGCTCACGTTCGACTATTCATGATTGGGCACGACTGTGCCCACCAATCTTATTTGCCAAGAAAAGGCTGGCAGAACAAGGCACTTGGTAACTTTATTGGCGTATTGACCAACACCCCTCTCGACTATTGGGGCAGCCAGCATCTGATGCACCACCAGACCGTTGGAAACCTGGATCGAAGGGGTTACGGCGATGTTGTTACACTCACGACCGAAGAATTCAAGGCTACAGCTTTTAGGGGTCGTGTCTGGTACCGGATCGGCCGCAATCCACACATTCTCATGTTCATTTTCGCTCCTATCCATTTTCTCATCATGCAGCGATTCCCCTTTGAACAAAAAAGGGCACCCCGAAAAGTCTGGCTAAGCATCATGGGCACCAATCTCGGAATGGTGATTTATTATGGAGCGTTAATTTCGTTTTTCGGACTGGAATCCGTGCTCCTCGTTTTTGCACCAATATTGCTAATGTCCTCGACCATCGCCGTCTGGCTGTTTTATGTCCAGCACCAATTTGACGAAGCCTATTGGGAGCGAGAGGAAGCGTGGGACTATAAAGATGCAACGCTGAAAGGCAGCTCATTTTATAACCTGCCTCGATGGCTTCACTGGGCGACCGGTAATATCGGCTACCACCATCTGCACCACCTGAATCCAAAGATCCCGAACTACAAGCTGGCCGCCTGCCACTACTCAGACCCAATGCTCCAGCAAGGCAAATCAATTACCTTCTGGGAAAGTTTTCGCCTGGCGAACCTTGCATTGTGGGATGAATCAGCGAGGCGCCTCATTTCTTTTGCAGAATTCGATCGAACGAGCGAACCCACGCGTTAGCGCTGAACATTGTTCAATAGCTGATCCAGCTAAACCGTTGCACGAAAATGCCTGGTAGCAGACAGCGCCCGAAGTTGCTCGGCTGCCTGCTCGGCCGTAATGTCACGCTGCCCTTCTCCCAGCATCTCAAAGCCAACCATAAACTTCCTGACCGTTGCCGACCGCAACAGCGGCGGATAGAAATGCGCATGTAGTTGCCAGTGATCACGGTTGTTATCCATGCCCGCCACGATACCTGGAGCCTGGTGCCATCCCATGGAATACGGGAAACTCGTCTCGAAAAGGTTGTCGTACCTGGTGAGGCAGCGCTTCAGTATATTCGCCAGTGATCGATGCTCACCTGCATCCAATTCGCCTAGATGCCGCACATGCCTGCGTGGCAATAAAAGCAATTCATAAGGCCACAGTGCCCAATAAGGAACGACCGCTAGCCAGTGGTCATTTTCCTCCACTGTACGCGCACCGTCATGCCGTTCCGCGTCGGCATAGTCCAGCAGCATCGGTGAACCATGGTCCAGAAAATAGGCTCGAAGGTTTGAATCTACCTGCGCCGGTTCACTCGGCATATAGTCGCTTGCCCAAACCTGGCCGTGCGGGTGTGGGTTGGAGGAACCCATAATGGCACCCTTGTTTTCGAATAACTGAACCCAGGCATGGCTCTGGACCAATTCAACGTACTGATCTCGCCAGAGCTCTACCACCCCTGTAATCTCATCAACCGTCATCTCTGGCAAGGTCAGGTCATGACGTGGTGAGAAACAAATCACTCGGCATTGTCCTGCCACCGGTTCTGACCGCATCAACTGTCCTTCGCTGGGCCCCTGGGCAATCGCACCGTCTAGCGTCAGGGCCGCGAAGTCATTGTCGAACACATAAGTCGTCGAGTAATCCGGATTGGCCTCACCGCTTGCACGTGTATTGCCCGGGCACAGGTAGCAATCCGGACCATGCCTGAGTCTGTCACCAAGGTCAGGCTCTTCGCGCTTTCCCTGCCAGGGGCGTTTTGTGCGATGTGGCGACACCAGCACCCATTGCTGTAACAGCGGATTAAAACGACGGTGCGGATGATCCACCGGATTGAACTGTATTCCCCCCCCGTTACTCATTGTTGGTGCTCATGATCTCTCGGGCCCCAGGGCCAATCTCCACAGGATAAAATTCTGCGTCATAGCCAATCTCTGCCCGGTAAGCAGTCCCGACAACTTCCGAGAACTGTTCGATGCTAGATGTTTTTATCAACACAAGACCACAACCACCGAAACCGGCCCCCATCATTCGCGCACCCAGAACACCGGGTTGTCGCTGGGCAAGGCCTATTAATGTATCCAATTCATGACCGGTCACTTCATAATCCTGTTGCAGGGAACGATGACTCTCGTTCAGGAGCTTGCCAAATCCTTCGATGTCACCTCTCGACAGTCTGCTTGCCGCCTGAGACACGCGATCATGTTCGCTGACAACATGCCGTACACGCCTGCACAGTATTGGATCGTCAATTCGGTCCAGCGCATCGTTCACGAGATCAATGGGCAACTCGCAGAGAGTGCTTATTCCAAACACTGGCTGCAGAATAGACAGTGCCAGCGCTACTTCCTCGCAGCGTTTATTATAGGCTGACTCGCCCAAGCGACGCTGCTTGCAGCTATTGACGATCAACAAACTGTAATCGCCCAATTCAACTACATAATAACTGATGGAAAGGTCGCTGCAATCCATCAGCATCGCATGGTTTTCCTTACCCAGCGCAATAGCGCCCTGGTCCATGATGCCGCAGTTGACACCGACAAACTCATTTTCAGCTCGTTGCGCCAACCAGCTCAATGCCTGCCGATTGGCAAAGTTGTCGTCCGAACTGAAATAACCAGTGAATGTCTCGATCAGCACTGCGATGCCCACTTCCAGAGAAGCCGACGAAGACAGGCCACCACCCGGTATATCACCGCCAACAGCCACGTCCAGACCAGGGACCTCGACATTGACCTTGCCGTACTCAACAAACACCCCTTTGACATAATCACCCCAATGGGTCGGTGTGCTTCGCTGCAATGCACCGGCAGGATCGAACTCAACCTTACCGGGCTCGTTGATTGACACCACCCGAATTGTCCCCAGACCGTTAGGTTGCGCTATAATAACCGTGCCGAACTGGACCGCCGCCGGAAAGACCAGGCCGCCACAATAATCGATATGTTCCCCGATCAGGTTAATTCGAGCTGGCGAAAAGAAGCGACGAACGCTAGCCAAATGGTTAAGCGTCCCATAGCTATTTTCGAATAGATCCTGCACTTGTTTCAGTAAATTAACGTGCATACGACTGCATAAGCCCTTTGGTAACCGGATTGTTCTACCATAGGCAGCACTCCGTGCGCTATGAACCATAAGCAATAACGCAGCTAAATGGTATTCCACAGAGTTGACTTTGACCGCAGGCGACGACACATTAGAGTCCTCACACTCTGACTGTGTCTTAAAAATGACCACAACAACTCACAAAACCTTCTGCCGCTATTGCCATGCCTATTGCCCCATGCTGGCTGAGGTCTCCGATGGAAAAGTTCTGTCTGTTAAACCTGATACCGATAACGAGATGTATGGCGGTTATACCTGTATTAAAGGCAGACAGCTGGTCGAGCAAATGTACCAACCGCAACGGATAACGACCTGTAAGGTCAAGAACAGTAAGGGGGAATTCGAAGACATTAACAGCGAGAAAGCCCTCGATGAAATCGCCGAGCGTGTCAGCAAACTCGTTGAAGAACACGGACCTCGTTCTATCGCCACTTATAACGGCACCGTCGCATTCCAGAATTCTGCGCAGCTTGTTTATAGCCGGGAATGGCACAACGCGCTGAAATCACCCTCTTATTATACGAGTGTGACCATCGACCAACCGGCCAAAGTCTTTGTAGGCTCCCGCATGGGCTACTGGACCGCAGGGGGTCATTACTTTCACGACTCCGACGTTGCGATGATTATTGGTAATAATCCACTCGTGTCGCACTACGCACCTCCGGGTGGAGTCCCTTCTGTCAGCCCGTCAGACCAAATTCGCAAAGCAAGAAAGCGCGGGCTCAAACTGATTGCTATTGACCCAAGGGTAACAGAGCTGACGCGTCGCTCAGACATCCACCTGCAAATCAAACCGGGTGAAGACGCCACGTTACTCGCTGGAATGATTAGAGTGATCCTGACTGGGGAACTGCACGATACTGAATTCTGTGAGCAGTTCACCAACGGGCTTGATGAACTTCGAGCCTCTGTTGAAGAGTTTGACCTTGCGACGGTCTCTGCCCGCACTGAAATTCCTGAAGACCTGATCCTTGAAGCTGCGAAAACATTTGCGGCAGGCCCCAGAGGCGTCGCCATCACCGGGACGGGTCCGGAAATGGGCGCCCACCCCAACCTGACACAGCACCTGGCGGCCTCTCTGAACACTATTTGTGGCCGCTACTACCGTGCGGGGGACACGCACCCCAACCCTGGCTCACTGGCTCCGGAAGCCCCCAAATTTGCCAATGTATTTGAAGCCCCGGTCGCCTGGGGCCGAGGAGATCGCAGCCGCACACACCCTGACCTTGGCGAGCTCGTCTCCCCAACAGGCGTTCGCGAAATGCCTACCTCACAGCTGGCTGATGAGATACTCATGCCCGGTGAAGGCCAAATAAAAGCACTATTCGTTATTGCCGGTAACCCCCTGATGGCATTTCCGGACCAGGAAAAGGCATTTGCGGCGCTGCAGGAGCTCGATCTGCTGGTCTGTATCGACCCTTACATGTCCGCTACTGCAGAAATGGCCGACTATATATTGGCACCAAAACTCACTCTCGAGCGTGAAGACGTCACACTGCTTGCCGACTACTGGTACGAAAAACCCTACAGCCAATACAGCAAGGCCGTAGTAGAAACCGACCACGACGTGATCGAAGAATGGGAATTCTATTGGGGTCTCGCCAAACGAATGGGTTTGGAAGTGACGATTAAAAACAACATCATTCCCAACGACCGAAAACCAACCAAGTTTGAGATACTGCAGGCCATCACGAAAGGCTCACGCGTGGATCTGAGTTTCTTAAGAGACAATCCAGGCGGGCATATCTTTGAAGACTTGAAGGTTGAAGTCCAGCCTGCACCCGAAGGCAGAACTGGCCGACTAAAGCTCTTCCCTGTGGGCGTCGCCGAAGAGTTTCAGGCCCTGAAAGAGAGCGTTGAGACAGAAGAAGATTACAGTCATCAATTGATTGGGTTTCGTAGCAAATACGTTCTTAATTCGTTTGGTCGAACCCTGCCGGCAATCCTGGCAAAATCAGGTACCACCAACCCCGCACACATCCACCCGGATGACCTGGCGGCAATGAATATTACCGATGACAGTGAAGTCGTGATTCAATCACCTCACGGGTCGATACCGGCCATCGTCAAAGCCAACGACCGAATCAAACCCGGTGTGGTTGCCATGCACCACTGCTGGGGAGTGGCACCCGGACAGCAGGCCCCCGTTCGAGAGGTCGGCTCAAATACCAACCTGCTGGTCAACGGCGAAAAAGAACTCCAGCAGTTTACCGGGATGACACGCTCCAGCGGCATTCCGATCAATATTCATCCAATCTAGTACCTAAGCTGGCAAGAGAGATGTAATGCACAAACAAGTCGCCAGGATCATTACATTGTCTAGTCCGCGGCGAGTGAGGCTGTCACACAACCTATGATCAATCGCTTTATTATCGTCGCATTATCGTTAGGTCTCGTCTTCGGTAGCATATTCGGCTGGAAAGCCTACCAGCAGAGACAGATCGCTGAGCAACTTGCGGCGAGGGGACCTTCAACTGTCACCGTTGCAACCGCCATCGCAACAACAGAAACCTGGGCACACAAAATCAACACGGTTGGCAGTCTTCGTGCAATTCAGGGCGTAGAAGTCAGCGCGGAAGTTTCAGGCGTTGTGGCAGAAATAAGTTTTGTCTCCGGATCGAAAGTCGAAGCCGGTGCTCAACTACTAGAGCTGGATGACACCGCAGAGGCAGCCGAGCTACGCTCACTAGATGCACAACTGGAACTGGCAAAACAGGATTACGAGCGAGCCAGAGGGCTTTCAATAAAGACTTTGCTTTCCCAGGCTCAACTGGACCGGACTAAAAGCGTTCTTGACAGTCTGGAGGCGCGTGCAGAGGAACAACAGGCACTCATTGCCCGCAAGTCAATCCAGGCTCCGTTTAGCGGCGAACTAGGTATTCGTGAAATCAACCTGGGTGAATATCTCTCGCCCGGCACCCCTATCGTGACACTACAGCAACTTGATCCGATTTTTACTGATTTTACTGTACCTGAGCGCTATCTGAGTTCCCTCGCCGTCGACCAGATCATTGAAGTTGAGGTGGCTGCGTTCCCCGCAGAAGTTTTTCAAGGGAAGATAAGCGCGATCAGCCCTAAGGTCGAGTCCAGAACACGAAACATCGAGCTACAGGCCACACTGCAAAACAGCGATACAAGACTTCGTCCAGGAATGTTCGCCCGGGTTGCTGTAATACTGGGGGGCGCGAACAAGGTCGTTACCGTGCCAAGAACCGCGGTCGAGTTCCTGCCATACGGCAATAGTGTCTTTATCGTCAAAGAGGAAGGTGATGCACTGACAGTGCAACGACGGCAGGTCACAACAGGCCGTACCCTTGGCACCCGCGTTGAAATCATCAAGGGAATTAAAAGTGGCGAGCAGGTCGTCAGTGCAGGGCAGTTGAAACTGCGCAACGGGCAACACATACAAATCGACAACTCAGTTGAACTGACGGGTGGAGCCACCCGGGGATGAAAATCACCGACATATTTGTCAACCGACCCGTGTTGGCATCTGTCATTGCACTGCTGATACTACTTGTTGGCTTCAGGTCTATGACGCTGCTGGAACTTCGGGAATACCCCCGCGCCGACAAGGCCGTTATTTCAGTCACTACTGCCTACCCGGGCGCCGACGCTGAGCTCATACAGGGGTTTATTACCACTCCCCTGCAGCGCGCCATCTCGGAAGCGGCAGGAATTGATTACATGGTGTCAAACTCGAACCAGGGCGTTTCCATCATTTCCGCCAGCATGGACTTGAATATTGACCCTAACGTCGCTATCGCCGAAATCCAGGCGAAGGTCGCCAGCCAGCGCAGCGTACTACCCCGAGAAGCACTGGACCCAGTTATAGACCTGCGAACCGGAGACTCCTTTGCACTGCTTTACCTCGCTTTTTCGAGCGAGGAAATGAATCCGAGCCAAATTACTGACTATTTATTGCGTGGCCCGATTCCGAAAATCCAGGCTGTTCCCGGGGTTGCCAAAGCGCAGATCAGTGGTAACCAGGTTTATGCAATGAGAGTCTGGCTGAACCCGCAGCGCATGGTTGCGCTGGGTGTTACAGCGACCGATATCAGGGCCGCATTGCAAAGGAACAATTACCAGGCAGGCGTGGGACGAACCAAAGGTGACTACCTGAGTATTGACCTGACTGCCACAACTGACATTTCAGAAGTCGATGCGTTCAACAACTTGATCATTCGGTCCGATGAGGAGTCGCTGGTCCGAATACGGGATGTTGCCGAGGTCTCTCTGGACGCCAAGAACTTTGATCAAACCAGCTGGTTCAATGGACACCCCGCCATCATGGTGGGAATAGAAGCAGCCCCTGGCGCCAACCCACTATTGGTTTCCGATGCGGTCAGACAGCAGGTTGAGGATATTGAACGCCAACTGCCGGCCTCACTAAAGCTATACCGGGTTCACGATGGCAGCCAGTACATTGAAGATTCCATCAATGAAGTGCTGCGTACGCTCGCAGAAGCCATGATAATCGTACTGATCATCATCCTGCTGTCACTAGGCAGCTGGCATGCGGCGATTGTTCCGGCACTGTCGGTCCCACTGGCTCTGATTGGTGCGGGACTAATCATGCTGTTGTTCGGGTTTTCCCTCAACCTGCTGACGTTATTGGCATTGCTGCTGGCTATCGGACTGGTCGTGGACGATGCCATTGTCGTGGTGGAGAACGTGCATCGCCACATTCAACAGGGGAAGACACCACTGGCCGCTGCGCAGGACGGAGCACGAGAACTGGCCATGCCCATCATCTCAATGACAACTACCCTGTTGGCGGTTTATCTGCCGATCGCTTTCATGGGCGGGCTTGCAGGCATCCTGTTCACAGAGTTCGCTTTCTCTCTTGCTGGCGCTGTGTTGATTTCAGGGATTATCGCGCTGGTCTTTTCACCTATGCTGGCGTCAAAAGTATTGAACAGCAGTGATCAACCCGAGAAATTTGAAATGAGGGTTGAGACTATTTTCAACAACCTGGCAAAAATCTATCGGAATGCGCTTCGTGCCTCTCTTAATTACTTACCTGTATTCCTTCTGTTTTCAGCCGCTATTGTGATCAGCATCTTTTTTATGTTCACCTCCAGTAAAACGGAAATGGCACCCGCCGAAGACAGAGAGGTTGTGAACCTTCAAATCAAAGCGCCGGAAACCGCAACGCTTGAATACGCGACTTCATACATCCGCCAGATAGTAAATATCGTTGAAGGTATACCCGAACATATCAGGCACTTCATCCTAATCGGCGGCGGTGGAACACCAGCGACATCATTCGGCGGCGTACGGTTCCTACCCGTAGCTGAGCGCGACAAGACCCAAGCAGAACTGCAAGCCCAGGTACAGCGGCAGTTCAATTCGATTGCCGGTATAAAAGTGGCAGTATTTTCCTTTCCATCACTACCCGGTGCAGCCAGTGGCGCACCACTACAATTTGTTATTACTTCAGATCAGGACTTTGCCCAGTTAAATGATGTGGCCGGCGACCTCATCGGCAAGGCCATGCAAAGTGGCAAGTTCATGTTCCTGGATAAATCCATGGACATGACATTACCGCAGACAAAAATCACTATCGACAGAGACCGCGCCGGTGACCTGGGAGTCGACATGGATGATATAGGCATCACCCTGGCAACCTTCCTGGGCGGTAACTATGTCAACAGGTTCTCTCTTGAGGGAAGAAGTTACGAAGTCATTCCACAGGTGGCGAGGCAATTCCGCAGCGATCACCGGCAGTTGGATCAATACTATGTTCGTACCGGAGCCGGCGACCTGGTACCTCTATCCGGGCTTGTGTCCTATGAAACACTGACCCAACCGACCAGTAGACGGCAATTCCAACAGCTCAATTCAGTCACTATCAGCGGTGTCATGGCTCCCGGGATTACGCTTGGCGAGGCGATTCAGTTTATGGAAAACGAAGCGACCGCGTTTCCCCGGGAATTCAGCTTTGATTACATCGGTGAATCTCGACTATTCAAACAGCAGGGTAGCGCTTTGATACTGACGTTCTTCCTGTCATTACTGGTGATCTATCTGGTACTTGCGGCGCAATTTGAAAGCTGGCGAGACCCCCTGATCATTTTGATCTCGGTACCTATGTCTATTGCAGGCGCCATGATTTTTATTACCCTTGGTTTTGCAAGTTTGAACCTGTACACGCAGGTCGGGCTGATCACACTGATCGGCCTTATCGCAAAAAATGGGATATTGATTGTGGATTTTGCCAACCGAATGCAGGAAGAGCGCTGCCTGTCAAAACTGGATGCCGTGCTGGAAGCAGCCTCGGTTCGCTTAAGGCCGATCCTTATGACGACTCTGGCGATGCTAATGGCGATGGTACCGCTACTTATCGCTTCTGGGCCTGGTGCTGAAGGTCGATTCCAGATTGGCCTGGTAATCGCGACCGGCCTGGGTATTGGGACATTGTTCACCCTGTTTGTCGTGCCAGCGTTCTATCTGATGCTCGCGAAGGATCGGCAAGGCCCCAGTCTCGAATCGACTTAGTAACGACGATATTGATCGGCCTGTTCCTGTGCTACCTCGTTTCAATTGCCACCGGGGTTGCCTTCACCATTGGCACGATCAGTATGTCGGTGCCGCTATCTACATCATTTATTGCTACGGGTGATCTTGAAGGCACGGGGCTGATCACAGCTATGGCCATTTCCGCTGCTATTAGTGACATATCACCCTTCTCTACATCGGGTGCACTCTTCCTTGCAACCGTCGCGCCAGTAGTGGATAAAGACGCAGTACTCAGGTCCCAGGTTATTTACACCGCGATTGCAGTCTGTTTTTTGCCGGCGCTCGCCTGGTTCCTATTTGTCATTATTTAGAATTTTAAGTATCGGAGAATCACATGAGCGACCAATCCAAAAACTATGACGACGTAAAGCAGTATCGGCTGGACCCTGAACGTGAGCAGGAGTTGATCAACAGCGCCGGTGAATGTGTTTTTGTCTGGGCGAACAAGGCAGGCCACCCGATTGGCGTCATTACAGCGTACGTGCCCGTAGATGGGAAAATCTGGATGACAGCGACTAAAGAGCGGGTTCGAATTAAGGCGATAGCGCGAGATGGGCGCTCTTCATGCGTGTTCACCAGTAAAGGGACCCATATGGGTGGTGGCAAAACCGTCACCTACAAAGGTCATACCGTTATCCACGAAGACGAAAAAACCAAACTTTGGTTTTACAACCTGTTGGCTATGGGTATGGCCATGTCAAAAGACGACGGCAATGCCTTCACTAAGGACCTGAAACCGGAATTGTTCGTAAAATTCCTTGATACGCCCGAGCGAATAGTCCTCGAGTTTACCCCGGAAATGTCGATCCCGTTCGACGGCGACAAAATGGCAGCAGGCACCGCAGAAGCTTATGCCCAGTTTGCAGCTGAAGAAGGCTAAGAGAGAAGTCAGAGTATGCCAACCAACCAATGGCAAATTGGTGATGTAAAGATCACCCGGATACTGGAGGGAGAGAGCGCAGGCCCTATGTTTCTGCTGCCCGATGCCACGAAAGAAAACATTCAGGCGATGCCATGGTTAAAACCACATTTCGCGGATGAAGATGGCAATTGCATCATCAGTATTCACGCGCTTGTTTTGGACACGCCAACGAAAACCATCGTTGTTGACACTTGCCTTGGCAATGATAAAGAGCGAGCCATCAAATCCTGGGGGCACCTGCAAACCAGGTTCATTGAGGACATCACCAACGCCGGTTACCCGCCGGAATCAATCGACATGGTCCTGTGCACTCACCTGCATACGGACCACGTCGGATGGAACACTCAACTGGTCGATGGAAAATGGGTACCTACGTTCAAAAATGCTGAGTACATCTTTGGCCAGGAAGAATGGAAGTACACTGCCGACCAACGTTCCAATCCGATGTACAACGAATTCATCGTAGACTCAATTCAGCCTGTCATTGATGCTGGTCTCGTTCGGTTCGTTGATGTGAATGAACAAATTTGTGATGAGGTGAAACTGGAACCTACACCTGGCCATACCCCCGGCCACGTAAGTGTTCGCATCGAATCCAAAGGCGAAAAAGCGGTCATTACCGGTGACTTCCTGCACCACCCCTGCCAGATGGAAGAACCTTACTGGGAATGCTCCGCTGATTGGGATACTCCTATGGCGCAAAAGACCCGAGTGGAAAGTCTTGCTAAGTTCGCCGACGAGGGACTGCTGGTCTTCGGCACTCACTTCGCCACGCCATCGGCTGGGAAAGTTGTTCGTAAAGGAAAACACTTCCAGTTTGAAGTATGAACATAGCATTGAATTAGCCATTCGCTTATCAACATGCAGGCACACTAGCGGCTTTATCAACGCAATACCGCTGCTGGATCAAACGGGCGCACCCATTTCGGCAAGAGGCACCTGGGTGTGTCGCGATGCACAGCGGTGATAGTTTAGTCACTGATGCGCTATGCTAAAGATCTAAACTGAGTCAAGGCAACCCATGACTATTAGCATTACAAAATCGAGCATTGATTTCGGCATTGTCACCAAAGACGTAGAACCCATGCTGACATTTTACAGGGATGTCGTCGGGTTAACTTACCAGGCCAAAGTCGACATGCCTGGTGGCACCACAATGCACAGGCTCCTTGCTGGTGAATCCGTTATTAAAATCCTGGTACAAGCAAAGGAACCTGCCGCGGTCGCCCCTTCTGGTGGTGTTGCCGGCGCAACAGGCTACCGGTACTGGACTATCTCCATCGATAACCTTGAAGAGCTCACAGCCCAGTGCAGCGACGCGGGCTATAAGGTACCGGTTGCACTAATGGATGTGCGTCCGGGAGTTCGTATCTCAATGGTCGAAGACCCCGACGGTAATTGGGTTGAGTTTCTGGAACAGGCGTAGCAGTGGATTCATGAAATGGCATGTCGCCAAACTGGACTAGACGTTTGCTCTCTTTAACAAGGATCGTTAATTAGCGATTGCCAAGGTTAAATAAGCTGCGCTTCCGGCGTGGACTTCGCCTAGCGCGAAACTCAGCAAGCCTTCGCAGAACGTTACTATTACTTTAACTGCGCTTTCACATCCGACAGACGTTCGATACATGCCATGCATTCCTGCTGGTTGCTGCTGATATTTCGCACAATGATGTCGGTAAAGCCCTGTTCTTCAAGAACCTTAATCTGGCCCGCAACTTCTGAGGAGGAGCCAATCATCAACGCATCATCCGGAATGCCCCGATAACCTTTCTCAACGTAGGGCGTGGCGACTTTCTTGGCATCCTCGCTGGAGGAACCAACATAAATATCTCGGCGAATCGCTTTCGCCGTCGGCACACGGTCATATTTGGCACAGTGTTCCATATAGCGATCCAGCACCTTGCCGGAATCAACCGGCGACAAGGACGGCGCAGCAAGCCAACCCTCTGCCATACGCGCAGTGCGTTCTATAGCCTTATCAACCAACGACCCCACCCATATATCGACATGGTCAGTTGGCACCGGGGAAATTTTCGCCTGTGAAAGGTTCCAGTATTTCGGCTCGTCAACCCTTTCGCCGCGCCACATGCCGCGCATGCTGTTAATACTGGCCACAAACATGCCAACCTTTTTAGACATATCTATGCCCATGGCTTTGCCCTGGCGATCATCGCCCAGGCCACATTGCATGATGAACTGGCCCTTACCCAGGCTTGCGAGAGTACCGATTTGTTCAGCAAGGGTGACAGGGTGCCAGAGCGGTAACAAATATAACGCGCCATAAGGTTTATCACCCCACTCTGCCAGCATTCGCGCCAGCATCACATTGTTCTGGTAGTAGGGAAATGGCGTCACATGATGATCACCCACAAATAGTGTATCGAGCCCCGCATCACGGGATGCCCTGGCTCGATCGATCATGTTACGCGCACCCTCGCGCGGATCCTCTACCGAATGCGAAGAAGTCACCGATATTCCGATTTTCATCTGATTCCTTATTTAAAAACCTAGAGTTACCAATCTACAGTTTTACATCTCAAGCTAGCAGCGCAGCAAACATCATCTGCCAAGGCCTTTTTCTACCCTCGTCTGTGAATGACTTGCGCGGCGCTTATCATAGTTCCCTAAGGATTTTTCCGGGGCTGCGCCGCGAAGCATCTACCGATCAAGATAAGAGACCAGCGCCGCGGTCATACCTTCGTATGCGGCGCTTAAAGCGACGCCAGCCTGATCCTCTGAACCTGGGTCTCCGGTGTCAAACTCTCCCTTCCAAACGATCTCGCAAACTGAACCAACATCGACTACCTGGATAATAGCTTTGTATTGCTTCATTCCCAGCGGTTCACCATAGACCAGGTCATAGCCAAGCCGTCTGTTCACGGGGTCCAGCAGAGTGAGTCTTTCAGCAAGCTCATCCCCTGACATTTTGAGATGACGTACCATGCCGATACCCTCACCCTCAATGTTGATTTCTCCCGCACCTCCACCAGCCCAGTTCAGGAACCCGCTAAAATCGGCCAGCACATCCCAGACTTTTTCAGCAGGCGCATCTACAGACACTGTTAAATTAACTTCCGTCACGCGAATATCCTCACAGGGTCAACCAGCCGCCATCACAGGGCAGATAAATACCTGTCACAAATGAACTCATTTCTGATGCCAGAAAGACGGCCGCTTTTCCTTGCTCCATCGGGTCACCCCAATGCCCTGCCGGCAATCTCGCAATTCTGTCAGCCACCGTGTCTGCAAGGGGGTCGCCAGTACGAGGCGGCATCTGTGCATCGATGGGCGGCGGTTCGCCCCCATGAACCCAGGTCGGTCCCGGTGCCAGTGCATTAACGTTAATACCGTGGGGCGCGAGCTCCAATGCCAGCGCCTTGGTCATCATGGTAACGGCGGCCTTGGAGCCGTCATAGGTCACACCCACGCCAGGCGTCATCGCCTGAGTCGACGCGATATTGATTATTCGGCCACCTTTTCCCTGCGCTTTCATAATAGTTGCAGCAGTCCGGCAACAATAGAAAACGCCATCGACATTAACTGACCAAAGCGCCTTCCACATCTCGTCAGTAATACCCTCCACAGGACCGCCATAACCGATGTATAAACCAGCATTATTAACAAGAATATCCAGGGCTCCCAACGCTGAAACAGTATTGTTCAATGCTGCGTCAACTGCGCCTCTATCTGCAACATCCAGCGCCATCGCACTGCCCCCAATTTCGTCCGCCGTTTCCTGTGCGGACTGCAGGTTAATATCACTGACCATCACTTTTGCACCGGCCATGGCGAGGGCAGTGGAAATAGCCTTACCGATCCCCTTCCCCCCGCCCGTGACGTGGGCGACTTTCCCTGATAGATCAATCCAATCTGCTGCACTTGTCATAAAAAAATGTCCTAAAGGTTTACACCAGTATTTTCCAGAGCGCAGTTAGAGTCAACGCATGGCATAATTTTCCCATGAAAAATTCCAGCAACATTCTCAAAACAGATATTCATTGTCACCTTGAAGCCTGTTTTCGACACCAGACACTTATCGAGACCGGTGATCGGGTGGGTCTACCCGTACCGGCAGACGTCGATACGTTCAAACGTGATTATCTGGTTGCCGATCAAAAAGAAAACCTTGCTGAAATGATTGCAGGATTCGATCGCGTGCGCGCCTTATGGTTTGATCGTGAAGCGATTACTCGCCTCACAAAAGAAGCTGTCGAGGATGCTGCGGCCCAGAATGTACGTTTGATTGAACTTCGGTATTCTCCTGACTTTATCCAGAATGGCCGTAATATCAGCTTCGACGTTATCCATGGCGCTATTCTGGACGGCATCAGCAGAGCCAATGCAGATATCGCTGTGGGTCTGATTGGCATTATTCGACGCACTCTGCCCCTGGCAGAAGCCCAGAAGGTGGCAGACTTCATTACGGCGAACGCCGACTCCTTCGTGGGTATCGAGGATCATCCTTTTAAAAAACTAATAGACGCGGGCGTCAAAACGACGATCAATACAGATGACCCGTCTTTATTTGCGATCGACTGGAACAGTGAGTATGCAGTGGCCAAAAACGCGCTTTGCCTGTCTCCCGCAGATATCAATCAATGCATCGAGAATGCGAAAGCCGCGAGCTTCATAAATGCGGACACCATCAACAAGGCATGGGGTGCTTAGCCGTCGTCAATCAGTCTATTCTCCCGTGTCCCACGCCTACTTACCCTCCAGGACATATCAGGCAACCCAACAACCCCAAATCCACGCCATCGATTAACGCCGCCCCTAAATTTGTGGAGAATAAACCTTCACAAGGCCTTAACCGTTTAAACACGTCCTGATAGGATCAGCACAGTCACAATAAGAGCTAAAGTGTATGACAATTCCAGAAAGCATGGCCGACGTCTCCCCGCAATGGGTCGAAGAATGTGTTGGCTGGGGCAAGCTAAAAAACATTAACCTGGTCCCAATGGGTGAAGGGGTTGGCATGATGAGTTCAATGTCGATCATTGAGCTGGAGTGGGAGGATTCCAAAGACCTGCCGTCCAGCCTGGTACTAAAACTGGCCGCAGAGAATGACACTAACCGGGCCGTTTCCCAGCAGTTTAATCTTTACCTTAAGGAGGTCAGCTACTACAAAGACCTTGCTCCGCGAACTACCGCACGCAGCCCGCTTGTTTATGCTTCAGAAATCGATGAGGAGCATAACTTCTTCCTGCTCATGGAGGATGTGTCAAGTTATCGAATGGGCAGCCAGGTTGAAGGTGCTACCTTGCAAGAGTGTGAACTTTGCGTCGACTTCCTGGCTAACCTGCATGCCTCATTCTGGAACCAGCTCAGTGATGTTGAGTGGTTGCCAAACATGTCAGGCAGCGACAATGCGACAAACATGGCTCTGGGTTGCGAGGCAGGATGGCCACAACTCCAGGAAATTTTTGGCGAATTTGTTCCCGACAACATCGAAGCGATGCGTGAGCGCTATCTGGCCGCTATTCCAACCCTGCAAGCAAAGCTGGACCAGTACCCCAAAACACTTATCCACGGGGACTTTCGAATGGACAATATGCTGTTCGGCCAGGCGCCCGAACACGATGCGTTACTGGTGGTCGATTTCCAAGGGCCTCTTAAAGGCAATGGTATACATGATGTCGCGTACTTGCTTAGCCATAGCGCAAAAACAAATGTTCGCCGAGAACATGAACGCGACCTCATCGAACGGTACGCAAACGGTCTTATTACCGCCGGCATCAAAGACTACAGCGTCAAAAAAGCCTGGAATGATTACCGCGTCGGTGTCCTTTACTCATGGACGGTCGCTGTTGTGATCGCTGGGACCATGGATCCCGCCAATGAACGTGGCTTTGCTTGGATGTCAAAAATGGTGGAGAGAAATGGCCTGGCAATCAATGACTTGAATTGCCTGGCGCTGTTATAAGCTCAGGCATCCCGACTGGCGCGGTGGCTCGTCATCTTGACTGGCGGCGGCGAAAACGAAGCAACAGAGAGTATCTATGGTCTCGCGAGCACGAGATCTCTCCACTCCGTGGCTGCGCCACTCCGGTCGAGATGACGATAAGGGGAAACTACGCCATAGTTGACCAGACAGTATAAGACGATAAGGGGAAACTACGGCATAGTTGACCAGGCAGTATAAGACGATAAGGAAAAACTACGCCATGCATGACCAGGCAGTATAAGACGATAAGGGGAAACCAGGGCATGCATGAACAGGCGGTATAATAAGCCTGAGTATGCTCTTTCATTGATCCCAGGCTCATAAAACGCCAAAGTAGAGGCATATTCGAGCATTGCGAGATTTTCCATGGCTGATTACGACCTGATCATTAAGAATGGCGAAGTCTTTGACGGTACCGGTGGACCCTCTAAAGTATTCGATGTCGCCATAAAAGATGGTGTTATTTCAAAAGTTGCTCAGCACATCAACGACACTGCGGAACGCGTGGTAGATGCGACGGGTAAAATCGTCACGCCAGGATTCGTGGACGTTCATACACATTATGACGGCCAAGCCACCTGGGATAACCACATGGCACCGTCTTCAAATCTAGGCACCACTACCGTCGTCATGGGTAACTGCGGTGTTGGATTTGCTCCGTGTAAAAAAGAAGATCACGAAGTGCTGGTTCAGTTGATGGAAGGGGTAGAGGAAATCCCCGGCACCGCGATGAACGAGGGATTGTCATGGAACTGGGAATCCTTTCCTGACTATCTCGACGCTCTGGAGGAAAGAGCACGCGATATAGATGTTGCCGTTCTTTTCCCACATGGACCCCTTCGAGTTTTCGTCATGGGTGAGCGCGCCGTAAACAGGGAAGCTGCGAACGAAGAAGATATCGCGAAAATGAAAACCCTGATTGAAGAAGGCATGAACGCCGGAGCGATGGGTTTCTCAACGTCCAGAACCCTAGTACACAGAAGTAGTACCGGTGAGTTCATCCCGACTTACAAGGCAGCAACAGAAGAACTTAAGCAACTGGGCGAATCACTTTCCGGTAACAACGTCTTCCAGATGATTTCTGACTGGGAAGATGCCGATGATGAATTCAGTATCCTGCGCTCAATCACCGAAAAAACAGGAGCCAAGGGAACCTTTACCCTGCTGGACCTGGGAAACCTTCCGACGCTGTGGAGTGACCAGCTTAACCGCATTGAGCAAGCCCAGTCCGACGGACTGGATATTCGCGGCCAGGTACTATCTCGACCCGTAGGCATGTTGATGGGGCATCCCGCTTCCATGAGCACTTTTTACAGCAGGCCATCTTTCGCCGCGCTTAATGATCTGCCCTGGGATGAGAAAATCGAGAAGCTCAAAGAGCCAGAGATCAAAGCGCAGATTCTGCGAGAAGAAAGTGAAAAGCCACACGTCTTCGTGGAAATTTTCGAGACCCGGTTCAAACACATGTACCCGCTCGAAGACCCAATTGAGTACATGCCAAAACGAGAAAACTCAGTAGCTTCTATCGCCGAGCGAGAAGGTCGCGAACCTACCGAGTGGCTGTATGACTACTTCCTTGGCAACGAAGGCAGCAACCTTATTTATATCCCGGCGGCGAACTTCTCAGAGCACATCCCCGAAATGCTGACACACCCTTACACCATCACCGCTCTTGGCGACGGCGGCGCGCACGTCGGCTCCATCTGTGATACCAGCGCCAACGTATATGTATTGACCAAGTGGGTGAAAGACAAACAGCAGATCGAACTCTCTGAAGCGATCAACATGCTGTGCAAGCAGCCCACTGAACTTTATTCACTGCATGATCGGGGATTGATTCAAGAAGGCTTGAAAGCTGACATTAACGTCATCGACTTTGAGGCACTGAAGCTGCATACACCTCATATCGTTCACGACCTTCCCGCAGGAGGTAAACGTTTTTTACAGAATGCCGACGGAATAGCGCTGACGATTAAAGCCGGCGAAGTGATCTACGAAAATGGTGCAGCTACCGGTGCGCTACCTGGAAAATTGATCCGCGGTCAGCAGGCCGACCCACGGCAATCGGCATAATAACGACCCAGGCTAACGCCGGAGTGGTGATTAACCTGATCACCACTCCATCCATACCCTTTGCTCTACGAGTCTGGGCTTAGGTTTCTGCGACTCGTCTTCTTGTGCCGTTACCGTTGTTTGATACAAGCGCATCACACTATAACCGCCTTCTGCTAGCGCTGGCGGAGAGCAAGCACCGCCATAAAATATCTTTTATTCAACCTTCAATGTCAAAAAACCCTTTATACTAGCAAAACTTGTGGGTTTCTCGAACAGCGTGAATATATGCCAAAAAAAATGACGTCGACCAAAGACCCTACTCGTAAACCCGGGGTCGCGCGCCACCGAGAGATTATTGAGGCAGCGGAAGCACTAATACGAGAAGGTATTTCGCCACGCGATTTGACCCTGCAGGCAGTAGCAACGCAGGCGAGCGTACCGCGGGTGTCACTCTATTACTTCTTCTCCTCGATTGAGGCCTTATTGGAAGTACTCTATCAGAGAGCGCTGAACAAAATGATTGGCGAGCTAGGCGAGATACCAGACACTAGCGAGTGGCGAGTATTCATCGAAAGCGTGCTCGATCAAACGCGCAAATTTTATAATACAAACCCGCTAGAGATGGCGTTGGTTCTTTCACCGAGTACTTTTTCGATCTCGAATCAGACCAATAGAGATTATGGACAAGTGCTCTACAAAACAATGGTGAATAGCATAGGTTTACCCAAGTCTCAAAAGCTACACCAAGCTTGTGATATTGGGATTGAGATTGCCCATGCGGTCTGGCGAAAATCTTTTGTCGAAAAAGGGAAAGTAACCGCTGCACTCCATACGCAGGCCAAAAAAGTGGTCCTGTCCTATCTTGAATCAGTCCTTGAACAAACAGAGCGCGACAACTGAGCGACCCATTCAACCTCAGCCACCGCTTTATCTTGGATCTTCTGAGACAACCTGGGACTCCAGTCTGCCGCGAAGCCAGAACGAACCTTCGTTAGCGATTTTCTGATTGGTATAGCCATCATCATTGATGACGTCACCAGCCTCTAGAAATCCATAGCCAAACGATCAACTAACACTTTTGCTGCGGCCGGGCCTTCATGCCACCTGGAGACAACGCAAAGATACAATACAAAGACACAACGCTAAAAGGTGTCATCCTTGGGCGTTGTTCACCGCCAGTGCCCCTTTATATTTCAAGTGCACCTTCATATTTCAAGCGCCACTTCATTTTTCAAGCGCCACTTCATTTTTCAAGTTCCCTGGCTGCTGCGGGTATTCCTTAATGCAGCGGACAACCCCATTATTTTTGCTACTATAATGTTCTTTCCGCAGTGCACAGGATGCTCAATGAGCGAAATCAGAAGCTTCAACTTGGATGTACCAGAAACTGAGATCGACGAACTAAAGGCCAGGCTCAATCATGCGAGATGGCCGGATTCCGAAACGGTTGATGACTGGACCCAGGGCGTACCTATCAACTACCACCGTGAATTTTGCGAATACTGGGCCAGCGACTACAACTGGTACGACACTCAAGATCGCCTGAACAAATACCCACAGTACAAAACAACCATCGATAATCTGGACATTCACTTTATTCATGTGAAAAGTAGCCATAAAGACGCCACGCCCATCATCATGACGCACGGTTGGCCCGGCTCTATTGTGGAATTTCACAAAGTCATTGAACCCCTCGCCGAACCTACAAAGTACGGCGGCTCACCGGATGATGCATTTCACGTCGTCTGTCCGTCTTTACCCGGCTACGGGTTCTCAGGGAAACCAACCACCACAGGCTGGGGTGTCCCCAAAATCGCTGAGGCCTGGGATGAACTGATGGCTCGTCTCGGCTACCAGAACTATTATGCCCAGGGCGGAGACTGGGGTTCAGCAGTCACCACCGCGATTGGCCTCCAGAACAAAGGCCAGTGCGCAGGCATCCACATCAACATGGCTAACGCAGGCGCAACAAAGGCGGCAAGGGAAAATCCTGATGAGGCAGACAAGATTGCGCTCGCCGGCGCCAAGTTCTACCAGGATTGGGATTCAGGGTACTCAAAGCAGCAGAGCACTCGGCCACAAACACTCGGCTACGGCTTGGCAGATTCCCCGGTCGGGCAATCCGCCTGGATTCTCGAAAAGTTTTTCCAGTGGACCGATTGCAACGGGCATCCGGAGAACGTCCTGACGCGCGACGAAATTATCGACAACATCATGTTCTACTGGCTGACCAACACATCAGCTTCATCAGCCAGGCTCTATTGGGAAAGCTTCAATCAGGCGTTCGGTGGTGGTAAAGGTGACACCGTAAAACTACCAACCGGCGTTAGCAGTTACCCCAAAGAAATTGTCAGGACACCAAGATCGTGGGCCGAAAAAAGATATTCGAATATCCAGTATTGGAACGACCTGGACAAAGGTGGCCACTTTGCGGCATTCGAGCAGCCGGCCTTGTTCGTACAGGAACTGCGAGCATGGAAAAGAGCGCTCTCGTAAAAAGCTGAAGATGAACGCCATCCGCGTCACTTGCGAACCCGTTTCTGGACGAAGTCGTGTTTGAACCTGCCGCGAACAGCTGACCAATCGTGTGTTCGCCTAGGCACGTCACATCCAGTGGCGCTAGCTTAGCCCCGGAATCCGAAAACAGGTATGGCAGAGCCCAACCACAGGTTCAGGCCAGGTGGAATCGGGTCTGATCGAAAATAAACTTCTAGCGCCAGCTGTTAAAGCTGACCATTTCGTCGATACCACGGCGACTGATGGAGCCATGCCCACCCAAGACCGGATAACCCACCGGAACGTGCGCACAGGTATACCAGTCCTCGGGGATTCCCAGCAGTTCTTTCACCGCAGGTTCTTCGTAACACAGTAGCGTTGTAAGTACACAACCAAGCCCTTCATTCCGGCAGGACAAAAGGAAATTCTGTACCGCTGGGTATACTGACCCACCCCCTACCACGCTCGTTCTTGGTTGGTCTATGTCGGTGATCGTCATGATGCCCGGGTTAAAACAAAAAACGGCAATCAGCGGAACTTCATGCATATGGTTAGCCAGATAGGTGCCTGCATCGAGCGCTCTGTTAGTAGATGCCTGCACTTCCTCGGGCATATTTTTCATCTTACTTTCGTAACCCGGAATGTAGGCTTCCCAGTACGGGCGATACAAATCTTCGAGCGTCTGCTTTTTATCTGCGTCGGTGACGGCGACCATTCGCCAGGGTTGTACGTTACCCCCGGTGGGTGCCCAGGTCGCAGCATTTAAAATACGCCCCTGCACATCGTCGGGTATGGGGTCAGGTTTTAACCTTCTGACAGCTCTTAATGTACTCATTGCCTCGTAAAGCTCCATACTACTTCCCTGCCTTCTCGATATTTTCCGGAATGATTTCCTGGTGTATCTCGAACACCTGGCTTGTTTCCGGGCGAACTACAATTCTCACCCAGTGAATATTGTCTGCACCAAATCCTTCAACTCGGGTGAAATGTTCTACCAAATCATCACCATCGTAAAGCGGCTTGTCGACTCGGAAAATGTGCGTGTCACCTACGGCAAATAGTATCGGGTTTTCAAACTCACGGATATGCCTGAGCAGCGCCTGATGAAAGTTCTCATAATACTTCCTGACACCAACACAAGCCGGGCACTCTGCTACCAACCAACCGCGCTCACCGCTAAAGGGGTAGATATCTGCCTGGGTTGCAAGAAAGACCCCGGCGGCACCATTCTGATTAGCCACCTTGAAAACTTCGTCCAGCCACTCGATGGCAGCATTCTGAATATCATTGTGTAAATCTATGCCGCCCTCGGCTCCCGACATGCCGGTAAGGTGCACCGCTGCAAAAACAACACCTGCATCCTGCCAGTAAACGTTTTCAACGAAGTCACCAAAGCGTCCACGCCCGCCCTGGCTAACGAGAGGGAGTGCCGGTTGTTCCCTGTAGAAAATCTCACGCAGTTTATCGAGTCGGCCGAGTCGATCCCAGCCACCGGCAATCTCACGCTTGCAGTCAAACCAGTCATTATCTCCGGGCGTCAACACAAACGGCGCTTCAAACCGTTTGTTAAGCGCATAGAGTCTTAGCAGATCTTCATCACGACAATTAGAACTACCACTTTTCATGTCACCCAGGTGAACAACCCAATCGATATCCCGAGTTTCGTTAACACGCTCGATCATCCGCTCATACTTGGGCAAGTTCTCTTCACCGTATGGACCGTCACCGATTAAAGCGAATTGTGTTGGAGAACCCTGACAACCCCCAAGGAGGACTAAAAAGAACAGCCAGAACAACCCAAAAGGCAATCGCGTCATGCCTTGTCACCGGATGAAGTCATTACGATGCCTTTATCCACCAGTTCCCTTATCGCTGCCCCTGGCAAACCAAGATCTCGCAGGATTTCCTCGCTGTGCTGGCCCAACGCCGGCGCAATGGGTTCCTTCCTCATATCACTTCTCGAGAATTTCGCGCCTGGCCGGGGCTGGCGGATCTGACCAAGACCCGGATGCTCATACTGGCTGATCAACTTGTTGGCCTTAATTTGTTCGTTCTCCAGTATTTCAGGCCGGCTCAACACCGGCGCGCAGGGCACATCATTGGCATCAAGCCGCTCAAGCCAGTCCGCACTTGAACGGGACTTGAGCACGTCGCCCATACTATCAATCCGCTCTTTGGCATTGGCTACTCTGCCCATCGGGGTACTAAATCGCTCGTCCTCCAGCCAATGCGGTTGTTCCAACGCAGCACACATGCCCTTCCATTCAGAATCCGAGACTGCGCCACAAGTGATATAGCCGTCTTTCGTCTCAAATATCAGGTCCTGGGCAAGTTGTCCGCGGCGAACGTTCTTCTCTCCACCAACCATAGTGAGACCGCCCAGGGCCTCAGGCCAAAGGAACGAGATGGTCGCATCAATCATCGCTACTTTGATATGTTGTCCTTCACCTGAGCCACGCTCCCGCTCCAGTAACCCCGCGGTGATCGCCTGCGCCGTCGTCAATGCCGAAACTTTGTCCGGGATAATGGTTCGAACCATCTTGGGTCGCGAAGTTGCGCTGTCAGCCTGAACATCGGGTAAACCTGTCAGCGCCTGGATAACCGGATCATATACACGCTTGTGCGCATAGGGTCCTGTCTCTCCAAACCCGCTTACGGACACATAGAGAAGCCTGGGATTAAGGGCAGACATTACATCGTAGCTGAGCCCCATTCGTTCGATCGCACCGGGCCGGAAGTTCTGGATAAACACATCAGCGTCTGCAATGAGTTTTTTAACTATCGTAACGCCCGCCGGTTCCTTAAGGTCTATACAAATCGAACGCTTCCCGCGATTCGCCGAAACAAATCCTGGACTCAGGTTATTTTTCCCCAGCCCCATGCGCCTGATAATATCACCCTGGGGCGCCTCTACTTTTATAACATCAGCTCCCTGGTCGGCGAGCAGTACTGTTGCCACAGGGCCCGATATCACGCTACTCAAGTCTATGATTTTTATCCCGGACAGAGGCCCGCTCATGATGTACTTTCTTCAAGGTGCATTCTTCGCGCCAACCAGGGAGAGACAATTATCAACAGAAGACCCAGCCCAACAGCCAGCATCGCGAGCTTTTCAAACACGGAGGTATAGACCATAAGAGACTCCACACCCAGGCTGACGTCGCTACCATCGCCGCCAATTGCCATGGCGCCGGCAATCATTCCCCCGACATAAGCTGCGAACGAGCTCGACAGAAACCAAACACCCATCATCATGCCGCCAACCCGGGCAACACTCAGCCGAGTCACCATTGAAAGCCCAACCGGTGAAAGACAAAGCTCCCCGGTTGTATGTAACAGATACATTAAAGCCAGCCAAATGACAGCGACTTTCCCGTCTGGTCCAGCCAGGCTTGCGCCCAAAATAAGAACCGCAAAACCAAGCCCGACCTGAAGGATGCCGAGCCCGAACTTCATCGGTGTACTCGGCTCCACCCCGCGCCGGCCAAGTTTGACCCATATCCAGGCAAACAGGGGCGCGAGCATAATAATGAACATGGGATTCAGGGACTGGAACATACCGGCCGTGAAAACGCTGCCCATGGCGACGTTTCGATCAGTAAATAATGTGAGTGATGAACCGGCCTGTTCAAAAAGGGCCCAGAAACAAACCGACAGGGCAATTAGTGCGAGCATGACTAACATACGGTCCCGTTCGACCGGTGTGCATTTCGACAGCGAAAACCAGATCAACCAGGCAGTCACCACGAACCCGACAAGCACCAGCAGAACACCAAGATCACCGGTACTCTGGATCATCCGCCAGACACCCACAACGGCAATCAATCCAGACAGGTAAATAAACCACTCCTTGCTCAACCCGGCGATCACCGGCTTCGAAAGGTTAGCTGATTCAGGCGGCGCGCCAACGCCCTGCAGGTACTTGTCGCCATGGATGAAAGTTGCAAGCCCGATGAGCATGCCGATACCCGCTGCACCAAACCCATATTGCCAGCCATAGGTTTCTCCAAGGTAAGCGCAAAGCAACGTCGCTACAAACGCCCCAATATTGATACCCATATAGAAAATCGTGAAACCCGCATCCCGCCGGGGATCTGCTTCACTATAAAGCTGACCAACGATCGTCGAAATACTCGATTTGAGAAATCCTACCCCGACAATAATAAATGCCAGAGACAGGTAAAATGTCTGTTCGTACAGGCCATCCCTGATAACAACACCATCCACCATAGTCGATGGAGGTCCCTCAAACGCCATGCCGAAGTGTCCAATCACCAGCAGGCCAGCACCAAACATGATGGCTTTTTTGAAACCAAGATAGCGGTCGGCGATCAGGCCTCCCAGCACTGGCATCGCATAGACCAGAGAGGCATAGCTTCCGTACAACAGCCCTGCATCCTTGTCACCAAACAGGAAGTGTTTCGTCAGATAGAGAATAAGCAACGCCCGCATACCGTAGTAACTGAAGCGTTCCCACATCTCTGTCATGAACAGGACATAAAGTCCCCTGGGATGACCAAGAAGCTCATCTGCTGGCGCCCCGACAGAAGACAAAGGCTAAACGCCCATCCGCATAGCACCCAAATAGTCTCTTTTACCGAGTGGCACGCCTTTCATCCTTAAAACATCGTAGGTCGTCGTCGCATGAAAATATAAGTTAGGTAGCGAGAAAGACAACACATAGTTCTCGGCGGTAAAGGGAATTTCATTGCTACCCAGTTTGAACGTCAGGGTCTTGCCTGCCCATCCACTGACTGTTTCAGCATCGAACGAGCCTACTTGCAAAATCGCCTGGCTCACCAGATCCTGCAGCCCCGCATAATCAAGGTCACCGTAGCCTGCTGGTGGCGCGAACTCACCGGCTTCCAATCCCTTCAACGCCCCAAGGGAATGATGCACCACAGAAATCACCTGGAACTGGAAAGGGCTCATATCTTCAATCAAGCGGGTTTCGACGATCGTTGATAGATCAATGCCGTTTTCCTCACAAAAACTTTTACCCTTGTCGAGCACAGCAGCGGTGGAATTCAGAGTCTGAAGGTAGTTAGTGACGGTCGCGTCATAAAGGGAAATGGACATTATTGTTGCTCGGTTCATGAAGGAAGCCACTATTGTTCAATATGCAAGAGGCGAATGCTATCCCTGCCAGAGAATAGGTTTTATATCCGCCGGATATGCTCTGCAAGCCACCCTGGAAATTGCTGTGCTTCGGTTTCGTTCATCCCAATTAAGCCTGCAATGGCATCCCCGCAGATACTCTTGCCCATCGCGGCGATGGCGACAAGAAAGATGATCTGTTTCGCATGCACCGGGTCGCCACTGTCTTCGGCTATCGTATTCAGGATGTCAGTAAACAGACCCTTCGAACTGCTGGCTGGCGCTAATGCCTGCTGATCCAGCGCTAGCCAGGCTAGTAAACGCCCATGCCCACCATGAGACAGCATGTCAAACAGGTGGTCCAGTATCTTGGCGGGTTCCTCATGGTGGTTAAGCGCGACCATTACGTCTGACAGCAGGTCGTGAGTCATTTTCTCAAGCAGTGCTTCACGCATGGCGCCCGTTGAACCAAAGTGATGAATCACCGTAGCGTGTGACATACCAGCGCCTTTGGCCACTCCGGATATATTCAACCCTTCAAGCCCAAAGGTGGATAGTCGGTCAGAAGCTACTTTTAGAATCAGAGACTTAGCCTCTTCAGGTGTTCGACGTACTCGCTTGCCGGCACTATTGACATTCATGTTAATAGATCTATTATTGACATCATTGTTGATAAGAATCACAGTAACATTGATGAACATTGAAACCAATAATATCGAGGGCAATCACATCGCTACCCACAGCATCAAATCCAAGAACCCACGAAACAACCGCATGCGCCCATTAATCGCCATGCGCGCCCTGAAGAATCTGATCAATGATCCAGAGAAGACAGATCAGGTATTTGTCGTCATCAACGCGATGTCAGGCACCTCTCTCGAAAAGACCTTCGTGCGGTTCCGTAAAACGGAGATGGGTAAAAAAATTCTCTCAGAGAACCGGAACCTGCTAACGACGCTCCTTGATCGTGAAGGTTTGGGAACCCACGACGCTGGAACCCTGGGTCAGGCCTATCTGGGTTTCGTCGAGCGAGAACAGCTCAGCGCGGATGGCCTGGTGGACGCGAGCCAGTTGAACGCGGATGGACTGGAAGACGCAAGCGAATTGAAAGAGGGAACCGAAGAACCAAAGTTCA
>Ga0233434_1000165_pt1 | contig 85044 bp, 70 predicted proteins | sample SI_122_August201_4_FD_182738 | JGI IMG/M metagenome (GOLD analysis project Ga0233434, IMG submission 182738) | Seawater microbial communities from Saanich Inlet, British Columbia, Canada - SI_122_August2016_120_MG | ecosystem: Environmental > Aquatic > Marine > Inlet | place: Canada: British...
TTAGTAGATGGTCGAGATAGCACGGAATATTTGGATTTATTTTCAATGTTCGCCTCCATGTCGGTGGGATACAACCATCCCTATATGATTTCAAATAAAGATCGTCTTATGCAGGCTGCTATAAATAAGCCAACCAATTCGGATATTTATTCATCAGAAATGGCCGAATTTGTGGATACGATGGGCCGTTTAGCGCAACCAGATTATTTGCCTTACGCTTTTTATATAGAAGGCGGTGGGCTTGCAGTAGAGAATGCGCTCAAAGCAGCATTCGACTGGAAGGTCCGGAAAAATTTGGAAAATGGTCAGAGTGAAGGGGGATCAAAAATCATTCATTTTAAAGAATGCTTTCATGGGCGAACGGGATACACACTTAGTCTTACTGATTCTCCGGATAAACGAAAAACAGACTATTTCCCAAAATTTGATTGGCCTCGGATACACAATCCAAAAGTATCATTTCCTATCACTGATGATGTTATCAATGATGTTAAACGCGAAGAGGCGAAAGCTGTTGCTCAAATAGAATCAGCATTGGCGCAATATCCGGGTGAAATCGCCGGTTTAATCATTGAGCCTATTCAAGGTGAGGGAGGAGATAATCATTTCCGTGAATCATTTTTCCGCCAATTGCGAAAATTGGCAGATGAACATGAATTCCTACTTATATATGATGAGGTTCAAACCGGCATTGGATTGACGGGCAAAATGTGGGCACATCAACACTATGGCGAAGACTGCCGCCCAGATATAATCAGTTTTGGTAAAAAGACTCAGGTGTGCGGTATGTTTGCTGGGCAAAGGATGGATGAAGTGGATGATCATGTTTTCAAAGAATCAAGCCGGCTAAATTCTACATGGGGAGGTAATCTGGTTGATATGGTTCGGTTCACATTATGCTTAGAAATAATTGAACAGGAAAATCTCATTTCTCAAGTTGTTGAAAATGGCGCATATTTAAAACTAGGCATAGAGACTATTCAATCAAGATATGATAATGTTTCTAACGCACGAAATCTTGGACTATTTGGTGCTTTTGATTTGCCGAACACGAAAGATAGGGACAAATTGATCGGCTTAATTGCGGATGAAGGTGCGCTTATGCTGGGCTGCGGTTATTCATCTATTCGATTCCGACCTCATCTTAATATAAGTCAATCAGAAATAGACCAAGGCCTTGAAATGATTAATCGGGCACTGTCTCGATAGAAGATTTATGACAGAAATCGCCGTTCTTTACATTGTTTCGACACCAATTGGGAATTTAGAGGATATAACACTTCGGGCTTTGCGTATTTTAAAAGAGGCATCTTTAATTGCCGCGGAAGATACAAGGCTAACAAGAAAGTTATTAACTCATTATAACATACCCACCCCAACGGTGAGTTACTATGAGCATAACAGATTTACGCGTATCCCCCAAATAATTCGTCATTTAAGCAAAGGGAAAGACGTCGCCGTTGTTACCGATGCTGGGACGCCGGGTATTAGTGATCCTGCATATAAATTAATCCGTTCTGCGATCGAATCTGGGTGTAGAATAGAAGCGATCCCTGGCGCCTCTGCTTCCATAACGGCGCTAACTGCATCAGGACTACCAACAGACCGTTTTATATTTGAAGGGTTCCTACCTCATAAAAAAGGTCGAAAAGCAAAATTGACTCGATTGAAAGAAATTGAGGCTACTGTTATATTCTATGAAAGTCCAAAACGTATCATTCGTACCTTAAAAGATATTTTAGAATTTATGGGAGATAGGCCGGCGGTAATTGGCAGAGAATTGACAAAATTACACGAAGAGACAATTCGAGGGAAAGTATCTACATTGCTTTCGCATTTTATTCAAAAAACTCCCCGTGGTGAATTTGTTATTTTAATTGGAAAGGATGACCCCAATGTCTATTTTTAAAGGAAAGTTTATTACGTTTGAAGGGATTGATGGTTGTGGCAAAAGTACACAAGTCAAATTGCTGATCGATGCCTTGAATCGATCAGAAAATAAAACAATACTTGTCAGAGAACCGGGTGGGACAACAATTTCAGAGGAAATACGAGATATTTTACTTCACCGTCATTTAGAAGATATATGTGACCGGACAGAAGCGCTATTAATGACTGGGAGTCGTGCACAATTAACTTATGAAATTATTCAACCCAATTTAAGTGCGGGTATTAACGTGATAGCTGATAGATATACAGACTCGACCCTTGCTTACCAAGGTGGCGGTCGGAACATTGAGTTAGAATGGCTTATTCAGCTCAATCGATTTGCTACATATAACTTGGAACCTAATGTGACGTTTTTCGTAGATATTTTGCCGGAAGAAGCATCTCGTAGAAAAAGTCAAGAAAAAGATCGTATTGAAAGAGCTGGAATTGATTTACAGGCGAAGGTTCGGAATGCCTACCTTGAATTGGTCGATCGATTCCAAGATAGGTTCGTTTTAATTAACGGACATGACACAATCGAAAACATCCACGGGTCTATTCTATTAGAAATACAAAGGAGACATTTGTTCGAATGAAAAACAATAAATTAAAATTTATACTTCCAATTGTAATGATTGCTGGTGCCGTTTCTATCGGAGTAACCCAATCCAGTTTATATCGAAAAATTGGCCAATCTCAACGTCTCTTTAATCAGGTATATAATCAAATATTTTCCACATATGTTCACGAATTGGATCCGGAAGCATTTACAAAAGCGAGTATCCAGAGCATAACCCAAAATTTAGATCCATATACCGTTTTTATGGTAGAAGACGAACAGCACCAAGTTAATGTCTTAAGTAAAGGGAAATACGGCGGTGTGGGTATCCAATTAGGGTATCGGAATAAAATCATGTCCGTAGTTGCGCCAATGGATGGTGGTCCTGCAAAAAAAGCAGGTATTATAAGTGGCGATATTATATTAAAAGTGGATGGTGAAGATGTAAAAATAATGACATTCAACGAAGCGGCATCAAAGATTAGAGGTAAACAAGGCACAAAAGTTAAGCTTACGGTAAAACGTTACAGCGAAGATGAGCCTATTATTTTTAATTTAGTTCGGTCCGTTATTAAGGTTAAAGAGGTTACATATTCTGGAATGTTATCTCCTACGACCGGCTATGTTCGGCTGAATAGATTCTCACGGAATACTCCGAATGAAATGCAACAAGCTTTTCAGCAACTCTTGAATCAAAATTCAAAAGAAATCATTATTGATTTAAGAGATAACCCCGGTGGATTACTTTCCTCTGCAGTTGCAATCTTGGACATGATTATTGCAAAAGACAGTCCGTTGGTATCAACTAAAGGCAGAACCAAAGATTCAAATCGATCTTTTTTTTCTAGAAGGAAGCCTATTATTCCAGAAGATGTAAAACTCGCGATTCTGATCAATCAAGGGAGTGCATCTGCAAGTGAAATTGTGGCTGGTGCCGTTCAAGATTTAGACCGGGGCATTGTATTGGGACAAAAGTCATATGGTAAAGGGTTGGTTCAATCACAATATGAAATCGATGATAAACGAAGTATTAAAGTCACCACAGCACGATATTATATACCCAGCGGGCGTTTCATTCAAAAACGTGACTATATCGATGATAAATATATAATGAACAAAACGGAAGAAGATTCAATCTTTACAACAAGTAGTGGTCGAAAAGTATTAGGGAATGGTGGTATTACACCTGATTCAACCATCACTCCTGAACTAATGGAAACGCTTTCCAGTCAATTTTGGAGACGTGGATATTTTTATGCATTTGCTCAACAAAACAAACATCGTTATGAGACATTTTCTGACGTACTTAGTGACTCAGAAATACTGATTAAATTTAGTGAATTTATCAATGATCAAGATGATGATATTCAACTTCCTGGAGAAAAAGAACTGGATGTGCTCGAGGAAAAGATTGCGGCATTAGACAGTATGAATACAAAAGCTAATCAAGCATTGGAGATGCTTACAGAATTTTACGAATATCAGGAAAAAAATAGTATCACAACGGAATCAGAAGATATTCGACAAGTGATTTTATTGGAATTTGCTGGATTGATAAATGGGCCAGAGGGTAGGGTTAAGCAGGCATTGAAAAATGATAAAATCGTGAAAGTTGCTTTAGATATTTTATCAGATAAATTGGTCTATGAATCATCCCTAATTCCATCAGTAATTAAACTATAATTATTCATTCCATCCTATTCAGTAAAACAGTTAACTTTCTGGGCTTTTTTTCAGGGCGATTAGCTCAGTTGGTTAGAGCGCTACGTTGACATCGTAGAGGTCAGCGGTTCGACTCCGTTATCGCCCACTGGCATTATGTAAATGAATACTCGAAAAATAAAGTTCGTTGTTCATAACATAATAATTGCCATTGAATCTTATGAAATCAATTAAATAGGCAAAATTATAATTCTATGAAACCGACTCAGATAACCATTGTTTCATCGTCGATGCGCGTTTGTTCTCATATGTGTAATTTGAAACTGTTTATAGTATAGCCATGAGTGAAATCACCATAACATTACCGGATAATTCAACGCGATCCTACAACGCGGGCATAACGCCATTAGAGGTAGCAGAGTCTATTGGGCAACGATTGGCTCAAGATACAGTTGCCGCATCTATTAATGATGAATTATCTGATGTAACTGTACCTCTAATGGCAGATGCACAACTCAAGTTATTTACGGGAAATTCGCCTGAGGGACATGAAGTGCTTCTTCATAGTACAGCTCATTTGATGGCACAGGCAGTTAAGATGTTGTGGCCGAAAGCTAAAGTGACAATTGGGCCGGCGATTGAAAATAGATTTTATTATGATTTCGATATCCAAAGCACCTTCTCAAATGAAGATCTTGAAAAAATTGAAAACCAAATGCGTCAAATGGCAAAAGATGATCTTACAGTTAAAAGGGAAATTATGAGCAGGGATGCGGCGATTACGTTATTCAATGACATGGGTGAAGATTATAAAGTTGAAATAATTGAACAGATTGATTCCCAAGATGATATATCAACTTATCGCCAAGGAGAATTTATCGATTTGTGTCGAGGGCCACATGTGCCATCTACAGGTAAAATAAAGCATTTTAAATTGTTGAGTAGTGCTGGTGCTTATTGGCGTGGGGACGAAAAGAACAAAATGCTACAGCGAATTTATGGAACGGTATTCTCGACTAAAAAGGAATTGAAAGAATATTTACATTTCCTTGAAGAAGCCAAAAAACGCGATCATAGGAAACTGGGAAAGGAATTGGAGATATATTCCTTTGACGACGAAGTGGGACCTGGATTGCCATTGTGGTTACCCAATGGTGGGATTATTATAGATGAACTGGAAGGGCTTGCCAAAGAAACAGAGTCGCAACACGGCTACCATCGGGTGAGAACGCCTCACCTAACGAAAGGTGATCTGTATAAAAAATCGGGGCATCTGGATCTATATAAAGATGCCATGTTTCCGGCGATGGATATAGATGGAATTGAATACTACATCAAACCCATGAATTGTCCTCATCACCATAAAATCTACGATGCTTCTCCCAAAAGCTATCGTGATTTACCTTATCGTATCTCAGAATATGGGACGTGCTACAGGTATGAAAAATCGGGACAACTATTTGGTCTGATGCGCGTTCGAAGCATGCAAATGAATGATGCACATATCTATTGTTCTGAAGACGATTTTGAAACAGAATTTATGGATGTATGTCAAATGTATTTGAAGTATTTCAAGATTTTTGGTATTGAGAAATATGAAATGCGTTTAAGCCTCCACGATCCAGTAGAATTAGGCAAAAAGTATATCAACGAACCTGAGCTTTGGGATCAAACGGAAGTGGTAGTTCGAGACACATTGAAGAAGGGGAATATTAATTTTGTTGAAATTCCAGGCGAAGCTGCATTTTATGGACCCAAAATCGATGTGCAGGTTTGGAGCGCAATTGGAAAAGAATTTACTTTGGCAACAAATCAAGTTGATTTTGCAATACCAAAACGGTTTAACTTAACCTATACTGATGAGAGCGGTAGCGAACAAACACCATTATGTATCCATCGGGCACCTTTGAGTACACATGAAAGATTCATTGGTTTTTTGATTGAACACTATGGTGGTGATTTTCCATTATGGTTATCGCCAATACAAGTGGCCATTCTTCCAATTTCTGAAAAAACACTTACTTATGCTCAATCGGTTAAATCGATTATGGAAAAAACGGGAATTCGTGTAAAGATTGACGATAGATCTGAAAAAATTGGTGCCAAAATACGTCAAGCGGAATTGAAAAAGATTCCTGTTATGGCTATTGTTGGCGAAAAAGAAGCAGAAGAAAAGACAGTTTCACTACGCCGTAGAATAATCGGTGATCAGGGCGCTGTACATATAAAACAACTGCTTGAGAGTCTCAATTCTGAAATAAAAAAAAGGAGTCTGCCTCATCGCGAAAGTTAATAAAATAAAAGTAAATGAAAAAATTCGTGCGAAGGAAGTGCGATTAATTTCTGAAACTGGTGAACAATTAGGCGTTATGAAACTGGATGATGCCATTGCACGGGCAAGAGAAGTCGGGCAAGATTTGATTGAAGTTGCGCCAAATGCAAAGCCACCTGTTGCTAAAATCCTCAACTATGGAAAACTCAAGTATGAGGAAAAGAAAAAAGCTCAGGCGAGCAAGAAAAAACAACATGTTGTTAAAATTAAAGAATTGCGTGTTCGTCCGAGAATAGATGATCACGATTTATTAACAAAAGTGAATCGCGGTAGACAATTTCTAATGGATGGGTGTAAACTGAAAATTACGCTCATGTATCGTGGCCGAGAAATGTCACGCCTAGATTTAGGTTTGGATGTATTGGACAAAATAATAGATTTATTTTCCGACATAGCTGTCGTGGAAAAACATGGAGAATTGGAAGGTCGTCGACAGACGATTGTTTTGACTAGCAAATAGGAGAAGGTCAATGCCAAAGCAGAAAACAAGACGCAGTGCCGCCAAACGATTTCGTTTGACAGGTACTGGTAAAATAAGACGAAACAAAGCAAACCATAGTCACATGCTCATTCGCCGGAGTAACAGTGCAAAACGAAAAATGCGTCAACCAGATCTGGTAGATTCATCTGAAACAAAGCGCGTCCGTCGGATGATTGCTCAATAGAATAGGAGAATATAATGCCTAGAGCAAATAGTTCTGTGCCACGGCACAGAAGACATCGCAAAATCGTGAAGCAGGCCAAGGGCTACTATGGTGCCCGGAGCCGCAACTTCAAAACTGCAAAAGAAGCAGTTGAGAAGGCAGGACTGTATGCATATCGTGATAGAAGACAGAGAAAGCGTCAATTTAGACGTCTGTGGATTATCCGAATCAATGCAGCTGCGCGGCAACACGGCTTGTCCTATTCACAATTCATCTCTGGATTAAAAGCAAAAGGAATCGAACTCGACCGAAAGGTATTAGCCGATATGGCTATGAATGAGCCAAATTCTTTTGCTGAATTGGCTAAAGCCGTTTCCAGCTGATGAATATAAAGGAATCAATTGAATCGGTTCAGAAATCTTTCCGAGCCGATTCAGATCCTTTTCCAAATGATAGCCAGTCGATTGAGGATTTACGCATAAAATATCTTGGACGGAGAGGTCTTGTGGCGGATCTTTTTTCCGGAATGAAGGATGTGCCTGTGGAAGGGCGTCCATTAGCGGGTAAATTATTAAATGAATTGAAGCAAGAGATTGGTTCTGCTTTTGACGCCCAAGTTGATTTATCTAAATCTGGCGCACCCAATAAGGGAGAGTCAGATTATTCTCTACCGGGGTTATCCTTTCCCATTGGTCATATTCACCCATTGCAGCAGATAATGGATGATATCAAATCAATTTTTATGGATATTGGTTTTTCTGTAGCCTATGGGCCAGAGATTGATGATGATTTTCATAATTTTAGCGCACTTAATTTTCCCCCAGAACATCCCGCAAGAGATATGCAGGATACTTTTTTCATTGACCCGAAAACTGTTCTTCGGACTCATACCTCCAATGTCCAAATTCACTTAATGGAAGAAAAAGATCCACCCCTTCGATATATCATTCCCGGACGTGTTTATCGCAATGAAGCTATCAGCTTCAAAAGTTATTGTCTCTTTCATCAAGTAGAAGGACTTTATGTTGATAAATTTGTTTCCTTTGCAGACCAAAAAGGAATATTAGAATATTTTGTTAAACGAATGTTTGGTTCAGATACAAAAATGAGATTCCGCCCAAGTTATTTTCCCTTTACTGAACCCAGCGCAGAAGTGGATATTTGGAGTGAAAAACGAGGACAGTGGCTTGAAATTCTCGGGTGCGGCATGGTTGACCCAGAAGTTTTTAAATCGGTAGATATAGATTCAAATGATTGGCATGGTTTTGCATTTGGTATGGGTGTCGAACGGATATGTATGTTAAAATATGGCATTGATGATATTCGTTTATTATATCAAGGTGATATGCGGTTTTTGGAGCAATTTTAATGCGAATATCAATAGATTGGTTAAAGGAATTCGTAAAGATACCCAGCAGTACTCAAGAAGTTGCAGATTTACTCACTATGTTGGGACTTGAAGCTGAAGAAACCTATGATACGACACAATTAACTGATATTGTTATTGGTGAAGTCAAAGCAAAAGATATTCACCCAAATGCAGATAAATTAAGTTTATGTCAAATTTTTGATGGAAAAAATGAACTACCCGTTGTATGTGGCGCACCCAACGTAGATGTAGGCCAAAAAATTGCCTTTGCACCTGTAGGGTCAATTCTTCCTGAGGGGATTAAAATTGGGAAAGCCAAAATCCGAGGAGAAGTAAGTAATGGAATGATTTGTTCAGAAAGTGAGTTGGGAATTTCACAGGAGCATGATGGAATCATGGTTTTGAAAGAAAATGCAAAAGCTGGGACACCTTTTGTACAATATATTTTAGAAAATGCTGCATCGATTGAATTAGATATTACGCCCAACCGCCCAGATTGTTTTTCTCATATTGGAGTTGCGAGAGATTTATCTGTTAAAATGTCAACGCCCTTGAGCTCTCCGAATTATAATCCACGTATTTATAAGAAGAATGAAGTCAAGGACATGATTTCAATAGAATTTGAGAATACAGATGAATGTCCTCGATATGTAGCTGGCGTGGTTCAAAATGTAGAAGTAGGTCCATCTCCCGATTGGCTTAAAAACAGATTGGAGTCGATTGGACAAAGAAGCATTAATAATATTGTTGATATTTCAAATTTTGTTTTGATGGAAATGGGCCATCCCACACATATGTTTGATTATGATAAGTTTGAATCAAAGTCACTTCTAATTCGTCGAGGTAAAAATGGTGAAAAGATTACCACCCTTGATGAAATAGAAAGAAAAATATCTCCAGAGCAATTGATGATTACCAATGAGGAAAAACCTGTGGCAATCGCAGGTATTATGGGTGGATTGGACAGTGCGGTTACATTTGATACAACAACTGTTTTGATTGAAAGTGCATATTTTGATGCGCCCACCATTCGAAAAGGGGCAAAATCTCTTGGCATGAGCACAGATGCTTCAAAACGATTTGAGCGGGGAGCAGATCCAAATGGCGCTAAAAATGCATATTGGCGCGTAGTTCAATTGTTAGAAGAAGTGGCAGGCGGGGATTGGGTTCCGGGCATAGTAGACCCTTATCCGAAAGTAATCACCCAAAATCCAATTGTATTAACTCGAAAAAAATTAGACTTATTAACCGGATGCGATATCGATGATTCTTTTGTTATTCATACATTAAATGGGTTGGGTTGTAATATAAATGGAAAATCCGATAAATGGATCTGCACACCACCAACTTGGCGCCCAGACTTGGAACGTGAAGTCGATTTAATTGAAGAAGTGCTTCGTGTATACGGGTATGATAATGTTCCATCGAAATATCATTATAATGGTGTGATGGAAGGGCACAACCCAGATCCTCATAAGGGATTAGCTCACATCATATCTGTTTTGACAGGATTGGGATTTACTCAACTGTTTAATAATTCTTTACAATCAAATCGACAAGTTTCACTTTTAGATATTCCTTCAGTTAAAATTTTGAATCCTTTATCGGATAATATGAACCAATTGAGAACCAGCATAATTCAAGGGTTATTGAAAACAGCAGATTTCAACATTAAAAATGGTACTTCAGATTTAATGCTTTTTGAATGGGGTAATGTTTTTGAGCAAAAGGAGCCCGGGTTGGAGGGAATAGTTGAAAAGTTTCATCTTTCAGGGATTATCCATGGCGCTATACATCAGAAATCAATTCACCGCTCAATAGGTAGGCTTTCTTCAATTTTCGTACTTAAAGGGTTAATAAAGACATTTTTAGCGAGGATCAAAATTCATGATATTGTTTTTCATCCGGATACAGATAATGAATTCGGTTTCGAGAATGCTTTATCAGTTCATACGCAAGGCGATGTTATTGGTTATATTGGGGATATATCCAATAATATTATTGACGGTATGAATTTAGATATCGCTAAATCATTTGGTTTCCAATTTGATCTAAATAAAATATTGTTATTATCAGAGAGAGAAATAAAATACCGACCTATAATCAATTTCCCAATTGTTGATAGAGACTTAAATTTTGTTATAAATGAATCTACGGCCGTAGGTGAGGTTATCTCGGCAATTGAAAAGAATGGGAAAGCAATATTAAAGTCAGTAAATCCCTATAGCATATTCAGAGATGAATCAGTTGGGAGTACTAAAAAAGCTGTGGCAATTAACCTACGATTCCAAAGCAGTACTAAAACACTTGAAGACAAAGACGTAAACTCAGTGATAAATGAAATTATACGAGTGGTTTCTAAAATATTCAGTGCTAAATTACGTTAAATAAAAATGAGTGAAACTATGGATGGAAGTGAAAATTACGTTAAGGTGACTATCTACGGTCAGGAATACACTATTAAGGCACCTGCCGATGCAACCTATATCAAAAATATCGCTGAATATGTTGATATGAAGATGCGGGAAGTCCAGGATGAACTGTCAACTCCACAAGTTCCAGGAAAGGTTGCTATTCTCGCTGCTATGAACATTTCAGATGATTTGTTCTCTGCAAAAAGAGAAACGGAAACAATCAAAAATGATGTTGAGGGAAAAGTTTCATCTTTGATAGAAATTGTCGACGAAGCGCTTCAGCAGTAGAAAATACTTAAACTGACCATGCCTACAACAATCCTAAATGGAAAAGAGGTAAGTCAATCTGTTTATTCGGCGCTTAAAAGTCGAATATCAGCATTAAAATCGCAATCTATTACACCAAACTTAGCAGTTATTCTCGTTGGAGAAGATCCCGCTTCTCAAGTATATGTGCGAAATAAAACCCGGCAATTTTCAAATCATGGGCTTTTTTCTGATACGATAACATATCCATCAGATATTACTCAAGAAGTATTACTTTCTAAAATATATGAATTGAATAAGAATAACCAATTCCATGGTATCTTGGTTCAATTTCCCCTGCCAAACCATATAGATGTAGATGCAATAATTAATGCAATTGACCCCAAAAAAGATGTGGATGGTTTTCATCCATATAATTTGGGTTGTCTTACAGCAGGAAAACCAATTTTTATTCCCTGTACACCTAAAGGGATAATGCGGATTTTTCACCATTACAATATTTCGATTTCAGGAAAACATGTTGTTGTGGTAGGTCGGAGTAATATTGTTGGCCGACCCATTTCAATCTTAACAAGTTTAAAACAAGTAAATTCCAATGGAACTACAACCATTTGTCATTCGGGTACGATAAATATAGGTCAATATACAAAACAGGCAGATATTGTTATCCTGGCCTTGGGCTCACCCGAATTCTTAAAGGGCAAAGATATAAAGGAAGGGGCGGTTATTATAGATGTTGGAATTAACCGCGTAGATAACGATTCACCCAAAGGATATAAAATAGTCGGTGATGGAGAAGAAGCTTCCTTGAAAGGGAAAGCATCTGCGTGTACACCTGTCCCTGGCGGCGTTGGACCCATGACAATTGCCATGTTAGTTGAAAATACGGTAGAAGCGGCTGAACGATCACTATTATGATTATTCTTATAAATTGTAATTCATAACTTTTGTCCAATTTTTTTTCGAAAGAAAACATGAGTAAAGAGAAACCATACCCACCGCAATACTATCAAGATTATTTAAGGCTTGAGACAATTTTAGATAGCCAAAAATTAAAAAGCGATGAATACGGTCAGCATGCACACGATGAAATGCTCTTTATAATTATACATCAGGTATATGAATTATGGTTTAAACAAATTTTGTTTGAGTTGGACTCAGTCTTAGACATATTTAGTAAAAAAGAAATCAACGAAACCCACATTGGAACGGCAGTCTCGAGACTCAGCAGAATTATAGAAATCCAAAAAATCCTAATTGATCAAATCCATGTATTAGAAACAATGACCCCCATGGATTTCCTTGATTTTAGGGATTTTCTTATTCCGGCTTCTGGATTCCAAAGTGTACAGTTTAGAAAAATAGAAAATAAATTGGGCCTGAAAGTTGAAGATCGATATACATATGGTGATGCCAATTACTGTACATATCTCCATGAATCAGACCAGGAAAAGATTAAAGCATCAGAATCGGAAAAATCACTATTCGATTTAATGGAATCATGGCTAGAGCGAACACCTTTTTTAAATTGGGGTGAAACATCTTTTTGGGATGAGTATGAACAAGCAGTCTCGAACATGTTGCATGATGATCGTCGTTTAATTGAGACTAATGAAAAACTTTCTGTTATAGAAAAAGAAAAACATTTAACTGAATATGCGAAAACAGAAGTATCCTTTGGTGTAGTATTAGATAAGACTTTACACAACAAAATGGTGGAAGATGGCAATTGGAGATTATCACTTAAGGCAACACAAGCCGCATTGCTGATCCAATTATATAGAGATCAACCCATTTTACTAAATCCTTACCGATTACTGACAAAACTTGCTGATATTGATGAATTGTTCACCACTTGGCGATACCGCCATGCATTGATGGTATCTAGGATGATTGGTCGGAAAATTGGAACCGGTGGTTCAACCGGTTCTGAGTATTTGAATAAAACGGCTGAAAAGCATCGTATTTTTACAGATATCAGCGAACTAACCACATTTTTAATACCAAGGTCGGCTTTACCTAGTTTACCCATTGAAGTTCAAGATAATCTCGGATTTTATTTTCATGTGAAAGAAAATAAATGAACAAAGAATTTGAAGGAAAACGCACCCTTGTTTGTGGCGGAACCGATGGTATTGGAAAAGCAATCGCCTTACTTATGGCCGAAAGAGGTGCGGAAATTATTATAATGGCCCGAAATCAAAAGAAACTTAAAAATGTTTGTGATGAACTTTCTACTTCATCAGGGCAAACACATACCGCTATATGTGCTGATTTTAATGATATGGTTGCACTAAAAAAGTCACTATCGGATCAATTAAAGGGACCTATCCACATTTTGATCAATAATTCTGGCGGGCCTCATGGCGGTGAATTAATCAATGCAAAAGAGGAAGAATTTCATATCGCATTTGAACGATTGTTAATTGCAAATCAAGTAGTTACTCAGGCTATTGTTCCTATGATGAAAGAACATGGCTATGGTCGTATAATAAATATTATTTCGACCTCTGTAAATCAAGTAATTCCGGGATTGGGTGTTTCTAACACGATTCGTGGAGCGGTGGCCCAATGGGCTAAAACATTGGCACTTGAGTTGGGAGGTTATGGTATAACCGTCAATAATATTTTACCCGGGTACACAGCCACTAGAAGGCTCAAGGAATTATCAGAAGGTAAAGCGATTGAACGGGGTGTTACTTCCGAAGAGATTGAATTGGAATGGGCAAATAACACATCACTAAAACGTCTAGGAAAACCAAGTGAAATTGCCAGTGCAGTTGCATTTATTGCTTCAAATGAAGCCAGTTATATTAATGGATTTAATATGTCTGTTGATGGTGGACGATATGGTGCATAATGGGTGAAATATTTTCTGAAACCTATGCCAACAATAAGGATAACCTCAACCCCCTAAAATCCATTCGAAAAAAGTTCCATTATCCTGAGAGAGATGGAACGCCATTGCTGTATTTTTCTGGAAATTCGTTAGGTCTTCAACCCATAGGTGTTTCTGATTCAATCAATGAACAAGCGAAAATATGGGCATTGAAGGGCGCAGATGGATATATGTCAGATTGGGTAGACTTCCATCAACAATTCTTAACAGACTTTGAACCAATCATAGGTGGTCAATGGCAAGAATTCATGCTAATGAATGCACTTACCGTGAATCTCCATTTACTAATGGTTTCTTTTTATAAACCCAAAGATACCAGATATAAGATCATTATAGAAGGTGGTGCCTTTCCTTCAGATCAATATGCGGTAAAATCTCAGATTGAATTTCATGGTTACGATCCAAATGAGGCTCTCGTTGAACTCCAACCTAAAAAAGGCGAATATTGTCTCAATACAGAAGATATTCTGAGTACAATTGAATCCCATGGAGAATCTATATCTTTAATTCTGTTAGGCGGAGTGAATTACTATACGGGACAAAAATACGATATGGAGGCCATTACCAAAATTGGTAAAAAAGGTGGGGCCTATATTGGATTTGACTTGGCACATGCCGCTGGAAATGTCTCTCTCAAATTGCATGATTGGGACGTTGATTTCGCTGCATGGTGTAATTATAAATATCTTAATTCTGGGCCAGGAGCCCCATCCGGCGTTTTCGTTCATGAAAAACACCATCGATGGAAGGGGGCAAGGTTTACCGGATGGTGGGGAAATCGATTAGACACCCGTTTTAAAATGGAATCAAATATTGATCCCATTCAAAGTACGGCAGGTTGGGGCATCAGTAATTCATCTATCTTTAGTATGGCGCCATTGAAGAATGCTTTGGATATTTATAAAGAAGTAGGCATGGATAGATTTGTGGAAGAAAGTCATAAATTAACAGGCTATCTAGAATCTCTAATTATGAGTGAATTGCCACAAATATCGATTGTAACACCAAATGATCCCAATCAGCGAGGATGTCAATTATCCTTATTAACGAAAAATGGTAAATCCGTATATGAATCGCTGGTCAATAAAAACGTAGTTTGTGATTGGCGGGAACCCGATGTACTTCGGATTGCACCCACGCCATTATACAATACCTACAAAGAAATACTCCAGTTTACACAGATTTTAAAAACTATTCTGAATTAGATTCAGTTCTGTACGCCCGACAGGATTCGAACCTGTGACCTCTTGCTCCGGAGGCAAGCGCTCTATCCAGCTGAGCTACGGGCGCATATCCGGACGGAAATTATTACTTTTTTCATATTCACACGAACAACTCAATTGGTTTCTTTTGTTGGGAATAATTCCCAAGCGTAACTTCATAGCATGAAACCGGTTATAATTTATTCAACCACAGGAAGCAGGGAAGAAGCCCAAAAGATTGGAAACTATTTGGTAAAAAATAAACTAGCAGCGTGTGTAAATATTATTCCAAATGTTGAATCTATATATAATTGGCAAAATGAGCTACACCAGGATTCGGAGTTTTTACTCATGATCAAGACAGATGCAAAATTCAAAAATGACATTCAAAATATGTTTGAAAAAAACCATTCGTATGATTTGCCCGAATTAATTATGGTTAACATCCAAGATAGTAGTGCTGCTTACCTCAGGTGGATGCAGGAAAACATTGGATAAAATTGGAACCTAAAAATGTTTCAAGGTAAAAAAGTAAAATATTTACTATATTTTAGTGCGATTGTCGCCATCGGCTCAGGGGGTTTTTATATAATAGGCGGAGATGAGTGGAGTATCATTGACAGTATTTATATGACGATAATTACCCTTTCCACGGTTGGATTTGGTGAAGTTTATCCATTATCAGATTTAGGGAAACTTTGGACAGTTCTTGTAATAATTTTTGGTGTAAGCGGCTTTGCCGCTATTGTATATGAATTGGGTGCAGAATTAATTCAAATGAATACGTATCGGAGTCGAACTATGCGAAAAAAAATATCAAAACTAAAATCACACTATATTATTTGCGGGTACGGTAGAATGGGGGCCGTCATTGCAGGTGAATTGAATAAAAAAGGAATTCCATTCGTCATTGTTGAAATCAATGAATCAAAAATAAATAAAATTCAAGATATTGGATATATGCATATTTATGGCGATGCAACAATGGACGATATTCTTATAGAAGCGGGAATTGAAGGATGCGAAGGAATTGTCGTTGTGCTGGAGAATGATCAGGACAATCTTTTTGTCACCATGTCATCACGGAATCTAAACAAAGACGCATATATTATCAGCCGATGCGCGCTTCATGATACGGGGAAAAAACTTAAACGTGCCGGAGCAAATAAGGTTGTAAATCCTTATATCACTGGCGGACATCGAATGGCAGAATTATTGATTAGTCCCTTTGTTGAAGATACGGTATCACTGGAGACTCCCAATGATATGGCTGTCGACTTTTCATTAGAAGAATTTGCTGTTGAGCGTTTATCTACATGGTATGGGAAGACTATTGCTGAAACAAAATTAAGAGAAGATTATGGGTTATTGATTGTTGCTATTTCTAATGAAAATGGAGAGACAGAATTAAACCCTGGATCTGAAAAACGTGTATTATCAGGGCAAAAGATAATGATAATAGGGTCACAAGAGAATCTAACCCGTTTTAAAGAAGATATGCTGAATTGATGTATAATATATATTATGTATAATATGATGTTTAACTAATTATCACTTTACGACAATATTAACTAATCTTCCCTTCACATAAATCTCTTTTACAATTTCCTTCTCTTCTAAGTACCTAATTATTTTTGAATCAGTTTTCGCGATTTGTTTTATATCATTTTCTTCCATATTTAGATCTACTTCAATTTCCGATCTTCGTTTTCCATTTATTTGAACCGCTAGTTTTAATTTATCGGACAGAATTTGGTTTTCATCATAATTCGGCCAGTCAGTAAAAGTAAGTTCAGATTTATTTCCTGATAATGCCCATAATTCTTGGGCTAAATGCGGCATAAATGGGTTCATTAATACAATAAAAGTTTTAATAATATCTATATTGATTGTTTCAAGTCCATGTATATGATTGATGAAAATCATAAATTCGGATACACATGTGTTAAATTGGAGATTCTCAATATTATGAGACACACGTTTAATCATATTATGTAAATAACGCATTGTTTCTTTAGTTGGTTCATCATCAGTGACTAGATGTGATAATTCGCCCTCATTAGTTATCAGTAACGCCCATATTTTTTTAATAAACCTGGAACATCCCTGCAATCCGGTTGAGCTCCAGGGTTTAGCCTTATCTAATGGCCCCATAAACATCTCATACAAGCGCATAGCGTCCGCGCCGTGTGCATCAACCGTATCATCGGGGTTTACAACATTTCCGCGGGATTTACTCATTTTTGACCCATCATGACCCAATATCATGCCCTGATTAAAGAGTTTTTTGAATGGTTCCTTTGTTGATACAAATCCTAAATCATATAGTACATGATGCCAGAATCGTGAATAAAGTAAATGGAGAACTGCATGTTCTGCACCTCCTACATATAAATCCACCGGCATCCAGTACGCTTCTTTCGATTTATCCCAAGCATTTTCAATATTATTTGGGTCAATATACCTTAAAAAGTACCAACACGATCCGGCCCATTGTGGCATTGTATTTGTTTCCCTAAGTCCTATTATTGTGTCACTATCATCTTTTACTTCAACCCATTCTGGGATGGTGGATAATGGTGATTCTCCTGTACCGGATGGTTCATATTTTTCTATCTTAGGGAGTTCAAGCGGTAACTCTGATTCATCCAGGGGAATGGTTTTTCCATCCTTATGAATAATCGGTATGGGTTCTCCCCAGTAACGCTGGCGAGAAAATAACCAATCACGCAGTTTGTATTGGATGGCCTTCTCCCCCAACTCTTTTTCTTCTAACCAGGAAATAATTTTTGTTTTTGCATCATTAATCTCTAACCCATTGAGAAAATCACTATTGATAGCGACCCCATCTCCAATATATGCTTCTCCGGCAAAATCGGTTGGAGTCTTTACCGTCCGAATAATGGGTAAATCGAATTCCTTTGCAAAGTCCCAATCTCTCTGATCTTGTCCCGGGACAGCCATGATAGCACCTGTACCGTAACTCATAATTACATAATCCGATATCCATATGGGAATTTCTTTTCCATTCACCGGATTAATCGCATTGGCGCCCAGATAAACACCTGTTTTTTCTTTATTTAGGTCGGTTCGATCCAAATCAGATTTCTTGGAAGCGATATCTATATATTCGTGTACTGCAGATTTTTGGTCATTGGTTACCAGATCTTTTACCCAGGGATGCTCTGGTGCCATGACCATATATGTGGCGCCAAATAATGTGTCGGGTCGAGTGGTAAATACGCCTAAATTTTTATTTGTCGATGGGATATGGAATTGAACGTTGGCACCGGTCGAACGGCCAATCCAATTTCGCTGCAATTCCTTCACACTGTGGGGCCAGTCAAGATCATCCAATCCATCTAATAAAGAATCAGCATATTTGGTAATTTTCAGCATCCATTGGCGCATGGGTACACGAATAACAGGGTGTCCACCAATTTCCGACTTGCCATCTACCACTTCTTCATTAGCCAAAACTGCTTTTAACTCTGGGCACCAGTTCACCGGCACCTCTGCTTCATACGCTAAACCCTTTTTATATAGATGGAGAAAAATCCATTGGGTCCATTTAACATAATTGGTGTCAGTGGTATTGATTTCCCTATCCCAGTCATAAGAGAATCCCAACATGTTAATTTGTCGGCGGAAATTCTTTATATTATTTTTTGTTGTAACAGATGGATGCGTACCGGTTTTGATTGCATATTGTTCTGCAGGCAAACCAAAAGCATCCCACCCCATTGGATGCAAAACATTGTAGCCTTTATGGCGTTTATATCTTGCAACAATATCCGTGGCAATATAACCCAGTGGATGCCCTACGTGGAGACCGGCTCCGGATGGGTAGGGAAACATATCCAAGACATAATACTTCGGCTTTTCGGAATGATCTTCAGCGCGAAATATTTTATTATCTTGCCAATAATCCTGCCACTTTTTCTCTATCTTTTTATGATTGTATGCCATATTTAATTAGTCAGTCTATTCCGTAATTATATAATGTCTGGGCGGTTCCGATTGTATTGGGACAACCTCATCTGTATTTTGTCGGGGTGAGAGGATTTGAACCTCCGACCTCGTCGTCCCGAACGACGCGCGCTAACCGGGCTGCGCTACACCCCGAATTCGTCGCCAAATTTAGGTGCCTCTCCCCTCACAAAACAACCCATGAGAATACTTATATTATATAACGAATAATAAAAAATCCCCCGATCAGCAATACAGTAAATAGAATTGCCAGTTTATTAAAATATTGGTCAATGAAGTTTCGAATGGGTTCACCAAATTTCCATATAAGTCCGGTGACGAGTAAAAATCGTGCAGAACGACTAATGGTGGACGCAATTAAAAATAGTGAGAAATTGATATCAAATGCACCTGCAGATATCGTAAAGATCTTAAAAGGAATTGGTGTAAATCCAGCTGTAAAAATCACCCAAAAGTTCCACGCATTATATTGTTCCTGAATTCTGTAAAAAATGTCTTGAGTAAAGCCGGGAATAATATTAAAAAAGAATTGAGCCAGCCCGGAAAATTCACCTGGATTTGACCACCATAAATAATATCCAATTCCAAAGCCAAACATCGCACCAACGATAGATCCAAGTGAACATAATATGCCATACCGTATTGCTTTTTCTCTGGCACCAAGTGCCAGGGCGATTAATAAAATATCTGGTGGAATTGGAAAAAATGATGCTTCAGCAAATGCCATCACAACCAATGCTACAGTTCCATATTTAGATTCTGACCATTTCAAAACCCAATCATATAAATCACGTACCCACTGCATTTAATTTATTCCTTTACGCTATCCACAATTTGAAATGAAAGTGAATCGTAACGAACGCCAGATGAGTCTTCAACAAAAATCTTCCATTCCCCTATTTTTTGCTTATTAATACTAATGTAACTCCATGTTCGCCATTGATATGAACGTCCGATATTTTGTGCTATTATTGATCTTAAGATTCCGTCTTGAAACCATTTATGGTAAATAACTTTAGAATCATTCTGATTATGAATGCCGGTCAAACAGTAGATTTTTTTCGTATCAACCGAAAATAATGAATCCGGATTTTCAATTCGACGATTAATAATATCCGTTCCTACCGTCATGCTTAATACTGATATTTTTGATTCTGGATTATCTATTTCTGGTTCGTATATTTGTTTAAATCCAATGGTTGAGTCAATAGTTTGAATCGTCACTTCATCAGAATCAAACGATTCTAATAATGTATCTACCTTCCCAACGTCATCAATAGTGGAAATCAAATTTGTGGAATCGGGTATTATTTGAGGAATAAATATTTCTTGTTCAACTGATGAATCAAGATTAGAGGATGGTATAATAGGGGCATCCTTTGGTAAAATAAATATATATACTATATAAACAATATATATTCCCCCCATCACCAAGGCTGCTTGACGTAATTTTTGCCAGATCGCTATTCCTACCAATAGTGATAGAACGATTGTTATCTCCAGTAGGCCTGGATGGTCTGTAAAAACGTTAAACATTTGTATAGAATTTAGGTCATATTTATGAATGAATTAAATACTTGAAAAGCACATTTAGACCTAGAGATTTTGCCCCAAAAGAATAAATAAATAAAAGGTTCGAAATCTTTCGAACCTTTGGGTATCCGAATTCCACTTCGGAATGGTATTATATGAAATTGATTGACACTTTCAGGTATATAATAAAAAAGGGATGAAACGCCATCCCTCTCTGACAATATACTTACTTTGTCGTCTATATGTCGGGGCGACAGGATTTGAACCTGCGACCACTTGACCCCCAGCCAAGTGCGCTACCGGACTGCGCCACGCCCCGAATTATGAACTTATATCTTCTAAAATAGATTTTAACTCACTGCGAATTTTAATTAATATTTCTAAGTTTGCCTCGCCCTTTTCCTCAGATTGATCAATGATAACTGGTTCTTCTGAAGAATTTTCACTACTTAACATTTTTCGGGCCCCTTCAATCGTAAACTTTTGATTATACAGTAACTCCTTGATTCTTAGAATTAAGTCTATATCCTTTTGCCTGTAAGTACGATTTCCTGCTTTGTTCTTAGAAGGTTTTAATTGTTTAAATTCTGTTTCCCAATATCGAAGTACATACTGCTTTAATTCAGTGTCCTTGCTGACTTCCCCAATGGAATAATATAATTTTTTTATCGAATGTGTGCTGGAGTCCATGTAAAATACCTCTTCAACTAATACTTTATATTAGTCAAGAAACTCAGTCAAAACAAGCACTATGGGAGAGAAAGAGATGAATTATGTTATCGCTTTACCTGGAGTCATGAATTCCATATTAAAAGCATCAGAGACGCCTTTATGGGTAATCATTCCTTCAAAAATATTCAGTCCCTGCAGTAATGCCTTATCGGATTTTAGAGCATTTAGAATACCCTGATTCGCCAATTTTTGAATATAGGGGTTTGTGGCATTTGTTAATGCAGTAGTAGAGGTAAAAGGAACAGCTCCAGGCATGTTCGCAACACAATAATGAATGATGCCATCAACATCATATATTGGATCTTCATGGGTAGTCGGTTTACAAGTTTCAATACAGCCACCTTGATCTACAGCCACGTCAACAACAACGGTACCTTTCTGCATATCGCCTAACATTTTTCTTGATACAAGGCTGGGCGCTTTTGCGCCAGGAATTAAAACAGCACCAATAAGTAAATCGGTTTTTGGTAATAATTCTTGAATATTATATTGATTGCTATAGATAGTTCGTACATTTTTGGGCATTATTTCATCCAAGTATCTAAGCCTATTCAAATTAACATCAAGTATATTGACCATGGCGCCAAGACCCGCAGCGATATGTGCTGCATTTGTACCAACGATACCTCCACCTAAGATTGTAACCCTGGCTGGTTCCACGCCGGGCACACCTCCCAATAACTTTCCAAGTCCACCATGGAATTTTTCGAGATATTTAGCGCCTTCCTGAACAGACATTCGACCGGCAACCTCACTCATAGGAATTAACAGTGGTAACGATTTATCCAATAACATTATAGTTTCATATGCAATTGCCGTTGCTCCGGATTTCAGAAAACTTTTTGTCAATGATTCATTAGCTGCAAAATGAAAATAGGTAAACATGGTCGTGTCTTTACGGCACATTGCGACTTCACTTGGCTGTGGCTCCTTTACCTTAACAATCATTTCAACATTTGAAAATATTTCACTTGGTGTTGTGACTATTTTGCAGTTGACCGCTTGATAATCCTTATCTAAAAAGCCAGATGAAATACCTGCCCCTTTTTCAATAAGCACTTCATGACCAGATTTTGTTAATTCCAGAGCAACGTGTGGCGTAAGAGCCACACGATTTTCATGCGATTTTATTTCTTTTGGTGTGCCAATAATCATTAGACTATTCCCCCAATACAGTGATTAGTTACGACGGAACGGACGTCTTCCTCCACCCTGACGATCGCTACGACCTCTGCCACCACCACGTGGATTTCTCTCTCTTGGTGGTGGTTCTACATAACCTTCAGGTTTCTCAAGCAATGCTTTTCGACTAAAATCTAATCTTCCTTGGTCGTCGACTTTAATTAATTTTACTCGAACAGAGTCTCCAGGTTTAACTACGTCTTCAACTTTTTCAACTCGTCGCCATTCCATTTCAGAAATATGAATCAATCCTTCACGGCCTGGTGCGAATTCAACAAATGCGCCAAATGTCATAAGACGTGTGATGCTCCCATCGAACTCCATCCCAACTTCAGGTTCAAGCGTAATTGCGCGTACAATTTCAATTGCTTCTTGACAGCGTTTCAAATCAAGACTTGCCACTGTTACAATACCATCGTCATCAACATTGACATCACATTCAGTATCAGCAATGATTTTTTTAATTGTTTTTCCGCCGGGTCCGATTAAGCCGCCGATTTTCTCTGGATTAATTTGAAGCGAAAGAACTTTTGGAGCATATTTTGACATTTCCATGGGCTCTGGAACAGCTTCATACATAATATCGAGAATATGATTTCGACCCGCTTTGGCTTGAGCCAATGCTTCTTCCATTAACTCAAATGATATCCCTTCGATTTTCAAATCTAATTGAATTGCCGAAATTCCATCTCTTGTACCCGCAACTTTGAAATCCATATCACCTAAATGATCTTCCGCACCCAAAATATCACTGAGAATAGCATAGCGATCCCCATCTTTGATGAGTCCCATTGCAATACCAGCCACATGCCCTTTGGAAGGTGCACCAGCATTCATCAATGCCAATGAGCCACCGCAGACGGATGCCATGGAAGATGAACCATTCGATTCCGTGATTTCAGAAACAATCCGGACAGTATATGGAAAATCTTCATATTCAGGTAATATTTCCTTAATCGCACGTTCTGCCAAATTACCATGTCCAACCTCTCTTCGGCTCGTAAATCCGATACGGCCAGTTTCACCTACGCAATATGGTGGAAAGTTATAGTGTAAAAAGAATTTCTTCTTCGCATCTATATCCATACTATCAATGATTTGCTCGTCTCTTGGCGTACCCATTGTCAATACGACGATTGCTTGAGTCTCACCGCGGGTAAATAAGGCCGAACCATGGGTTCTTGGCAAAATACCTGTTTCAATGGTGATCGGTCGAATATCTGTTGTTTTACGACCATCTGAACGCACTGAATCTGAAAGTATCTGTTCACGGAATGCTGTTTTTAGTTGACTATTTACATATGCACTCACGAGTTTCTCAGAATCAGGATGAGATTCCGCAAAAGCTTCTTTGGCTTCATCTTTTAATGCGGAAATTTGGTTTTCTCGATCAACCTTATCCCCCGTTTTAATAGCAGCATCAATTTTGCTTGAAATCATATTAGAGATAGTCTTCTCTAATTCTTCATCAGTATCATCTTCTGGGGTATCTCGTTTTAGAATATCCATCCCCTCAATTAATGATTTTTGCAAACCAATTAATTCTTTTATGGGGCCATGGGCAAATTTCATTGCATCTAAGAACTCTTCTTCAGTAATGAGTTTTGCCTCACCTTCCACCATGACAATGGTTTGTTCATTTCCGGAAACAATTATTTCCATATCTGAATCTTCCATTTGAGTTCTAGTCGGATTTACGACAAAATTTCCATCAATACGACCAACGCGGACAGTTGCGATCGGGCCATTAAATGGAATATCTGATATCATTAATGCTGCAGAAGCACCCACACCTGCTAATGTATCGGCCATGTTTTCACCATCGCTGGATAATACAGTTATGATTACTTGCGTTTCACATTTGAACGATTTTGGGAAAAGAGGTCTGATAGGTCGATCTGTTAATCGACTCGTTAGAATTTCATGCTCCGATGGACGAGCTTCTCTTTTAAAAAATCCGCCAGGTATTTTACCGCCAGCATAATGGCGTTCACGGTATTCTACCTGTAATGGAAAGAAATTTATATCTTCCCGTGCTTCTTTTGCTGCATTCACAGCTACTAATATGGCTGTTTCGCCATGAGTGACAATAACCGAACCAGAAGATTGACGCGCAATTTGACCGGTTGCGATTGAGAGTGGACTCTCATTTATAGTTATTTCTTGTTTTTTCATTTTATTTCCTAATTGTTATAATTAATTACGACGTATAGATAATTCTTTTGTCACGTTTAAGTATGACTCCGGATTTATCCGACGCAAATATTTTAAAAGTTTTTTACGCTGTGACACTAACAAAACCAATCCACGACGGGAATGATTATCTTTTTTATTATTTTTCACATGATCCGTTAAGGATCGAATACGGGCTGTCAATAAAGCAATCTGTACTTGTGATGATCCGGTATCACTTTTATCTTTACCGAATTGGGTTACAACTTCTTGTATTTGTTCATTTGTTAAGGACATTACGTCTCCTATTTGTATTTCTGCATCAATTTCACGCAAAAATGTTTATCTTTATTTAACTGTTTAATTAATTCTTGGGAATGAGAGAATTTTTGTTCGTCTCTAATTCGTTCTAAAAATTCTACAGTAATCTTCTTTCCGTAGAGGTTATCCAAGTTTTCATCAATAAAGTGCACTTCCATGACGAAATCATCTTCATCGAAGGTTGGGCGGACCCCTAAATTACACATACCATATAGACTTTTACCATTAATCCTTCCACGAATACAATAAACACCGCGGGCAGGAACAAGTTGATTTTTTTCTTTCGGAATAAAGTTAGCCGTTGGAAAACCGAGGGTTCTTCCCCGCCCCGCCCCATGAATGACATTAGCTTCAAAACCAAATACCCAACCCAATTCAAAAGAAGCTCGACGAACAAAGCCACGCTTAATTAATCCTCGAATATGAGTGCTAGAAATATTCACTTTTTCATCCGAAATCGGAGCGACGATATCTACGGTAATACCATTGTCTTTTCCGAATTCACTTAAAAATCGAGGTGACCCTTCACGCTCAAAACCAAAATGGTGATCATATCCAACAACTACGATAGATGGATTAAAATGCTTTACAACAATATTACTTAGGAAATCCTCTGCCTTTATATGAGAGAATTTCTTATTGAATGGAATCACTAGAACATTATCCAGATTAAGAGATTTCATAAGTTCTAGTTTTTTATCTATGTGCATTAGTAGGGGCAATTTATCTTTGGATTGCAATATATGTCGAGGATGAGGGTCAAATGTAATTAAAACTGAAGGGTTGCCATTAAATTGAGCTAAAGAATTCACCTTTTTGATAATTTCCTGATGACCCCGATGGCACCCATCGAATGTTCCGATAGTTACTACACTGTTGGGGAGAACGGGTATTTCTTCTATGGTGCGATAGACATCCACTGTTCTTCAAATTCCTTTATACCAATTGAATTATGGATTTCATATCCACCAACTGCTGTTCGTTTCAATTTTGTTAAATGACCTACCGTACCTAATTTTTTTGCGATATCCAACCCTAAGACTCGAATATATGTTCCTTTTGAACATGTCACAGAAAAATTAATTTGATTCTCTTTGATGTCATTCAACTTAATTTTATATATCTTGATAGTCGTTGGTCTTCGTTCCACAGTTTGGTTTTTACGAGCAAGCTTATACAGCCTAACTCCATTGATTTTTTTTGCAGAATACATCGGGGGTATTTGCTCACTTTCTCCTAAAAAATCATTAAATATAGATTCTACTATCGATTTTTCTAGCTTAGGTACTGGGTATCGATTAATTACTTTTCCCTCTATATCCAAAGTGTCAGTTTCTTCTCCAAGAGTTAAAATCGCTTGATAAGTCTTAATGCTTCCAGAAATTTCTGTTAATGCTTTAGTATCGGAATTAGTACCTATAATTAATACACCTTCTGCAAAAGGATCTAAAGTGCCGCCATGCCCTACCTTTTTATCCCTTGTGACACCTCGAAGTTTTTTGACAACATCAAAACTGGACCAACCTACCGGTTTATATATATTATATATCATAGCAATTAATCATCAGATTGTAGATCGTGGAATATCGTATCTAACTTTTGAGCAAAAGCTACAGTATCGTCGTAATAAAATTTGATTTCAGGAGTATATCTCATTCGCAATGCCATACCCAGATATTTTCTGAATGCTTTTGCTTTTTTATTCATTGCTATCTGAATGTTTTCTATTGATTTTTTACGTTTAAGAACACTAAAAAAGACTTTTAGATTTTTTAGATCTGGCGAAATCTTTACATGAGTAATAGTAATAAATCCTAAATCTGAAAGATCAACATACTGGGTCTGAATTTCTCCAAGAATTTGCTGGATTTCATTCTCGACCCGCTCTGAGCGTTTAAAGGGTCGTTCAGATCTCACTTGCCACTCAGTGTCCTTTTGATTGATTTAATTGTATAGCACACAATAACATCCCCTTCTTTGAATTTGGAGAAGTCATTTAGACCGATACCACATTCAAATCCTTCTCGTATTTCTTTTGCATCATCTTTTAGATGCTTTAAGGATGTGATTTCACCCGAAGCAATCTCTTCTTCATCTCGCAAAATCCGCGCTTTGGCATTCCTCAGGATTTTCCCTTCGGTCACTTTAGACCCAGCGATTACACCAATTTTTGGGATTTTAAATGCTTCTTGGACAAGCGCTCTTCCCAAAAGTTCTTCCACCGCTTCTGGTTCGAGTAAACCTTCAAGCGCTAAAGTTATTTCTTCAACAGCATTATATATCACATTATACGATCTTATTTCGACCCCTTCTTGAGTCGCCTGGAGTTTTGCATTCGAAGATACTTGCACATGAAAACCAATTATAACAGCATTTGAAGCAGACGCTAAAAGAACATCCGATTCTGAGACCATACCTACGGCCTTATGTATAATTTTAACACTGACTTCATCATGCGTAATTTTTTCTAACTGTTCAGATAATGCCTCAATTGATCCATCAACATCTCCTTTAATGATAACGGGTAAATTTTTAATTGTCCCTTCTTTAATCAGAACCGACATAGCATCTAATGATTGAGCTGCAATTTTCTTTTGGTCAATTTCGCGTTTAATTCGTTGGCGCTCTGAAGCTATTCGTTTAATTTCCCTTTCGTCCTCGACAACGGCGAAAATATCCGCAGATTGAGGGACTTGATCAAACCCGAGAACCTGCACTGGATCAGAGGGGCCTGCTTCTTTTATTCTTTGACCGCGTTCATTAATTAAGGCGCGTACTTTACCGGTAATGTTATTACAAATGAACGGATCACCAACTTTTAATTTTCCTTTTTGAATTAGAACTGTGGCGATTGGGCCATGTCCCTTGTCCAGTTTAGAGTCGACTACTGTTCCTCGAGCTAATGTGTCATAATTTGCCTTTAATTCAAGCATTTCAGATTCAATCAACATAGATGCCAATAAATCATCAATGCCATTGCCTGTTTTAGCAGAAATGGGAATGGCTTGGACTTTTCCACCCCAATCTTCAACTAATACTTCGTGTTCTGATAATTCCCGCTTTACACGCTCTGGATCAACATCGGGTAAATCCATCTTGTTTATGGCAATAACGATTGGCACTTTTGCCGCCTTTGCGTGGTCAATAGCTTCAATAGTTTGAGGCATTACGCCATCATTAGCCGCCACTACAATAACAACCATATCCGTTACTTTAGCACCACGGGCACGCATTGCCGTAAATGCTTCGTGTCCAGGTGTGTCTAAAAAGGTAACAGATTTCCCATCTTTAAGTTCAACTTTATGGGCTCCAATATGCTGTGTAATTCCTCCTGACTCTCCACCAACCACATTGGTTTCCCGAATGTAATCTAATAGAGACGTTTTTCCATGGTCCACATGGCCCATGACAGTCACAACCGGGGATCGGTTAATTGCTTTTTGAATATCCTCTTCTGAATCTTCTAAAGTAAAAAGCTCCTCACCGATATCTTCAAGCCGTTCAGCGCTGAAACCAAATTCTTCAGCCAATAATTCAATGACATCCCACTCTAATCTTTGATTAATCGTTGCCAATATTCCCAGCGCCATACATTTTTGGATTACGTCATTCGGCTTAGTATCAAAAATCTTAGATATTTCGTCAACGTTAGAAAACTCTGCAATTTTAATTGGCTTGATCTCAATATCAGCAGTCTCATCTTGAACAAGGGTTTTATCTTTTCTATAAATTTTCTTTTTTGTTTTTGTGTCAATTTTGGCTGTTATTTTTCTAACAGTATCAACAGCAGATTTCGGAGGTTGCACCTCTGATTTCTTTTTAAAATCTCTTCTTCTATTGGTTGTGCCCTTACCAACTTGAGCGGCAATCTCAGTTAAATCAATTTTTCGGAGTTTCTTTTTTGGCCTATGCGATTCTTTTTCTTTTTGGCTCTTTTCTTTCTTTGTGCGTATTTCTGCAAGTTCTTTATTTTTGGTTTCTTTTTTAATTTGAAGCTCAGATTTTATTTTTTCTTTTTCCTCTTGCTGCACTTTTAGGATTTCATCTTCTTCTGCTTTCCTTTTTTTATCAGCCTCAGCTTTTACTTTTTCATCAGTTTCTAATTTTCGTTGTTCATCTAGTGACAGAAGTTCCAATTTTTTGTTAGCTTTTTGCCGTTCAATAATTCGCGTATCATGAATTTCACGTCGTACTTGTTCTTTTCTGTACCGTTCAATTGATTCTTTGTCCTTGTGGAATTCTTCCAATACGATAGTATAAGTCTCTTCGTCGATTGGCGCCATATGACTCCCGACGGAAATGTCTTTACTTTTTAAAAATGATAATATTTCTGTATGGGAAATATTAAGTTCTTTAGCGATTTGAAATATGCGACGTTTTGCCATATTATATTATGATTCTATCTTTTCTAATTTATCAGAAGGATTATCTGGTTCGGACTCATTTGAAACCTCATCTCCAGCCTCTGAAGGAGATTGTGTCTCAATGCTCTCTTCTTCAGATTCTTCGTTATCAACATTTTGATTGTTTTCTACAAAGGTTTGAACTGCATCATAGATTTTTTCTAATGTAGTATCTGCAATACCTTTTATTTCAAGAAGTTTTTCTTCTTCAGAGTTTAATAATTCTGAAACAGTAGATATATTAGAATCTGCAAGGGGCTTTACTGCACGAGTCGGCATGTCCGGAATATCAGCTAACAATGTTTCTTGTTCCATATTTTTTCTATCGTATTCCTTTTTACCAAATGCATCGATACGATATTGGGTAACATCTGCTGCAAGATTGATGTTCATTCCACCACGACCGATGGCATATTCAAGTTCATCATCGTCAAAAATTGCGACACAATACTTTCTATCATCATCAATATATAGATCAAGCGGTTTCGCAGGAGATAAGGCACGGGACACTAAGATTTCTGATTGTTCGCTATAATTGATAATATCAATTTTTTCATTATTTAATTCTCGAACAATGGCTTGAATTCGGCTGCCTCGCATGCCTACGCAAGCGCCAACTGGATCAATACGGCGATCATGCGATTGAACAATAATTTTAGCACGTTCGCCCGGATGTCTGGAGATTGAACGTATTTCAATTACACCATCTTCAATTTCAGGCACTTCCATTTCGAATAATTTATATAAAAAATGATTATCACTTCGTGAAATCATAATATCTGGTCCACGAGATGTTATTTCAACAGATTTTATTACAGCGCGAATAGCATCGCCTCGACGATATCGTTCTGATTTAATTTGCTCTTTTCGTGGCATTCGCAATTCTGCGTGTTCAATATTTACAAAAGTATTGTCCCTTTGCACCTGATGAACGGTACCAATGACTATTTCACCTACGCGATTAGCATAATCTTCGTAGATATATTTTTTCTCAACATCTTGAAGTTTTTGTGCAAAAAATTGTTTTGCGAGATGTATCATTCTACGGCCAAATATTATTGGATCAATAATTTCGATAAATGATTCCCCGAGTTCTAAATCCCCAGCCAATTCAGGATCCATATCACGAATCTCATCCAATGTGATTTCCATGACAGGGTCTTCAACATCTTCAACGATTTCTTTCTCTACATAAATTTCAAACTCACCTTTATCTAGATTGACGATAACGCTACAATTACTGGCATCACCTCGCTCCCGCTCAACCAAATGCAAAAATAATTCTTCAATGATTGAACCGAGCTCAGATCGCTCTACATTTTTTTCACGAGCAATTTCTGAAAAAACTTCAATTAATTCTCTATTAACCAAAACGCCTCCAAAATGGATTAAAACTTAATTACTACTTTAGCCGATTCAATATGATCGTATTGGAAAGAATTTATCGTTCCATCAGCTAATTTTCCTTCAAAACCGCTATCGGTAACCTGGCAGATTTCCACCTGAGTCGGTTCCGAATCACCAAAAGCCATAACATGAATTTGTCGTCCTGTATTTTTTTCGAATTGAACCGGGTGTACAAGCGGTGCATCTAAGCCTGGAGATGTAACTTCAAGCTGGACACCTTCTGGATATACTGCGTCTAATAATCCCGAATTGCGGACTGATTTCGCTATCTTTGTTGTGGTGGAAAGGTCAACGGGTTCGGATCCGTCGATAATAACCTTTAGTTTGGATTGAGAGATAAACTCAACGCAATCCAAAAGCACCACATGGTCAGGAATTAATTCACCGATTTTATGTTTTAATGTATTCATGTCTATGTAAAAGAAAAGTGGGTTTGGCAACCCACTTTTCGGCCGGGAATGTACTCGTTATTATCAGTCAATCAAAGACTAATTCAGCGGGCCATCAACTCTCGCCAATATGGCCAATTTTACCATTGATTTCATTCGCTCTTTGAGTTAAGGCTGCATTCTCTGTAAACTCATCTAACACTCGATTTACCAGTTTCAATGCACTGCTTTTATCTCCAATGGCCAAAGAAAGATTTGCCAAGCGCAAAGAAGCCCAGGCTCTTTCTTCTTTAGAATTTGAATATTCTATAGACATTTTCTGATGATAAATTGCGTTTTTTAAATCCAGTTGAGATAAATAAATATTTACCATCGCCTGATAGGCAGCCCCTATTAAAAGAGGATTGTTGCCTTTACCTATATATCGTTCAAAATAGGGTAAAGCCAAATTAAAATCATTCTTATTAAGATAGATTCGGCCTAAATAAAAACTGGCATTTTTTCCCGATTCTGTACTTTCAAACTCATCAATCAATTCTTGAAGGTGGATTGTGGCATTTTCTTCATCGTTTAAATCAATATAAATCATGGCCTTGCTTAACAATCCTTCGGCAATGTCTCTGTTTTCTTCTTGATTACGAATAAATATAGATCCCAAAACCAGTAGGATAGTGGCGCTTAAAGCGATCCTAGTGTAGATTTGTTTTTTTTCTGTGATATGTGTCTTAATTGAGGCAATGCTTTCCAAAAACGGATCTCGTTTAATTTCTTTACTTAATATTGTTCTTTTAGGCTTTAGCATTTCTTTTCTCCAAATTATTGTACCCCCAACTGGAGTCGAACCAGTATCTAATCCTTAGGAGGGATTTATTCTATCCATTGAACTACAGGGGCAGAGTATGAAATTACCTCTGAAACTGAATTGCGTAAAAGGAAGAAAATCGATTATTCTATGGAATTTTTCTTTCATGTGTAAGATCGCGTGTCATGAGTTCGGTGACAATTTTCTTCGGATCTTTTTGATTGAATAAAATCTGGTAAACGCCTTCTGAAATAGGCATCTCCACATTGTGTATTATAGATAAGTCATAAACTGATTGGGTTGTTTTTACGCCTTCAGCAACCACTCCCATTTTATCCAAAATATTAGTCAATGACTCTCCCCTCCCGATTTCTTCACCGACAAATCGATTGCGACTATGTTTGCTTAAACATGTTACAATTAAGTCACCAATACCACTCAAACCAGAAAAAGTTTCTGGATTCGCACCCATCAGAATCCCCAACTGTGTAATTTCGTAGATACCACGGGTAAGCAGGGCCGCTTTTGTATTATCTCCATATCCGATACCGTCGCAAATGCCTGAAGCAATGGCAATAACATTCTTTAGGGAACCACCCAATTCCACACCGCGGATATCATGATTTCGATAAACACGTAGGGAATCAGAAGAAAATATATTTTGAACATCTGATGCCGTTTTATTTGACGTTGAAGCAGATACCAATGTTGTAGGATGATTGGCGATAACTTCTTCGGCATGACTGGGGCCATACAAAGATACAATTTTATGACTATCATAGTTTAACAACTCTGCCAATACTTGGCTCATCGTCTTGAGTGTACCATTTTCAATTCCCTTTGCCACATTTATTACGATGGGTTCCTTTCGAATAAAAGGAAGTGCAAGACTCATAGTCTCGCGAACCGCATGGGATGGAACTGCAACAATAATATAGTTTGAATGCCTTAAGTTGGTTTCTAAGTCATATTCAAATTGAATATTCTTATGGAAATGAAAACCTGGCAATCGCAGATGTTCTCTTGAAGATTCCATAGAATCCAAAACATCTTCTTTATAATGCCAGGCAACAACAGAATGCCCATTCTCAGCCAAAACATTGGCTAAGGCGCTACCCCACGACCCACATCCTATTAACGAAATATTTGCCATTTATTAATCCGCATACATGGATTCAATGACCGATGACCAGTTTTCACGGATTTGTTTTCGTCGAATTTTTAATGTTGGCGTTAACTCACCATCATCGATGGTGAAATCTCTCGGCAGAATCGAAAACTTTTTAACTTGTTCTGGGTTTGAGAAATTGCCATTTAATGTATCCACCTGAGATTGGACTTCTGAAATGATTTCAGAGTTATCAGTATAGTCAGAAAGGGAAACCCCATTTTCCTTTAACATATTTAATTGATCTTGTGGGTCTTTGGGGATCAATTTGGAGTCGACACCCAATTTATCACGCAATATTGCACTTACGTCTAATGTAAATAATGCTGAACAATATTTTCTTCCATCTCCAACCAAAAAGCATTGGGAAAGCAATGTGATTGATTTCATTGTTTCTTCAATAATTAATGGTGCAACATTTTTTCCACCAGATGTAACGTAGATTTCTTTCTTTCGACCTGTTATTTTCAAAAATCCTTCGTTATCAAGTTCGCCCACATCGCCGGTATAAAGCCAACCATCAATCAGAGTTTCGTTTGTGGCTACAGGATTTTTATAATATCCTTTCATGACATGATCGCCGCGAATCAGGATCTCCCCATCTTCAGCAATTTTAATTTCTGTTTCTGGGAGTGCTATACCTACGGTTCCGATTTTATTCATACCTTCATAGTTTGATGTAGCTGCTGCAGCATTTTCTGTCATACCGTATCCTTCAAAAAGCGGAATATCTAAGGATTGAAATAAATGTAAAATTTCTATGTTGATTGGTGCTGCACCAGACACAACAAACCGTGCATTGGTAAAACCAATTGCTTCCTTTAATTTTCCTTTTAATATTTTGGAAAGCCCTGGGATTTTTAATCCATATTTTAAAATGGCTTTTCCATCAATAGCTGATTTCAAATTTGAATATATTTTTTCATAAATTCTTGGGACACCAATAAAAAGATGCGGTTTTACTTCTTTTGCACAGTCTACAACCTTTAGGGGTGAATCACACACATGTAGATGCAATGCGTTCTGAACCCAATAATTAACATCAATTAATTGACCGAATACATGGGCAAGGGGTAACCAAGATATATATTTTTCACCTTGATTAAATTTAAATATACTGTTGGCGACCCGAATCTCAAATGACCAATTCTTATGAGTTAATTCGACACCTTTTGGATTACCCGTTGTCCCAGATGTGTAGATCAAACATGCAGAATGATCTTTGGTGATTTGATCGAGAGTTGATCGAATGGTCTCAGTCAATATTTCTTTTCCCTTTGAAAGAAATTCTTCCCAAGAAATACATTTTTCATGATTTAATACTTCAATATCATGCATCATGACAACGGTCTCTACCTTTGGAAGACTGTCCAAAACTTCCAATAAACGATGATTCGGCATTTTCTGAATATCGTCGTTATCCATAGGATTATTTCCCACAAATACCACTTTCGAATCAGAATTTTCCACAATCCATTTTACTTCATCTGAAGAACAGGTATGATAAACGCCAACGCCAACACCTCCAATCACCTGCGTGGCCAAATATCCCGCATACCACTCTATTCGATTGTAACTATAAATACTGACCTTATCGTTAACACCTACTCCACATGCATATAGCGCTTTTGAAATGTCTAATACATAGGATTCCAAGTCCTTCCAATTTTTTGAAACCCAATTACCATCTTTATCCGTAAATGATAGAGCGGATTCAGAACTAAAATTATTTGCATTCTCGAATAAAATTTGTGGAGTTATTTTCATAATCAATACCTTTTGGTTAAGTGTATTACAATTCTAAAATTTAAACAAACCATTTTTGATAAATTAGAGTTAAATCAATCATATAATAATTTGACTCCGTTAATGAATTATAATAAGTTTCGCCGCTAAAATGCTCACTTTTAAGCCGGGGTGGCGGAATTGGTAGACGCGCGCGACTCAAACTCGCGTATCGAAAGGTGTGGGGGTTCGAGTCCCCCCTCCGGCACAATTTCCTCTATTATTTATACCTATAAAAAATAGCTTGCATCCCATTGTTTAAACTTTTACTTTAACCCATCAAGGTGCTGGCTTGGTACCTTTGGTATGTGGAAGGGGTAGACGTTCACTCAGTTCCGAGGTCTTTGTGAACTCTACCCCATTTCTTTGTATTACAAGTTCATGAAAAGCTTTAAGTGTCACCTTCTTATCTCTATATGATAAAAGGAAAGCCTCTATAGCATCTACTTCAATAAGTTCTTTAATTGAATCAAGATTTTCAGTTAATCGTTGGTTTGCGACTCGAATGCCATAGCGTACAGCATCCCATTTTCCCAATTCAATATTTTGGTAAATTCCCGTGAGTTGAAGGAATACTTTCAAACTGGATCTTCGCGGTAAATGTCCGATTAATTTCCACAATTCCTCCCATTCTTTATGTGCTGATTTATATTGATTGGCATTAAAGTATTGAATACCACAATCGAATAAGTATTCTTCTTGTTGTGTTTCTAACATAAAAAAAGGGCTACAATTATGCAGCCCTTTCGTAAATAATATTCATGGCTTTAGAAGTTTATCGTTTTTTCTTCTTTTTATCATCCTCTTTAGGAGGTGCATGTAATTCTTTGACTTGGTTTTGCAATTGGGTTATTGTCTGGTCCAAATCAGAAAATTTACGTCGAGTCTGACGCTTCTGACTATCGAAAGAATCCTGCAAGTCGTCCAATGCGTTATTTGTTTTGTCTATTTTTAAATCCGTAATTCGACTGTACTCATCAAGATTATATTGGACTTCATCAATTTTATCATTCAACTCAGATGCTGTAGTATTAATAAGATCGGTGTTTGCAATAATGTCTTGTTGTGCTTTTCTGATATGTTTCCCTCTACCTTCGAAGCGCAAATTTAGATTTCGCAAATCTTCTCTAAACTCTTTATCAATCACATCCAGATGTTCTTGATCGTTTTGATTGAGTTCATCCATTCTCGATTTCATATCATCAGCCATCCACTGAAAATATCCTCCAGCAGCGATAATGATAATTAATAGTCCAAATATAATCTTATCTTTAATACTCATTGTTTCCTCGTTAAATCGTTAACTTATTCCTTCCAGCCTTTTTTCCCATTCGCTAAGCTCTCTCTCTACATCCTCCTCAGAAGATTCATCTGAGTTTTTTACTTCAGTTTTCTCAGGATTTCCCGCTTTTATTTGCTGGATTAATTTTTCTTTTTCCTCTGAACTTTTTTTAAGCGATCCCATCAAATCGTCTACTTCTTTATTGAAATCATCAATTGTTGCTTCCAATCTTGACATCAGTTCATCAAGAAGAGATTGACCGTAGGAGGCGTTTATGCCATCCAGTAAATCATCTAACTTTGCTTGTAGGTACCCTTCACGGGCTTCTTTTTTTCCGAAATCAATACTCATAAAATGGGCTTCAAATTAATGGTGCTTGTTAAAATAAGGAATGCGAAATTAACACAGTTTTTTTTTAATGTAATGGGATTTATTTCGAGATTTTGTTTGGCCTGAAATTATTTTTGATCATCCCTCGATGAATGGGCTTATATATCTTTTTTTGTAATCGAATAGGCATTGTTGATTCTGCCTGTTTCTCAATTTGATTATCACCGCCAAATGTAGATTGAGAACCGCGTTTAAAGATGCTCCGTTCGGCAGCAACATGGACTTGAATACGGTCGTTTACCTGCAAATACACTATGTAATCATACCGCCTCAATGCTCTCCGTAGTTGGATAGGTCGTGTAATGAGCATATTGCTTTCAGTGGCATATATATCAATTTCGTAATCCAGTTTTATAAGAATATTCCTGCATTTTTCAAGTACGGCTGATTTAGGGATATCATAATGGAATGATTGGACCATTCTAGGCGGAGTTGTACAGGACACCAATTGTAGAATTAGTAAAAGATTGAAAAATGCTTTTTTATATAAAAAGCTAATATATTTCAAATATAGACTGAACTTCTTTTGCTTGTGGCACTGGTTGGGATGAATGCATATAATCTGGATTATAGTAAACCAATTTTAGTGTGCTTGAATTTCCTGAAAAGATAGGTAGATCGGTCGCCGGAAGCAAAACGGACGAATTTAAATATAAATCAATTATTGTCGGGGTCACAGACCATGTAGAACGATAAAACGCTCGTGTAAATTTTTGATCTAAATGATTTGAATACGATCCTGAAGGTCCTGATTCCTGCTGATTCATTCGCTTTGGTGGACCATAAATTTCAGAAATATTTTTTTCAAGTCGACGAAAATTGGAAATATGATCATCAATCTCATGTAATGATATCAAAATATCAATTTCAACTTTCCAAAATCCACTATCAGCAAAAAAGTATGTTACACTTACTGAATCGGGTCCCAAATTACCATTAAAGGATTGAAATGTAGCCAGACTGTCGTTTGAATCAATTTTTGTGAGAGAAGTTGGTATTGGGCTTCCCGGTTTGCTTCCCCAGGCAAGTCCTTTGTACCCAATATCTAAACCAGAAGGAACCTGCTGAGTCGTATCGGAATCTAATGATTGAACTTTCTCGATTGGTTCCGGGGCTGCAGTGGGTTCCTGCGCCAAACATAAAGTGAATATAATTATTGTTGAAAATAGAGTCTTCATTCAGTTTCCTATCCTTCTTTTAACTTCTCAAAATACATTATCAATTATTGGCAATCAAGCCCTATTGAATAATGGTACCAATGCGGTTAAACCTTGGAATCCATGTATTTAAATTCAATGAAAAGTATGAAAACAATGCTTCTCCCAAAATATGAGATTTTGGAACAAATCCCCAATATCGAGAATCTAAACTATCATCTCGATTGTCACCCATTGCCCAGTAATAATCTTGCTCCACCGTATAATGGGTTAAGTTGCCAATGGGATTTCCATCCATGAGAAACTTCCCTTTTGGGAAAGTATTTGACCATGGTACCAATTTATTTCCTTGAGGATAATATGGATTGTACACATCCATTTTACCCTTACGACGATATAGTTCGTCTGGACTCACCATAGTGAAATAATATACCTGTTGTCCATTGACCAACGATAATTCATGCCCATCCAAAAGCATCAAGTGTAGTAGTAACTTGGTATTTTCTGGAGATACGGCAATTTTATCTCCTCTTTTTGGCATACGAAGTGGTTTAAAATGATCTTTATTCCCTTGTTTGCCTAAAAAAATATCCTGTTGTGAAAATTCAGGAGAAATAGGAGACATTATAAATTTCCCATTTTCAGGAAGCGGGTATGGGGCTTCATTAATATATATGAGTTTATCGCTCACTTCTAGGAGATCGCCCGGTCCAGCAACACATCGTTTAACATATTTCTGTTTCGTATCTCTGGGAAATTTAAAAATAATAACATCCCCTCTTTTTGGCTCTTGAAAGGATGGAAATTTTATTGAAGGAATTTCAAATCCTATATCTGTATAAGGTATTCCAATCCAGTCTGGTGTACGCATGCCATAAACAAAGCGATTGCCCGCAAGAAAATCACCAGTCATTATTGTGTTTTCCATACTACCCGTGGGTACAATATAAAGTTCAAATATGGTCACTTTCAGCGTCAATACAATAATGACCAGAATAAATAAAGATCTGATTTCGTGGATTATTTTAGAAAATTTTGAATTCATAGGCGGCAAAATTACTTCCGTTGATACTTCAATCTGAAACGAATATTCGTCTTTTCCCCAAGGAGGCTCAAAGACCCAATATTAATATTTGATATTATTGTACAAGCAATTGATTGATTTATATATATAATCCTTGTTAACAGAGGCAATTGGATTTGGAGTAATCTCATTTAATTTTTCAGTAAATATCTCTATGATCAAATTAATCCAAGCTGATCCCTTTATAATTATTAATTATAGGCGTTTTACTTAACATTACAGTCGCTACATCCAATCGAATGTCTTTCTCGTCTTCTTGTTCCGATAAAAAATATTGAATTGCTGATTCTAATTTCTGAAGTTTGGAATTGTCGACTTTTAATACCGGTCCACCCAATTGCTCTTTTGTTGCGGTTTTAACTTCAACAAATACCCATTCGTTGTTTTTTTGGGCAATAATATCCAATTCTCCATAATGGCTACACGATCGATTCATTTCTATTATCGAATATCCATTATTATAATATTGAAGCGCCACCAGTTGCTCGCCCAGCGGTCCGATCTTTTTATTTTTTTTTAGCCAATCCATGTTCGGAAGATTTTCTTGTACCGGTTTAAATGATTTACGATGAATAGGTGTGGCCTTTAATTCCCGCAAAACATTCATATGATATTGTGTGCCATATCCTTTATGCTTGGCAAATCCATATTCAGGAAAGATAGGATTAATTTCTTTCATGATTTTATCTCGCGTCACTTTCGCAATGATGGATGCTGCGCTGATTGATTCTACTTTACTGTCTCCATCTATTATGCCTTCATTTTTTATATTTTGGTCTGGAAATCCAAATCCATCAATCAACGATTTATCAGGAGGTCTCTCAAGTTTGGTAATCGCCTGTCGCATGGCTTTAAATGTGGCCTGGAGAATATTTATTTTATCGATGGTACGATGAGATACAATACCGATTCCCACGTCTCCAACCTCTTTAATCTCAGCAAACAGTTTCTCCCGTTTTTTTTCCGATATTTTTTTTGAATCAGCCAATCCTTCAATGCCATGATTTTTTGGCAAATTGACTGCCGATGCAACGACTGGACCTGCCAATGGACCACGCCCTGCTTCATCCACACCTGCAATTATTTCCAATTGACTTCCCAAATATTTGTGCCATCAGATCGAAGCCAAAGCGCACCCAATTGATCGGTACGGTGAATGTTTTCTGTATAGCGACTGATTCTTTTCATAACATCTTTGTTTGGGTGCCGAAATTTATTCTTATACCCAACGGAAACTACAGCGATTTTAGGGAGTACTCTTTCAAGAAAATACTCCGAAGAACTGGTTTTAGAACCATGATGTCCTACTTTAAGTACATCAGATTTTAATGCTGCGTTATACTGAAGAATTTGAGCTTCCCCTTCCAATTCCAAATCACCTGTAAATAAAAATGATGTGCCACCATAAACCAATTTCATAACAATGCTGGTATTATTGATATTTCGTGAATGTTTAACGAAATTTGAATCAGGTGTAAAAAACATTAAATAACAATCTTTAGTTAGGGATAATACTTGCCCGGGAAATGGTTGAACGATTGACGCACTATCTTCTGCTAATTTTACCATTACAGTCTTATAAACCCATGAATTATAATCTAGGCCGGTATAAAAAGCTGTATCTATAGGCACCGATTCACCGACAGAAACAAGTCCACCAATATGATCGCTGTGAGGATGGGTCATGACCAACCAATTGATTCGATTGATTTCAAAATATTTTAAAACCGGTTTCACAACCAATTCACCATAGTCCTTACGGCCAAATCGTTGCCCCCCATCAATCATTAATGTTTTTTTATTTGGCAGTGTAACGAGAATCGCATCCCCCTGCCCCACATCCATATATATAACATTTAAATTTTGAGATGAAATAGCGATTTTCCATATAAAAGTAGCCCCAATCAATAAACCCGAAAAAATGGCGTATTTCCTGTATTTATTCATTAATGAGAGAAAAACCATACTTAATACAATAAAATAAATCATAATATTTATCAGGTTGAAGCGGTCCACTTCTATAAATGCAAATGGAACTTGGGCAAAAATGTCTGCGACCCAGGATATAGCTTTTGTAATCAACCACGCGCTTTCGCCAATCCAATTTCCAAGAATGGGTATCCAACCAAAAAATAATATGCAAAAACCAATAGCAACCAAAATTCCGATTACCGGGACTATGATCACATTTGCCACGAGAGAAATAATAGGAATACGACCAAAATAATAAGCAGTGATAGGCAATGTGCCTATCTGGGCAGATAGGGATACTAAAAATAATCCATATATAAACTGAATGGGCTTTGATTGAATTGCATTCACTTTTATTTTTTCAGGAAGGATATCCTGAATTAATTTGTAAAATATTATAATTGAAGCCACTGCCGCGTAGCTGAAAATGAATCCCAAATCCATGATGTATAATGGGTCAAATAACAATAAAATTAATCCAGATAAAAAAATGGTATTCCATAAATTTCCTTCTCGGTTCGTGATTGGCGTTATCAAATAAATCCCCGCCATGAGGCTGGCGCGGATAACACTGGGCTTACCACCGGTGAGAAGACAAAAAAAGATTAAACCCATAATGATGAGCATGCGATCCCAGCCCCAAGGAAGGTGAAAAAGTTTGGCTATTATTAATAGTATAATCAGAACATATCCTACATGAAGGCCCGATACGGCCAAGACATGAATCACCCCTGTGTTTGTAAAGTTTTCTCTAATTTCGGGATCAACCGATGTTTTATCTCCAAGTATTAATGCGGTGAGTAGTCCAAATTCATTACCCACTTTTTCTTTAAATATTCTCCGGATCCACTCTTGCACAGTTTGAATCGGGGTCAATTCAAAAGAATCAATTGTGATTAATTCTGATTCATCAGAGTAAATTCGTCCAAATATACCCTTTCTTCCGTAGAAAGACTTATAGTCGAAATCTCCCGGGTTCCTTGACCCCTGTATTTTATAAAAATTTCCCATGGTGGTTATTTTCATTCCGACAGAAATTTCTTGATTTGTTTCGGCAAATATAAAAATAAAAGGAAATTCGATGTATAAAGTGTCAAATGCAATGACGGGAGACTTTACCCTGAATCGAAACCCTTTCTCCTGAACTACAACTTCATCAACGACACCGGTAACGGTGATTGGAGAGTCATTTAAGGCAGTGGCTGTTTTATAATTTTCGTTAATTCTATCTAGTCGGATTTCTGTTTGAACATATCCCAATAGACAAATGACCAAGGCGCCGAACCCATAAATATTTCTATAACGAAATGAAAATAATATAAGAAATAGAATATGAAAGGAAATCACGGCCCAAATTGGGAGCCAATTAAAAGTAATGCCCATAAGATAAGCACATAAAATGTAGAATAATGGAATGGATTTTAACTTTGGCATTATTCCCATGATGCTAAATCTAAAGGAATATATATTAATGACCTATAATTAACCAATTCTGGAATTGCTTATTAAATTTACAGTTTCTAAGCTTGTCATTGTTTTAAACGCGAATATTATCATTCATCCATTAACAAATCGGGATCAAACTCAACATGAATAAGAAAACAGGTGCACTTATAATTTTTGGGATCATTCTCTTTTTTCTCCTCGTCTTTGGTGTGGAGTTTTTCGAAGGAATATGGTCCTTCCCCTCTTTCAGTCTAGTCCCATTTATCATTGTAGCTCTCTTGGGCACAGGAATATTCACCACAATTTATTTAGGCTTCCCCCAAATTCGCTATTTAAAACATGGTATTAGAGTCACCCGTGGATTGTATGATGATCCCAACGAAGCGGGTGATTTGAACCATTTTCAAGCACTGACTACTGCCCTTTCTGCAACAGTAGGCATTGGCAATATCGCTGGTGTGGCAACCGCCATTTACTATGGTGGCCCAGGTGCATTGTTTTGGATGTGGATTACAGCATTTTTTGGTTCCGCTTTAAAGTTTGCGGAATGTACCCTCGCCGTTGAATATCGCGATTTTGACAGTAAAGGAATGACCGCAGGTGGTCCAATGTATACCATAGAAAAAGGGATGGGGATTAAATGGAGATGGTTAGCCATTATGTTTGCATGCTTTGCTGTAATATGTTCATTTGCAACGGGTAATGCCATCCAATCCTTTACTTTATCTGACCAACTACTGTCAGAAGTCACGCAAGTGGTGGGTGCAGAACATTGGTTAACGATAAAACATCAAATCACCGATTGGTATTCAGTATCCATTCAACAAGTGATTAATGGTATCGCAATTGCATTTATTGCTGGATTGGTTATAATTGGTGGTATTAAACGAATTGGAAATGTTACATCTAAATTGGCACCATTTATGGCTGTTCTATATGTGGTTTCAGCTTTATTAATTATTGTCGCTAACATTGGCGATATTCCTGCCAGTTTTGCTAAGATATTCTCTATGGCTTTTAACCCGCCTGCGGCCGTAGGCGGAATTGCAGGAGGTACCTTACTGGTCATAATGAACACCATGCTTTGGGGTGTAAAACGAGGACTATACTCAAATGAAGCTGGTCAGGGTAGCGCACCGATTGCTCACTCAACGGCCAAAACTGAATATGCAGTTAGAGAAGGCGCCGTAGCCCTTTTAGAACCATTTATTGATACCATTATCATATGTACACTTACGGGACTGACGATCATTGTAACCGGCGCGTGGTATCATACAGAATTTTACACCACAAGAATTGACCCCTCATTCACAGAGCCATTGCTAAATGGAAGTCTCCTGACCTCATTGGCTTTTAAAGATGGGCTGGCGTATATATTTCCTTATGGGGATAAAATCATTACCTTAGGCGTACTGCTCTTTGCTATATCGACTGTTATTAGCTGGTCATTTTATGGAGATCGTTCTACCGAATACCTCTTTGGGGAAAAAGCAATTCCAGTTTACCGTGGATTCTATATTTTCTTCGTATTTGTCGGTGCCATCGCCAGTCTCGAAGCGATCTGGTCATTTGGTGATGCTGCTCTCGGTTTTATGACCTTTCCGAATCTCGTTTCGATCATTCTTCTATCAGGCGTATTAAAGAAATTAACTAACGAATATTTTGCCGTGGATCACCCAACGTATAAATCATAGATAAGCTAATACTAAGGCCCCGTGTATCGGGGCCTTTTTACTCGATGAATATAGAACTCTTAGCCGTCGCCGAATTGGCTGCCAGAGATGCAGGACAAATCATTTTGGCTGCACTCAATCAACCCAGAAGACCTGATTATAAAGGCCAGACAGACTTGGTCACAAAAACAGATCGAGAATGTGAAGATCTCATTATTAAACATATTAATAGTGAATTTCCGGGACACTCTATTTTAGCCGAAGAAAGTGGAGCGCAAGATACAAAATCTGATTACCAATGGGTAATTGATCCGCTGGATGGTACAACTAATTTTGTTCATGGTTACCCTTCTTTTGGCGTATCAATCGCTTGTTTAAGATCAGGCATACCAAAAGTTGCCGTAGTATTGGAACTACCAGTAAATAGGTTATTTACTGCGGTAAAAAGCCAAGGTGCATTTGTGGATGGACATAAAATCAAAGTTTCGAATACTGAGACTTTAAATGAAAGTCTTCTTGTCACTGGGTTTGGTTATGATCATGGTAATAAATGGGAAGCCAACATGGAATTATTCAAACATTTTACAGACAAATCGCAAGGTGTGCGTCGGTTAGGCGCTGCAGCGATTGATTTATGTCATGTGGCTTGTGGATTTGTAGACGGTTTTTGGGAGTTCGATCTTAAACCATGGGATATGGCAGCGGGGATATTAATGGTATCTGAAGCAGGAGGGAAAGTCAGTCAACTGAATGGCATAAATATTGATATCTATCAAGACCATATTCTGGCAACTAACGGAAATATTCATGAAATCATGTTAAAGCATACAAAACCAGTCCTAGAATTACTTTTATAGCGAAAAATATAAAAACTATTAATATGAAATGTAGAAATAATTTACTACGCTCATCATTTCAATCAATAGAATCTAAGAGACTGAAATAGAATGAATTGAATGATCTCCAATTCCCAATTCCAATTGATCTCCCTGACTTAATGGCCCCACACCACTAGGTGTCCCTGTAAAAATCAAATCGCCCCGAATCAAAGGGATCATTTCAGAAAGATAGGCTATCTGAGCGGATATGGAGAAAACCATATCATTTCTACTACCCTTTTGACGAATGTTTCCATTGACTTTAAGCCAGAAATCTTCCATTATTTCATTTGGTTTGAAAGAAGAAACAACAGCAGAACCCTTGAATGATTTTGCCAATAGCCAGGGCAATTTATTAGCCTTCAATTCCATTTGATATTTTCGATCGGTCAAATCCAGTCCCAATCCATATCCATGGATAAATGTCTTTGCATCATCGATTGAAATATTTTCACCATCTTTCCCAATTAAAACGACAATTTCGAGCTCATGCTGAATTTCACGATCTTTTGGTAAAACAACCTCTTCGGACGTATTCAATGCAGGAATTGATTTTTGAAATACAATAGGACTTTTAGGAATATCATTATTTAATTCAGCAGCATGGGCTTTATAATTCCGACCAACACAGTAAATATTCCTAACAAGTACAGATTCACCATCGGATTTAACATCGTAATTCATGGAGATCAATTTATATCTTTTATATTTAGTTTAATTAAATCATTAAATGAAAAAATACCATCATCCGTAACGCGACCAATTGTGGTGGCAGGAATGCCAATGGTCATGCAAACTCTTTCAAATTCCATTAGATCTGTTTCTTTTATAGTTACTATCACGAGTCCCTGCGTTTCACCAAATAAGAGTTCATATACTTTCAGTTTTCTGGATACATGTATTCTGGCGCCTAATTGTGTGTGTTTCCCAAAAGATTTGGCAATAGAAATGGCCAGACCTCCTGAACCAACATCTCTGGCTGATTGAATTAGTCCGCCTTGAATGCTGGTTAAAATGGTTTCTTGCAGACGTGATTCCATCGATAAATCGACGATAGGTTGTAATCCAGTATTCTCCTGATTTACAAGAGATAAAAAGCGACTTCCCCCAAGCTCTCCCCTATGGCTACCCAGCATTGAAATAAATAAATTTGATTGGGGGAAAATATCAGGAAATAATTCATTATTAATTCCGACGCCACCAGAACAAAATTCACCCGAAATATCTTGATGGCCTTTTTCAAAAGACAAATGGTCTATACTTAGGTTTAAGAATTTGCCTGCATCCTTAATTCCTTTGAGATATGATCCCTTATTCTTCGGTTTCGAATCAGATACTTTGACAATCCCACTACACACTTTTGGACGGATACCTGCACAAGCCAATTGCCGCGAACTATTGGCAATAGCTGAAACAGATTTCATTAAATAATCTTGATAATATTTTGTTTCATTGTTATTGACAGCCAATCCATAAAGAATTCCTGAGTTAGGAATAATTGCAATATGGCCTCTTGTAGTGATATGTTGTTGCGAAAATTGAAGGTCGTCTATTTCAACGCCTTCCTTCATCAAGGTAATTAACTCCTTATTATACCGTTTCTTTTCATTGAGTGATGTTGCCGGTTTAGTGGTGACTGAGGTTTGTATTTTTAATTCATCAATATTTGAATTCTGATTAACGATATTATTCAAAACGGTGAGTGGAATATGGCCAACTGATTGATCATTTTGAATTAAATCAATATTTTTCCCTTTCGAAATTTGGCCCAAATCCATGTAATTGCATTTGTGTTTTTTTGAAAGATTATTAAAATCTATTGATGGATTTCGATTTAATAAAATTAAAATTCCATTAATCCCTTTTCTGGATAACATTGTTAAATCTTTTTGTGTTTCTATTGTCCATTTTAGCCCACATTCATAATCCTTTAACATTCGAAAGAGCGCATGGCCCAATCCGGCTTTATTTATAGGAATAGCTGCCTCAAACCAATCCTCTTGATATAAGGATCGGGCCATTCCTTTTAGATTTGAACCGTATAAAAAGTAAAGATGGTGAACCATTTTGGATTGATGTCGGTCTTGGCTAGGTAGAATGCCCAACGTAAACGATCCATCTTTCCGTAATAAGGATGCTATTTTTTTTCCATTTAACGCATGGAGTGTATTGTCTGCGATTCTATTGCGCGGATCAGAGCTACTCTGCGCCACAATAGTCATTAATTTGGTATCATTTGAAGGAATCTCAGATTGAGAGACTTCAGAGTCAAACACACTTTGCAATTGATTTGATTTCCAAAATGCTTTGAAAAATGCTTTTTCAATGTCATTTGGTATACGACCTAACTCTTTTTGAAGTGACGCTATATTCATCGTTGTTACTTTTATACGCAAACGGGTTCCATTTTATATTAAGCCCCAATCATGATAAACATCTATAATCGTTTCCCAACCGAATCCTTTTCTCTGTAGAAAGGAAGTGAGTCTATTTTTCTCCTTATGATTCAATGGCTTATGCTTCTCAATCTTTCTTTTGATTAAATGGGTTTCAATTAAATGATTCTGGTCAAATTCATCATAGATATCATCAATTAACGAATCGATGAGTTCTGGTGATAGATGATGGGGATATATTTCCGACTTTAACGCACGCGGCCCAATTTTTTTATTTTTAACTTTTTCTTTAACAAAAGCTTTTCCAAACTCTTTATCATTTAAATATTTTCTATCGGTTAAGTATTGAATAGTTTTTTCGATCTCTTCTGGATCATAATCTTTTTCTGTGAGTCGTTTCTTCATTTCAGCGATACTTCTCATTCGAAAACCCAATAACTTAAAAGCACTGTCTCTGGCTTCCTGTAGTCGCATTTTTTTGCCATAAGCCGCAATTTTTTGTAAGGAAACTGTCTCGCCCACGTGTAATGGGTTAGAAACAAAAACGTCTTCAGGAATCCTGAAGACGTTTTTATCATCTAAATGTATAATTATTCGGTCGCTATATTTTGAAGACCGTTTTACACGTACAATTTTACGATTTACCATTTTTCTCCGGTTGAGATTCTTCTAAGCCCATAAAAGATTTCACTTTTGTTACGACTTCCTTCATCACATCTTCGTTATCCGCTAAAAAATCTTTTGAATTTTCACGACCCTGCCCAATTTTCATATCACCGTAAGAAAACCAAGATCCCATTTTTTGAATTATATCACCTTGGATAGCCAAATCTAAAATATCACCTGTATATGAGATTCCTTGATTGTACATGATATCAAATTCTGTTTGTTTAAATGGTGGTGCTACCTTGTTTTTTACCACTTTAACACGGGTACGATTACCAACGACATCCGTACCATTTTTAATGGTGGTAACCCGTCGGATGTCTAATCGTACGGATGTGTAAAACTTTAATGCGCGGCCACCAGGTGTAGTTTCCGGGCTTCCATACATTACGCCAATTTTCTCTCGGATTTGGTTAATAAAAACAACCGCTGTATTCGACCGACTTACTGTTCCAGTTAATTTTCGCAATGCTTGAGACATCAGTCTAGCCTGGAGACCAACATGGGTGTCACCCATTTCGCCTTCCAGTTCAGCTCTGGGGACAAGGGCTGCAACAGAATCAATGACAATTACATCTAAAGCACCACTGCGAACAAGGGTTTCGGTTATTTCTAATGCCTGCTCACCTGTATCAGGTTGAGATACGAGTAATTCTTCTAAATTGACACCCAATTTATGAGAATACTGCGCATCCATTGCATGTTCTGCATCTATAAATGCGGCATATCCGCCTGCTTTTTGTGCTTCCGCTACAATATGCAATGCCAGTGTTGTTTTACCTGATGATTCGGGGCCATATATTTCTGCAATCCTACCTTTCGGGATTCCCCCTACTCCAAGTGCCACATCTAAAGATAAGCATCCTGTAGAAATACTATTGTCAGACATGACAGGTTGATTGTCTCCAAGTCTCATGAGAGATCCCTTGCCAAATTGTTTATCAACTTGGGATATTGCCAGTTCTAATGCTTTTGTTTTTTTATTTTCTGTTGTTGCCATTTATGTACCTAAACTGAATTATTTCCAAAAAAGTGAGTGCTTAAAATAGTATAAACTGGTCCATTAGGGAAGAGTTCACTGCTTATAAATTGAAATTTTTCAATTCGAAATGGAATCGGATCGAAATTCGCATTTAAAAATGAAGAAATATCAGGCGTTTTCTTTTGTGGATACCTTGCTCTTGCCATGGTGATATGCGGATTGAATTCCTTTTCATCTTTTGGGAATCCAATCGGATCTAAAGAATTATGAATATTTTTTACCAATTGATTGAGTTGACCCAATGCGCCGTTTAATCCTATCCACATTACCCGTGGGCGCTCAATCTTTGGAAAGCATCCAGTCCCTTGGATAAATATTTCAAATGGTTTGGTGTTATCTGCAATTATTTTGATTGCACTACGAACGTCATCGATGGATTCTTCTGGCGTATCACCAACAAATTTTAGTGTTATATGAAGTTGATCTCTTTTTACCCATCTAACTTTCCCCGTTTTTTCTGAAATAGTATTTTTTAGATTGCTTTGAAGTTTAAACACAGATTCAGGAACCGGAATCGCAATAAATGTGCGGATCAGCCTATGATACATCTAATAGAAATAGGCGTGTTATGTTTAAGGCAGCTTGACTGGTCATTCGTTTATTGGTAAGTCTGGATGGTGTGAATATGAATTTAAATGCTTTATTGCCGCCTTCGTAACTGAGGCCAACATAGATTAATCCTACCGGTTTTTCATCTGTCCCCCCTGTGGGCCCTGCAATGCCGGTAGTTGAGAGACCTATATTAGATTTTAATAATCGGCGGACACCTATAGCCATTTCTAATGCTGTTTCTTCACTAACAGCACCATAGGCATTCAATGTTTTATTCTTTACGCCCAAGATATTGTGTTTCACTTCATTGCTATATGCAACGATACCGCCTTTGTAATAGGCTGAACTTCCAGAAACATTGGTAAAACGATCCCCAATTAATCCGCCTGTACATGATTCAGCTGTGGCAATTGTTTTTCCTGATTGGACAAGCAATCTGCCGACTGCATTTTCTAATTCTACCCCTTCACCGCCAAAATGGTATTTTTTAATAATAGGTGCAATCTGGCTGACCATTTCTTCAATTAGGTCTGCATCTGTAGAGGATATTCTCAAGTCTACACCGGTGAACCTGGGAAGAAAAGCGATATTTACAATTGGGTAATTTGAAATAATTGATTCAATTTTTTCGTATAGAGCCGATTCCATTATACCAGTGGTTCGCAAGACGACAATATGGTGTTTCACATCTGATTTGGATGCTATCCAAGGCAAAATTGTGTTCTGCATCATGGCTTTCATTTCTGAGGGTACACCGGGCATAGCAAAACAATCATAACGGTCATTTGTAAAATGGAGCCCTCGAGCGGAACCGACGGGATTCGGAATGACTTCTCCCGTATCGGGTCTCATGGCTTGATTTCGATTAGATTCAGGTATTGCTCGACCTCGTGCAGCAAATTTCTCTGAGAGTAATTCCCAATAGGATTCATCAAACTTTGGCTTGGCACCAAAATAATCATATAGGACTGTAGGCGTAATATCATCATGAGTAGGACCCAAGCCACCTGTACATAAGACGCCATCAATAGAAATGGGGACTGAATCCAAAGCATTTACAATTGATTTTTTATCATCATTGACTGTCATATGCCACTCAACAGAACCACCTGACGCAATCACATTTTGGCCTATCCAAGATGCATTGGTATCAGTTCGCGCGCCATTTAATAATTCGGCACCAATGGTAATAAGGCCAATTTTCATTAAACGAATCCGTAAAATATTTTTAGAACAATAAATGCCATTATACCCGCGACAATATCATCAGCCATGATTCCCCATCCGCCAGGAAGGCGTTCGGCCCATTTCACGGGCCCCGGCTTGAGAATGTCAAAAATTCGAAATGCAACCAAACCCACTATTCCTGTAGTTATGCTTACAGGAAACATGGAAAAGGTTAACCATTGCCCCACCCACTCATCAATGACAATTCTGGATGGGTCATGCTCCCGTGTATCTTGCACGATAGTGTCGGAGGCAAAAACGCCTATCAAGAATAACATTAATGCAATTGCGGGAAGTGTGATCGGGTTTGCATCCTTAAACAACATATACCAACATATGGTAGCTGCAATACTTGCCCAGGTACCAGGAGCCAATGGCAATTTACCGATATTAAATACAGTGCTAATCCATTCAGCCGCTAACCGATTCATGAATCAGTTCATAATCTCCTTGATTGCTTTACGATTTTCCTGAATATATGTAAATCCAGTATATAGGGTAAATAGCACTGCAACCATGGTAAAGTAATATATCAATTCATACTCTTTGACAAAGGCAAGATAATCGGTGACAACCGACCAGTAAATGCCTTTTAGACTCAAAAAAATAAGCGTAAAGATAATAATCCCAATCTGAACGCCTGTTTTTGATTTGGCAATTTTGCTTGTCATCATGGTGAATCCTTTACGTGCCATGACAACCCGTAGGCCAGTCACAAATAAATCACGAAAAATAATAAGAACAACCATCCAAAAATCAATCAGGCCCAAAACCGCAAATGATATAAAAGCCGAAGAAACTAATATTTTATCTGCTAAAGGGTCTAAAAATCGACCTGTGTCTGTCACCATATCGTTTTTACGGGCATAATAACCATCAAATGCGTCGGTAATAGATGCAACGATAAAGATAATTAAGGCCCATTTTTGTGCGTGTTCAAAATCAGAAAAAAGACATAAAATGAATACAGGCGTCAATAAAATTCGAAAAATTGTCAGCATGTTAGGTAATGTCATCATAGGGCTGTTCTGCCTTCCATCGCTCTTAAAATTGTTGCACCATCAATGTACTCCAAATCGCCTCCCATAGGCAATCCACGAGCAAGACGCGTTACTTTCACTTCTTTGTCCTTCAGGAGTTTCGCAATATACAAAGATGTTGCTTCTCCTTCTATCGTTGGATTGGTGGCAATTATAATTTCATATCCAGGTTGGGTACGATCGAGCAATGAATTCAAATTAATATCCTCTGGTCCAATGCCATCTAATGGAGATAGCACCCCACCCAAAACATGATAAACCCCCTGAAATGCATTTGTTTTTTCGAAGGTATATATATCAGCTGCATCCTCCACAATACATATTGAAGTTTGATCTCTTTTTGGATTTGTACATATACGGCATGGATCTTCTTCAGTGATTCCATTGCAGATTGAGCAAAATCGAATTTTTGTTTTAATATCCATAACGGATTCGGCCAATTCTACCGCATGATCATTGGGTGACTTTAGAACATGGAACACCATACGTTGGGCGGTCTTACGACCGATACCTGGGAATCGGGCAAATTCCTCAATAAGACGATTAATGCTATCTGGAATGGTACTCAATTACATTCCAGGTATCTTCATACCGCTCATCATACCACCTGTCACAGAATTCATCCTGTTTTGACTTTCTTCCTGTGCTTTAGAAAGGGCATTATTCACAGCAGAAATAATCAAATCTTCAATCATTTCTTTATCCTCTTCAAGAATATCATCTTGAAGCGACATATCTAATAATTCCATTTTTCCATTTACGGTCGCTTTGACCAACCCACCGCCAGATTCTCCGTCGATATGCAAATCATCGAGTTCGTTTTGAACGTTTTCGATTTTTTTCTGAACATCCTGGGCCTGTTTTAACATTTTGGCCATATTCCCTTTATTAAACATTTATTCTCCTATCTTAAAATTTCACCATCAAATACTTCTAAAACTCTGGAGACTACTTGGTCTCCATCTTTATTTTTATCACCATCGCTGCTGTCCTGTTTTTCGCGAGATTTTTCTATCCGATCTGTCGTCCCTTTACCTTCTTGCCATTCTGCAACCAATTGAAAGGAAGCGCCATAATGATCTTCGATAAACTTCTCTACCACCCGATTGTTCCGATTCAAACTTCCCACACTGAACTTTGGGAGATCATAAACCTTAATGACCAATCTATTTCCTATGAGTTCAAAGGGCTCACTATGTTCCAACACAGTACCAATGGAAGGTCTTTCTTTCCGAATACCCTCAATAAACCTAAGCCATCCTTTTTCGATTTCTTCGAGTGATATTTTCTGAGTGGGTACCGGTGGTTCCTCAATTGGGTCCACTTTTTCTGGTTTGACCAATTTCACTGTCGAATCTTCAACAGGATCCACCTTTGGCTTTTCTGAAACTTTTTTTTCTATATTTTTCTCAATCGAAATTTCCGTTTGTGGCACTTGAGGCAGTGTTGAATCAACAGTGACATTTTTTACCGGTTTAGGATTTTTTTTTACTTCCTTCGGTTCCACACCGGCAAGTAAATCAGATATGGAAACTGACGTATCAAATTCCAAAAATTTCATAGCGGTCATTTCAAATTGAATGGATGGCTGGGATACCCTTTTTAATGAATATTCTAATTCATTAAGTACATTAGTTATTCTGAGTATATCTTTACTATTCCACGACTTAGCGCTATCTAAATAGCGTTCTACATGATCATCGTTTAATTCCAATAAACCTTCACCATCCTTAATCAAGCTAATGAGTAAATTGCGAAAATGCTGGTTTAATCCTTGGGTAACATCTTCTAAGGGTAAACCAGTGGTTTGAATCTTTTGGAGAACATCTATCATTCGAGAGGTATCTTTTTCCGCAATAGCGTTAGAATAGTTAAAAAAGATATCAATCGGGATGAGCCCAATCACCGTAGCAACATCATCAATATTAATGGTTTCTCCAGAAAAAGCTATTACCTGATCCATGAGGCTTAACGCATCTCGCATACTACCGTCCGCTTTCCGGCTGATGGCGGACAAAGATTCATCATCGGCTGAAATCTTTTCTTCGCCCAATATCATGGCTAATCTCTCAGAAATAGTGGATTCAGTGATTCGGTTAAAATCAAACCTTTGACACCGAGAGATGATCGTTGAGGGTACTTTATGAATATCTGTTGTGGCCAAGATAAACTTACCATGGGACGGTGGCTCTTCTAAGGTCCGAAGCAACGCATTAAATGCCTGGTTGGTGAGCATATGCACTTCGTCAATAATAAAGATTTTATACGATGCATTCATAGGCGCATATTTAATCTGTTCTCGCAAATTACGGATTTCTTCAATACCTCGATTCGATGCACCATCGATTTCTAACACGTCTAGATTTCGCCCATCCGTGATTTCCTGACATATATTACATGTATTGCAGGGAACACCATCATTCGTATTGGGGCAGTTTAATGCTTTTGCGATGATTCTCGCTGTGGTCGTTTTACCGACGCCCCTTGGGCCCGTCAGCATATAGGCTTGGGCCACACGATCCTTTTTAAAGGCATTAATTAATGTTTGGGTGACATGATTTTGCCCAATAACATCGGCAAAAGATTGAGGTCGCCATTTCAGGGATAAAACTTGGTAAGACATTCTCTCTCAAATAATGATGGCCGTGCACTTGCGGTTGTCAGACCTGGTGTCAATTTATGACAAGTCAGTTAGCTCCATTTCAGAGGTTCCCCGGCACATAATCCTAATCACCTACCGCTGCTCCCTTCCGGTCCTGACGGGGTTTAGTGTAAAATCATTGCGAAGAATTGAAACTTCAACACCACTTAACTTGCATAAAATGATCATTATCTGCCTGATGCAAGCATCAATCCTGCTATAGCGGGTTGCAGGTTACAGGGCACCGCTAATTCCCCATCTAGCACGACCAAATTTTCAAATAATTTCTACGGTAGAAATCTACCTGTTCTGACTGACGGGAAGCAATGGAAGAATCGGTGCCGCTAAAGGTGGCATGTAAAAAGGGAGATTTATGATGGAAAATGGATTGACGGATTCTTAGTGTTGATGTAAATACTTAATAAATTATTACCACCTTAATTTCATTGACCTCATACCAATCCCAAAAGTTGGATCGATCCAATTTAATGACACCATTCTTGAAACTGTACCGAACACGTTTTCTATAAAGGGATTCTGTAAACCAATCTGAATTGTCTCTTTTGTAATAGATAGCCACATAAGGAGGGCTTTCTTCTTTTAATTCAGGAATGACTAAGGTGCAAATTGCATCATTAAATTCACCTTCCGGTGTAATGAACTCTACCTTTGTGTAATAATATACACGCTTGGTAAGCGATTTAAATTCCGTGAATTTTTGATTTGATTCTTGGGAAACGGCTGCCGAGACCACTAAGCAACTTATAATTAATTGGGCGACCCACTTCCCCCCGGGAATCATTTTCATTTTTTCTTTTTACGCTTAAAAAATAAAAATTTCTTTTTGGTTTTTTTTTCTGTTACTTCCTTTTCAGGAACATCCTTTTTTGAACCATCGCCTGTGGATAATTTCTTTTCAAATTCACTCAACTCAACCGGTTCCGCATTCGGGTCTTCCCCGCGCATGGATGCTAATAATCCATATTGGTTACGTGTGCGCTTATGAACCGTTTTTAGCATTTCATTCACTTCTTCATTAAAATGAGATACGGTTCGTTCCATGCGATTGATTAATTCTTCCATGAATGGTTGGCCATAGGCATCACCTAATTTATTTCCAATGGCTTGAAGCTTTTCATTTAAGTATTCTTTTTTAAATTCTGTCGTTTCTTCTGTCACATTATCTCCAGAGTTCTAATGGTTAATTTTTTCCAATTCAGCTGGGGTTAGGCCAAACTGTGATTTTTTTGATAAAAGAATCATCGATGTATCGTAGACTTCTGCCCCGGCGATTAATCCGAATATGGCCCCTAAAAATCGGTTATGCCACATGGAACCCCAGGCGGGACTTGTTTGACGATTCCAGGATTCCATTAACCCAAGTCCCAATAGTGCCGCCACACCAAAAAAATGTAATTTCCATTCAGGTCGTTGGATAATATTCTCTCGGTAATTAATCCGCTCCATTTTGGTAATCGGTACAGATTTAATGGCAAACGGTGTTTGGAGTAATAATCGTTCTTTTTTGTAAGATAATAGAGTACCCCTGACCCATTTCCCATTTTGATGTTTCACAGAAACGTATTGTCCTGTTGGTATATTTGTTAACACATCTTTTGTCCGTAAATAGGTCAAGTTTTTCCGAAATGATTCTCTAATCTCTTCTGTAATTTTTGGCAATTGTTTTATTCGCATTTGCAAACCGATAAACTCACGTTGAGTGTATGCACGTTTACTAATTTTTACTCGGGTATACTCCACGAATGAAACCCGAGATTCAATCCGATTATTATTTATTTCAAAAAACTGAGCACTCTCAAAATTTGCAATTTCTGGATACACTTGGTAATATTGATTTTCTTCTGCATCCAGTGTAAATCCTATATGCTTTGTTAATTGAACAATTTCACCCTTTTGACCCCATAAAGGTAAAATCATCCCAATAATTAGTAACGATTTAAACAGGCGCTTCCAAGGATTCAATTATTTCGTCCAATTCTGGGAATCGATCTGTCGCTTTTTTTGAGAATATTAGGTGTTCATTTTTTTTCACTTCGTACACACCCCCACCCGATGGTATGAGTTCAAATGATTTAATACGATTGCCATACTTTTCAAGTAACGCGGAAGCCATACTGGCCGCCCGGGGTAAGTAGTTTCATTGATTGCAATATTCAATCGAAATATGCATTGCGCCTCCTAAAGCCAGGTTGTAATCCAATAAACGCCAAAAACGCCCAATGCACCGGCCAATCCGAAAAGAATTATGGCTGCCTTTCGGAACCCACGTCCTCCAGCATCATATCGGTAAACGGTTTTTATGTTATCATTCATTAAAAATCGAAAGCTGTTTCAATCGTGGTTTGTTTCACCGGTTCTAATCCTGTGCCCGTGTCACGATAATATTGGCGGAAATCCCATATTAAACTGACACCTTTGCTCACTTCATATCCTACTTTATACCCAAATATAGTATTTATAGTTGGATTGCTAAAATCAAATGGATTCTTATCGTTATTCCGTAAGTAATATGCTTGAGCCACACTAAGTTTAGGAATATTTTCTGCATTAATATCGAACATAGCATTAAAGCTGTTGAACTCAACATCGCCTTCACCCTTCATGCTGGCATATGAGGCACTGAAGCTGACCAAGTTGAATAAGTCCGCAGATGCAGAACCGTACATACCTGAAGTATTAGAAGAATCAACCAGAACAACTTGATCCTTAGTCCGAATTATTGTACCGTCCTCGCTGAATTCAGCAACAACACGAGAGAGGTCATAACTGCCGTCAAAAAATTGCGGCGCAAAGAATCCTTGCTTAATACGGTATTCAAAACTCACATTTAAAAAACTAAATAAGCTTGCTCGAACGCCAGGAACTGTAATACCAGTTCCCCCCATTGCTTTACGGCTATAATAGGCATCCCCAGCTACGGCAGGAAAGATGAGTTTATTGAATTCCATATAGGCTTCCAAACTAAGCGATTTCCCTCTCAAAATTGGATAGCCCAGATCAAAAGCAAACCCTTGAGCTGTTGCTTTATTGTCCTTTAAACTAAATGGGGTTGGTTTTAAGGTGAGATCACTATCAGCAGAATCGATGATATTGTCTCCATCACCATCAATATCCCATCCATTTTCCGGTTCTTTGGTTCCACCATTCACATCGGCAATGCCATCGCCGTCTGTATCGTTCCAGTAATCTTTATCTGTGGGGAAATCATCAAACATATCCGGATAGGTATCTCCATCCACATCTTTTAATCCGGAAAATTGATTCATATCCATGATAAAGTTCAATCCGAATGTCAATGGTATTGCATCGGATAGTTTGTATGTGCCTCTAAGTCCCATGAGGGTACCGCCTCGGGAGAAATCTTTCATATTCGACAGGAAGAGTTCTGTGCCAAAGTTTCCGAAGGATACGCCAGTATTTATACCCACTTTCCGAACAGAGGGGAACTCCATCATATTTGAGTATCCAGCTAATAGCCCGCCATAACCAATGGTAACATTATTTAATGATCCCCATTTAAACCAAAATGGGTCTGATTTTTGTCCCCAACGGATGAATAAAAATTTATCAATAAAGTCCGATGCTTCGTCCCATTCGTCTTTTCGAATTGCACCTTCATTGTCTATGTACATAACCAAATCTAGCCCAATACCTAATTTGCCAAAGGATAATTCCGGGCGAAGTGCCACTTGATTATATATAACCCCATCAATGGTAGCAGATCCAACACCCAATCCTAAGTTAAGAGGTTTTTTCGCCGATGGTTCAGGCTCTTGCTCTGTTGAAGGTTGATCAGCTTGAGGTTCTGATGAATCTGAAGACCGTTCTGGTTCAGGCTCTTGCTCTGTTGAAGGCTCCTCAGTTTGGGGTTCTTCTTGAGTTTCGGGTTCATTATCTTGCTCTTGTTGATCATCCTGGTCTTCCGGCTCATCTTGTTCTTCTTGAGAATCATCAGGCGATTCCCCGTCTGGATCTTCAGGATAATCTCCAGGCTCAGCCGGCGCCGGTATGAGTTGACCCAGTGCATTGGAAACAGCTTTTTGTCCAGCACCAACATTAACGGTCATGCCACTAATCGTATTAAATACGTCAAAGTTTCCCGTTTTTCCCACAAATTTATCTATACCAGCAACCGCATCATGAAACGCTGAAAATTGTGTTCCTTTCACAGATGCAACAGATACAGGTGTTTCTACGCGATAAGCTTTTTTTCTATCATTACTGTTTACGTTATGTAGCGTGGTCCCTTGCTCTATGATTAGGCTTCTTGTATTTGATGTTTCTACAAATTGAAAATCCGTATTTTCCCGAATTTTAACAACCGATTTATCGTCGAGGAATATGACAACTGCAAAACTCGCTTCCCCCACGCGAATCGCATCTCCATTGGATACGGCCTGGCCTGGTTTCACACTGACAGAATAAGTTCCGCTCCCGATAGGTTTAATAAGAACTTCTCCATTGGCTTTCATGACTCTACCAATCGTTTCAGCCGAACAAATCGAAACGATGAATAATATATATATAATTGATATTTTTTTCATGTATGACATCGCCATTTGATGTACCTTATTTATGATAGAAAATTTTGATTATTGCTCTTGAATTTACCAAAAAAAGACAAAACCTCAAGTGCGTTAGTTCACAGATTGATTTAAATATTCTTTTACTAAAAATGCGACCGATTCGTAATTCAGTTCAGAATGGGACATCATACCCACTTCACATGTTCGACTGGTAGAGTATCCCTTCATTAATCCTTTTGTATCCAATAACTCATGGGACGTCGCTGATAGATTTAATTCAGGTACAATCAGTCCTCGATCTCCAGCAAATCCACAACAACCCCAATGCGTTGGGATTTCTACATGTTCTGTACATTTTTCTGCCAATTCTTTAAAAGCGTCCACGTGCCCCATTTTTTCAGTAGAACAGGTGGGATGCAGTACTATTTTCCGTTCCAATTTTGGCAAATTCATTTTATCTATACATTGGTTTAAAAACGGGATTATATCTACGATATTTAATTGCTCCAATTTTGCAATCGTTTCTGCCTTTAATGTGGCGTTGGAATGGCGTAATTGATGGGTACACGGAGATGTATCAATCAAAATAGGGATTTCACCGTGCTTCGATGATTGCCACAGTAAATCAATGGTTTTTTCTTGACTGATTGCAGCAGCCGTATCATACCCTTTTGAGCTATATGGTTGGCCACAACAATAAGCATTAATTCCAGGCGGTATTTCGAGTGATATACCCACCTTTTTAGATATGTCTACCAAGGTATCAACAATGGATGCGTTTTGATCATTACCAGCAAACACACGTGACAAACAAGTGGGGAAATAGACCCACGCTTCCCTATCGATTCCGTTATAAATGGAGAAATTGTTGGCAACGCGAGGTATTTTATCATTCCAATGATAGGGAAAACCAATTTTATTTAATAGACCAAAAATTGAAGCCCAAATCGTTGAACCGAGAATGGATTCTAAACTTTTTCCGATACCTAACATCGATCGAACCATAAATTGAGTGGATGCAAAATGCTTCGCACTCCAAATGCTTACCCATTTTCCTATCCTTGAGACAGACCCTTGCCTTAAAGATTTAACATAAGACCCGGTATCAATATTGACGGGGCACGCCATTTCGCATAAACCATCTGTCGCACAGGTATCAATTCCGTCATAAAGATATTTATTCAAAACAGATGGGTCGGCATTACCACCCGCAATTTCTCTTTGGACTGCGATTCGATGTCGTGGCGTCATGGTTAGTTCTTTCGATGGACAAACCGGCTCACAAAATCCACATTCAACACATAAATCCACCTCATCTGATACCAAAGGCATCTTTTTTAAATTTTTAACATGAATCTTCGAATCTTTTGCGAGGAGAACATCTGGATTCAATATACTGTTGGGATCGGCTAAGTTTTTAATTTTCCACATAATATCATAGAGTGCACCACCCCATTCATATTCGACAAATGAAGCCATATTGCGCCCGGTACCATGCTCAGCTTTTAAAGAACCATCAAACTTACCTACAGTCAGTTCAGCCATGTCTTGGATCAATCCTTCGAACCGCTTTTCACCCTCACTGGTATTCAAATCTATTGAAGCAGCAAAATGGAGATTTCCATCTTTCGCATGACCAAAAATGACCGCATCATCATATTGCCACTGGTGACAGATAGATTTTAGTTCATTGACAACCTTGGGTAAATCTCGATAATCATAACATAAATCTTCTGTAATTACGCTGGTACCCTTTTTTCGCATAGACCCTACTGTTGGATAAAGTCCTTTACGGATATTCCATAATTGGTTGCGCTGATGCTCATCTGAAATCATGCCCAAAGGCAATTGCCCACCTACATTAGATAAATCATGTGGAATACTTTCTGCTAATTGCTGAATTTCATTTATATGCCATTTTTGAAATTCAAATAAAAGGGCCGATGAATTTTTCTGAATGTGATTAGGGTCATAAGGTGGATTATCAAGATACTTTGCTGTTCGTAACGATGCATCATCAAGCATTTCGATTGCATCAGCTCCAGCATCCACTAATAACGGCAATGCGGCCACAGAAGATCCTACAGAATCAAATAGGGCCATTCCCATGGTTTTGAGTGTCGGATCATCGATTGTATGTAAAGTTACTTCAGATAAAAAGCCCAACGTTCCTTCTGATCCCACCATTAAATGGGCAAAAATATCTAAGGGATGCTCATATTCAATAAAAGCATTCAGTGAATACCCTAAAGTATTCTTGATCCGGTATTTATGTCGTATTTTATCTGTGAGTGTTGACCGGTTTTCTATATCCCGTTTGCATGCAATGATTCCAGATGCAAAATGAGCTTCATTTTTTACAAACCGAATGTAATCATCTGGTATTGAAGTATCATAGGTATGACCATTGGCCAGTATGAACCGGATATGCTTTAATGTGTGATACGCATTGTTTTGTACACCACAAACCATTCCTGAAGAATTATTGGAAATGATACCACCGATTCTTGCAGAATTCATCGAAGCAGGATCCGGGCCAATACGTTTCTGATAGGGAGACAGATATATATTCGCACGAGAGCCAATAACACCGGGTTGCAGTTTTATGGCACTTCCCCCTTCCATGACTTCATAATTCTGCCACCCACGCACCACTTCAGCCATTATTCCATTTGTAAGTGACTGGCCAGAGAGGGACGTGCCGCCCGTTCGAAATGTAATGGGGGTCTTTGTATCATTTGCATGGGCAAGTAAAGATATAACGTCTATTTCATTTTGTGGGCGAACGACAGATTGGGGAACCAATCTATACATGCTGGCATCATGGGCATAAGCCAGTCGATCTATAAGATGTTCCGACCAAATTTCTGAAGATATATTTTTGGGGACAGGCATAGGTTTAAGGCAGAATAGAGTTCACGTCACTGCCTTGGCTGTATTTGGGCCCATGGGGCATTGTATAATAGTATAGGCTCTGCGCCCGATGTTGCACTTATATCCTTCTTATACATAGCATTGGATGATTCACTTCGAAACACAACTGTATCTGTACTTGTGCCATATAGCCAATCGGCATATCTGGCTCCTGCCTGTAATAAGATCAATTCCGGTGTTCCGCCTATTAGGTATACATATAGAAAGTAACTCCCATTTTCATAAGACCAGAGAATGGCTTTTTGACTGTCGGATGACCAACGAATATTCCGGAAATATTGGCTCACGACAGGGAATATTTTTTCTCCATTAGATTTTGTAACGGGATTACCTGAAATTTCACCAGGATAATTCATTTGATAGAGGCCATTCCCTTCGATAACGTATAATATTTTTGTTCCATCTGGTGACATTCGGGGCATGATATATTTATCAAAATTTTGTGCTTGAGAAACTTGAATTACATTCTTTCCATCAAAATCCATGGTAAAAATATCTTTAACACCCACATTATTATTGGCTTGGTGAATTTGCTGCCAATATAATATTCGATCTTCGCCTTCGATGAATTCTGGATCACCATACCATTCGTTATTTGACTCAGCCGTTAATTTAACTGGCGATTGATCTTCATTTAAGTTTATCAAATATATATTGTGGTCGGCCCCTGTAAATACGGCCATAGATTGATCTGAATTAAAAGCGATATCTTGAGGCTCTTCTCCAGAAATTGTTCTCATATTTGATCCATTTTGGTTCACAATCAAACCCATCCCCCCATCAACAAGAGAAAATACTTTTTGTCCGTTTTGTATCCACAGGGTGAATTGAGCATTTACATTGGATAATAAATGAGTAAATGGCAATCCGGACCCCATATTTAATATAGTTATATCGTCCCCAATTTCACGGATATAATCCACTTTAACCACGCGTTGATAGGAAGATCCACCTCTAACACTACTCCATGCGGATTGATTCCATTTATCGGTCACTCGAAGACGAAAGTAGATTTCCTTATCTTGGGCTACATCTACTGTACCTAATGTATCCGATTGTGTAGTGATTAGTGTAGAATCGACAATAGTTGAATCCGGTAGAGATATTTGTTCAATGACATATTTTTCAAAATCAGAAATGGGTGACTGAGTCCATTTTACCAAGAATTCACCTTCTGCGTAGGTAATTGAATCTAATCTAACAGGGTTTGGCGCCAAATCCACTGGGTGCCCCTCTCCTGCACCCATCGTCTTTTGACCTGTTGTATCTTCTACCTCAATCCAATACCAATTTTCCTGGACAGGTGAAAACGTATTGGTGTCAAAAGTTGTTGTATTTATATCAGCAATCGCTCGAATTAATGTTTTTTCCCCGGACTCAGTGATACCATGATACAGATTGTATTTGGCAAAATCGCCTTCTAATGATTGATCCCACGTAACCGATAGAATTTGGTTTGGTGGTAGTGTGTAAGAAACGGATAAAACATTTACAGATCCAGGTGGTCCAGGGACACTGGGTTCAATTGATACACTGACTTTATTGGAAATGTTTGAATCAGCATACGCATAAATGCGATAAGAATATGTTACTGGATTATTGACAACCTCTTTCAGATCAAGTGTATCAATCCAACTATAAGTTGAATCCCAGAGAATAGCAATACTGTCTTGCCAACTTTCTTCTCCTATTTTCTTGTCCATTATAAATCCGTCAAAATCCCGACCTTTTCTAAACCATGTCAATTCAATATTATCTGAAGATAATTGAGTGGCCCGAAGTGTGTCCGGTGTCCAAAGACTTCGATCACTTCGTGGATCATACGGATTATCCCACACCCGTACAGTATCCTCGCATGCGATGACTAAAGCAATTAGGATAAATATCCTTTTCATCCTGCTCTCAACCACCGATTCATTTGCATGTATCTTGCTTGATAATATAATATTGGAAATATAGTAAATATGGATATCCCATCCATGATGGGTTTGAGTTGATCTAGTGCCTCAATTTGTTTATGATTCTCATCTCCTTCCAATATATTACTTCCATAAGATTTATAGATATTTTCCGATTCATATTGAAGATATCCACGATATCCAGCGGTAATAACCAAAGAACCGATTAAGATGTTTCTTTTGAATTTGTATTTATCTCTATCTTTTTCGATGAGTAAAATATCATGAAACTTTGGATTCACATGAGTGGTTTTGCGGTGACGAATTCGAAAGTTTTCATTATGGATAATATATTGACCGGATTCTAAATGATAGGATCCTGCATCCAACTTTTTATATTCAATGGCACCTTCTTCCACAAGAAAACGAGACGCCCCATCGGCGGATACAATTACAATTCCTTCAGGTACAGGCGCTTCGAAAGCAACATGTCCAATTTGAGGTACTAAGTGCTGCAGCTCAACATAAATGATATCTGATTCATCCTCTGGAAGATGTTTTAAACGATAAGGTTCATATCCATTTTTTAATAAAATTATCGGACGACTTTCCACCACCACACGATCCAATGCCATTGGAGTGAACCCACCCAACGTATCTCTGCCAACGCGAACCATAGCTCCTGCTGGTTTTGTTTTAATATAAACTAGATTTTGTCGTTCATGTACTTCCATGGGAACTCGAGCGGACATGAGCATGTCAGCTAAATTATGCATCCCTCTGGTTTTTAATCCCTCCAAGGACAGTTCATGATCATACGTAACTACATTAATAACTCGCCCAGTTTCGGATTCATACAAGCGACCTTCCGTCATAAAAATATCACCAATTTTTACAATATGGATGGTGGCCATCCATTCGGTGTCCAACAACATGGAACTAATAACCGCACATTCAATGGTGGAACATTTGGGATCATCATACCCGGCTATGGACAATACCTGGTTCATATCCCCATAATCCATCACCCGGAGTGTATCCTGCTTAAGGAGTTCCACCCGGAAAAGTTCACTTAAAGATTGTAGTTCTGTATCGGCAACCCCTTCCCCGGTAAAATCCAGGACCGATATGGTATGATCATCGGCAAAAAGATATGCAGTTAAAATTGATAGGATGAATAGATATTTGAGCTTCATTGGCTGACAGAAAAATTAGCCTTCAGCAGAGACCATCACAATAGTGAATTTAGAATTATCTTAGAGTAGATTAAGATGTAGTCTCCTAAAAATTACGAGTCTAATCAATTGATATAGCACATAATTATAATTTATTCATTTCTCATTTGTATTTTGCGGAGAGAGAGGGATTTGAACCCCCGATACCCAAAGGATATACCGCATTTCGAGTGCGGCGCATTCAGCCAGACTCTGCCATCTCTCCAAAAAATCAGTTCGGAAATTAAGTACTTCTTTGCACTTTGAAAAAGTCCCGAATAAGGGAAATTGATTGTTTTTCTAAAACACCACCTTTTACGGATACTTTTGTTTTGAAACGAGGATCGCCACAAAGCTGGTATAAGGAGCCACAGCACCCAGCTTCTTCATCGTAGCAACCAAATATAACCATTTTTAGCCTGGCATTTACAATTGCACCCGCACACATGGGGCATGGTTCTTTGGTGACAAAAAGGGTACAATTATTGAGCCGCCAATCTTCTAATGTATTCGCAGCTGCCGTTATGGCGATAATTTCTGCATGAGCCGTTGGATCGTTTAGTTGCTCACGTTGATTATATCCACGCCCAATAATACGGTCTTCGTATACCACGACCGCACCAACGGGCACTTCATCCGCTTCATAGGCTTTTTCCGCTTCATGGAGTGCCTGAAGCATCCAGTATTCATTATCTTTTCTCAAGTGAAATTATTTGGAAAGGAGATAATCTTGGAGTGTCATGATTTGTTTCGCCATTTCTTTACGACCGGCAAGGGTCGTATCTGTGATGACAAGTTCACTGGAATTCAACGAATCCAAGATAACCGTGACTTGTAAAATTGTAGAATCAAATTTTCCCAAAGCGTAATACGAAGCAGCCATCGTGATTCTAACATCTAAATAATTAAGGAGAGAATCGTGTGTAAAAGTCCACCCCAGTGTAAGGGGCTTAACGGTTGAATCCAAAAATGCCGTCCCATATTGGATCGTTTTGGCGTCTTTTCCTAAAGCGTGATTCGCAAATGTCAGGCCAGCCAATATTTCTGATTGAACATCAATCGGGTTCCATTGATTCTGCGTTTTCTCTAATCCAGTTGTAAAATGGGCAATACTACTATCCAATACCATTAATTTTGCATAGGTCCAGCCCAAGCCATTATATCCATCTTTCCAATCTTTATCTTCGTTAATCGCATCTAAAAACCAAGCATTACTAGCTAAATATTCTTGTGTTTCAAATAATACCCATCCGTATTCTGCCATATCTTCTGCAGTTGCATAGTATTTTTTCCGACATGCATCTACAGTAATTAAACCCAACGATAGGATAAACAAGACTGTTGTTTTTGACATCCGTCCCATCATCGCATTAACATCACTTTTTTAGTTTGGCTTCGGCCCATATTGGTGAGTAAATGAACAAAATATATACCCGAAGAAACCGGCACCCCATTTTGATCTTTACCATTCCACTTTAATCGGTATCGCCCAATTCCCTGTTGCGTATTGACCAATGTTTTTACATTTCTGCCCAAAATATCATAAACAGTTAATGTTACTTTTTGAAAAGGACCATCGATAAAGCCTAAATCATATTCTATGGTCGTTACTGGATTAAAAGGATTTGGGTAATTTTGTTGTAACGCTGTTTGTCCTGGCACAATCAAAGTTTTGGGTCCCATTCGGAAATAGCCCATTTTTTCCGTATAAGCCATCACTCTGTTCCCCTGTGTAAGAGAGGGTAACTCAACCCAGCCTGTACCTGTGGTTCGCTGATAAAGGGCCATTTCTTCGTCTTGTCCCGGCATCGAGATTTCCACAGATTTTTTAAACCTAAATGCTTCATTGCCTAATAAATAAGATGCCTGGTCATTGAAATAGGGTTCAAACAGTGTAGAATCCAATATCATAATTGACTGATCAAAATCTACAGCGCCATTTCTCCCAATTACATTAAATTGACCATCGGCGCTTTTGCCAGACCATGTGCCATACATTTTGGCTAAAGCAAGACCCAAATTTTGGGTAATAACGGTATCTCCCACGACACCATTTGCCGCAACTTCAAATGTATATGTTCCCTTGGTCTTGAAATTGTAGTGTCCCACATAAGTAAATGCGGCCGCTGTATCCAGTGTCACAGCTTTAGACTGTACTTTAAGTGTAAGGTCCTTTGTTTTACTCACCGAATCAATGAGAAAAATCTCATAATAATTGGTGAACGCATTGTTTTGGACAACGTACATGCGGATCTCAGGACGCGGTACACGCTGGACTTTAACGACAAACGTATCTATTGCAGATGTGTCGCCATCAGCGGCCGTAATTTGAATGAGGGTGGAATCAGTTTTGTTGGTGACCCAGGGACCGGAAGGTCCAAACCAAAGCACATCGGGTTTAAACTTAACGGTATCAATATGAGCATTGCTAGAATACTCGATCCCTGAGGCTTTTGTCTCAAATGTCTTAGTCGGTACTATAGAAATATTATCACCAAATTTCAGAGGCAAAATAGAAATAGTTAACGTAGAATCATCCACGTCAGTTAAATAATTGGCAAAATCAAAATATAACGAATCATTCTCTAAAATTGTAGTATCAGGAATACCAGACCACACAGGTGGATCGTTAATAGGATTAATAAAGAATGTAACGGTATCTTTGCCGGTCAAACCATCTGGATCCGTTACCGTAAATTCAACCAGCATATCTGAAGATGTATAATAATTCGTGTCAGCGGAAGCTGTATCTGTTGGCGTAATCCATGAAAATACAGAATCTCCGATGGCCAGAGAATCGACTTTTAGTGGATCAATAAATTGATCCACATTTGTCGAATAAATAACAAATGCATTATTTTTTTGTATAATCGTTGACGCAGGAAATTCATCTACCAATTTGGTAATAAATGAATTCTTATACTCTTGGCTAAAATCGGATAAAAAGCCAAATTTGGCTGTGGGAAATCCCCCCTTAGCTGGAAGTGTTGATGCAATTCTAAATGTATATTTGAGATCGGTTGTGTCATTATCCTCATCATAACTATATCGAGTTAAATTTATGGAGTCAGAATTTGCGCCTTCTAAAAAACTCAGTTTTGTAATGGATGATAAATTAATGATGGGCGGATCATTGACAGCTTCAGCTTTTATATCAATATCTATAGTGTCTAATAGTGCCCAATTGTCCGTAACGATGACACGGAACACATAATCAGCCGTATCCAATTTTGTGGGTGTAAATGTCACTTTTCCACTTGTGGACACATCTGCAGCCAATCCTGTGACTACAGTGGAATCAATGGGCGAGGCTGTCGTATCCAATTTCATAGTTGTGAGAGCGTAGGTAAACTGATCAGACCGAAGCGTCACTAAATCTTTATCGTTTACCGTGAGTAATTGCTCCCATAAGACATCTTCCTTAGCCGTGGTATCGGCAATTGAATCAATAACCGGATAGGCATTGTGCCTTAAGGTGCGGAAAGTATTGAGGGTATCTGATGTATTTCCTGCTATATCTAAAGCTTTGAGGGCAACGTAATATTTGAGATTATGAGTTAGAGCAAATGTATCCGTATTCACCGTATCTAAGCTAATTGATCGATAATCACGGAATTTTGTCCAATCGTTAGGATTTGTATCATCTGGAGTAGCTTTGGTGCTCTGGTAAAGAGCGTATTCATATTTATTTATCCCGGACGATTTTTCATTTGTTTTTACAGAATCCACCCAATTATTAAAAGCAAATCGAATCGTATCATTAGCCCATAAAGTATCTCTATTTACAGTAAGAATACTGGTCACATTATTTGATGTGAATAAGGTGTCACCAAAAAATGGCCTTTGGGCTGGTGGCAATGTATCCAACACAAAAAATGATTCACTCTGGGTTCCGTAAGTTATGTTTCCAACCTTATCATTAATCGATCCTCGAATTCGTATTGTGTCACCCTGTACTAATCCAAGAGGTGTAAACGAAGTAATAATATCCTCTTTTGTTCGGAAAAAAGTTTGATTTCCACTTAATTGTTTGATTGAATCTGCCGGCGCACTGGGGCTGGAAGCATCACTGGTTGCAATCGTTAGCCAAGTATCTGCTGTCATTTTTCCGGATATTCGCATTTGCACATTCACATCACCACCATCGAGTAGAGACTCATCCGTAGCGGATATGGGAATAAGTAAACGTAGTGAGTCTGTCTCTTTGTTTAGCCATGGGACAACAATCGTATCTCCCATCGCAGTAATCGTACCCGTGGTAAAGGCGGAGGGATCTGTATTGTCAATGGTAACTGCAGTTCCCCTGAATACCGAATCTGCCGGTAAAATATTCAATGCTTTATCATAGGCCGATATTGTTACCGTTATAATTCCAGTGGAACCGTCAATTATTGTTAATGGATAATTATAGATTGTTCCAGAAGTACGATTCATATTTGCAGCCGTAATATCACCAGTTGAAACACCAGGAAAATCAATCGTTATTTTCGGTATTGAATCCACTTGAATGGAATCTGAAAAAGTTGCTGTTATATTCAACGTACCATCTTCAAACCTAACCAAAGTATCCGGATCATCAAAAGTCAGGTTGACCGAGTGCAATTTGGTATCAATCACAATAGATTTATTATCGCTTAAGGAATTTGCTGCGCCCGCTGTTGGTAAAGTGGTAATATTAAGATCGTTGCCGGCTACATCCCGAATTGTACCACTATCCAAGGAGAACGCGCTCGATGTAATATATCCCAGGTCATTCGAAGTATGTCCCGATGCAACAATATATGTAAATACCAGATTTGCACTACCGGTCCCGGAAGAATATGCAGCTGTGCCATCAGAAGTCCCTGTTTCCATTGTAAGCTTAGGAATTAGGGAGACATTGACGATTTCATTCATTGTAATAGTAACTAATATAGTGTCGCCCTGCTTAAATGCTTTGTTATCATTCGAAGAAGAAATACTTGTAAATGTAGGCACAGTTTGGTCTTGGAGCGGACTCGATGTACTTTGGGTAGAATTAGTTGCATTCCCAGCTACATCCGTCATTATCACCCTGAAGAAGAATTCTTTTCCATCAGCAACTTCGGCACCGGAGCCTGCGGGAATTTCTTCTATATCCATAACATTAGCCGTACCGGTAGCGGAAGCAGTAATGGTTTTTGTTTGCGCGGTAGCTTCTGCGGCAGTTATTGATGCCGCTGAGCCCACAGTAGTCCAAGATCCTGCACTTCCTGAACGGGCTTGGAGTTGAACCGTCCCATCTGTAAGTGTTGGATCTGTATCTGTGTTGGTTATAGGAACGACGGCAGAAACACCTGTATTGGTAGAATTCCAATAATCGGTGACAACCGTTCCTCCAGTAACGGTTACGGTACCTAAAGTGAAATCTGATGGAACTGTTTGATCAATAGTCGTCGTGTAATCACTGGCTGTTCCTGTTGTAGTATTACCATATTTATCTTTGATAATTGCCGTAATGGTAATGATCGAATCTTCTGCAAACCCCGTGATAGCCTCAAATTCAGTAGCCGTTGCTGTCATTTGTACTGTGGTCCCTTTATCTGCACTAAGGATAGTATAGGGCGAAGATAAATTCTCATATTCCAAAATGCCTTTTTTTGCTCGGATTTGTATTTCACCCCCAACAACAGCATCACTATTTTCAACAGGCACGTCGATTCGCAATCCTGTATTGGTGGAATTCCAATACCTAAAACGAACTGTTCCACCCGTTGCGATAACGGTATCAACTTTAAAATCTGCCGGTGGACTATCATCATTCGTAATTGTATACGTATAAGCTGAATTTGCTCCAACCGTAGCATTTGATGGATTGGATAATGTAACGATAACTGTCTCATCGTCCTCAACAACTTCATCATCTATTATCGTTGCTGAAACAGTTGAAGTTGTATTCCCCGCAGTAATTGATACTGTTCCATCGGCAAGTGTGTAATCCACATTATTTCCTGATGCTGTACCGGTGACGGCATAATCGGCCGTTATATCCAGCCCGGAGGCACCAGATAATTGCGCAGTCATTGTGACCGGTGTTACTGCTTCATTTCCTGCCGAATTGACGGCAGAAAAAGCAATTGTCGGCGGATCATCATTATCAGTGATCGTAAGTGTATGGGCGGGTGTTGTTGATCCTATAGTTACATTGTCACCAACACCCGATAAAGTTACTACCACTTGTTCATTATTTTCATCCAGAGCATCATCAACAATGACAGCAGAAATCGTCCCCGAAGTGCTTCCGGCTGTTATTTCTAAGGAGTCACTGGCTAAAGTGTAATCCGTACCGGAACCTGTTGCAGCGGGTGACCCGGCGGTTATGGCATAATAAACAGCAATATCTTTCCCGGATGCTGCAGATAAATTGGCCGTTATAGTGGTTGGTGTTACATTTTCAGCCACGGAACCAGTAGCTAAAGCAAAATCAATAGTGGGCTCAGCATCATTGTCTGTAATTGTTAGAGTATGGGTTGTATTCGTCCCTATTGTCGCATTTGTAGGTGAGTTAGATAATGTAACTACAAATTGCTCACCCCACTCATCCAGGGCATCATCCACCATCGTAAAATCGATTGTATTAGATGTATTACCATTATTTCCCGTAATGGTTAATGTACCGTCAGCTAATGTATAATCCGTGGCCGAACCAGTTGCAGCCGGTGTACCTGCCGCGACAGTAAAAGCAACACTTATGTCTCTACCGGCCGCGGCCGATATATCCACCTGAATTGTATGGTCTGTGGTCCCTTCACTTTTAGACGAAGAAGTGGCATTAAATTGAATTGTAGGCGTTGCATCATTATCTGTAATAGTAAAAGTGTGGGTGGTATTCGTTCCCAAGGAGGAATTGCCTGGGCTTGAAAGCAGTACTACAACTGTCTCGTCATCTTCATCCAAGGCATCATCAGCGCCAGTCACTGTAATATTGCCGGTTGTGGACCCAGCACTTATGGTTAAGGTTCCATCAGCCAAAGTATAATCTGTCCCTCCGCCTGTTCCTGTGCTGGCGGCCTGGACTGCATAATTGACTGTGACATCTTTCGCAGAGGCAGCAGATAAATCAACTTGAAGGGTACCATTTGTCCCTTCAGTTTCTGAAGATGAGGTGGCGTTAAACTGCACGGTGGGGGGATCATCATTATCCTGAATAGTGTATGTGTGGGTTGTATTATTACCAAGAGCGACATTCGCATTTGGGTTAGAGATAGTTACAATGAAAATTTCATTATTTTCATCCAACGCATCATTCACAACAGTTGTCGCTAAATTTGCGGTTGTTGCACCGGCCGCTATGGTTGCAGTGCCATTAGCTAAGGTATAATCAGTACCGGTTCCCGTTGCGGCAGGATCACCTGCTGTTAGGGCATAATCAACAGTAGATGTTAACCCGGAAGCCGCTGATAAATCTAATTGTATATTAAAGGATGTCGTTGATTCTGCTGCAGTACCCGTAGCTGAATTAAATTGAATAGTAGGCTTGGCATCATTACTACCTGCTGCATTATTTGCTATGGTGTACGTAAAAGTGGTATTTGCACCCAGAGACGAACCGGTCGGATTCGAAGCAGCAATAACAATCGTTTCATCATTTTCATAAAGTGCATCGTTAACAATTATTGTTTCAAAACTCGTTGTTGTATTTCCAGCAGTGATAGTTGCCGTTCCATTTGCTAGAGTATAATCAGTCCCACTTCCTGTTGCTGTAGAGGTACCACTTACGGCATAATCCATGGTTGCATTAATACCTGAAGCCGTGCTGAGCGTAACGCCCACATCATATGCAGTAGTAGCTTCATTGTTGCTTTGAGAAGTACTAGTAAATGCAATTGTAGGCGCTGAATCGTCATTTGTAATTGTATAGGTATGAACCACATCAGACGATAAAGTGGCATTAGTTGGGTCTGAGAGAGTTATGATTATTGTTTCATTTTCTTCATATAAAGCCTCACCAATAACATTCCAACCAATAGTATTATTTGTATTACCTGCCGAAATAGAAACAGTACCAGCTGCTAAATCATGATCGGTTCCACTACCAGTTGCGGTTCCAGTAATTGTATAGTTGGCACTTATGGCCTTTGCAGAGGCTGCAGATATGTCTACCTGTGCTGTTTTATCGTCGTTACCAGAATTAGTTTCTACAGCATTTGCTGCACTTGCATTAAAACCTATAGTTGGCGCAGCATCGTTATCCGTTATGGTCACAGTATGCGTTGTATTACCTGAGACTGAAGCGTAAGTATTATTGTTAGACGCTATACTAAAAATAATGGTTTCGTCGACTTCATCTAGCGCATCATCAACAACAGTCACATAAAAAGATTTTGTCGTGGCACCACTATTAAAAGTATATGTGGTCGGGTTCAATGCATTGTAATCTGTACCTGCGCCAGTCGCAGTTGAACTCCCACTAATACTTATAGTATATGCTGGGAGTGTACTTCTTGAAGAAGCATGACTTAAAGAAACGGTAACATAATAAGCCCATGTATTTTCACCATCGGTATCCGTGGCAGCAGCGAATTGCATTGTTGGTGCGTCATCATTATCTGTAATAGTTACTGTTTTAGTGGCTGATGCTATACCACCTGTATTTGTCTGTTGAATCTTAAACGTTTCATTTTCCTCATCAACATTATCATCAATTAACGTATACTGAACAGTATATGCACCATTGCCTGTTACTGGAATTCTACCATCATTAGCATCGCCATAACTTTCAATCAATGTACTGCTATAATCACTACCAGAAGACCCGGTGCTATTATCAGTATCAATAGTTAAAATAATAGTAAAAGCACCAGAATAATCTGAAACAGTATATGTTTCGGTAACTGTGCCAGCACTTTCAGCTTGGCTTTCATTACCAAGTGTCAAGGCTATAGATTGTGCATTTAAATAAACACACAAAGTAAAAATTGCTACAAAAAATTTATTGTATATTTTCAAATTGAAAATCAGTGCGAAATTTAGAGACTCACACCAAGCACGAGAACCCCATCCATCCAACTGACAGTGCCCAGTTTGTTATTCTTATCATCAGTAACATTGAAGGCGGTGGTAGAACGCACGCCTAAACGAATATCAAGGGCATCACCCAAAGCAAATCCATAAGAATTTTCTGCAATCACACCAAATCCGCTTCCAACCATACCAGCGCCAAGCCTAACCTGCCCCGGCCCGGCAGGAAATGACAATATGCCTGTTACATGAACACCGGAGTATGTGCCGCCAATGGGTTTGTAATTGGTGAATTTAAAAGTACCTACTTCTGCCCCCAGTCGAAATCGGAACGGACCCATCTCAAGTACCATCGGGAATTCAAAAGCGGCGCGAAAATCCATGCCGGAGTTATAGGTGCTTAACTGATGATTCACAAAACTTGGAGATGAACCAATAATATTGAGTGTGTAACCCAGACGACTGGCCGCTTCCGCCACGGATTCTTCAGGCTCATCGGAAAATTCTTCATCAAAACTGTCATCGCCCTCATCTTCGGAAAATTCATCCTCCTCTGAAAATTCATCGTCAAATCCTGCGTCATCATCGAATTCAAATCCTTCTAAGTCCTCTTCGCCGAGTTCTTCATCTTCCGAAAAATCAAATTCTTCATCCAACTCTGCATCCTCTTCCTCGTCTCCCCAGAAGATTTCTTCTACCCCATCGTCTTCTTCCTGAGCGGTAATGATAGAAAAAGGGGTGAATATTAAGAATAGGCCAAGCATGAGTGAAATGGGGAATAATGTTTGTGTTTTATGCTTCATATCTAAATCCATAATTAATGGTTATCCATTTTAGGACGCACTCAGGTCGATGCACTCTTTACCAGAATACGTACGTTGTCCACTGAGAATATATCATTTTGCAGTCTAATAGAGCAATAATATATATAATATATATTTAATAATCTGTGACTTAGGTCAAATCATTATTAATCGAATAAAATCTTGATTATTTCTTTGGGACTTGATCTCCTTCTACCCATGGAGCACCCGCTTTTGTCAATCGACGGCTTAGGGCATCTAAATCCATTTTATTTTGATTCAACTGGCTATAGATGTTGTCCAGTCCCTTCTTTGCCAAGGCTAAATTTTCAACAGCAGTGGCTGTGGGCCCATATGTGGAATATTCAATCACCCGTTGAACCACAAAAAGACGATTTCCTACTGTAGGATTATTTTTTTCTCCCGGCGCCATTTTAGATCGATTTCCGCTTAATGCTTCATCCATATCTAAGATTGATGAACGAATAGCATGTAAACGGCTATCCAAATTTCCCACATCGGCATTGGAATGATCCAGTGCTGTCTGCATGCGGGCGATTTTTTTCAACGTATTTCCTACTGTAACTTGGACTGCAGATGCCCGTTTAGCTGTTTGTTCATATTGACGCCAAAAATCAGCAATCTGCGAATACCCTTTTGTCGGCAACGCACCTCTTCTTAAGGGAACCACATCAAATTGTTGTGATTCTGATAACTGGGTAATATTTCCATCAATCTGGGCATGCATGGATACTGAATAAGTTCCCGGTGCAACTAAAAATCCGGCCCCTTGTTCAGATGATTTTCCTACAGTGACTGCGTTAGGTGATGGATATCGAAGATCCCACGCAACCCGATGGAATCCTTTAGACGTTGGCCCTTCGATTCGCCGTACCGTATTCCCATTCCGGTCTTTGATTTCAAACAATATCCTGGGTTTCATTTCACGTCGTTCTGCTTCAACCGTATTCCAGCCTGGGAATCCGACTTCTTTTCCTTTTTTAATTATACTTTCTTCATTCTTTTTCCGTTGATCCGCTTTTGATTCCAGTCCTTCAGCTAAATGGAATGTAAAAACCGCACCAAATGGTGGATTTGGCGCAGTGAAATAACCATCACCCTGCGTGCCTTTGGGCCGGTCTCCAAATCCTAGATGTGATCGTGGAATATACCACCATGCTTTTCGAACAGGAAAAAGCGTGCCTGTATCGGACATTTGTTCTTTGGATAATCCACGAAAAACGGAAATATCATCAAACACATAGAATCCACGACCAAATGAAGCACCTACAAGGTCATTTTCACGCTTATGAATGGCAAGATCACGGAACGAGATAATGGGCACGCCGCCATTTAATTTTGTCCATTTACCACCGCTATTGATGGAAAAATAAATGCCATACTCCGTTGCTGCAAACAAAAGGTTTTTCTCAACATGATCCTGAACAATTCGCCATGTCACCGTTCGATCCGGCAAATTAGAGATGATGGACTTCCAGGATTTGCCCTTATCCGTACTTTTATAAATATAGGGCTGATAGTCGCCATATTTATGATTATCCAAGACCGCATACACTTTGTTTACATCAAAGTTGTCTGCTTTCACATCATTTACATATGCTGTTGCTGGGACACCTGGCAGTTTCTTTACCTCTACCTTTCGCCAGGATTTCCCATCATTTTCAGTAATATTGATAAATCCATCATCCGTTCCAGCATAGATCAATCCAGCTTTTAAAGGAGATTCAGAAAGAGCTGAAACAGTATTATAATTTGACATTGCACCCACATCCCAGGCGTTATCCCAACTCTGCTTTGACCCCATAATTGGCAGATCAAACCTGTTTTGATTCCGTGTTAAATCACCAGAAATCGGCTCCCAACTATCTCCTCTGTTTTCAGATTTCCAAACCCGTTGTGATGCAAAGTATAAACGAGAAGGTTTATGGGGACTTACCAAAATGGGTGAATCCCAGTTATATCTTTCATACACTTCACCATCACGTGGCTGTGGCTGAACGTCCACCACTTCACCCGTGATCATATCAATCCGTGCCAAGGTACCTTGCTGTCTTTGCCCATACATAATGTTTGGGTTTCCCGGTTCTGTTGCCGGTTGATGCCCGTCCCAGTTGAGCACTACTCGCCAATCTGAATTCTGAATACCCTGCCAGCTATCCGTCCGGGATGGACCACCCTCTGTACTATTATCTTGGGTACCACCAAAAATATTATAGAATGGTTCTGAATCATCTAGAGCCACATCATAAAATTGGGTCAAAGGCAGGTTAGCCATAAACCGCCATGTTTTAGTATGGTCAAATGATTCGTACAATCCACCATCAGATCCAACCAACAAATAATCAGGCTCATCTTTCCTGAATGCAATGGCATGATTATCACCATGCTTATTCTTTTCATTCATCCGATTGAAGGTCTTTCCCCCATCATTAGAAATTTGCATATTAGCATCCATTAAATAAAGACGATCAAAATAATGGGGAGAAGCATAAAGCTCCTGATAGTAATGAGGTCCAGTTGCACCTGCAACTGCATCCGATTGTTTAACCCACGTTTCACCGCGATCAATTGACTTGTAAACACCACCGCTTCGACGATCCAGTTCTATAGCAGCGTAAAGGACATCCGGTTTATGTTTGGAAATATCCAACCCAATCTTCCCCATATTTGATTCAGGAAGACCTTTTTCCAATACTTTCCAAGTTTCTCCTCCATCATCACTTCTATAAATTCCTGATCCGGGTCCGCCACCCATATAGGCGGCTATCGTCCGATGCCGCTGCCACATGGCCACATAAATCCGATCTGGATTCCTGGGATCCAGCACCAGTTCGGTGGCACCAGTCCATTCATTATCAATTAATACCGATTTCCAATTTTTGCCCCCATCTGTTGTTTTATATACACCACGTTCGCCGCCTTTACTCCAGAGTGGTCCTTGAGATGCCACCCAAATAGTATTAGAGTCATTGGGATGAATAACGATTTTTGAAACATGTTCTGAGTTTTTTAAACCCATATTGGTCCACGTTTTACCCCCGTCGTCGGAACGATAAACACCATCCCCATATCCAAAATGACGTCCCCCCAGATCTTCGCCTGTTCCAATCCAAACCACGTTAGGATTATTGGGATCTATGGTAACACAACCAATTGAATAGGATCCCTGATCATCAAAAATAGGTGTCCAAGTAATTCCTGCATTTTCCGTTTTCCATACATTTCCAGAACCAACGGAAACATACCAGGTATTGTTATCCTCTGGATGTATGGCGATATCGGAAATTCTGCCCGACATCAATGCAGGTCCTATACTTCTGAATTCCAATCCATTGAAATTATCGTCGGCCCAAATATCTTCTTTTTTGGATTGACCAATGGTAATGGTCAATGACAGTGTAAAAATTAGTGCAGATAATCGAAAATGATTTAGCATGATATTATCCTTCATTTATTGGAAGTAGAATATAATTCATGAATAAAATGGAAATTACTAAAAAATACTTCCTGTGAATTTTTACTTATAGTACAAACAAGGAAGCCCATTTTAGATCTGAACGTATGATGTCACTTAACGTTCTGATAATAGGCTACATTGGCACTACCTGAATTCCCAAAAATAATATCAGGGCGGCCATCCCCATTCAAATCCCCAACAGCCACAGCATAAGTTCGATCGCGACCTGATCCAATTTCCGCATTCATGGACAGATCGCCCTGACCATCATTTAGAAACACCCGTGAATGACCATTAGAATTTCCAATGACGATATCTATATCTTGATCATTATCCAAATCAGTCGCAACAATGGCATAGCTTTGACCATCTTCCGCGCCAAATGTATGGGCCAACTCAAACCGGCCGTCTCCCCTGTTCAATATAATTGCATTCGCCTCCCCAATATTGGCGGTCACAATATCCGGCAGACCGTCACCATTCATGTCTGCAACCGCCACACCTCTGGTATCATCCGAGCCAGATCCGAACACCACTGGACGCCCAAACCGCATGCCACCCAATCTCATCAGAATCTCATTGGCATCACCATCCCTGTTGGCCATTACCAAATCCATAAGGCCGTCACCATTCATATCTGCTACAGCCACATTCAATGTACGGTCTTCAACGGCTCCAAATGATAGAGGCTCACGCTCATCCCCTGCCATCGTCGGAAATGATCCTGTCCCATTATTTAAAAATATCAGATTCTGCGTTCCGCGACTAACCTCAAGGATATCAGGCGCCCCATCCTGATTGATATCTGCTACCTCAATACTGCGCGTATTGCTGGCTACACTTCCAAAAAACAAAGCAGGACCAAACTTTCCCTTACCGTCATTCAGATGTATCTGATTTCTCATCTTGTCCGATGCCTGAATGATATCCAGATCGCCATCCCCATCGAGATCCGCCAGCCGGACCCGGTAGCTGGTTCGCTCCATCGGCTCAAGCTGATAGCGAGCACTCAGGCGACGATTATCCGCATTAAAATAGACATAGTTCGCCTGCGGCCAATGACGCCCGTTAGCCTCAATCATATCAATATCACCATCTCCATCTATGTCACCAAGAGCGACGCCAGCAGTCAGAAATGGCTCCATAGAAATTGGATAAGATGCCTTATTAGAATAGATAGATTCCTGAGCAGTCACATCAGCTGACACAAGAATCAATACACAAACCGCTGACAGAAAAATGGAAACTCTATTCAACAACAAATGGCACCAAATGTTTCGGAATAATTACGGTTGATTGCGGCGCAATCCTTGTAACTGTTTCCTTAAAAGGAATCAGCTTTGAGTTAACATTGTCTGCCTGAGAAAAAGAGTAAGGCAAATTGAAACTATCCCAATGTGTCGGAATAATAATACGTGGTTTACTCGTCACATTAATGAGACGTTCATCATATTTATAAAGACCCAAGCGCGAGCCATTGATGCCCGCCAACAAGATGTCAGGTTTCAAACCTTCAAACTCCTTCTCCAGAAAGTTCATAGAACCCATAGTTAGGACATTGTAATTCTTAAACCGCGCCAGAAAACTCAATGAGCCACCCTCAATAAACTGATTGATTCTCAATGGGGCTTCAAGTTTGGTGTCCCGATTATAACGACGGGAATCATGATAATGCTTGTCTCCCAGAGCTGAATGAATGGCTGGAACAACGCGAACTGAAAAATTCTCAAACTGATAGTCTTCGCCCCCGCCCACAGCATAAAGCTGGTCTTTCGGAATGCCATAGGCGCGCAAGATCATCATTGCTGTTTCAGTGCCAATCACTTTAGCGCCAGTCTTTTTCGCGATATAGGGCACATCACCCAGATGATCGTAATGAGAATGATGAATTAGGATAAAATCTGCATCGCTAATGAGCTGATCAATCATCTCTGTGTCCCAATCTCCCACTTCATCACGCCGGTAAGCCTTCCGATCATCGTCGGGATGGGATCGATCTGTATACTGAAGTCGCGATATATAAGGATCCACCAGAACAGTGATTGCACCGTCCGTGATTTTCCAGCCTGCAGCGCCGAAATAGGTAAATTCCAGCCCGTCTTTGTTAACCGATGTTGATGATACCTGCGCCGCCATGCCTATGATCAGGACAAATGTTGCCAAGAAATGTAATATTCTCATCTATCTACTCCCTGACTTCGACAATCATTTCAATTTCCACCGACTGACCGCGGGGCAGCGTTGCCATGCCTACTGCAGCGCGTGCGTGGCGTCCTTGGTCTCCGAACACCTCAACAATCAGATCCGAAAATCCATTGATAACGGCAGGCTGTTCTACAAAGTCTGGCGTGCTATTCACCATGCCCAACACCTTGACCACTCGCACCACTTTATTCAGATCGCCCAGCATGGACTTCAGTACCGCCAGCTGATTAATCGCCGTCATCCGCGCACCATCATAGCCCTCCTTAATACTGACTGTATCCCCAAGTTTTCCGCGCAATTCTCGCCCGTCAGGATACTTTGGACCCTTGCCCGCCAAAAAAATCAGGTTCCCGGTGCGCACACCGTTAACATAATTTGCAACAGGGCTTGGGGGCGTTGGAAGTTCTATACCCAGCTCAGCCAGCCGGGCCTCCGGATCATAATCTGGTTCCTGAGCGTAGCTTTGGCACAATCCCACGGCTAAATATGCAGCAAATAGCATTATAGTAGTCAGTAAAGGTTTCTTGTTCATTATTTCCTCAATCATTATTAATTATCAGAATATGTATTGTGACATTCTGCCCCCAAAAATATCATAACACTTGCACCAAGCGAAATTATTTTGTCTTTTCTTTTTCCAAATTTAACTGGACGATATCCGGATCCCAGTAAGCGTCTCCGATAAGATGCTTCACAAAATATTCTGCACGGAGCCAATGCCAATAATCACCCATATCTCCATACCCATGGCGCTGTCCGGGGAAAAGAAAGAAATCAAAGCGTTTATTAGCACGGATTAAAGCTTCGGCCATTCTTAATGTACCGGCCATATGAACATTATTATCGATATCTCCTGTGGTTAAAAGCAAATGACCCTGCAAGTTTTTGGCCAAGTCTGAGTTTTTGGCAATATCATATTCAAAACTGACTCTACCAGAATCGTCCACAATCTCCTTAATGCCATGATGCTTTTCAGACCACCAACTGTTATAGACATCGTTATTATGATTCCCTGAAGAAGAAACAGCCACTTTGAAAAAATCCGGATAAACAAGCATGGCGGCAGTAGACATGAAGCCGCCTCCGGAATGCCCATATATACCTACACGATCTATATCTATAAAATCGTAGCGGTCAACTAATTGCTCAATTCCGGCTTTTTTATCTGCAAGACCGTAATCACGCAAATTGCCGTAGCCGTAATTATGATACCATTTAGAACGAGCGGGATGACCCCCGCGGTTGCCGATGGTAATCACAATAAAACCGAATTGGGCCAGAGAAGTTGTGCTGTGTCGAAGCTGCGTAAAGGATTTAGCTACGGCTTCAGTTTGGGGCCCGGGGTAAACATAAGCAACAATGGGATATTTCTTTTGGGGATCAAAATCAAAGGGTTTGGTCATTACCCCATAAATATCGGTAACACCATCAGCAGATTTCACCTGAAATGGTTCCGGGTATTGAAATCCCGCCGCCATGAGTTGTGATAAATCCGCTTTTTCCAGGTCCAGCATTTTCTTTCCACTGGTATTATAAAGCGCTGATTTAGGAAGAGTATTGACCAAAGAATAATTATTGACAAAAAACCGGTTGGATTCTCCCATAGAAGTCCGGTGATCAAAATTGCCCTCATTCAATAACTTCATTCTGGTTCCATCAATAAATACACTATAGAGATGCTGTAAATAGGGGTCTTCATTTTCTTCTCGCCCATTAGCCATAAAGTAGATGGTCTGTTTACTTTCATCGATCCCCATTATCCTTCTGACGGAAAAAGGACCGCTAGTAATTTGCTGTTTTAGTTTTCCATTTTTCCCATAATGATATATATGTCCCCATCCGTCCCTTTCGGACCACCAGAGCATATCACCTGACTTCAGCAGTTCTAGCCTTTGCAGTTCAACATAGGTATTCAATTTTTCTTCAAAAAGTACTTTCACATCACCTGTTTCTGTATCAGCTACACACACATCCACTTTATGCATATCACGACTCTGACGATAGAAATAGAACTTTTTGGAATCCTCAGCAAGCCATACTGTTTGCTGCGGCTTATCACTGTCTGGATATCGAAATTGCCGGCCAGAGTAAACACCAATACGCTGATCCTTAAATTTTTTGATATCAAGATTTAATATACTTTGTGTGGCTAGATCGTGAATATCAATTTCATATTGCGTTACATTTTTATCACCGGCCATGTCGTATTTATATGTTTCCAGTTTTGGTCGCTTATTTTTCACAGAATGAACTACCCATAAGTCTTTGCTTTTTCGTTGGTCTGAACGAATAGAAGCGAATTTTTTTGAATCTTTAGCCCAATAAATTCTTGTACGCTTGCGTTTACCCTTATCTCTTTTCCGTTTATCGTCTGTATCCCCCCGATCGAATACCGCATAGCTGTAGTATTCTTCTCCATCGCGGGTCAGCTGTCTTTCATTCACTGTTACTTTTTCAATTGCATCCACAGCTTTCTTTCCATCTTTACCCCTGCCTGCATCGAGTATTTTTTTATAATCAGAAGCATTAATCATATAAAGATTATGATTTCGGGCAAAAACAATCGTCTCGCCATCCGGTGAAACGTTAGCCCATTTTGGATGTTTATCGGGCGCTTCCCAATCTTTCAATTCTCTAAGCTTTTGAGTATTTATTTTGTATTCAAAATGAAAGACTTTTTTCTTGTATATCTTTTCCTTTTCCTTTTCCTTTTCTTTTTTATCTAGGTCCCACTTTTGTTCATCGATCTCCTCCTCAATTACCTCTTCTCCTTTATCATCCTGGGAAGATTTCACATCAAATTGAAGCGTATTTTTATCAATGAATTTGATTTTTTCTATGGGTAGATGCTGCGCATCCCATGGATCAAGGGAAATGCGGGTCAATTCAGCGGCTATTTTATCATTGTCAAATATTTGTTCCTTTTTACCTCTTATTGGATCAACCACATAAAATGTTTTTCCTTCGGATGTCTCCCATTCATACCAAAATTTTTCTGTCCCTTCAATCCATTTGGGATTGATAGATGTACTGTACAAGAGCTTTTTAATTTTATAGGGTGCAAATCTTCCTGCTAATTGATAATTGGCTTTCCTCGCCATATTATCATCACCTGCCATTAATGGTATTATTAAGAAAAAGCACAGATAGCCCATTGCATATCTTTGTTTCATTTTAACCTCCAATAACTGTGGAAAAAATTGATTAGTCAAGTGTCTGAACCGGTGATGGCCACACACCAATAGGTAACTTACAAAAAACTATACACCAATCTGGGTGTTTCTTTTTTAAAACAAAAAAGCCTGGGAGGGGCTATTTAATCTAGAGGCAGGTTAATTGACCTTCTCCCACTCTTGTACAATGACTTTAAAAATTAAGTGTGGATTAATTAAAGTGGCCAAAAATGGAGTATCAAAGGGGTACCCACAATAACAATCAGAAATTCCAGAGGTAATCCCATTCTCCAGTAATCAGAAAATCGGTAGCCACCCGGCCCGAGGATCAGGGCATTGCACTGATGGCCGATGGGGGTTAAAAATGCACAAGACGCTCCCACAGCAACCGTCATCAAAAAGGGATCAGCGCTGACACCCATAGATACGGCAATACCAACGGCAATTGGTGCCATAATCAGGGCAGTAGCGGCATTATTGATGATATCTGAAAGACACATTGTAATAATCATGATAATAGCTATAATAGACCAGCTTGGCAAGCTTCCGGTCATGTGTACCATAAACTCAGCGATTAACTGGGTACTTCCGGTTGTCTGCAGCGCAGCACTCACCGGGATCATTGCTCCTAAAAGGACAATAATCGGCCAATCGATATGCTGGTACAATTCACGAACAGGGAGAATGCCAGTAAAGACATATAATAAAATGGCGCCCACAAAAGCCAATGTAGTAGGCAGGAGTCCGGCCATACTTAATCCAATTGCACCGCCAAAAATTAACAGCGCCAAACTGACCCGCGAAAATATGCCTACCTGTACTTCTCGCTGAGCCAGGGGTACCAGGTTCAATGAACTGATATTATCATCAAGATTATCTATATTCCCCTGAATAAGCAGCACATCTCCAACCCGGAATATAACATTCCCCAACCGTTTACGAATTGGTTGTCCCTGGCGTGCCACCGCCATCAGTATCAGTGAATTTGAGGTGCGCCTTCGAAAATACTTCCGATCCTTTTTTACTAGCGGTGAATCAGGTGTAATTAATACTTCTTTATAAGTGGTATCTTCATCTTTCAGCTGATCTATCCGTGCCCGCATCTTTTTTGTAAATCTGAGGCCATACTCATCCATCATTAACTTTAAATCTACTGGATCCGCTTGAATTTGAAACCTGTCTCCTTCTCCTATGATTTGATCCTGCC
>Ga0233434_1000166_pt1 | contig 84636 bp, 82 predicted proteins | sample SI_122_August201_4_FD_182738 | JGI IMG/M metagenome (GOLD analysis project Ga0233434, IMG submission 182738) | Seawater microbial communities from Saanich Inlet, British Columbia, Canada - SI_122_August2016_120_MG | ecosystem: Environmental > Aquatic > Marine > Inlet | place: Canada: British...
ATGCCACTCATTGATCGTGTCATCAAATTGAACTCCCGGATCCGCACAGTTCCACGCTGCTTCATTAATTTGACGCCAAAGCTCTTTTGCTTTTAGAGTCTTTGCAACTTTTCCATCAGTTCTATTGATTAACTCCCAAGATCCATCTGCTTTTAAAGCATCAAAAAACTTGTTACTAATTCTAATAGAATTATTTGAATTTTGTCCGCTTACCGTGTTGTAAGCTTCAGAGTTCCAATCAGTATCATATTCTTCAAACTCAAACTCAAGAACACCTTGTTTTGCTAGTTCAATTACACGATGAATATAGTTCATAGGAACTAAATCTTTATTAGCCTGAGTAATCGCTTTTCTTAACGGCTTATTAACCTTTGGTAAGAATCTTCCTTCACCTAAATCAATTCCCTCGTTAATGGCCGTTGAAATTTCAGTTAATCTTTTTTTACAAATTTTTGAACCTGTAACTAAAGCTGCAACTTTTCTTTCCTCAATTACTTTCCAATTAATGAATTCTTCAATATCTGGATGATCAAGATCAAGACAAACCATCTTCGCAGCTCTTCTTGTTGTCCCACCAGATTTGATCGCACCAGCTGCTCTATCTCCAATTCTTAAAAAACTCATTAGACCAGAACTTGCACCGCCACCAGATAAAGTTTCTCCTGAACCACGAAGGTTAGAAAAGTTTGTCCCTGTTCCTGAACCATACTTAAATAAACGACCTTCTCTTGTCCAAAGATCCATGATGCCGCCTTCATTAACAAGGTCATCATTGATACTTTGAATAAAACATGCGTGAGGTTGTGGTCTTTTATAAGCAGAGGTTGACGCTTCTACATTTCCTGTTAAGGGATTAACAAATTGGTGACCTTGGGCTTTACCATCAATTCCGTAAGCAGCATGAAGGCCTGTATTAAACCACTGCGGTGAATTTGGCGCGGCCATTTGATGTGCTAGCATGTGCTCCATTTCATCTTGGTACGCGTCGGCGTCGGTCTTCGTGTTGAAGTAATTATTTTCTTCTCCCCAATTTCTCCAACATAATGCGAGTCTATGAAAAACTTGACGCGCATCAGTTTCAGATCCAAGGACAGGATTTCCTTTTTTATCTTTAAGGACCTTTCCCTTTTCATCAGTTTGGGGAACACCAGACTTTCTAAAATACTTTTGAGCGATAATATCGCTTGCAACAGAACTCCAAAACTTAGGAACAGTAACATCTATTGTATTGGTGCTTGAACCATCTACATTTTTAATTTCACTTGTTCTTTTCTCGAATTGAATATTTTTATATGGGCCATCACCTTTTTTCGTGAATATTCTTTTGATTTTCATGCGCACTCCTTGGCAATAAAAAATTTTCTCTTCCCTATAATAAAAACGGCCATCGATTTTTTTGTCAAAACAAAAAACACTACATCTTGTATATTTTTTTTAATATCGACGCGCATCATACTATATATAGTATACCCAAACTAAAAATAGCCTGAGTGCAGCACTTGGTTTTGGTGTTTTTATCATTAATAATGCATCTTTTTTATAGACAAATTATTTTTTTTTTTTGAGACAACTATAATTGACTATTTTTAAATCAAATAAAAATGAGTAAAATTTAGACAACAAAAGGTTTTACTTTGCGATACGTAATCTACTCTTTTCTAAGCTTGATTTTATCGATGAACGCTTCAACAAATGAGCAAAAAGAAAATAACATCAAGTTTAAACCTTATATGGTCAATCACTTAAATGAAGGTTGTCCCATTGGTAGTGAATGTACAAATACCTATGGACAAAAAAGAGCGCAGTTTAACCAAAGTTTAGAAAAACTCAGCACCCGAAAAAAGTACTTTAAAAAATATGGAGCGCCATTTAAGTACTTAATAAAAAGTAACGAAATAAACAATAAAGACTCACTTGCGATTTGGGATTCTCGCTGCTTTCACCATCGAAAAAGTAAAACTCCGTATTTAGAAGTTGAAATATTCACAAAAACGTCAACGAAAAAGCCCTTGCCCATTATCACTAAGAAGATTCTTTATAAAAGTCATAACAACCAAAACATTCATGTATTTGAACTCCCTATTAACGCAGACATCGCAGGCTTTAAAAAAAGCAGTCTCTATTTTGATATCCGCGAGAATCTCTCCTCGTTCATCTATAAAATAGATAAAAAAGGTAGATTTTTTGTTGAAAAAAACCCTCTTAATCAAAAGTTCAGAAGAACCAAATGCCCTAAAGATCTTCTAGAGAACTATGCAAAACATAGCTTTCCCGCTTTTAGATCATACTTCTGTTCTTTGACGCCTGGTGGCGGTACAATTCTAACCCCTGTAACATGTATATAGGAATTGACACCCTGTCTTAAAGATCTGACACTTTTAAAAGTTTGAAGGATCTATTTTCATGATAAAAAATAAAGTTTTAATATTTGTCGCAATTTTTAATATCATAGGCTTTGCGAATGCAAGAATTGTTGAAGAAAGTGCTGTCATCTTTTCACCTAAAAATGAAACACTTGAAATAATAAAAGCCCACCCTGAACTCATTATAGATCACCCAAAATCAAATTCAGTTGAAGTGCACGGGCCAACAGGAACTATAAACTTTCTAAAAACCCTTCAACAAAATGTCATCGTGGAATCTCACTCGCATAACAAAGGTATGGACAACTACCCAAGCTCTAAAGATATTGAAAATATTTTAAGAAGCGTCGTTCAAGAAAATCAAAACATCATGAGAATGTTCTCTCTTGGAAAAACCCATGAGGGAAAAGATATCTGGGCAATTAAAATCTCTGATAACCCTGAAAAAGATGAGCTTGAACCAGAGGTCAAATACATCGCAAATATGCATGGTGATGAGATTGTTGGTAGAGAACTCATGGTCCGACTTGTCAAAGAACTCGCCAAGGGCTTTAGGCTATTAGACCCAAAGATTATGAACCTTATCAATAATCTAGAAATATTTATTGTCCCAAGCATGAATCCTGACGGCGCAGATCACATTAGAAGAGGAAACTCCCACTGGGTTGACCTTAACAGAGATTTCCCTGACTTCACAACCAGAGACAATGAAAATTCACCTGATGGAAGGGAGCCCGAGACAAAAGCGATAATGGATTTCCAATCCAGAAGAAACTTTTCCTTGTCGGCAAACTTTCATGGCGGGGCAGAAGTTGTAAATTACCCTTGGGATACAACGGGGAAAAAGCATCCCCTACATGCCCACGTTTTAGACTTATCATTGGCCTACGCCTCTCTCGTTCCAGGCATGAGAGACTCTATTGAGTTCCCAAAGGGAGTTGTTAATGGTTACGACTGGTATGAAGTAAATGGTGGCATGCAAGATTGGAGTTACCACTGGTATGAAGACCTCCAGCTTACAGTTGAATTATCTGACCAAAAGTACCCTGATTATAGTGAAGTTCAGAATTATTGGACTCAAAATAAAGTATCGCTTTTAAACTTTTTAGAGTCTGGAATCATTGGAATTGGCTATCACAACAATGAAAATGAGTTTATTGAAATAAAGATTTTTAAAGAAGATAAAAAAATATTTCACACTCACACAAATAAGTCTCAGTTTTTTAAGGTTTTGCCAAAAGGGGTTTATTCAATTGAAATCGACGGAACCAATAACTCCCCAGCGTTGCAAATGGTTGAAATCAAAAATAAGTCTTTTTATATAAACTAAAATACTCCGGAAACATTGATCCAGATAAATTTAGGCTTTAGGTATTAGGACTCTAGCTCCGATCAGCCTGCATGAATAAGGCCCTATTAATTTTACTTTTATTATCTTCATGTTCTAGCTACCGACAAATAGAATTTATAAATGAGAACATGACAAGGTTCAATGACAATAAAGAATTCGATCAAAACACTACGCCAAAAATCCTTGGACTACCGGTTATCTTACAAAATAGAAATATTGCGAGTATCACACCACTAAAGAACAAAAAAGAAGCATTAAATAATAAGCAACTATATTTTGTTACACTAAATACCCAAATGCACCAAATGGGAGACCTTCTTGGTAAAAATATAGTGAACAATAGATGTCCTCACTTTCATGGACTAAACTTGAAGGTCCTAAGAAATAATAAAATAACCCTACTTGATGATAAAAAAGAGCTTCCCACAAACTCTCATTACATAAATGCGTTGAAACGCCCTGCTTTTTTCCCCGAATTACATCTTCCATTAAAGGTCAATCAAAGTAAAAAAACAATTTTTGATCTGGCCAAGGAAAAAGTTAACTTCAATTACCAGCAAAATATTAAACATGCCCTGTCCCTTCACCTGGATAGAACAAAAAAAGAGGTGTATGAACTTTGTGAAACGGGCTCTAGTGCTAATTACTATATTTATGAAAATTTAAATTCACTATCAAATGACCAACCACTTCATCCCAAAAAAGAAAATTTAGAGACCATTCTGAAAGTTAGTATTTTTACTAACGATTTTTTAATTAACTCACTTAACAAAACAGTAAAAACAGAGAACATCAGCGCTGCACTAGATAGAGTTGGATCAAGATGGTTTCAACAATATATACAGACAATAATTACAAAAAGAGACTGAACTACCTAAAGTAAACAATCCTTCCGAGACTAGAAGTGACAATTAAATTATCACCGTCAATTTTAGGCGATGAAATAATTGAAGACCCCTTAGAACCAACCCGAAAAGACTCCTTACTCATTTTATTTATCTTAGTATTTTCAAGTAAAAAGTGACTTATTTCACCTTTGTCATCAAAAGTAACCACTCCATTTTTCCAAGGTCTGACAAATTTGATTTTTGTACTCCCTTGGGTATTTACAACAGAAATAGTTCCAGTCGTTTTACTTATTTCAAAAACACGTCCGTTATTATCACCAAAGTAAACATGTGTCTTTGATGCAAACAAATCACTCGTTGGAAAATAATCTAATCGATTCTTAATAACACCGTTATTTATATCAACAACAATAAGTTGTTGACCATCTGCATACGCATAAACTTTATCACCAACAATAATCGGTGATGTATCAACATCATTAAATTTCTTACCTGCCCCAATTACCTGTTCCCAGCGAAGCTCCCCTGTTTCTATTCTCAAACTAGATAAGCTTCCATCAGCAAAACCCACTAGAACATAGTTTTTATGAACAACCGGAGTAGAGCTTGATTGAAGAGTCGTCCCATTCGCAATAGACTTTTTGTAGCTCCATAGAGTTTTTCCTGTTTTTACGTCAAGACAAAACACCTGATGGTTTCTTAAGTGAAAAAATAATCTTCCATTACTGTGAACCGGCGAACTCTCCACAGGTTCACCAACAACGACTTCGTAGTTTAACTTCCCATCATAAATTCTTCGAGAAAAAACTCTTCCCTCACTTGTTCCATAAATAACAGAGCCGTCCACAATTATAGGGTCGGCAAAGTAGTGTCCTCCATCATATTTTGACCACAGCTGTCGACCACTTAGCATGTCATACGCTTGAAAAAAGCCCTTGTTATGCCCAACGTAAACTCTTTTCTTATGAAGAATAGGGGAATTGAAAACAATAGGTAAATTGCCCGTCTCATAAGAAGGTCTTATATTTTTATTCCAGCCAACCTTAAAAATCGGTTTTTTATATTTACTTACTGATTCCAAGTTTTGATGGAGAAAGTTTTTAACTGAAGAGCAGCCTGTCAAAACAAGTAGTAAAACTATTAACTTCACAATTAGACCCTTAAAAATTTAAATTTTAGCCAAAAAGTATTTTGCTAACTTCACTAATTCAGTATCTTTTGATTTATCGACAACGTAATCTAGAGAGCTTTTCGCTTTATCTTTGTTTCCAAGCTTTAAATATAGACGACCAAGGTCAAAATAAGTCTTATCCTCCAAAACTGCATACTTCAAAACAAGTACACTATTAAGGGTTTCAACTGCTTTATTGTAATCACCTATTTCCTCTAGGGAAAGAGCAAGTCTAGATAACAAAACCTGTCGAGCAATTCCATCCTTGATAGATTCATCCATTGAGGCCAATAAATCTGAAGAGGCTTGGAAATCCTCTTTTTTGATCAACTCATCATTGAACTTCAAAGCAAAGGCGAGAGCTACTTCAGGAGCATTTGACTCGTTAACTAAACTTTTAAACTCCTCAAGGATTACTTTCGCTTCAATTTTTCCTTCAGAAAATAAGCTCAGTTTCTCATTACTGAGTGTGTGCAATTTATTAGATAAAGCAACTTTCTTTCCTTGGCTGTCTTTTTGGGCAAATCCCCAACCAACAACAATTATACCTACGATAACACCTAGAATAATCAATTTTTTAATTAACAATTCTGTACTATTTTGACTTTCTGATGACATATACACTCCAATTTCTTAATCATTAATAATATTAACTTGCCGATAAAGTTGTCAAAAATTCAGAGCAATATTATCATTAAATAGACAAAAGGACTTTCAATGAAAAACTATCTTCCTGTACTTTTACTACTTTTTAGCATCACGTGTTATTCTTTTGAGAATTCAGGCCGATTCGGACTCGGAGCAACAAGCCAGACTTACGAGCAATTACCTGCGGTATCGCTAAAAGTACATTTTAGTGAAAAGACGGCCATAGGTACCTACTTTTCTTATAAAGGTACAGAGGAAGCAAACTACAATTTTGGTTTTAGGTACTACAATAGTATCGTCTCTGAGCCAAACTTAATATTCTATGGCGTCCTCTCCGGAGGAATTCTTCAGACATATAATGGAACAACATCATCCTCAGGTTATGAGGGATCAATCCACTTTGGAACCGAATTTTTCTTTGAGGAAATCAAACACATCGGGCTCAGCTTTGAAGCAGGAATCTCTATGACCAACGTCGACGAATTTATCTTTCAAACCTCTGCAAGCCATCTTTTTAACTCCGCCATACACTTTTACTTTTAATGAAAAAACTTATTTTTCTTTTTTTAATAATCCCACTGGCAAGCTTTGCACAGTTAAGCGGTTTTACAGACGACGATATCGAACTGGGGGGAGATATATTTTCAGATTTTTCTGAGGATATTACTGAAAAAGAGATGGCCGAAGACGAGCGTTTTTACCGACACGGTAGATTTTTTAGTTTTGAAGTCGGCTTCGGTGGAACGTTCTTCGACGGTAACCGAGGAGCTGCATACACAAATGACCCGCCTTCGATTGGTATACAACTCAATTATTTTATGAATTTTAAAGTTAGCTTAGGTATTGGTTTTACCTTTTCTAAACACCACTTTTTTATCGACGGGCCAACAGTTGGCTTTCCTCAAAATGCTCCTGGCCTCATAAATGTCAACGCTTTGAGAACATTTTGGAGCTATCGTTATTATATTGACACGGCCAATCTTGGAACGGCAATCACGTATGCTACCCCCTACTTTACCGGACGACTTGAGTATTGGTACTTAACAGAAAAATTTGAAGATCAAAGCTCTCTCGATGATGTTTCAGGTGGTGGACTAGGTTTTGGCTTTGGCGGAGGGTTTGAATTTCCCATTGAAATAAAAACAACTTACATCGGAGTTGAGTTTTTATTTCATGGAGTTAACTTCCACGATAAGTTTACCCAAAAATATAGGGCAACAACAGGTAGTATCACTGCCTATGATGATTTAACCGGTAACGGATACTCAACAATGATCTACTATGTATTAAACTGGTAAAAGTACCCTCTTCTAACCTAAGCTTGGGGAGCTGTATCTTTACTTACCGCTTGCTTAATCTTGTTATCTTCACCTGATCTAAAGATTAAATGTATCGGCGTATTATCGAGCATAAAGTAATCTCGAAGGCCATTTTGCAGGTATCTTCTGTAGTTATCTGGAATCCCTTGGCTTCTATTTGCAAACATTAGAATTGTTGGAGGACTCATTTTTATAACAGAAGCATATTTCACCTTAAATCTCTTTGAGCCTCGACCACCTAGCGTAATTGAATTTCTTTCAACTAACTCAAAAATAGCTCTATTGAGTTCACCCGTAGATATTTTTTTATTTCTAATTTTTACTGTTTTTTTGATGGATTCTTTTAACTTTTTTAGATGCTTTTTATACTTAGCTGAAAGAAGAATAATATCACAGTGATTGAGCCAGGGTATTTTGGCCCTGATATCCAACAACCATTCTTTTTTCTTTTTTTCGTCTTTAAGATCTTCAGAAATAAGGTCAAATTTATTTAAACAAACTATTACAGATTTACCTTTTTCGATAGCAATATCGATTAATCTTCTATCTTGATGTCCAATACCTTTAACAACATCAACTAAATGGATAACAATCTCACTATCCGAAATACTTCTCAATGCTCTAAAAACTGATTGGGACTCAACAAGTTCTTTAACTGCGCTTTGTCTTCGAATACCAGCAGTATCAATAATTTGAACAGATCTCCAAAAAGACCCCTCGGCCTTAACCATCTCCTGTTCTACCTCTTGCTCTTCAGCATCTTCAGTTTCGGTATCTTGTTCCGTACTTAAATGTTCATCAACAACATCTTCAATTGTGGCTTTTTGAATTTTTTCTTTTGCGACAAATTTTAACGGATCATATTCTTCGACTTCTTTTCCAAAGTATATATCAAAGTAAGCTTCGATGGGATCGACTGTTGTTCCAGCGATATCAGATACCAATGCCCTTTCCTCACCGACAAGGGCGTTTAGAAGTGTTGACTTACCCGCGTTAGGAGAGCCGACGATGGCCACTTTTGAGATAACCTTCTCCCTTGGAATAATTCCACGCTGAACCGCAAGGCCATCTTCAAGTTTTGTATTTACACTAAATAAGGCTTCTTCGTTAATTTTACTTCTTAGAAAATCAACACCAAGTCCATGACTTGCAGAGACTGGAAAAATTTGATCTTCCTCTACTCCTAGAGAATAGAATTGAGCAACCTCATCCTCTAAATGGCTTCCATCAAACTTATTTAACAAAACAAAAAACTTTTTTTGCTTGCTTCTCACATAATTAGCAATCGATTCGTCATAGGGTAATAACCCCTCCCGAATATCACAGACCATTAAAACGAGGTCACTTTCATCAATGGCCATTTCTGCGTGTTTTGTCATCAAGTTAAAAAAATGATCTGTATTATTGGACGAATCATCAATTTCGACGCCTTCAGGGTAAAAACCTCCAGTGTCGATAAGAACTCCTTCTGGTGCAAAGTGATTTACTTTTTCATCATAAGTATCAAACTTGAAATGCCCATAGTGCCTATCTCTAGTGACACCTGGCATATCGTGAGCGATTGCCTTGGTCGATTTATTCATTAGTCTATTGAATATAGAACTTTTCCCGACATTGGGTCGTCCGATTAATGAAATGATAAATGATTTTTTTGACACTACTTTGCCCTCCAAACTCTATTGGAGTTTTCAGCTCTTGGTAGCCCTAATTCTTCAAGAATAAAGTTATTTTTAAACCAACGCTGAGAAACTTTCACGTGAAGCTTTAACCCTACTTGAGACCCAAGAAGGTCTTCAATTTTTTTTCTCGCTCTAATTCCTATTTCTTTAATCATAGATCCTTTTGAACCTACAACGATGGCCCTTTGAGATGGCCTATTCACATGAATAGTTGCTTGAATGCTCGCACCTATTTTTGAATCTGGCTTTCTTCTGAAGTCCTCGAACTCATCAACAGTTACAGCTACTTCATAAGGTAACTCCTCATTTAGCAATTCAAAAACTTGTTGCCGTACATACTCTGCAATGAAAAACCTTACGTGTTTATTTGAAATTTGCCCTTTGTTATAAAGGTGAGGACCCTCAGGAGCTTTATCACATAAAGCACCTATCAACTCATGCATGTTGTCTCCAGTTTTTGAACTTAAAACAAAATACTTTGAAATATTCGGGTGAATTTCTCGCGCCTTCTCAACTAGCGGTAAAAGATCTTGTTCATCAAGCTTTCCGAATTTATCTGCCTTCGTAAAAACAACCCACGTTTCATTTAACTCTTTTTTAAGGTGGGTCTTTATATTTTCAAATTGGGGTAACAACTCTTTTGTTAAGTCTACTAAGAGAAGGTTTATATCTGCACCTTCAGCACCCTCTCTTGCCTGCTCATTCATCCTTTTATTTATTTCAACAGATGATTGATGAAAACCTGGAGTATCTATAAGGATTATTTCAGTATGATCAACAGTAAAAACACATTGAAACCTATTTCTCGTTGTCTGCGCCTTGTGAGTAACAATACTAAGATCATTACCAAGTAGGTAGTTAATTAAGGAACTCTTGCCAACGTTAGGGGCACCAATAACAGACGCTGTAACAGACCTATTGTGTGGATGTTGGTGTTCGATAAGCATAGTTATTCCTTTTTATATTGGGTTAATTTAAATTTAATTCTTTTATCGCTTTTTCAGCACATAACTTTTGAGCCATTTTTTTAGATTGATTAACTTCTTGGCCGTAAAACTTTCCGTCAATGTAAAGGTTGATCTCAAAACCTTTTTTTGTTTCCTTGCTTTGGTAGTCAGGCAGAGTCTTAAATCGCCTCATTGTTAACTCTTGAAGCTCACCTTTTACCTCTTTTTTTAAAAGCGATTCAGCATTATAAAAATTAGTACTATTTATATTTTCATAAGTTGAAATTACACCTTCAAGGAAACAAACTAATTCATCTTTTGGTAAGCGAAGAGAAAGGACACCAATAGTCGCCTCAAAAATATCTGCTAAAAGTGCCGGGTTTTTAAAAGATTCTCTTTTAACTTCACCTTTTCCCAAGATGATTAATTGATCTAGGCCAGAAGATACCGCCAACTTGGACATCATATTTCCTGAAACAAGCTGACTTTTTAATTTACTTAATTGTCCTTCATTTTTACTTTGAAACTTCGCAAAGAGTTGTTCTGTTATAAAGTTCCCAAAAACAGAATCACCTAAGAACTCCCATCTCTCATAACTTTGGTACGGGTGGTCCCCTAGTTCATTTAGATAAGACTTATGAGTCCATGCCTCGATTAAGCTGCCCTTGAGAACTCTCTCATCAGACCAATAAAATAAGTTCGCAATGCCCTTATAAGTAGCATCTTTTTCAATAATATTTTCAATAAAAAGTTTTGAGTTTTGGTTTAAAGCCGACAAATTCTCCTTACTTTTGAAGATACAATGGGACAAAAAAGTCCTATGTGTTGCTTCACTATGTTTAAAGGAGGTCGTCTTCATTTTTCTTCCATCTGATTTTTCACGGTTTCTATCACCAATCTAGTCCCTTATCAATATTAGTTGTAAGATTTTCCACGAAATTTTCTGAATTAATCTGCTGTAATAAAGTTGTAGTAAGCTCTCTAAGTGGCTAGAATATCGGCGTAATTAGGAGCCAATAATATGCAAAAAGAACCATTCCTCTCCGAACTCATGGGTAAATTTCTATCAAAGCTTAAAGACCAGGGAAAAACTGAAAATACCATCAAGAACTATAAAACCGACCTTCATTGCTACAAAGGCTATCTTGAGTCTTTTCAAGAAAGCGACCGCTTACAAAGAACGGACCTCCAGCATGTTATTGACTATGGAAGCTTCCTTCAAGTTAAGTACACAAGCGATAACTCTAGAAGAAGAAGAGTGCAAACTTTGAGACTTTTTTATGACTTTCTTTTGGTAAATGGCCATGTAAAAGAAAACCCTGTCAGAAAAATTCCTGCCTCCCCTAAGTTTGTTGATACGCCAAAACCAACTAACTTTGGAGAAACCCTGTCTTGGTGGAAATACCTTGCTGAAGAAGTTAAATGTGCAAAGGATGGACTCCCTACTCTTATTGCCCAAAGAAACCAAATCCTTTTTTCTCTTATTTTTTTTGGAGGGATCAAGGTATCGCAATTAAGTGAATTACAGGTTGATGACTTGATTGTTGATCAAGATAACTCCAGAGTAATGGTCACTCATCAAAAACGCGACCCTTACACTGTTATTCTTCCTACTTATTTGCGCTGTATGATTTCAGAATACAAGGTTAATTTAACACGGGGAAAAGTAGCATCATCCATTAACTTTTCGGAAGCACTTTTTAATGCAAACCCTCATCGTATTTTATCTGGAGGACTATCACCTCGAGGAATCGAAATTATATTTGAAGATATAAGAGGTAAAATTAATGCTGAAGCTACGCCTAAAAAGTTAAGAGAGGCCGCTGTTTGTCGCTGGATAAACCTAAGCATTCCAGCACAAACAATAAAAGAATGGATGGGTGTTGCTCCTTCTTACAGTTTAAATAGATTCACAAAAATTTCTGATAATTTTTTCTACTCAGAGGAAGCATTTGAGCAAATGAGTATTACTCAATAACTCTTTCATGTGGCCTAAGTACCTCGATACCAAGGTCTCTATCTTTTGCCCATCTATCTCTTAAAACCCTAGAGTTTTGAATTCTATAAAACTCTAAGTCTCGATCTAACTCGTCGAGTCTAAACTTTAATTCTCTTTGTAGATGAAGGTAATCCTTTCTTTTCAAATTTAAGTTTGAAACTGACTTAAACTTCCGAAGTTTTATTGCCTCTATTTCTTGATCATATTTTGCCACTTCTTTTAACTTTTGCTCCTTAAAACTCCAAAGCCACTGATTAACTTCATTTAATTGTAATAGAAAATCGTCTTTTCTTTTTTCTAAAACATCTCTAAAAACAAGAGCATCACCAATTCTTTCCGATAGCTGTTTTGACTCAAGCTTTAAAAGGGAGCCTACCCTTAATCTTTCTTCATTTATAGAACAAGCAGCAAAACTCATTACTGAATAAACAAGATAATCACCGTCAACATCACGTACGTAACCGATGCAATTTTCACCATCTTTGTTTTTAGTTAATTTAAATTTAACGACATCTCCAGATCTGAATAATTTAATATTTTTATTTTCAGTATTCACTCTCAAGATTGCTCCATCTTTTGAAACATCAGTGATCCGGCCATAAAAATGAGAGTAATCTTCAACGGCTTTTAATTCGAAGCTAAAGACTAATAACATAATAAAAACACTCAAATACATCACTCTATTATGCCTTCTCACACTGACTTATTTTCATTAATTGATTAATTTGCCGCATATGATCTTTATAGGTATTGTAGAAAAAATTTAGGAGTACTAGACATGGAATTTTTTATTGATACCGGAGATATTGAAGAAATAAAAGAATCATCTACTTGGGGTATTGTTGATGGCGTTACCACTAACCCAAGTCTAATTGCAAAAACAGGAAGAACTCAACACGAAGTTATAAATGATATTGTTAAACTTATTGATGGCCCAATTTCAGCAGAAGTTCTCTCAACTGATAAAGATGGAATGTTAAAAGAAGCCTCCACTTTAGCCGAAATTCACCCCAATGTAGTGATAAAACTTCCCTTAACTATTGATGGCCTAGCCGCTTGCAAAGAATTGTCTAAGAAGAACATCAAAACAAATGTGACTCTTTGTTTTTCAGTAAATCAAGCGCTAATAGCGGCTAAAGCAGGCGCTACATATATTTCACCGTTCATCGGAAGGCTAGATGATGTTGGACACGATGGAATGGGACTAATTGAAGAAATACGAGCTGTGTATGATAACTACGGCTATCAAACAAAAATACTTGCCGCATCAATCAGACACGCCACACATGTGAGAGACGCAGCAATGGTTGGATCAGATGTAGGAACGATGCCATTTAAAGTTTTAAAATCCCTATACTCTCACCCATTAACAGATAAAGGCCTAGATCAATTTTTAAAAGATGCAGGCCTAAAATAAAATTTATTTATAAAAGCGGCAAAGAATTTTGTCGCTTTTATAAAAGAAACAATAAATTCTCATAAGCTTTCGGTAGCTTAAAACTTCAAAGCACACCAACCTTTTTACTCAAGTAAAATAACCTAAACCCGACCAGGATACTATGGGATTAGGACAACAAACTATTATAATATTCATAACGACCTTCTTATTGGCGTCTTGTAATAATGGTGAATTCAATGGCGGTGAGTCCCTTTCAAACTCTAACAATAAAACTAATACATCAAGCGTAAACGCTATTTCGAAATGGCCAACTAGTGCCCTTGGCAGTAATGGAATTAATCTAAAAATAAGTGATAGAATTTTAGAATTCTACTCTGATGACAAAACCCAGTTAAATGAAATATATGCACAATGGAATAATTCAGTTTCTGGACAAAAACTTTTAGTTGATACTCCACAATCCATTCCAAATTTTGAGCCCTCTGATTTAGAAGACTATGGTACCGATAATACTTTTGGAATATATGTGAGTGATTCATGGTTTCCTGATCAAGATAACTTCGCCTTAGCAATTACTCAATACTTTGGAATTAGAAACATAGATGGAGACTTAGAGCTTGTCCATGGAGATATTATTCTGAATAACAATTCTCAATTTTCTTACTTCACTGATCTTACATTGGCGGCACCTGACGAATATGACTTAAGCTCAATACTATTACATGAGGTAGGTCACTTTTTAGGCCTAGGCCACCAAAGCTTTGTTGCAGAATCCGTTATGCAGCCAACACTATCTACGTTTTCAGTAGAAAGAACCTTATATGATCTTGATAGGTCATCTATTCAATCTATTTATGAACCTTCAAGCTCCACAACCAGCTTAATCGCCTCTAAAGTTTCCTCAGCGAAACACGAGGCGCCAAAAAATAAAATCATTCGTGGAGTTATTAAGCTTATGCCAGATGGCCTATGCCAGCACTATGAAAACGATGAGCTTGTCCATCAACACTTTGAAGAACTTTAAGGCAAAAAAAAGCCTGGCAGTTGCCAGGCTTTTTTATTTAAGAGTATTTTTTTAATATTAATTATTTTTTAGCCGTTTCAACAACAGCTTTAAAGCCATCAATATCTCTAGCGGCTAGCTCTGCTAACATCTTTCTATTGATTTCAATTCCTTTTGATTTTAATCCTCCAATTAACCTGGAGTAAGTAAGATCAAAAAGTCGAGAAGCAGCGTTGATTCTAACAATCCATAGCTTTCTCATATCTCTTTTAAATTTTCTTCTGTTGATATAAGCATAATGTAATGCTCTTTCAACAGTTTGGACAGCGTGACGATACTTCGTTCTTCTGTCAAAGTGGAAACCTTTTGCAAGTTTCAATATTTTGTTTCTTCTTCTTCTGGCCTTAAAGCCTCTTTTTACTCTCGCCATAGTGCGATCTCCTTTCAACGATACTTGGGGAGGAAAACCTTCTTAATTAGTCCCAAGCCTCAGTTTAACAATAACTCTCGAATTATGCGTACGGTAACATTCGAGCTACAGGCTTGTGGTCAGCAGCACTTACATACTCTTGCTTTCCAGCTCTTTTCTTTTGAACCTGTGTTCTTTTTTCTAAGTTGTGTCTTAGATTTGCTCTTTTTCTCTTAAACTTTCCATTAGCTGTAAGAGAAAATCTTTTTGCCGCCGCTCTTCTAGTCTTCATTTTTGGCATTTGTCACTCTCCGTAGAATATACTCTTAAATATTTTAGTCGGAAGTAGTATCCAATAAAAAACGCCCTGTAAAGACAGGGCATTAAAATATCGGGTATTTATAACGACTATTTCTTTTTTACAATAATCTTTTTATCTGGAGCCAAAATTGTAATGGCGCGATTTCCCATAAACTTCATCGGAGACTCAACTTGAGCCCCTAGTTCAACGATTTGACCAATAATACCGCTGAATTTATCTAGTCCCTGATCTTTATACGCCATCTCGCGCCCTCTGAACTGCATAACCATTTTTATTTTATCGCCAGCAGAGAGAAACTTTTCAGCTCTTTTAAGCTTTGTATTAAGGTCGCCAATGTCAATATTTGGACGAAACTGAATTTCTTTTAATTGAACTATTACTTGTTTCTTCTTTGCTTCGTTTAGCTTTTTTTGTTCCTCGTACTTAAACTTACCGTAATCAATGATTTTTACCACTGGTGGTCTCGCATTTGGAGCTACCTCAACGAGGTCAAGACCTTTATCATCAGCAATTAATCTAGCTTGCTCTATCGTGACTACACCAAATTGATGCCCATCATCACCGAGTAAACGGCACTCGCGAATCCTAATTCTTTCATTGACTCTAGGTCCTTGATTCTTCTTCGAAAACTCTTTCCTACCTTGTTTAATGACAACCTCCAAATTTCAGTAGTTTAACGATCACGTTCTTTTAACACCGTAGAGCGCAAAAAATCTATCCCATTTTTAAAAAAAAGAGATGTAATGGCAATATTATCATACTCCAATGAATCTTGAAGTGCCTCGTCCGAGAAATAAAATATACTTATTTTTTGCTTCTCATTGAAAACCCGATCTACGCCGCAAAGCATTATCGAAATTTTCTCTGCCTGGGGAAAGTCTATATCGAAAAATTGAAAGTTACTTCTATCAACAGACTCCAATAAGGGAGGAAGTGATGACACTTCCCTCGAAATAAAAAATTTCTCTTTAAGTTGAAAAATAAACCAACGGGAATTTAGAATTCTATTCGTCGTTTTATCCTGGATAAACTGCTTGATTTTTATAAATGGGTACAAATTTTTAAAAAAAGACTTATTAAAACTACCATTAATAAACTCTCCAACAAACCGACGACGCCCTAAATTTACAACTTTCCCCTCTTCCACTTAATACTAACCTTTAAATACAAGCTTTGTTTGAAGTTCAAGCTCTCTTTCCAAATATACGATTTCAGTATCTAGCTTTGCCACTCTGGAAATAACATAATCACCGAGGTTATTTTTAAGTATTTCGAGGTTTTCAAAATACTTTAAACCATTTTTTATAACAGGAAGAGTAAAAGCCTCTGGATGTCTAATTACTCTACCAAGGGATCTTTCTGTTTCAAAAACTTCTCTAGCCTTTTTCAAAAACTTATCCATCCTAAAGGAGTTTTCTTTTTCCGCGTATATAAGCTTTATTGCTAATGCAACGACAAAATAATTTTCTAAAATATATTTATGACTACGAGAAAAAATACCAACATCTCGGCCAATCTTCATTAACTCCTCTGGAGTGAGGGTCATACAATCTTTAAGATTATATACCTGCTTACCAGTACTAAAGGATATAACTCTAAAGGCTCTTACCAAGGTTTTGGCCGTTGTCGGAAGATAAAATTCAAACTTTAATTGATCTCTTAACTTCAAAAGATGCTTAGCTAAGTCTTTTTCGGTTTTAAACTCTCCATTAAAGAGATTCACCCATGCACTATTAATAATCCAAGGCACGATAAAATGATGAAGAATAGAATTTTTAAAATATAAAATTTCACTTCTAGCATTATCTTTTATTGCATAAAACACGTGACCCACTGATTTATTTCCAATCCGGTCAACCTTTTTATTCCCCACCAAAATATCTATAGCATTGGAAACCGCAGCCTCAACAGTAGACATATTTTCAAGTGTTTTTGCGAGAGGGACTTTAAACTTTTGACAGTACAAAACAATACGTTTTGCTTTTTCTAAGATCTCCGTAGATTTTAACGCACCTTCGGGCTCATCAAGTAATATCAAAGAAACTAAGGCCGTCGGAGTAATAATCATTTGAAGGCCTACAGACCTAAAACAATTGAACGCTAGCTCTCTAATTTGATTTTTCGTTTCTACATTCGGTAAAAGGTTAAAGTTAATTGGATTACTTAACCTTATATGAATACTACCCAGCTTATACCTTAGAATTTGAAATATCTTTAAAAGCTCTTTTGTTGATTCTTTTTTCTTTTTAGCCCCACCCAGTTCACGAGTTAAGGTTTTTTGTTCTGGCACGTATTCATGCATAATACTGACTGGTAAGAATAATAGTTTTTTCTTCTTTTCTTTTGGAATATGCTCATGGGCCACAGACAACATTTGAAAAAGTCCATATCTTGGCGGTAGAAGTTTTCCACTTCGAGACCGACCGCCTTCGAAGAAAAACTCAATCGGCTTACCTTCACTCAGAAGGTAAAAAAGGTAACCCTCAAGGGCAAGCTTATAAAGAATATCGTTACTAAAAGATCTTCTTATAAAAAAACAACCACTTTCCCGAAAAACCTTTCCTATAGGAAAAACATTTAGGTTTATTCCTCCAGCAATGTAAATGGGGGTATTGAACCTTGAGTAAAGCGCATAATTTAAAGCAATATAATCCGCATGTGACTGATGATTTGGAACTAATACAACAGAATTGTTTTTTATTAATTCTTTAAAGTCCACACCGTCTGGTAACTCTAGATGAATATTTTCATATATTTTATTCAAAGCAATTTTCAGAAAACTTAGAACCGCCCCAATTGATCTCTTGGAGAACGTTGATTTTATTTCATCTAAGTTTTTTAAAATCTTCTGTTGATCAGATTCACTTCTTTCTAGTCGTTGCTTAATTGGGGGATAACTAAGAACAATCCGTTGCGCTTTAGTTAAGCTCATTAATTATTTTACTCCGTGAGGTTTACTTTCACTGAGGCCTGCCACAGACATTTCCATAAATTGAGCTCTCTCTTTCATCTCTGAAATAGTTGCTGCTCCAATATAGGTCATGCCCGAACGAATTCCACCAGTGAGCTCAAGGATAACATCTTCTACACTTCCCTTACAAGGGACCATTGTATGCTCTCCTTCTGCGGCCATTCCCGTAGGTAATTCACCTCTCCAGGAAACTTGAGCAGACTTTGAGGCCATTCCTCTATATTGCTTCATTCCACTTTTTAATTCACCAGGAGTCTCTAAAGTTCCACTAACCAGGCTTCCGACCATTAGTGTGGAGGCTCCAGCTGCTAGAGACTTAACCATATCTCCAGAGGTCTTTATTCCTCCATCAGCAATAACTGGTATTGCATGCTTATTTGCCTCTTCGACACACATTGCTACTGCACTTAACTGCGGGACACCATGACCGGTTATAATTCTCGTCGTACACATAGACCCTGGGCCAATTCCAACTTTCACAGCGTCCGCACCAGCTTCAATAAGTCTCCTGACACCACCGGCCGTGGCCACATTACCTGCAATAACATCTATGTTTGGAAATCTTTTTTTCACATAGCTCAAAGTTTCAAGCATCATGATTGAGTCCCCATGAGCAATATCAACCGTTAAGATTTGTGCACCACAGTCCACTAGATAATCTGCTCTTTTCATTCCATCTTCTTTCACACCAATGGAAGCGGCGATAGGAGATGTTAAATTATTTTCATCAAGGTATTCTTTTAGTGCTTTAATTTGGGCACCTTGCTCTTTTGTATCCATGAAACGATGAATAATCCCTAAGCCACCAAGCCTGGCAAGTGCCTTGGCCATTTCAAGCTCTGTGACCGTGTCCATATTGGCCGTAACGATAGGTGTATCTAGAGTAAAGTTTTTGGTGACCTTGGAACTTAGCGAAGGGTGTCTTCTGGAGGAAATTTCAGAGTGTTGTGGGACAAGTAGAACATCGTCAAAGGTTAATCCCTTTCCTCTTTTAGTAATAGACTTGTAATCAAAAATAAGTTCCATAAAAGACTCCCAAAAAAGATGAACAAACGCTCGAACTTTAGCTGCTTAGAAAAAAGGTGTCTAGGATTTTAAATAGAAGAAATTTTACTGACCGGTGGATTTAGCAAAATATATTGGGATAATGATATATAAAATTGTATCTCTTATGAGATAAAACATAAAAAAGTAAAAAAACGCTTTTTTTCCTTTAAAGAAGACGTTTTCAAGTCCATGCATTTGTAATTTTTTACTCATAGAGATCATAAACTTGGACTTTCCCCAATGTTTAATGAAAAATGATAGAGAGTTGTTAGTTTTCCTATCTAAGCGTTTAAAATTACTGCGCAAAACTCCAATTGATTTCCTGAAAAATCCTTGATTACTTTCTGAGATAAATGGCTTTTGTAACTCCATAATCTTTATCTAGCACCAAATCTCCATATGGCAAATAACCAAAGACTAACCTTGGATAATAATTATAAACATTTATTTGAAAAACCTACAATCTGACACTTTTATGACACTTTTAACAAGAATTAGTAGTAAAAGAAGAAAACTAACTAACATACACACACTTAAGCATTCTTTAAAAAGGAATTAGACTTGATTAATAAACTTGTTATTTATAACTTTCCAGCAGACTATACGGACCGGACCGAATTAAATCATCCACATGGATCATTTTTTCTCGGAACATGTCAAAGAACACTAGTTGTTGACTCAACTGACACTAAGGAGTCACGTGAGTTTTTGGTTAGATATCGAGAGTTCACCTTACTACAAGAAGAAGGGTATGAGTTTTTACTCCAAGTAATATGCGGCCTAAAGTCCAAATTATTGGGTGAGAATGAAATTGTAGGCCAATTCAAAGATGGCTTTGAAAAATTTTTAGATCAAGATGTCAGAAATCCCAGTGTTACACAGGTTCTTCAAAAATTATTTAAAGACGCAAAGAGTATTAGAACTGAGTACCTGAATGATATAGGACAATACTCCTATGCAGGGGTAACAAAAAAACTAATTAAAAACCGTGGTAATGAAAATAGAGTCCTCATAACTGGTTCCGGACAATTAACGGAAGATCTTTTAAAAGTACTACATAGAAAATTTGACCTTCACATTTTGGCCAGAAATAAAGAAAAAGTTATCTCACTCAAGGAAAATTACGACTTTAAAGTTATCCATTGGGAGGACTTTAATGAATCTATTAATTTTGGGTCAATTGTAAATACCATCGGTAGCAATGAAGTATTATTTGATGAGAGTTTCTTCAAAACATTTCTTTTGTTAAACGGCCAAAGAAGTTTATTCATTGACCTTAGTTCCCCTAGTTGCATTTCTACTCCATATGAAGTTGGTAATGGAGTAATAAGACTAGAAGATATTTTTCAAATGTCTGAAAACCTAAATGCACAAAAAATGGATAAAATCGATTTAGCAAGAGACGGAATCAAAAAAACTTCTCTACGACGTTGGAGAATCTTCACGGATAAAAACTTATTTCATCAGGAAGAAATACATGAGCGAGCAATTAACTAGGCCATATATAATAGGTACCAGAGGTTCCCTTCTAGCGCTAACTCAATGTAATCAAGTAAAACAAGAGCTAGAAGAAATCACTGGTAACAAATTTGAGTTAAAAATTATTAAAACTCAAGGTGATATGGACACCTCTAAGCCTCTTTGGCAGATGGAGGGAAAAGATTTTTTCACAAAAGAGCTTGACCAAGAATTATTAGAGGGTTCAATTGATTTAGTTGTTCATAGCTATAAAGACCTTGGAAGTGATCGACCTGAAGGAATTGAGTTAGCGGCAATAACTAAAAGGCAATTTGCCCATGATATTCTTTTTTTAAGAAAAGATGTTATTCAAAAATTAAGTGAAAAAAAAGAATTAATTATAGGAACCTCTAGTCCAAGAAGAATTTATAATCTAGAAAAATCTTTATCTAAATACATCCCGTACTCACCAAAGATTAAGACAAAGCAATTACGGGGTAATGTAAATACTCGTCTAAAAAAATGTGCTGATGGAAAATACGATGGTGTCTGTCTTGCTTTTGCTGGGATTGAGAGACTTGCCTTAAATAAAGAGTCTATCGCAGAAGTAAAACCACATCTTGATTTACTTAACTATATGATTTTACCATTATCAACATTTCCCTCAGCAGCTTCCCAAGGTGCTCTAGGAATTGAGATAAACAACAAAAGAGAAGATAACGATAAGCTATTAGGTATTTTAAAGAATGTGCACTGTCCAATAACTTCCACAGCTGTTTCAAAAGAAAGAAAGATTTTTCAGCGTTTTGGAGGAGGATGCCATCTGGCCGTAGGAATTAATTCCACCACAACCAGCGATGGTATTATCAAGACATCCGTCCAAGGCATAAGCGACAACAAAGAAGTATCTTATCAAGTTAGTGATTTTGAAAAGCCCGAAAAAAAAGGGAATGTATTTATTGGGATCTCATCATCTAGTGACTCTTATACAACAGATGAATTAACTCCAAAGAAACCTTTAATCTTCAAAGAACTAAAGTCTTCTCCAAAGTACATCACCAGAGTTTTTGATCAAATAAATTTACCTAAGGGCAACCTTATATTTTGTTCAGGGACAAGATCAATGAAGAAATTAGCCGCTCAAGGCCTTTGGGTAAACGGATGTAGCGATAGCCTAGGTGAAACAAAATTATTAGAATTTAAAAATAGCGCTCTTCTTAACTTTATGACACCTGTAATAGCCAAGAAGTGGGATGTACTCTCCCATTCTGATGCGACAACAGACCTTGGAGTAGTAGTCCCCTCTTACAAGATGTATGTTACCGAGGTTACCAACCAGTTCAAAGAAAAAATTTCTAATACTAACATCTTTTACTGGACTAGTTTTCGTCAATTCGAAGCTTACCTGGACAAATTTCCAGAAATAAGAAATAAAACTCATTGTTGTGGTTTAGGAAAAACTTATCAACAATCTAAGCGCAATGGTTTTGAATTCATTCCATTTTCAGGAATGAAAGAATTTAAATTTTGGTGCAAAGGAAAATAAGATGATAGACCAAACAGCTCTTTTTGAGCAAGCAAAGGACTTTATACCAGGAGGAGTGCATTCTCCGGTTAGAAGTTTTAAAGGACTACGTTCGACACCCAGATTTATAAAAAAAGGAAAAGGCGCATATATAGAAGATATTAATGGCAAAAGCTATATTGATTTTTGTATGAGCTTTGGACCTTTAATTCTTGGGCATCAAGATGAAGATGTTAAAAACTCACTTAAAGAAGCGCTTGAGGACGGCTGGAGCTTTGGTGCTGTAGAACCTTACTCACTTGATCTCGCAAGATATCTCGTCGAAAGAATATGTTTTATTGATAAAATAAGATTTGTAAACTCAGGGACGGAAGCTGTAATGACAGCGTTAAGAATCGCTCGAGGCGCTACCGGTAGAGATAAAATAATAAAATTTAACGGCTGTTATCATGGACATATCGATTCAATGCTTATTAAAGCAGGAAGCGGCCTTGCAGGAACAGCAGAAGCGAGCTCCGCAGGAATTTCAAAAACTGTGGCCAATGAAACAATCATCCTAGAATTAGGAGATAAAGTAGCGGTCGAAAAAACACTTAACCAAGGTGCTGATCAAGTGGCAGCAATTATTATTGAACCACTGCCAGCAAATAATGGCCTACTGGTACAACATAAAGAATTTCTGCAGTTTCTAAGAAAAATATCTAAAAAACATGGTGTTCTATTAATTTTTGATGAAGTCATTTCTGGTTTTAGAATTGGTGGTTTTCAAGGGATGAGCTGTCATGTCGGTGTTTTCCCTGACCTCGTTACTTACGGAAAAGTGATTGGGGGAGGACTACCAGTTGGTGCAGTTGCAGGAAAGTCAGAGTATATGGATCTCCTTGCTCCAATGGGACCTGTTTATCAAGCGGGTACTCTTAGTGCCAATCCACTTGCCATGCGGGGAGGACTTGCCACCCTAAAAAAAATGACCCCAAGTAATTATAAAAAATTATCTAAACAAACGAGCGATGTGGTCGAATTATTTTCTCACTGGTTAGAAAAGTATAACGAAGGTGAGTTTTCTCACTATCATCTGGTTCAAAAAGATAGTCTTTTTTGGTTTGTTTCAAAAGAAAATGTTACGTGTATTCCTGAGTTACCAAGTAAGATTAGTGAGCAGTTTTTACCACTGTTTGAAACCTTATTAGAAAAAGGTATCTACCTTGCCCCGAATGCTTATGAGGTTGGATTTTGTTCATTGTCACACGATGAAAAGGTTCTTGAGGATCTCAAGAAAAGATTATGGAATTAAAAAAAAGAAGTAACATTCTTATTATAATCACACTTCTCTCTCTACTAGGAGTATTTGCTCTTGGAGTTTGGTGGCTTTACCTTCTGATAAAAATCAGTCAACTAGACCCTGTGGCCATGAAGACGAATGTCGTAAATCTGGCGAAATGGGAAGGAAGTACGTTTTTATTTTTATTAATCACTCTTGCCTCCTCTTTTCTTCTTTTATATTTTAAAGAATTACGACAAGCTAAAAGTCTTCAAAACTTTTTTACTTCTCTTACCCATGAACTCAAAACACCTCTAGCAAGTATAAGATTACAATCAGAGGTTCTCGCGGATTCACTTGAAAAGACTCTACCTGAATCAAAGGAAATTAATTTTGCAGAACGCCTCATTGAGGACACACAAAATCTTGAGACCCAAATGGATAAAATTATTCAGCTATCCAGAATTACAAGAGGTGGAAAACTTCACCTACGCCCAATTAATATAAGTGATATCGTAAAAAACATGGTCAAAAATTATGCAGGGGACCTTGAAATAGAAGTAACTGGTCTTTCAAGTGAAAAAGTACGAGGTGACCAATTTGCTATTGAACTTATTTTAAAAAACCTCATGGAAAATACAAAACATCACAGTAAAAATATAAAAGCTCAAATTTGTCTAAAAAAGATAAATGAGGAAATTGAAATTAGTTATCGTGATGAGGGCAAGTTCACAGGTGATAATAAAAAGCTTGGAAAACTTTTTTATACAAACCACTCGTCAAGAGGCTCTGGTATCGGTCTTTATTTATGTGGTAAGTTGTTACTTGCGATGAAATCAAATATAAATATATCCGCTGAGGATAGTTTCAAAGTAACTTTTAACCTATCTAGAGTTTCATTATGAAAAACAAAATACTTCTCGTTGAAGATGAACAAAACCTAGGAAAAACTCTTAGCGAATACTTAAATGAACAGGGCTTTGACTGCAGTTGGGCCGACAGTATTTCAAAAGCAAAAAGTTTTAACTTATCTTCGTTTCAATTCGTTATTCTTGATATCGGTCTGCCTGATGGTAGTGGTCTTGACCTTGGCAGAGAAATACTAGAATCAAACGCAAATCAAAAAATATTATTTCTCTCCGCCCAAAACTCTCCTGATATAAAATTAGAAGGGTTAGAGATGGGTGCCTCCGATTACATGACAAAGCCGTTTAGACTTAAAGAGTTAATATTAAGATTAAACAAGCTTAATCCTATACAAAACTTTCCATTAAGTTCGGCTGAAGAGTATACCTTTAATCGTTTAAACTTTAACACTTCTAGTTTTGAGGTTACTGACGGTAATGGAGAGAAAGCAACACTGTCAAAAAAAGAAAAAGATATACTTGAGCACTTAATAAAAAAATCAGGTCAAGTAGTACCACGTGATGAATTAATTGATCTTTTTTGGGGAAAAGATAGTTTTCCATCAAACAGGACAGTAGATAACTATATTGTAAAATTTAGAAAATGGACAGACACGTCTAATGGTGAAATTGAAATTCAAAATATTAGAGGGGTCGGCTATAAATTTTTAGAGAAAGGGAAAAAATAATGGGGTTATTTAACGACAGAATTCAACGAGATGGAAAAACTCAAGTCCCAGTATGGTTTATGCGTCAAGCTGGAAGGTATCATGCCCATTATCAAAATATAAGAAAAGACCATGAATTCATGAATATGTGCAAAAATCCCAAACTAGCTCAAGAGATTACGCATGGACCTCTTGATGAATTTAACTTTGATGCTGCAATTTTGTTTAGTGATCTTTTATTTCCTCTTGAGCAAATAGGAATGGGACTATCTTATCATTCAGGCCCTCCAACTCTTGAAGTTGCTTTAACAACAACAGAGGATCTGAAAACTCTAAACTCTGTAGCTCCAGCGCGAGATTTTTTTGATTTCCAAAAACAAGCATGCTCACTGCTTAGATCTTCAATGCCAAAGCATAAAACTCTTCTTGGTTTTGTAGGAAGCCCATTTACTCTCTATAGTTACGCTGTTGAAGGGGCGCACAAAGGTAATCTAATCTCATCAAAACTTGGACTTTTGGATGGACGCTATCAAGGATTTGTTGAAATTCTTTTTGATAATCTTCTCTCAGAAATGTGCGTTCAAGCCGAAGGCGGTGCGGACGCTGTATGTCTTTTTGATACAGCTTGCGGAGAAGTAAGCCTTGAGACTTTTAAAATTTACCTACTTCCAACAATTAAAAAATTAACTGCCGCATTTAAGAAGGTTCACCCAGACAAAAAAGTAATTTATTACTCAAAAATGACAAACATGAGCTACCTTAGAGAAATTCAAGATGACAACATCGATGTACTTGGTGTTGATTGGCGAATGAACCTCACCGAAGCTTTAGATGAACTTGGTAGTGATTATTTCATACAAGGAAATCTTGATCCAAGTTTTTTATTTTCCTCTTGGCAGAATTTAGAAAATGAATGGATCAAAGTTTGGAACCAAGTGACCAAGTCAAAAGTCGGACCATCTAAATGGATTTGTGGACTGGGGCATGGTGTGTTGCCGAAAACGCCAGAAAGTAATGTCGCCAACTCAGTAAAATTGATTCATGAGAAATTTATCTATTAGTTATAGACAAATAATCATGCATGTTTGGAAATTCTAAATTGTAATTTAGATTCTGATACATAGAGGTCACTCGTGCATGAAGTAGCATCCAATATTCATGTTCAAGTTCTTTTCCTTGCTTAGGCGAGCCTTTAGTCGAGTCTATCAGGCTACTTCTTTTTTCATTAATAAGAGCCTCGACAATCTCTAAATTTGTCCTTACAAATGGAAAGACTTTTCTCATCATAGAGGTTCCTCTCTCTGCTCTATAATAATTTGAATAACAATTTTCAATTTGCTCAACTGACTCAAGGATATCCTTAAAATCAGAAATATTTTTTGCCTCATCTAAAAGCTCTTTTTTATTTTTACATCTATAGATGGCCACCGGCCCTTTAGTCACCTCAATGCCCTCCCCGAAGGGTGCAAGTTGATAGGGAAAGTCTTTATGTCCGCCTTTTTTTTCAAACACTAAGTTTTCCGTTACAAGAACTGAGGCGTGAATAGGATATCCGTTTAGTTCTGTCTGGTCCTCATATCTCTTCGCCTCACGGTGATAGCTAATTATATCCCCTGGCTTATAATTTTTCCCTTCAACTTTTGTGCACAGTGGACTTTTTAAAAAATTACTAAACTCGTATTGAGAAACAAACCGAGGTGTATCTAAGTAACCTGATGCTTCCATTGCAGTGGCAAAGCAATTAATTCCGTTATTATGATAAATATTATTATTGATTGGATTGTTATCCAAGTCTTTAATTAATTGTCTTTTTGCTAACTCAGAAAACTTAACAGGCATAACCCCTGTTAGATCTCTGTAGCATGTATCATTAAGCCTTCGGTTTAAATAAGACTTTTTTCTAAGTTCAAGAGTATAGGTATGATACTCATCGTACAAAAGGTCTTTAAAGAATTCATATGTCTCTTTTTCAAGTTCTCTTTTTCCACATTTACAATCAATTACCTCCGCAGTCTCTTCTCCTAGTTTTTTTTTCCAAGATGAAAGCCCACTAATTAACTCATTTGATGCATCACAATTATTTGCCTTTGACATTACCTGGCCTTGGGGGCCTAGAACTAATTCAAAGTCCCACTTATCGGGCGTGAATTTCAATTCGTTTGCATGGGACAAATAGGAATAAAAAATTAAGTAAACGATGAATAACTTCATAAATATTTATCGGTACATTATAGACTTTCTCAATAAATATTTTTTATTTGCCCCAACTAAAATAGAAAAGCTATTCCATCCCTATGGGCACCAATGCGTAGGGAAAACAAAAGCATCACGACCAAACTTATCTTTAATTCCTTGAGGGTCAACTCCGTTAAACTTTCTAAAGGTTGGATTTTTACAATATTCTAATAAATCTTCAGGAGAGGGATTTTTTAAATCCTTAAACAATGACTCTTCCGTTCTTATTGATTTCCCCGGGCCAACTTCATTATCGAAAATTCTTTGAACTCGATCCCCAAGGTAAGTATCTGTTTGTATATCAATATCTGGATTATTATTAGGATTTGAATATTGCTTAATCTTTCTTGTAAAAGTTCCACTTTCTAAATTAAAAGTTACAGATCCATCTACGTTCCTAATTACTTCTCCTGCAGCAACAACTTTATCATCTCCAGCAAGATGCATATGTTTTACTCCAACCTCCCATGTATTATCTACTTGGCCAAATGCCATTGTTCCGTCTTCTCTTATGATATAGGTATATTTTTTTCCTGGTATTAAATTATTTGGCGTCCCACTAGCTCCATCCAAAATGAGTCCTTTACCAAGGGCGTACTCTCTAAAATCGATATGGTTATTCAGAGCCCCTCTCGGGTTCCCTACTAATTTATCTACTGTCCCTGAAATTCTTCTGTCTGTATTTCTGGTTATAATACTAACATTTTGATGGGTCCTCATATCTTGAACTAAGTGATATGCATAACCATCTTGTTTTGGCGTAATACGTGGTGGACCTCGAGACAAAGACGTTGGATGAAATATTTCAAATTGTTGCCGACTACTAGAAGATAACCTCAATGTAGATAACTGGTCCCCTCTAACATCAACTTTGACAAGAGCTCCTTCTGAACTAAGAATTTCCAATGAAACTTTTTCACCGCCTAGCCCTGTTCTTATCTCCGTTACTCGGGCAGGCATTCTAGCGTTACCAACCTCGACACTTATAAAATCTCCAGAAGTTATTTCTTGCCCTTGCCTGAGTTCATTTCCATCTAAATATAAGCGCGGCATTGGCTGATCTAAAACCTGAACAGAGTTTTCGTTGACCCTTGAGACACGAATTCGAGAGGTCATTCCATTGTCCATTTCAAATAAAAAAGTATCTTCACCATCGATGGTTCGACGGTCAAGGATGCGCCCCTCGTACGTGTTTCCACTTTTTGAGCGAAATCTTATAAATGAGTCTTCAATTACGTTATCTATAGGAGCGTTTAAAGTACTTGGGTTTAAATCCTTCAACCACCTTGATACATATTGCCCTTGATTATTTCTAAAAACGAGATATGTACTTCCGCTGTTAGGATCTATTAAAACTTGCTCCACTGTTCCTTCAATCTTTTCACCTTTAACAGTCTTCACAGATATTGGTGTTCCTTGTTGTACTCCCTCAAGTCTTTCAACCATTTGACTAAAACTTGGACATCTACTGAATGCATCCAAAACAAATAGGTTAATAATTAAGAAGAAATAAATCTTTTTCATAATGGACAATTTCCTCTAATCATTTGTTTAATTTGGGATGGTGAAAACCCTTTTTGTTCAAGCTTGTGAATTGATGCGATTACATCAGTTGAAACATCTTCTCCTAAGTTATAATTACGAGCAATTAATTGTTGTTGCCCTCGACTAATTTGTTTTTCAATGTCAGCTGCTTTATCAAGGTGAGCGCCAAAGTTTGGATCAAGGCCAGAGCGAAGTCCCGCCTGAGCTCTAATTTGAGAAAGCCGCTTAATTTTTTGGGCCATTTTTAATCCGGTAAATAAACCTATGGGAATTGCTAGCTCTAAGGCCGCTGCAATCATTGCATCATCAATCGCATCCTCTGCCTCTTGCATCCGGTTAAAGTCTCCGATACATCCATGAAGCATTCCTACTTCCATTTGATAGTTTTGCTTTGCTTCGTATAAGGTATGTCCCGCGATTCCTAGACCTCCTATTGTCGCCGCAGTACCAAGTCCCCAAGCTAGACTTGTTCCTCCTGTTGGGATCGCTGCGGCAAGCCCGAGAAGAACCGTGGCTCCTACTGCTCCTATTTGGAATGCTTGATTTAATTGTTGCTTTTTATTTACGCGTGCTTTCATGTGACACATTAAGTTTTTCAAATGCGAGGAATTATGTTTTTGTAGGTACTCATTTATAAGTGCGGGGTTTTTTAATAGCATTTTTTCAGCAAAGTCTTTCGGGTCATCGCAAATTGTCCCAAGTAAAAATTCAAGTGACTTCTTTCGGCTTTGGTCATGCCCTAGGTCATAATGTTGTCCCCAATCCTGGTCCGTCTCTTTTTTATCTTCAAGTGTTTCATAGAAAAACTTCTCTTCATCCCCATCATTCACTCTTGCGGCAAGTGCAGGATTTTTAGATAGTATATAGTTTTCTAATTCTTTAAGGTTTTGATACATGCGAAATGTGCTCTTGTAAGGATCTTGCATAATATCGCTAGAAATACATCCGCTAATTAATGCTCGTCCGTTATTAAATTCTTCAGAAGAAAACCTTTGTTCACAATTAGCCTGATGATTAAAAAACTCTTCACATGAACTGAACCGTTCTGAGCATCCAAAACTTTTTCCTGGAATTTTTAGTCTGCCAGCCTTTAATTTAGAGAGCTGTCCCTTAACTTCTTTAAGCTGGAAAAAGCGTTTTTTAAATCGTTCTACTTCTTTTTTTCGTTGTTGTTCCTTCGTTAGTGTAAGTGCCGTATCGCTGCACCCACCTACACCTTCGGACATATTTTCACATCTCACTTTAACACCTGCACCGACAGCAGCTTGAACCTCTCCTCTTTCAATTAATCCTCGAGGAGTCATGCAACGAGTAAGTTTTGTTTTTCCCATTGGATAGTCATTTTTGATCACTTCTAGTAAATCATTTTTAACCACATCTTCCCGATTACCTTCTGGGCACTCTCGATTGGAAAAGCTTGGATCACTTATGGCCCCTAGGGCATATGCAGGCCAAACTTTATTCGCAGCAAAGGCAGCTAGGTCTCTATAAAAAACATGTTCCCCTATTCGATCCAATTCATTTTGAGTGGTTACCGAGACAGGCTGCGTAGAGTTTTTCCAATCTAAGCATAAGGGATTTTCATCATCAACTTTTAATAAAGTCTCACCACACTTAAACTGCCCACCGACACCCTCTTTTAAAGCCTGATCCTCAAGACGTTTTTTTTGGTCAGCCTGTGCTTCAATTCTTTCTCTAATAGGGCCATCAATTGAATCTATCCCTGAAAAAGAATCTGGTAACTTGGAAGGCCGACCCTCCATCAGGTCTACTGCCTCATTATTTCTGGAAACTTCTGGCGTAGGTGAAAATGGCACATCACTTCCAGAAAAATTTAGTTCATGACGGCCACATTTTTCACCTTGATTCTCTCCTGGAGAAAGAGTTTTTGAGCAAGCAGCACGAAGAATTGAGATGGCATTATATTCATGGAGATAATTATTTAAAGCACTTTGAGCTGCCTCAAAATTTATGTTTACTGGTTTTTTGGTTTCAACGGCATGAGAGGCAATTTCAGAGATAAAATCGAAATGTTCATCTGCAGGGTTATCTCCACCTGTTAAAACCCTACGAGCACAACTTGTTTCTTTTGTGGACTGGAAAACAAGATTATTTATTCCGCATCGATCAATCAGAAATTGTCTTGCTACAGGTGGTAGCTCTTTTAAAAACCTCTCTCCTTTTTGATTAAAAGATCCAGAGGAAATTTCCTGAGCCTTCTCTCTTAGACAACGCTGGGCCTGCGCGTTGGCATTGGTGCAAGGAATAGAAGTTTTAAATTCGTCCGTATACACTTCAGGATTATTACAACAAGTTTTTATCACCTGAAGTTCATCCATATAAACTTCTTTGCCATTAGAGACACTATATTCAAAACCAGATGAAGTTGAAGAATAAATTAAAATATAAAAAAATAATAATAAACACATTTCTACTGAGTCTATTCGGTATATTTTTGAATAAAATTACAAAATTTGATAAATTTTATTTACTAGCTTATAGCAACGGAACTTATCCCTGCATCAACATAGATTATTTGGCCGGATACACCGCTACTTAAATCACTTGCAAGGTATACCGCTGTTCCACCGACATCATCTTGAGAGACGTTTTTACGAAGAGGTGCATTTTCCTCAACAAGTTCAAAGGATTTTCTAAGTGACTTTACGCCACTAGCTGCAAGAGTTTTAATTGGCCCAGCGGAAATACAATTAACTCGGATGCCTGACTTACCAAGATCATAAGCTAAATATCGAGAAGATGCCTCGAGCGCGGCCTTGGCAACACCCATTACATTATATCCATCAAGTATTTTTTGAGATCCATAATAAGTCATAGAAATTACGGAGCCATTTTCATTCATTAGTTTTTTAAGATGATGACAAAGTCCAACGAGACTAAAAGCAGAAATATCACAGGCAAGCTTAAACCCCTCACGGCTAGTCTCGGAGAAATCTCCATGGAGATCGTCTTTATTAGCGAAGGCCAGGGAGTGAACAAGCACATCAAACTTTCCCCATTCCGATTCAACTTTATTTTTTAAAGATTCATAATGAGAGTCGTCCGTCACATCCATTTCATGAATCCAATCAGCTCCAACTTTTTCAGATAAGGGCACAACACGTTTTTTTAATTGTTCATTTAAAAACGTCAGTGCAACACTAGCGCCTTGAGATTTCATTGCTTTAGTGATTCCCCAAGCAATACTTCTTTCATTTGCTACCCCAAGAATTAATACTTTTTTTCCCGCTAATAAACTCATCATAAGCTCCTTAAATTTTGCGTATTTTATGCTTATAAATTAAAGTGGACAAGCTATATAGAAAATAAAAACGAAGATCGGACATGACTAGAAAACCATTGTATAACCTACTGTAATCATAATACTGAGATAAGAAATTAAGTAATAATTTCAAACTCATTTAACTTAATTAGACATTGAGATATTAATTATTTTGTCTATCAAGTTTGGGGAGAATTATGAAAATTATTATTTTATCAATCCTTTGCGTTAATATCGCATTTGGAAACTGTAACTCTACATATAAAAATAAATCACAAGAAATAGAAAAAAAATATAAAATAAACGCCAACACAGCTACCTCAATGTCAACTACTGGCTTAGGGCTTATGTCTTTACACGCAACACTAAGTCCATTTGCTCCATTAAGCGCCTTATCAACTACGACAACTTTAGGACAAGTTTATTTGTATGGAGCACTGATCAGTACATCATTTTCTGCATCTGAATATATATTAAAAAGAGATCTTGATTGGATGCAAAAAGTTTTAACACAATCAGAGATTGGTTTTGGAAAAGAAATTAATGGCCTGGCCAGTGACTTATCCAAAGAAATTAAGCGCTCAATTTCAGCGGAGGAAATCTCTTGGTTAATTGATGAAGCAAATAACCATGACCACTTTTGCCCAAAAAATAATACCTTAATGAATAAAAAACAATTTAAAAAATATATTAAAGACCTAATTATGCCTTTAAAAAAGTATGATACTCCTATTACTAGAAGAGAGTTAAGAATTTTCCAACGAATGCGTTTAGGACTCTAATTCTTTTGCTGACAACTCTTTTTCATCAGGCGTAGTCTAATGGAAGGAGTTGTCTATGAATAATCTTTTAAGTGTCATTGATTTAACATCGTTATCACCAGACGATACAAATAAAAAAATCACAAAGCTTTGCCATACGGCCATAGAAAAAAAAGTTGCTGCCATTTGTGTATTTCCCACATTCATAAAAACATGCAAAGAGAACCTGCCCGATAACTTTCCCATAGCTACCGTTGTTGGTGGATTTCCTCATGGACAAGTACCGCTTGAAGTAAAAAAATTTGAAACTAAAATCGCAATTGATCTTGGGGCCAGTGAAATTGATATGGTGATTAATCGAAGCTTTGTACTTTCAAATGACATTCAATCATTAAAAAAAGAGATCAGCTCTTTGGCACAAATTTGCCATGAGCACGGCGCAAAACTTAAAACTATTATTGAAGTGGGTGAATTAAAAACGATTAATAACATTGCTCTTGCGAGTAAAACTGCGCTTGAATCCGGGAGTGATTTTATTAAAACCTCCACAGGAAAGGCCGCGATAAATGCTAACCTTGAAGCGGCAAGCATTATGGTTAATGAGCTAAAGGCATTTTATGAAAAAACTGGGGAGCTTAGAGGATTTAAGCCTGCTGGTGGAATAAAAACAAAAGAGCAAGCACAAGGTTATCTAGAACTCATGATCAATGCTTTTGGGATTGAAAACGTTGGGGCACATAACTTTCGCATCGGCGCCAGCTCATTAGTCGATCAGTTGTAAATACCGCCAATGCCTACTTTTAGCCTCACCTAAAAAAACTAACCCGTTTTTATGAAAATTTCATAAATAAATAAATTTAATTTAACACTCTTTTTTATTCCAGTAGTTGACTAAAATATTTCATTCAAATCTTTTTGCTCCCAACAAAAACAGCATACTTGAAAATTGAAAGTGCTATAATAAAGCAAGAATTTTTTCCGAATTGGAAAATTAATCAAGGAGAATTTAATGAATAAAAAATTATTAAAATTACTTCTCACCATGACACTTTGTTTGAGTATCTCAGGGTGTGAGTTCGGAGATGATGATGAGGAATTTGACTGGGGAAACTTTAGTATCTGCGGAAATTTTGAAGAATACTTTGGTGCTTTTTCAACAAGAAGAACGGCGTCACACAATGAAGAAGGAACTGTCTTGTACGGAAAGTGTGATACTTTTAGTTGTACCGATGCTGTTATCACTGCAGCTTGTGAAGGTTCATTAACATCAGGTGATGGTGTAACTGATACATGTAATGGAACTACATATAATGCCAGAGGTATTGACGGTGCTGTTGCAGTCACTGTAGACGCAACAGGTTTTTTTGTTGAAGGTGAAGATGATGGTTCAGGTGGAACAAACTATACAATTGGTGGAGAAATTGTCACAACAATTAGTGATTTTAAACTGAATTTTAGTATCTCTTCAAACACTGGATACGTAGAGTGTAGCGGAAAACTCCTATTCGATGACTTTGAAACTAAAGAGATCACTTGTGATAGTACTAGCATCAGTTGCTCGGTTAATGATGGGTCATCCTCAACAACGTATGACTGTGAAGACATAAAAGCTTATTATGAAACTAACTCTTCTAGAAGCCTTTGCGGTGCTGGATCTACAGCCGGAACAGTCCCAGACTTACTAGAGTTAGGACTACTTAAAATCGAAGAACTAATTCAAGCAAAAGAGTAACAAAAAAAGATTTATACTAAAAAAAAAGGGAGGCAAATTGCCTCCCTTTTTTTTTGTCATTTTCTTTACCTATTAAATAAACACTCGAAGGTTTACTGAATAAGCTGGCGAAACTTCAACCCCATCTCGCTCGCTAGCAATGGGTACCTTATACATTCCATCAATTTGCATAACCCAAAACTTTAAATTTGGAGTCAGCGTCAAATGGTCTTGATCTAATTGAGTTCGAAGATTAATCCCTAAACGATCTTTCCACACAAAAAGACCAGTAGAGGCGCCGGCGTAAACACCATCCATAAATTCATAACCTTCTCTTTTATGAAGGCCGCCGTAAACATTTAGTTTTAAAAACGAATAAGGTCTAAAGCGCGCATCCGCTTGGACTTTATACATCATTGGGTTACCATAACGAAGATCCGCATCATCTTCTTCGGAGATATTAAAAAGCTTAACTTCATTCATGCTTGCGACAATTTGATAGTTCGCATTTTTGTATCCAACACTGGCATCTAATGCCATGTTCATCTCTTCAAGCGTTTGGGGAATATTTAGCGCGTCTGTCATATTTTCAACGTTTGATGCCGCAATACTAAATTGATAATCCATTCTTCCTAATCCATAAAGAGCGGCGTGCCCAAAAAAGTGCTTTCCTTCCCAGGCAACTTGAGGACCAATCTTTGTCTCTATTTTTGCATAAATTTCCGCAGCCGGTAGCTTTTGTCCATTAACAAGAGCCTCTTTTAGATCTGAATTGATTGTAACTAAACCTGAGAAACTATTTAAATTAACTGCCCCTCTAATGTTAGGAACATTTCCCGCGGTAATTTCTTGAGAGATAAAATCCGCCAAATCTTGGTCAGCATCACCAGGCCTTGAATTATTAAAATCAAGAGCTAAAATTACATCTTGCAGCGCTACCGGCATGCCGTCCGGTAAAAATGAAATAACGTCTTGCTTGGTAAGTACTTCTTCAGTGATACCTACAACACCAGTTACGCCTAATTGAAATCTAATTAATTCTGGAGTGAACTTTAATCCCCAGGCTTTAAATTTAAAAAGCGGGATACCTGCGTCAAGTGAATATCTTCCAGAAAACTCTCGGCCATTCCACGTGTTAGTTAGCTCAGTAAATTCTGACTGAATGGCAGCATCATTACCTGTTCCGTCAGATAATGTTTGAAGATCACTTATATCATCAACTAAATCAAAAATCTCCCCACCAATTGATAGTCTTGTATCAATGGCAAAATCATGACCTAGAGGTGATAGACTCTCTTGAAGTTTATAACGATCTTCAATGAGCTGTAGCCGGTTAATCCCGTTATAGCCAAATGCCTGAGTGGCAAGGGCCAGGGTTAATAAAACTAAAATTTTTCGCATATTTCTTCCCTGAAAAAGTAACCTCTATATTATAGCTTGAGGAAAGTTCTCATTGCGATAAATTATTTAAAAAATTTCCTATTAACCAAGTAGAATGGTTGACATTTTAAGCCGTTTTGACCATGATGCATCGAATCACAACCCCCATCAAAATATATTTAAATTCAATTAAGGGAAAAATATGACAAAGGCCGAGTCATCGAAAAACTTTCTTCAACTTGCCGTAGCTGAAGCGCAGAGCTACTTAACAATTGATCAAATCGACCACGCCCTTGAAAACAATAGTAAGCTAGCAGGACTTCCTCTTCAACCTTTGTATTTAGCCTATTCAATACTTCCAATTGAAAAAAAGACGGCCTTATTACCGTCATTAACAACAGAGCAAAGGCAGCTCTTTTTGGATATCGACCTTTGGAGAAAAGATGAAATTGATGTAGATAACTTTCTTCCTTGGGTAAGTATTTATGCTGCTTGTGGTAATGAGAAACTTCAATATGAATTTACTAAAAGCAGTGAATTTGCCTTATTTTTCAAAGGTAGATTTAACGTTTGGACTTTTGATGTAGAAGATCCTCTTTATCCAGAACACAATAACTACTTTTTAACTGATGATAGTCTTTTACTCATTGAATATGATGAGGACTTCTCTTTTGTTGATGAATTAAAGTTACTTATTAAAAATCTATACACAGAAGAAGGTGTGGAAAATGCTTATACTTATATTTTTAAATTGGTTGCTGATCAAATGAGTAGCATGAGTGAAGATGAGTATCGGTGGAAAAAACATCGCTTAGAAGACAAGGGAATTGTTGATTACTTTGAAGCACTAGAAAAACTTAATCGGTTCCCTTCAATAAAACATATCATCAACTTTATCCGACTAGCAAAACCGGCGACGGGAAAGCTTGAAGAGGACAGTATCAACCAAGTGCCACACTTTAACTTTTTGGCCCCCATCTCTAAAGTTTCAGAAGATCTACAAGTTGAACTCTCAAAAGTAACAGATCAGTCACGAATTGATTTTTTAAAATTTAATCTCGTAAAACTTGTCAATGCCGACATTGAAATTTCAGGAGGGCTCTCTTTAGGTACCATTGCCCTATCTAAAGGCTCACGCAGAGTGAAAAACTTTATTCAACTCGGCTATGAATTTTCTTTAAGTGAATGGAAGGAGCTTGATCGAGAAGGCCACTTCTTTGATTACTTTACAATGACTGATCTATATCGGTTTGGAAAATCACTCATTGAAATTGAGCAAGAAAAACTTAATAAAAAATATACTGAACTAAACCTAGATGAATCATTTGATACTTTCTTAGGGCACTGGGCGCAAACTTTTATTGCTCAGGCTTTTGACAAAGAAACAGTTGAAGATTTCACCGGCAAAACACTAAGTCTGGAAAAAACAAAAGATTACTATCGCTTTGAAAAATTAGTCGATCTAATTACAACAATGACACCATTTGCCAAAGCACTCCAAGAAAGGTTTCAAGAATTAAAATCTTCTGGACAATTAAAAAACGACTTTTATCTTAATTACGATCTAGAAAGTATTGATTTTAATGCCTTACTTCTGAGCAACTTCGCTCAACATTGCCTTAAATTAAATGATAAGTCTGGAGCGCCAAAACTTGCATTAACTCTGGATGAATACAAACAATTTGTAGATTGGTATAACGATAAAAACCTCACTCCAAATATTAAAAGCTTTATAAAGTCTTTTGGCCTTGAAAAAGTGACACTCATTGAAGAGTACATAGAGTATCTGCTAAAAGAATGTTTTGATGGAATCATTATTAAAGACCTAACAGATGAAGAGTTTAAGCATATGGGTGGACCGATTATTCTTAATCTTTAAATCGCTTTGCCCAAATATCATCTAGGTATTTATTAATAGGGCTTTCTTTAGCTTCACAATTATAGCCAAGAAGCTTTTTAAAAGCTTGGTTTCTTGCTTGAAGTTTTTTTAGGATCTCAGGGTATAAAGCTAAGTTAAAAGAATTTGTTTTTAACTGGTTAAAATATTTGTAAACTTTTTTTAATTTTTCTAAATCTTTCGACTGAATTGATTGGGTCTTTCTAACACGACTATCCAAGTGATTTTCATTAGGTGATACTCTCTCTTGCTCACTCATTTTCAGGCTCTTTTTTAAGATATATGTTTATTTACAAATTCCAATACTAAGTTTTCCTTTTCAATATCATTTAAACGGCTTTTCCATTTTCCCATTTCAAGCATCAGTTTATTGTTCTCAGCGTCATTTACTTGGGACCATGTTTGACCCAGCAAAAGCTCATATAGTGTAGAACTTGATTTTCCACTTTTTCGCGCCTTGTAAAAATCTTCAATATAAACTTCTTTTTGCTCAACCGATTCCACAAAGTTGACAAGCGGTGGCCTACTAACAGTTTTTAGTTCACTAACTTGTTTTTTTGTAATTAAAAGCAACATCCCAAAGGGAAATAATAAATATCTTTTTTCGTTAATTTCTTGGATAAATGAAAATAACTCTTTTGGCTCAAAAGCACTAGCATCCAAAACATGAAGACTAGGTGAATTAACTAAATTTTCTAATTTATCATTATTTAAATCATCTCTATAAATTTCTTTTACAACCGGAAATTCCATCCTAGCTCCTAAAATATTTAACTTATAGTGTACTCTAACAGGGTATTACTTCATGATTAGGAAAATATGACCGCTCACTGGACAGAGTTATCAATCAAGCAAACACCTCCATTTATAATTGAGATGAGCAAGATGTTACTACTACATGACCAAAACTTTGGAAGAAAACTAAGTACACTTGGACAAAAGGATCCGCTTCTTCAACACATATTAGAGAACCTTCAAGGTCAAACCCACAAAGAGTTTCTTACAGAAACTAAAAATTTCAGAATATTTGAACTAATTATTTCATGCCTCGTAAGTAATTTATCCAATAATGAATACATCAACCGAATCGATGGTGAATTTACTGATAAGGTTCAAGAATTTATGAGAGTGTTTTCTCATTTAAGTTTTAATCAAAACCCACGTCTTGGAATTTTATATCTTTACTTATTTTCCAATGATCAAAATAGGCCAAACATTTTTTGTAAAAAAATCATACCGCTCGTTAACCCAGATAAAATGACCACAAAAATTGAAGAAATAGATATCTATTTATTTAGTTTGTGGCTACTAACGAACCACCTTCCTGATAAAAAGATCATTAATACGATAGATCAAAAAACGCCTCTCTCTGTTGTGATCAAATCCTGCCCTGATAGTTTTGGGTCATATTTTTATTCAGAAATGGCAAAATACCTTTATTCAATTGATGAACTTTTTCACTTTACCCAAAAAAGAGTGTAACCATGGAAACAAATACTGTCTGGAAACTATTAAATGACCTTTCTACAAAAAAAGGGATTACCGAAATTTCAATTAATGGGCCTCAAACTGTATTTGTTGAGCGAGAGGGAAAACTTATCCAATTGGCGGTAGAACTTAATCCAGAAGACATCAATGATTTTGTTCTTGATTTAGAAAATGAAAAATCAAAAAGAGTTGGACTTGAATACAACAGCTCCCCTATTTTAAATACAAATTTAAAAGATGGCAGCCGAGTCAACATTATAAAACCACCATTTACTCAAGACCTACCTGCAATTTCAATACGTAAGTATTTACAAGAAATAAGAACCTTTGAATCAAGTGATGGGATATTTGGCCTATATGGTAAATGGGTAGATTTTTTTAGGGCCTGCGTTAGGGCAAGAGCTAATATAATTATTAGCGGAGGAACAGGTTCAGGAAAAAGTACTCTTTTAAATTTACTACTCCAAGAGGTTCCCGTTGAACAAAGAGTCATTACTATTGAAGATACTCTAGAGCTAAACTTTCACCTTCCAAACCTTGTTCGATTAGAAGCATTTTCTTCTGGCGGCTCAGGGATTGGAATGAGAGAACTTGTTATCAACACACTAAGAATGCGACCTGATCGAATAATCATAGGTGAGTCCAGAGGTGAAGAGTTTTTTGATCTTCTCATGGCCATGAACACCGGACATGATGGTTCCATGTCAACAATTCATGCGAACTCTGGATCCGAGTGTCTTCAAAGAATGGAGTCTTTGTTCCTTATGAGTGGTTTTGATGTTCCCCAACGCGCCATAAAAAAGCAAATTAGCACAGGTGTTGATTTTATTTTTCAAATAAAAAGAAACAATGATGGTAAAAGAATTATCTCTGAAATTGTTGAACTAACCGGTATGGAAGCCGATAATATACTTCTTTCAAGTATTGCTAAGTTCGACGAAGATGAAAAAAGCTTAAAACAAACAGCATTAACCCCCAGCATAATTGATCGTCTAACAAAAGATGGTGGCCTAGATGAAGGTTTTTTTGCCTGAAAACCCCTAATTAGTTTATAGTGATGAATAATTTTTAAGGGGATAAAATATGGCTTCTACTATTTATGAATTTAGCGTAAAAAATGCCGCAGGAGAGGAAGTTTATCTTGAAGAATATAAAGACAAAAATATCATCATCGTCAATGTTGCAAGTAAATGCGGGTTTACTCCTCAATATGAAGGGCTAGAAAAAATCTACAAAGAAGGAAAAGACCATAACCTTATTGTGCTTGGTTTTCCCTGTAACCAATTTGGTAAACAAGAACCTGGTAGTGACGAAGAAATTCAAGGTTTTTGCCAAATGAATTATGGAGTTTCCTTTCCCGTTTTTTCAAAAATTGATGTTAACGGTGAAAATACTCATCCACTTTATCAATTCCTTAAATCAAGTCAAAAAGGTCTTCTCGGATCAGAGGCCATCAAGTGGAACTTTACAAAATTTTGGATTGGAAAAGATGGAATACCAAAAAAGAGATTTGCTCCGCAGGACAAGCCAGAATCAATTTGGAAAGAAATTAAAAATTCTTAATATTTAATCTCATTAAATATTATTTAGCATAAGATTACGCATGAAAAATGACGATAATAGGCTCATGGATGAAAACATCTCCAATGACCCGACACCAAACAAAAAAAATGAATCTTCGAATGAAGAAAGTAATACACCTAACCCAAGCACTAATTCTTCTAAGAAGAAAATAGATGCCCCAAAGAAAACGAGAAAGGATTTACAAATCCCCAGGCGAGTTTTTCATTGCTCTTGTGGAGTAACGGCCGGCCTTATTTACCAACTCTTTCTTACTCATCAGCAAGCGGTATATATTTTAGGTATCGCAACTACTTTATTTTATGTACTAGAACAACTGAGAATTAACTACCCTAATGCTGGCTATCTAAAGCAAATAAATCAATACTTTCTTAGAGCCGAGGAGCAGCTTAAAGAATCTGCAGCAATCCCTTATTTGATGGCCTTACTTTTAACCATTATAAGCTTCCCAAAAAGTATTGCTCTCGTTGCGATATATACGCTTGCCACTGCGGACCCACTTTCAGCAATAATAGGAATAAGATATGGAAAAAGAAGATTAGTAAAAGATAAATCTATTGAAGGCTCTCTGGCCTTTTTTGTCGCCTCATTTTTAGTAACCTTTTATGTTTTATTTTCTCTTCCTTCAAATTCCATGTGGTCAGTTCTCGCAGTAAGTTTTCTCTCTAGTACCTTTATCACTGCGTTTGAAATGATTCCGATCAAGATTGATGACAATCTAACTATTCCACTAATGAAGGCAATAATATTATGGATTATTACTTCTTATGTTGGACTATATGTTGGATAATATTTTTGGAAAAAGAACATATGTCACAGGGGATATTCCTCTTGATTACGAATTCATAAATAAAAACTCTAAACAAACTGTTGTATTTTTTCATGGTTATGGCCAACACTTTGGGTTTATGAAAAAGAAATTTTCTTTTCTATTTAAAGATCAAAATTTACTTTTTATTAATGGCATTTACCCGTTGGCCCCAGAAATAAAAGATAATATTCCAGAGATTAAGCTTCGTTTTGCGTGGTATTTTTTTAATCCTCATACGAAAAAATACTTTATCCCTCCAGAGGTTCCCGCAAAGATTATTAAAAACCTTCTTTTTAAATTATCACTAGAAGAAGACAAGCTTTTATTCTTAGGTTTTTCTCAAGGGGGCTACCTAGCTCCTTTTATCGCCGAACATTTTGAACAATCACATGTTATTTCTATCAATGCCAATCTCAGAATTGATTTGCTTCCAAAAAAAGTACTATTTAACTACCACTCAATAAATGGGGAAAATGATCAGATCGTTGACCCAGTGGGCGCGAAAGCCTCAACCGAATTATTTATAAAACAAGGTAATAATGCCAAAAATACAATTGTTAAAAAATCGGGCCATTTAATAGACCAAAATATATTAGATACTGTTCAACAAGTTATTGAAAAGTCGTTTGATTAGTCTATTGAGACTAGATTTTTTCTACGCTTTTAAACTTTATCAATATAACCTGGGGTAGTATTAATGAATATGCTTAGAACTTTAGCGCACCATTTTTTACCTTACGCCTTTTCCCTACTTGGATTATTTGGCGTATATCTCGGTGGTTCATGGATGGGAGTGGGAATAATAGTGCTATTTATTATCCACCCGATTCTAGATCATCTTTTTACAAAAGTTTTCGGGGAGATCCAAAAGCTTGATCACTCCCCTAGTAACGTATCCGTATACCTTTATCCCTTGTACCAAACGATTGCACTCATATGGGGAATTCATTTGATTTCGCTGGAGACAAGTACAACATACCAAACTTTTGGTGCAATCTCTCTAGGTTTAATTACGGGGGGGTTTGGGATTACCTTAGGCCATGAACTGATTCATCGACCAAAAAAATGGGAGATTGGTCTAGGCGTTCTTTTGTTGTCCCAGGTTTCCTACAGTATTTTTAGAATTGAGCATGTTTTTGGGCACCACCGAAACGTTGGAACCCCAAAAGACTGCGTTAGCGCAAGACTTGGAGAAAATATTTATTCCTTTATCCCAAAGGCCATACTTAAAAGCTTTTTTAGTGCATGGGAGATAGAGCAGTCTAGAGTCAAAATAAAACAGCTCTCCATATTTAAAAATAGATTATTTCACTACTTGGTGTTTCAGATCTTTTGGATGGCCCTTTTTTATGCAATTGGTGGACACGTTGGATTATTCATTTTTTTAGCCCAATCTATAATTGCCGTTATATTATTAGAGCTTGTTGACTATATTGAGCACTATGGACTTCAAAGAAAAGAGATTTCCCCTGGCGTATACGAGCCTGTTACCGAGAAACACTCTTGGGATACAAACTTTTTTGTGACAAATACAAGCTTATTTAACCTAGGCAAGCATGCTCACCATCATCGTCAAGCAGGACTCCCCTATCAAAAGCTCCAATCGAGTGAAAAAGCCAATCAATACCAGTTTGGCTATAGTACAGCTATTTTGATTACCTTAATACCTCCTCTTTGGATTAAGCTCATTAATCCAAAGATTAATACCTCATTTTTGAAATAACTTCACAAGGCTTAACGGAACCGAGTTTTTCGTATCCAAACCATAAGAAGGTTTGCTACTTTCCCTAAAAAATTTGAGGATAATTAATGGAAAACCTACCAATTAAAAATATGGCCATTGTGGCCCACGTTGATCATGGAAAAACGACCCTTGTTGATGAACTACTTAAGCAATCCAATACTTTCGATGCGAGAGAAGAGATTGCCGATAGAGTAATGGATAGTGGGGATCTAGAAAGAGAGCGTGGTATTACCATTACCGCAAAAAACTGCTCTTTTACTTGGAAAGGAACCAAAGTAAACCTACTCGATACTCCTGGACACGCCGACTTTGGTGGAGAGGTAGAAAGAGGTTTATTAATGGTGGATTCCATTATCCTTCTTGTTGATGCCTCTGAAGGCCCCCTTCCTCAAACGCGTTTTGTTTTAACGAAGGCATTGGAGCTAGGTCATAAAATAACTGTGGTTATTAATAAAATTGATAGACCAGACAGAAGAATTGATGAAGTTGTTAGTGAAGTAGAAGACCTTCTACTGACGCTGGCTTCAGACTTAGACTTAGAAGATTTTGACTTAGATATTCCTATCTTTTATGCCTCCGCAAAAGAAGGCTTTGCGATGAAGTCATTAGATGATGCTGAAGAAAACCTCACTCCGCTTCTTGATCATATGGTTTCCGATTATTGTCCAGCACCAAAGGTTAGTAATGGAGAGGGACTTCAACTTTTAGTCACCAACCTCACTTACTCCAGTTACCTTGGCCAACAACTTATTGGAAGAATATCTAGAGGAACAATTTTTAGAAATCAACAATTCGTACATTGTGATTTCGAGGAAAAAAATAAAAAGTTTAAAGTAACTAATATTCAAGTCTTTGATGCCCTAAGTACAAAAGAAGTTGAATCAGCGAGTGCAGGTGAAATCGTACTTGTTGGTGGTATTAATAATGGGGAAATTGGAGATACCATTGTATCTGCAGATAAAATTGAGCCTATCGATCGTATCACGATTGACCCTCCAACTGTTAGTGTTACTGTCTCCATTAATACTAGCCCCAACTCTGGCCAAGAGGGAGACTACCTTACATCTAGAAAGCTTGAAGAATTCTTGCAAACGGCATGTCGCCACAATGTTGCCCTAAAGTATGAGGGAACAAGTGACCCCAAGGAATTTATTTTAAATGGACGTGGGGAGCTTCAATTAGCGATTGTTTTTGAAGAGATTAGAAGACAAGGTTATGAGTTAATGGTTGGTAGACCGCAGGTTTTATATAAACAAGTTGAAGGGCAAAAACATGAGCCTTATGAACTTTGTGTTCTAGATATTCCGGAAGGAGATGTCGGCACAATCACAGAAACTTTATCCAAGAGAAAAGGTCTCATGGAAGGACTTGTTCCACTCGGTGAAGGTAGGTCGAGAATGGAATTTAAAATCCCATCAAGAGGCCTTATTGGGTATAGAGGACAATTCTTAACAGATACCAGAGGTGAAGGACTTATGAGTTCTCAATTTCTTGGTTATGAACCTTACGCAGGTGATCTACTCTCGAGACAAAATGGAGCGATTCTTGCGGACCGATCTGGTAAAACAACTGGGTATGCACTATTTAACTTACTTTCTAGTGGTAGACAGTTCATCACTCCTGGAGAAAAAGTTTTTGAAGGACAAGTTGTTGGAGAACACACAAAGCAAAATGATATTAATGTCAATGTAGTCAGAGAGAAACACTTAAGTTCAATGAGAACTGCAGGAAAAGACGAGAATATAATTCTCCCACCAGTTCCTGAGCGAACAATTGATTGGGCAATGAATTGGATTGACGATGACGAATGGGTTCTTATCACTCCTGAAAATATTCGTGTTAGAAAAAAAGTCTTAGAAAAAAACCAACGATCAACAATTAGAAAATAAGTTTTTGATTTCAGAAAAGATTTGGTCAACCGAATCTCTCATTGGTGTACTAATGATATTTTCTTTAACTTTTCCAACTGAGTGGGACATTGACTCATTTGGCCTAAGTTCTATAAATGACTGAATGATCTTTTGAAGGGCCATAAAATTAATACTACTTTCAGAGATGGAAGACCTGAAGCTGTCGACAAAGCCTTTTCCAGTCACACTTCCGTGATGCTGTTTGATCGTAGTGGTAAAGTTGATATCACCGAGTTTCAAATCTTCATATGTTTTCGCAATAATATTGGCGTGATTTAAAATAAGTTCTTTTTCTTTAGAGCTAATTGAAATTAATTGATCGAGTTGAAGATTAGAATCAACCAGGGAAAATTCAGGCATTATAAATAATGAGTTTAAAAATAAACTCGCAAAGGAGACCGAACTTTCAAGTTTCAAAATTACACAAGAGTAGCAAAAAATTATTAATTCAATATCTGGTTGATTTTCGGCGTTAAACAATTTTTTTGATGTGGTAAAAAAATTACTTTTATCAAACTCGCTACTTTCCCCCATTAATTTAATTGACTTGTATATGCAAAGATTTATACCAAAAAGGTAAAAGGGGTTCTTTTTAATCAGAAAATTTAATCGACAAAACTCTAAAACTTTTGAACTAAAAAAAATAAAATTTGAAAGGTCATACCCTTTTGCAAAGTGGACTAGTAGCTTTGAACATTCTCTAAAAAAAAGACCAACATCATTTAATTTGATCAATGAGTCTTTATAATCGTCTTTAGGAACAAATAATCCTCTTTTTTTATATTTCCTAAGATGGGATCGCCCCTTTGAGCTTAAGCTTGAATATAAATCAACAGGTGAGCTAGAAAAGTTCTCAAGAAAACTTTTTTTTAAATTTAAATATTCTTCACTACGTTTTTTATCAAAGCTCTTAATTCCCTCTGAAAAATCTTTCCATTCTGATATTGGATAGACATCAATTAATTCTCGCCAAGCCTTTATGAAAGATTGATCCTCTACAAAAAATCTATCACATAAAAAAAATGAAAATTGATCTAATTGATCACAAAAAATATAATTATTTTTGTATTTACGATAAAAAGATTTTAATTCATCGCTCGGCTTTAAATAATAAACACCAATAGACTCCAAAACATGACAATCAACTATCTTAGAACTCGTTACTTTCATTGATTAGATTTCTTTTTTATTAAAAAAGTACTGTAAAATAAAAAGTAGTACACTTAATGAAATCCCATAATGAATAAACTCAAAAAGATAATTAAATCCCTCGTAGTTTGAACCAACAGCATATTTACTCGCGATATTGCCTAGACTACTAATATGAGGAAAAATCGTATACATCAACAGTGATAAAAACTTAAATAGTCCCAAATCCTTTAAGAACTCTGAAATAGGTTGTTGATAAAAAATTGACTCTGCCATTGTTAAAAAAGAATAGATAATAATGGTCGTTATAAACCCCAGTAACTTACCTGAAAACAATGAAACAAGCATACTCAGGGACACGAGAGCGAATATTGAAGCGAAGTTAGCGGCAAATCCAAGAGGAAAAGAAGATAAAAAAGGAAAATCATCACCACTAATCATGACGAATAATAAAGAACAGGTATTTAACACCAGATAAAAACCTAAAGAGATAATTAAAGCACCCAGAGCACGGCCAATTAAATATTCTTTACGAGAAATGGGAAGAGATAAAATTTGCCCTATAACACCTTCGTCTTCATCCGAGCGAACACAATTACCACCAAAAATAATGGCCATTATTCCACTCCAAAAACTAACAAAAAAATTAATTATATGAATTGATTTGTTTTTTAAATCCATCGGAACACCAAACTCTGCAACTATATCTGTCACATAATTGATTCCACCGCTAACAAACACAATGATCAAAATATTTAAAATAAAAAGCCATAACAATGTTTTTGATCGAAGCTCTTTTTTTACCGTATCACCAATCAAAATTTTCACATTATTCATGAACATCCTCACTGTAGTTTAGGCTATCAGAATCGCCAGATAACAACTGATAAAAGTGTTCTTCGAGAGAACCATTTTTCAACGCTGAAGAAAGTTCTCCCTGCTCAATAAGTTCCCCTTTATTAATAACTGCATAATAGTCACAAAGACTTTCAACTTCTGACAAGATGTGTGAATTTAAAAAAATTGTTTTTCCCTTATTTTTTAATTCTATAATTAATTTTTTTAGATCTCTTATGCCAAGCGGGTCAAGCCCAGAAAATGGCTCATCTAAAATGATAAGGTCGGAATCCCCAACCATTAAACAGGCAATACCAACTCGTTGTCGTTGACCCTTAGACATCTCTGACATTTTTTTATCTCTTAATTCACCTAATCCAGCCTTTTTAATCGCCTCTGATATTTGCTCACTCATTTCATTAGGGTCAACGCCTTTTGCTTGTGCATAGAGTTCAACAACTTGAACAGTTGTATAAAATCCATGAAAAGAAAATCTTTCAGGTAAATAAGAAACTCTCCGCTTAAATTGATCTCCAGTTGCAAGATCACCAAATACTTTTAACTCTCCACTTTCAATTTTAATTAAGCCTAAAAGACATTTGATAAAAGTAGTCTTTCCGGCTCCATTTGGTCCCAAAAGAGCAAAAACACCACCAACAGGAACTTTAAGAGAGAAGGAATTAAGCGCTTGGTTGAGTCCATAAAATTTTACTAAGTTATTTGCTTCTATGATCACTTACTAATCCTTATCTTCTATAGAACTTTGTATTTTGACCGGTCTTCTCGTTGCATCTATAGCAACATATGTAAATGTCCCCTCAGTTACTTTGATCCGATCATGCTCAAATTGCCTGGATACCCAAACCTCTATATCAACAGTCATGGAGGTTTTTCCTATTTTCTTCGTTTTACAGTAGCTACAAATGACATCTCCAACTAATACGGGTCTTAAAAATTCCATCGCATCCACGGCAACTGTCACCGTTTTTTGACCAGTTTTTTTCCTAGAAAAAATACCGCCAGCAATATCCATTTGTGATAAAACCCAGCCACCAAAAATATCACCATGTGGATTTGTATCAGCAGGCATAGCAAGAGTTCTTATTGTCAGCTCTCCCACAGGATTTGTCTCATTATTCATTTATACACCTCATTTTTATTATTATCTCACAACTAAATTTAGTTTAGATAGCGTAAACTACAGATATCATGTAATTTTAGTTCACCAAATCTCAAAACTATTTAACTCAAGTTTACGCTATGGTATTATGACCAATGGCCTTAAATGTAAGCCCTATTTATAGGCACCTTCAAGAAATTTTAAAAGCTAAACCGAGTGAGACCAGTCCTAAAACCACAAAAACGGGCGCCTCCGGCATATCGAACCAAAAACTATCAAAAGATAGTGATAGCCTATCCTACGACATCAATAAAAAATTTAAACAACAAGATTTTGATTTAAAAAAAGACAAACATGAGCAAAGGCATCGCGAAATGAAAGAGAGGCTAAAAAAACTAGATGTCATTTAGCTCTTATTTTTTTAAATAAGTGTAATCATGTAGTGAGTTTTCATAAAAATCGATCATCTTTACACCTTGCCTTGGCGAGATTGAACCCTTGGCAATCTTTCGATCAATTTGCTTTTTTACTTTGTATGCCATAATTTCAGGATTATATTGCATAGTTTTTAATACGTTAGATGCTCTTTGCCCTCTGATAATTTCTTCAATATAAAAATCACTTGGATCATCATCATGGCAATAAACATGGACTTCATTAAGTCTTCCAAATAGATTGTGCATATCTCCCATCACGTCTTGATAGGCTCCCGTTAAAAAAATCCCTAAATAATAATCTTCTTCTTCTTTTAATTGATGAAATCTTGTAAATTTTTTCGATTCTCCGTCACAATAAAATTGATTAATTTTTCCATCAGAGTCACAAGTTATATCGACAAGACTCGCTCTGATTGAGGGCCTTTCATTCAATCTATTAAGGGGAATTACGGGAAGCAATTGTTTAATCGCCCAACTATCAGCAGTTGACTGAAATACAGAAAAGTTACAAAGGTACTGGGTCGTCAACATGTTCTCAAGCATAATGCTAAAGTCTGACGATTTATCATCTTCTAAACTAAAGTCTAATGCACTTTTGGCTCCTTTCCAAAAAAGCATTTCAATGTACGCCCTCTCTTGAAGCGTTATCAGGCCAAGCTTATAAGCATGGTAACTTTCCTCTTTGATTTTTGAAATTGTATTATAAACGCCGACAAAGTTTTCGGATGTTACTTCTTCAATCGATTCCTCTAAATATTTAGTGTACTTTAATGCTGTATCACTAATTTCCGAAGTTTCTAATTCTACCTTACCCGAACTGGGATCAATTTCTCCAATAACTTTTGTAATCACACAACTATGATGAGCAGTAATCGCTCTCCCGCTTTCACTGACGATATTTGGATGAGGGATTTCCGCTTGATCACAAACATTCATTAATGTTCTAACAACATCCGATGCGTATTCGCCCATGGTATAGTTGATGGATGAGTCGGACTCCGAACTAGAGCCATCATAATTAACTCCAAGGCCTCCTCCAATATCAAAAAACTCTAATGGTGCTCCTAGCTTTGAAATTTCGACAAATGTTCTCGCCCCTTCATTAATTGCATCTTGAATGGATCCAATACTAGGAACCTGACTTCCGATATGGAAGTGAAAAAGTTTTAAGTACTCAAGGTATTTATTCGCTTTAAGATATTTTATTGCCTCAACAATCTCACTTAAACTTAGCCCAAATTTTGCCTTGTCTCCGCTACTTCCTTCCCATTTCCCTCTGGATTTAAAGCCTAGCCTTGATCTGATACCTATTATTGGCTTGATGGGATATTCCTGTGCTAACTCAACAATTTGTTTTAACTCTGAGAGTTTCTCAACAACGATAACAATATTTCGCCCCACCTGACGGCCAATCATCGCAAGTCTTAAATAGTCTTCATCTTTATAACCATTAAGAATTGTGAGAGACTCTAAGTTTTGATCCATTGACAATACAGACATTAACTCTGCTTTAGATCCCGCTTCAAGGCCATAAGAATACTGATCTCCTGCATCAACGATTTCTTCAACCACTTCTCGCATTTGATTTACTTTTACCGGGTATACGCCTCTGTATTTTGCACAATAACTTAACTCTTTAATTGCATTGATAAATGATTTATTTAAATCCTCAACTCTTGATCGAAGTACATCCTGAAATCGAACAACTGCAGGGAATCTAACATTTTGCTCTTTCATTTCGGTGATAACATCCTGAAGAGAAATTTGAATACTCTTGTCGTCTCTGACAGGAAATACAGTTAGTTCTCCTTTGTCATTTACTCCAAAAAACTCCTCTCCCCACCGAGAAATACCGTAAAAATCATCTGAGTCATCAATCGTCCAAGTCATTACGAATTCTCTCTAGAAAAAGATTTTAAAAGTGTTGCGCACGTTTCTCTTAAAACTTTGGTCCCAAATACTGCACTGTTGCCTGTTGGGTCTATATCTGGAGCGAGTTCAACAATATCTGCGCCAACAAAGTTTTTATTCTTAAGAATTTTTAAAAGAGAAATATAACTATGAAAGTCTTCACCACCGGCTTCTGGAGTACCAGTACCAGGAAGAAAAGAAGGGTCAAAATAATCCAGATCCAATGTTAAATAAACTGGCCTTTGCTCGTCTATTAACTGAACCTTTTCCAGGAATTCATTCCTAGAGCTACAAATAGTTTTGTTTTTTTTCATGAAATCATACTCGTCTTTCGTCCCCGACCTGATCCCATACTGTATAAGAGAGTTATCTTTAGAAAATAGATCCATTGATCTTCTGATGATTGAAGCATGTGAATAGTGATGCCCCAAGTATCCATCTCTTAAATCCGCGTGAGCATCCAAGTGAATGATTAGAAGGTTGGGATAATCTTCAAGATATTTTTTTATCGGCGCAATAGAAATAGAGTGCTCGCCACCAAGAGTAAGTAGTTTTACCTGATCTTTTTTTAAATTAATATTTTCTAATGCTTTTTCAAAGTACTTTAGTGCACCTAAAAAGTTTTCATCAGTAGTTTTATCTTTTGGAATGATTAAGTTTCCTAAATCAAATAGCTTGTCACTAGACTCTAAATCGAGATTTATATAAGGGCTGTATGACTCTATTCCTTCTGCCACATCCCTAAAAGCATTTGGCCCAAGGCGAGCTCCTTTTCTAAAGCAAACCGTACCGTCAAACTCGAATCCATTAATGTAAACACCTGGTGTATTAATAGAACTAACTAAACTTGAATAAGCATAATTTGGGACGCTGTGTTTATGAGTCGACATTTCCTGGTTCTCCTGGCCTTCAACTTAATAATTTTTTACACTTAAGGCATATTAGCCATTACCATATTTTGGTCAATAACAAGTTATAAACTAAGAAATTTTTATGGTGTTTTTCATCGACACAAGTGTGGTAACTACTAAATATTACGTAAGGAAAATCTGATGAAAAAAAATACAATTAATGGAGTCTCACAAGCTGTCTCAGAGATTTGCCTGGGCACAATGACTTTTGGAGAGCAAAACTCTGAAAAAGAGTCTCACGAAATATTGGATTTGGCCTTAGAGATGGGAGTTAACTTTTATGATACGGCTGAAATGTATCCTATCCCACCCAAAGCAGACACCTTTAACCGCACAGAGGAAATCCTTGGACGCTGGAATAAATTTCACTCCAATAGAGAAAAAATCATCATGGCAACAAAGGTAATAGGTCCAAGCCAAATGATGAATTGGGTAAGAGCTGGTTCTTTAAGACTTGATAAAAAAAATATTTTTGAAGCGGTCGAGGGGAGCCTTAAGCGACTACAAACAGACTACATTGACCTCTATCAAATTCACTGGCCAGCTCGAACGACAAACTTTTTTGGCCAACTAAATTTCAAAGAACCTAAGAATGAATCGACAACACCCATAAAAGAAACCCTTGAAGCCCTTTCTACGCTTGTTGAGCAAAATAAAGTTAAAGCAATTGGATTAAGTAATGAGACTCCCTGGGGAATAATGAGCTTCTTGTCTATAGCGAAAGAGTTTAATTTGCCTATTGTTTCAACCGTTCAAAACCCCTATTCACTATTAAACAGAACTTTTGAAATTGGTTGCTCGGAAATATCTTTTAGAGAAGGTGTTAAGCTACTTAGCTACTCTCCCATGGGTTTCGGTGTTTTATCCGGCAAGTATTTAGAAAAAAAAGATACTCCAAATTCTCGATTAAACTTATTTTCTCAATACACCCGTTATTCAAACCCTAGTGCAATTAAGGCCACACAAATGTACTTAGACCTAGCAAAATCATATGGACTAACCCTTACAGAACTATCCCTTGCTTTTTGTTATAGTAGAGATTTCATGGGAAGTACCATCATTGGAGCAACCACAAAAGAACAGTTAATAGAAAATGTGAATGCAACAAAAGTAAATTTCACTGATGAAATGAATGATCATGTAAATAAAATCCATGAATTAATACCTAACCCTTCACCATAACTGACATTTTTGCACAGGTACTGTGTAAAAACCTTACATCATGACTGACCAGATATTATCAGATTTCTGCATAAGTCATTGAATTTGCCAGATGGTATAAATTCAAAATATTTGCCCGTTGGGCTTAGGGGCAAATAGATATTAACATTTGTGAAAGAGGAACGTTTTCTAGAGAGGTGTTTATGAAATATATTTATTCGGTGATAGGTTCTCCAAATCACTGGTCAAATCATGACAGCCCACCGGGAGTACTCTATTAAATTTTTAAATTAATAATATATAAGCACTCCCATACTGGTGTGCAAAAACAAAGTAATAGTCAATATAAAACCCCGTCCTTAGTTACGGGGTTTTTTTGTGAAAATTTTCCTCTCCAAGATAAATTCCCAAAAACAAGCTAGCATAGGATTAAAATAAATGAGGTTTTCCTATGATGGATTTTTTTAAGAAAAAAGAGAAAGAAAGAGTTACTAATAAACCTAGTGATAAAAACTACATTTGGAACTACTTTAAAGAAATCTCCGACACCAACTTATCCCCATACATACAAGCGATCACTGCTCTTCGAGGGGTTGAGGAATCAGCAAGAGATGAAGAAGAGTTTTTATACTTTTTAACTTCTGATATTATATATACGGCATTACACACAACGGTCATAGAGGAGATGTTTTCAACACTTCAATCAAATCATGAATACTGCTTAGAGCTTATTTCCAAGTTTGCCTCTGACACTCAAATGAGAGATGAACTTATAAATGATCACACAACAAATCATTTAAACTACCTCGCCAACGATGCCCATTGTGATGGCTGTTCTAGTTGTGAGGGGCACCAAGACTTAAACCACTTACTTGATCACTGGAAAAATCAAGATCGTAATTATTTCACAAAGCTCTACCTAGAAGTGCAAACTATATTTTGTTTTTTAGAAATGGTTCTATTTAAATTAATTCCAAGACATCCAGATGTTGCCTTTTTAATGACACCAGAACTTATTAATGAAACAAGAAATCTTCTAGCAAACCAAATAGAGTCTAAAATAAGGGAAGCATAGCTAGGTGAGAATTAAAAACCGAATTGGTCAATATTGATATTCATCATAATTGATTTAGTAGGATCATCAAAAATGATTTTCTTAGCAAAACTTCTTTGAGCAATACAGTCGCCATACCTTGGGTCATCGTAGGATATGGTCATTCCGCCCGCTTCAGTGCAAGCACCATTAGCAGAAAAGGAAAATTTTGACCCTGAATCTTTTTTTATAGAGATACTCGCTGGCCTTCTGAAAATAGAAATCTTTTTTTGATTCTTTACTCCCTTCGGAAGAAGTGAAGTTCCCGCATTTTGTGGAATTTTTAGATGTTTTAAATGAAGGTTTTTAGTTTTAGATCGCAATGAGTTAAGCGCATCTGGTTTTTGCGCGTATAAGGAGGATCCCAGAAAAAATGTGAGAACCATAAATACTTTCATTCTTTGATACTACTCCCTAAACGTGGTTTAATATATTATCGGATACTTAGATGAATCCTTTAAGCTGATTTCAGGCTTCAATCGCCTCGAGTTATAGGCAGAGTTATTTGGAGAATTCATATTGATTAAACAAATTGTATTGTTGTTGGCGATTACTGCTTGTGCACACAATAATAAGCTAAAAGATGATCAAGACTACTTAACACCCTTAGAGAAAAAGCGCGCTCTCTACTATAGGAACTTAAGGGTAAAAAATAAGCTGATTAAAAAGGGAAAAAGAGTAAATATAAAACTTACAAATCAAGAAAAAATTATTTTAGCTCAACATATTCAAATGGAATGCTTTAAAAAAAGAATTGATCAAATCAAATGCAACGACTTGATGGAAAAACGGCCATCTCCATGTTTAAAGCTAATTAAAAAAAAGAAAATTTCAAGGATTAACAAATGCTTGGAGCGGTACCTATTTAGAAAATGAAAAATGATAACAAGTCTGCCCTCTTTCAAGATATTTTTTTTCAAAAAGAGTTAAGGGCTCTTCACTACTTGTAATTTTTAGATCTTTATTCAGTTTTAATTTCCATTCGTTGGTCATAAAAAAAATCGCTTCATCTCGATAAAATTTCTCATTTGTTGCGAAGATTACTTCACCATCTAACTTTAGGCATTCAATAACAAAGCCCATAAATGGCATCGCATAAAATCGTTTATTTAAATCACCTGATTTTGGGTTTGGATTTGGATACAAAAAAAAGAATCGATCTACTGATTCAGTTTTTAAATGATGAGCACACCAGCTAATACCATTATCTTGCATTGGAAATAAATTATCTCTATTAACTTTTTGGAATGCATTGTTAAACTTTGAAAACTTCTTTGTCGTTTTTTCAATACTAATTAATGCTCTATCTTTATATTTTTTAGAATAATCTAATGCGAACATTCCTGTGCCTGCACCAATTTCAATATCAAGAAAATCATATTCTAAAATACCATCAGGGAGTGAATTTTTTGGAGCTACTGTTTTAAGTAACTTGTCTCGATCGAAAGTCCTCATAGGACTATTATTAATACTTTCGGGTTAAAAATGGCCAGAAGGTTTTTGCATTGTCGCAAGCTTTAATATTTTCTCTAACAAGGACAACTTTAGTTGTTGAAAACTCATTTTCTCCGTACCAAAGCTCAAATAGATATTTATTATCACTCTTATTGAGATCTTCTTCTGGACGGTTTTGTTGCTCAATACCAAAGAACAATACTTTTTTTATTTTTGACCTTGGGGAATCAAAAGCCTCAATAATTAGTTTATTCTCTTCCTCTGTAAAGAAATCTTCTAGTTCTGTGTCCTGATAAACTTTTATTGTTACATCATCGGAGACTTCATACTCATCTACCCTAGATTCTCTATATCGACTAAATAAACGGTCTCCATCTCTTGAAACTTTAAAGTGCCTTTCTTCTTGAACCTCATTAGAGAAGTATTTTTGAGAGCAACTAGCAAGATCTGATACCTCTCCCCAGGATGAGGAAGAAATTAAGAAAATAAATAAATTAAATATTTTTCCCATAGAAACATTATGTCGAAGGAACCTCCCCTCGTCCATATGGCAATATGTCCTTTTTTCAAAAAAAAGGGCTACTAGTCAACTACAAGTACAATAAATCTGGAAAAACAAGCCAAAAACCGAACCAATTACACTGAAAAAGCAAAAGTTTCGACATATTTCCAAATGACTCGCTATTTTGATATAATTATTACACAAAACGTCCGATAGGAACGAATAAACAATTTAGGAGAGCAACAATGTGTGGAATACTAGCGGCCTTCGGGACCAAAGATTATCAAAAAGCGATTTCTCAATCAAAGCTATTATCTCACAGAGGGCCAGATGAGAGTGATCACGTTTTATTAGATCACCTTCCTACGGGTGGGATTTTGTGCCACGAAAGACTAAGTATTATTGATCTCCACACAGGAAAACAACCAATTCAAGGCAGCGATAAAAAGACCTGGATGATTCATAATGGTGAAATTTATAACCACGAAGAACTTAGAAAAACTCTTACAAAAGGCCAATTAGCGAAAACAAAAAGTGATTCAGAAATTATTGTTCATCTTTTTGAAGAGCTAGGAACAACTTGTGTCAATCACTTTGATGGAGTTTTTAGTTTTGTCATTTCCAAAGAAGACAAAGTATTTGCTGGAAGAGACCCAATGGGCGTAAAGCCTTTATTTTATGGAACCTCTAGTGATGGTTCCCTTTGGTTTGCCTCTGAGATTAAAAGTCTCGTTTCCGTTTGTGAAGATATTAAGATATTTCCTCCTGGCCACTACTATCACTCTGACGAAGGTTTTGTTCAATATTACAATCCAGATTTTTACTCAGAAGATTTCACTCCGGTTCATGGGCCAGAAAGACTTGAAGAGCTACTAACCAAGGCCGTAAAAAAGAGACTAATGAGTGATGCTCCCCTTGGAGTACTTCTTTCTGGAGGGCTTGACTCATCTTTAGTAACATCCATTGTTGTCCGCGAAGCAAAAAAATCAGGGCAAAAGATAAAGTCATTTTCGATTGGAATGGATCCAAATTCTTTAGACCTGGCAAAGGCAAGAAAGGCAGCGGATTTTCTTGGTACAGAACATCATGAAATAATTTTTACTGTTGAGGATGGACTTGAAGCACTTAAAGAACTTATTTATAAAACAGAAAGTTATGATGTCACGACAACGAGGGCCGCAACCCCAATGTTGATTATGAGTAAGTATATTGCCTCTTTAGGCGTAAAAGTTGTTCTCTCCGGAGAAGGAGCTGATGAAATTTTTGGTGGCTACCTGTATTTTTCTCAAGCACCTAGTGAAAAGGAATTTCATGATGAGTGCGTCAGACGCGTAAAACGTCTCCACTCCTCCGATGTTCTTCGAGCCGACAGAGCGACTATGGGGGCCGGTGTTGAAGCGAGGGTTCCATTTCTTGATAAAGAATTTTTGTCTTACGCAATGAGCATACATCCAAAATATAAAGTCATTGAAAAAGAGAAACGTTGTGAAAAGTATGTATTAAGAAAAGCGTTTGATTGTCATATGGAACCATACTTACCGGATGAAGTTCTATGGAGACAAAAAGAGCAGTTTAGTGATGGCGTTGGCTACAGCTGGATTGATGAATTGAAGGCCTACGCCGAAGCCAAAGTTTCAGATAAAGAAATGCAAGACGCAAAAGAGATTTACCCACACAATACACCTGAGACAAAAGAAGCATTTCTTATTAGAAGGTTATGGTCAGAAACTTATGCTCACTCTTCGACACCAAAACTTATTAAGCGATGGGTGCCAAAGTGGCAGGCTGATAAAGATCCAAGTGGAAGGGCAAATAAGACTCATGTTCAAAAATATGTGCACATTGACTCAATTGAAACAAAAGAACAAACGGGCACTGAAACTCAACAACCTTCTAGTCAATCATAAAAACTCTTGCCTCCGGGAATTGTAAAACTTTCCCGGAGACAATTTGGCTCTCCTGCGTTTAGGTTATTTTCAATTTTTTTACAATTTCTTACAAACGACTTCTATTTTCACTTAATCCCCCAACATATTTGCCGAATTCACCTCCTTCAAACATATTTAACCCAATTCAGGAATAAACCTGTATCGCTCTCGGAGGAAAGATGATGAAAAATCTTTGTGTTATTTCATTTTTAACGGCCATGACTTTTGCAGCTGATGCAAATCATGGGTTATCAAGAGACTCTTTTGTCTACTACGGTGGAAACACCTCAGAAAACGTTCGCTTGAGTGATATTAAAGAAGTTTGGGGAACAGAAACTAGAACTGTTCAATCTACTTGCTCTAGACAAGAACCTTATCAGGTTCGAGTATGCCGCACCACTAATGGAAGAAGGCCACATTATGCGGACGATGCGGAAAATAGGCGCAGACGAGGCGATAGGCGTAGCTCGAGACGCTCTCCCGAGGATAGGAGACGATACTCAGGTGGTCAAAATAGAGGGCCTCACCATAGTGGAGGTAGACCGCCAAGAGGAAGTGGACAAAATTGTCGCATGGAAACACGTTACCGAAATGTATCATACTCATGTCCAAGAACAGAAACAGTTAGGGTAAAAAAGCCAGACCAGAGATTTCATGCAAATGTTAACTTTAGGTTTGTAGATAAAACTTTTGATAACTCCTATACAAGAGGATTATTTGATTTATCTCTTAACCAACGTTCATTAAGAGTTGATGTAAGGGATCAAGGATCAGGCGAACCTCTAGTATTTCTTGGAAAGGTAAAACAAAGTGTTAATTCTAGACCGAACTTTTATGAAGTTAATGCAGATTATAAAGTAATCGTTGCTCCAAAAAGAGATTTGACCAGTCCATTTTCTGAGCAGATGAGAATAGTTCCAAGACTTAGAAACTCGATGCTAAAAGTTAGAGTTGGTAAAATTTATCAATCAAAACCTTTGGAGTTGGAGCTTCAGGTAAGAGATCGGTTTTCAAATCACTCACAAACGGTAGTAATTAAAGGTCGGGACTTACAGTTTCACGAAGGAAGAAGAAACCCAAACAGAAGCGTAATCGAAGTAGATCCTTATCGATACTTTCCTAACGTTGACTTTTATCAAGGAGCGGATGTTACAGCGACCCTAAAAGTTAAAAGCAAGTTTAAAGTATTGAATTCAAGAGATCTATCGGGTTACCAACTCAAATCATCTGACCAAGTTTTTGTTCAATATTAGTAATATCTAGGCCTTCTGAAAAGAAGGCCTTTTTTTTTGAATTTTTTCCTATATTATATTCCGAATACTCAAAAGGTTTATTAAGGATGAAATATAAAGTTGGAATTGATGTTGGTGGAACAAAGATTGAGGCAGCAGTTTTAGATAAAGAAGATAACGTTATTGCAAGAGAGCGAGTTCCAACAGAAAGAGAAAAAGGCAGCAGTCAAATCCTACAAAACATCACAAACCTTTTAGAAAAACTTTTTGCCTCCCACAATATTACAATTGAAGAAATTATTGGAATTGGAGTCGGCTTACCAGGAAGTGTTGACCCGGTAAGTAAGAAAATGATCAATGGCAATACAACATGTCTTGTTGATGTTTCAATCGACACATATCTAGGTGAATCTCTAGGGTTTGACCACAGAAATATTTTCACCGCAAACGATGCAAATTGTTTTGCCCTTGCTGAATCAAAGCTTGGGGTAGGAAAAGGTCATCATCCTAGTGCCACTGGGGTTGGAATTATTATCGGCACAGGATGCGGTGGGGGAATTATTTTAAATGGAAAAATGTTTTCCGGATCTCGTGGAGGAGCAGGAGAACTTGGACATACATGTATTGAACCCGATGGAGAGAGTTGCTACTGCGGTCGAAGAGGTTGTGCTGAATTATATTTAAGTGGAAAAGCCGTTGAAAATCATTATTTAAAAACCACCGGTGACAAAAAATATGCGACAGATATTTTACAAGATAAAAAATTTAGAAAAAGATATAAGAGCTACTTTACCCAGTTTTTACTCAATATTGTAAACTCGTTTGACCCAGAATATATTGTATTTGGTGGTGGCCTAAGTAAAGATAATGGACTTTGGGAAGAAACACTTCAGGAACTTAAAAAACTTCAATTTTTAAAAACCAAAGAACTTCCCCAATTTTATCAAAACTCCTTAGGAGACTCTGCAGGAGTTTTTGGAGCAGCAATGTTGGTATCACAATCGATTGGATAAACTGTTTTCTTGGACTTAATAACTTTTGACGTAAGCTTATAGATCTTACCTTTATAACTTATATCAAAATAATTAAACTCAGCATCAGATTGGTTATTCTTTATCGTCGCTTTATCTAAGTATTCACTTGCATTTTCTTTAAAGGTCAAATTTGCACTTTGACCGTCTTTACAATAAAAATCCAAATCCCCTGAAGTTTTTGGCACTACCTGACAGTTTTCAGGAAGATAAAAGCAAAAATCTTCTTGATGTACATAAATTTGTTTTGGGAAATGTTCAATGAAAAAGAAGTCTAAAATGAAAACACCAACCCAAGGGACGACAAAAATAAAAAATAAACCTATTATCGCGGTTTTTTTTCTTGGACTTAAATTTTTCACTAAATAATCTCCCTAAAATAAATAGCTGTTTGACGGCTTTCCTTCGTTTTGAAAAACTAAACACTTCTTTTTAACCGGAAAAAAAATGAAAAAACCAGGATTATTTACATCAATTATACCTTTAATTTCTTTAATCATCTTAATGATTATCAATGTTTTACTTTTTGGAGATAGCTCAACAGGAGGACCCAACCAATTAGCACTCCTTGTTGCGGCGGCCGTATCAGCAATCATTGGTATCTCAGTTTTAAAAATTAAGTACGAAAAAATTGAAGAAGGAATGGTTAAAAGTATTACGTCAAGCTTGGCACCATGCCTAATTTTACTGATGATCGGCTCACTCATCGGTATTTGGATTATTTCTGGAATTGTTCCTACTATCATTTATTATGGTCTAGGGATTATTACACCAAGCCTCTTTTTACCTGTTGCCTGTCTGAGCTGCTGTATTATCTCATTGGCCACAGGCTCGAGCTGGACTACTTCAGGGACTGTCGGAATCGCTTTGATGGCCATTGGACAAGCATTTGGCTTTCCCCCAGAGATGGTTGCCGGTGCCGTTATTTCAGGAAGCTACTTTGGCGATAAAATGTCCCCGTTGTCAGATACGACCAACCTCGCTCCGGCCATGGCCGGAACAGACCTCTTTACACATATTAAAAATATGCTAACAACAACTCTCCCCTCCATTGTTATTGCTCTAATTATTTTTCTTGTTTTAGGTATAGGAAAAAGCGGTGAGCTCTCCGCGCTAACAAAAATCGCCGAAATAAAAAGTGCACTTGAACAAACCTTTAATATCACTCCCTGGCTTTTAGTTGTTCCCCTAATCATCATTTTAATGGTCTTTAAAAAGTTCCCCGCTTTACCAACACTCGTACTAGGTTCCGTTTTAGCTGTCATCACAACTTTTATTTTCCAGCAGAATTTTTTAAGCTCACTTGGTGAGCATTCCGCCTATTATTACATCACTGACGTGCTCGCAAATGGTGTAACAATCAATGGCCCAAACCCAACAATTAATGAATTACTCTCCCGCGGTGGGATGAGCTCAATGCTATCCACTGTTTGGTTAATTATTTGTGCGATGGTTTTTGGTGGTGCTCTTGAAATAACTGGAATGTTGGAGACATTAGCAAATTCATTGTTAAAGCTTGTTCGAGGAACAGGGACATTAATGGGAACCGTTTTAGCAAGTTGCTTTTTTGCCAACTTAACGACTAGTGACCAATACATTGCCATTGTTCTACCAGGAAGAATGTTTCGAGAAAGTTTTAAAAAATATAACCTTCATCCAAAATGTTTATCAAGAGCTCTTGAAGACGGCGGCACAGTGACTTCCGTTTTAATACCATGGAACTCAGGTGGTGCTTTCCACGCCTCGGTTCTTGGTGTATCGACTTTAGCCTATGCTCCGTATTGTTTTTTTAATTATTTGAATCCAATAATCTCTGCATTTTTAAGCGGTTTTAATATTGGCCTAGAAAAATTAAATCAAAATGAAAACTAATTATTATGCCTCTTTTATCTCTGAGCTATTTGAGCTTTTTTGATCTCTAAAAGGGGCAAACTTACCCAGTAAAAATAGGCCAGGAATTGCGATTAACGTACAAAAGATAAAAAACATCGGGTAACCCATGCTTTGAACCATCCAGCCTGTTGGGGCGGAAGCAATAACTCGAGGAACACCCATAAGCGATGTTAATAACGCATACTGAGTTGCGGTAAATTTTTTGTTGGTAATTGATGCCATGAAAGCGACAAATGCTGTTGTCCCCATACCAGAGCAAAGATTTTCTACTCCAATAACGGTACTTAAACCAATCAGACTTTTTGACATGGAAGCAAGTACACTAAAACCAGCCGTTGAAACCATTTGAAGTGATCCAAATATCCAGAGTGCTTTATTAACGCCTAGCCTAATCATCATGACACCGCCAATAGTTCCCCCTGTGATAGTGGCAACCATTCCGATACCTTTAGCAATCTTAGCAATTTCAGACTTGGTATAACCTAAATCAATATAAAGTGGCATGGACATATGTGCGGCCATTGAATCACCAACTTTATAAAATAAAATAAATAGAAGCATGGTTATCGCATCTTTTCTTTTTAAGTACTCCATAAAGGGACCAATAACAGCCTCTTTAAGTGATGTTGGAGCATGCTCTGATGAATGGTCCTCAGTGCTTGAAGCAAGAAAAGTAAATATAACACCAGAGCCCATCATCACGGCCATAAGCTGATAAACACTTGACCAAGGCATCGATTCAGCTAGTGCAAGGGCCATGGCCCCAGATAAAATGATCGCAACGCGGTATCCATTCACGTAAAGACTTGAGCCAAGACCAAGCTCTTCATCACTCAATGCCTCTCTTCGGTAAGCATCAATAACAATATCTTGTGTGGCACTAGCAAAACTTATTAAAAATGCAACTGTTGCCAGCAAGAAAGTCTGCTCTATTGGATTTAATAAGCTCATAACTAAAAGTAGGCCAGCAAGGATAATTTGAGTTAATGCCATCCAACCTCTTCTTCGATCAAGAATAGGTAGTTTAAACCGGTCAATAAAAGGGGACCAAAGAAACTTTAATGTATAAGGCATACCAACAAGCGCAAAAATTCCTATTGTCTTTAAGTTTATCCCCTGCTCTCTCATCCAAGCTTGAAGCGTGCTACCAACCAGAAGAAGTGGAAGTCCTGAGTAAACACCCATAAAAAACTGAATAAGCATTTTTTTGGTGAGACATTGTTTTAGTAATTCAAACATAAGGGCCCTTTATAAAAACAATTTTTATTTAATCATTTTTGTTCAACAAAGAAAAATGAATAAAACTTATCCGTCTCCCCGCCGATAAAGAATCATGGAAGCAAGTAAGCCTAATTTTCCAACAAATGATTTTGAAAATGTCACAATCACACCAGTGATTGCATGGGAGGTTAAACCAATAGATTGGAGTAAGTACTTCCAACCAGAGAAGAACTTATTCAAAAGAGCAGCTGCAAATATAATCGATTACACCATCATTGGAGTAATGATTACCCCTGTTTATTTTTATATAGAGCATCTATTTCAGCTATTAAATGGTGGTACCTACGGCTTTTCTCCTCATCAGGAAAAGTACGAAATTTTGGAATTTATCCTCCAATCATTTAACTTCCTAAGCATTTTTGTTGGTTATTATTATTTTTTATATAAGTTTAAAACGACCACTGTAGGTAAAAAGTATTTTAATTTAAAAACCTACAGATACCACAGCTTTGAACCAATTGGGCTTATCAGAATTATTGCAAGAGAGCTTGTTTTTAAATTTCTTGAGTTGGCAGTACTTCCGGCAACAATTATTCACTTTTTAATACAAAAAGAGGGCCTTTTTATTCACGACGTTTTGACGAAGACGATTGTGGTAAAAGAAAACCCTTAAAATAATCCATTTGATCTTTAGAGAGTTCATAAAAGTCTCCCAATGTTTTTCCAAAGCGCCCTCCAATATTGGCCCAAGAACCAGCAGGAATCTTAGTATTACTATATTTCTTTTTTTCATTAATCTCATGGGTTTCAAAAAAGACAATATCACTTTCAATACTTAATAATTCTAGCTCCTGAAACACTTGTGACGAAAAAAATAGCTGGTCCCCTGTCTCCCTTTTTAATTGATATCCGTAGCCACTTATATTCACGGGCAATTCCCCCATAATTCTAAAACTACCACCTTTAAGCTCAAAGCTTGATGCCTTTAAAAGAAGATTCGTGTTTGACCCAACAATAATACTGGCACCATTATTACTTTTTAATTCTAAAAAGGAGTTCTTTCCTGTTTTTACAGTGCAGGGAAAAATAATTGGTTTTTCGTAAATAAGGTCATTTTCTTCACAAATGACCCCACCAAATAATCCCGAAACAACATAATTGGGGGCTACTTCTTTACTTATTGAGTCCTCTTTGTTGGCCGCCCAGGAGGAAGAGAAGCAAAAAATCATTAAAAATAAATAAAATTTTAAATTAAGTATCAGGTGATCGTTATTAATGCTCAAGTTAGCTCCACAGAATTTTTTTTATAACTGTATATATTTTAGACAATTTTTCCTCTAATGGAGGGCCATGGGCAGATTTTTTTGGCATCTCACTTGCTACTAGTAACTAAACAATAGAAAAAAGAAGTATATATGTGGCGTTTATTTATCATCTTAGTCTTTTTAATCACTAGTTTTACATTCATAACTAGTGCTCATTCAAGATTACCTGCAGATGAATCATCAAATTCATTATCATGTCCAAGTGACTCAGTAGTCGATCAAGTCATTATTTTTGAACCAACACTTAAAAAGAATTTAATTTTTAACTGTCGGCTCAAAGAAAAAAATGAATTCATCATCATCAAAGAAAACACTAAAACCTTGGCCATGGCCTATAAAGTAGAAAATAAACTTTATCTTAATAGTCTTAACGTTTTTAAAGATAATAAACTTGTAGAATTCAGAAAGTATTCTACTGATCAAACTCTTCAAAAATGGGAAATATTTTCGGAGAATGAGAAACCTTTTTATATCTACTCTCTTGGTGCTTCGCGCTTAGAAATATTTGATACGGAAACGGGAGTACCGACAAGAAACTGCTCTTTTGATGTTGAAGCTAATGAACTGATAAATATTGAATACCAAGGTGAGTATATACTCGCGACAAAAGTTAAAAATACATCTGAAGAGAAAAACCAAATAATATCATTTCATCTATCGAAAAAAGATGCTCCAGAGAAATTTATTCATCAAGAAATAAAGCTTAATAGTAAATATGAATTAGAGCTAAAAACTTGTCTTAAATCAAAAATTACGCCGATTAATTTTTCCGGTGAAGTGACATTTATAAATCAAAAATTTGATATCCCACTTGATAAAGCGATAGAAAAACAAGACCTCATAGAGCTAATAAAAAAAGAAGGCCAAGATATTATTGATTTTTTCAATTCACTTGGCCAAGAACAACTTTAAATTTTATTAGAACCGAACTTCAATATCCTCTCTAATTGAAGAAACAGACAAAATCTGAGATTTTATAGACCTTGAATCAGTTCTTTTGATATTTAACTTATAATCACCTTCAGATAATACAATATGAAAACTTCCATCAGGGTTACCTCGATAGTCTTGTATTTTATTGTCATTAGAGTCCAGCACTTCAACAACAAACTTATCAGTTAACTCTTCACTTTCATCATAAACTAAACCTCTTACTCCAGACTGCTCTAATCTATCTAGTAAATGCATCCAAGCTGGTCTATTTCTTTCAACAGTTTTATCACGCCACTTTGAGTAACTTGGTTGAAACCCTTCTCTAGTTGAATTTAATTCAATTACATAGGGAATGACTTGCTCGTCAGCATACATCCAGTCAACATCACCGCCATCAACACCATAGAGAATTTCCCACGGCGTTCCTGGAGTATAGTCTAAGAGCTCTCCAATTTTTTTCCCAATGCCTGATACTAAAGCATGAATTTCTGTTTTCTCTCCAGGGCACCCATAAGGATATAAAACCAATTCACTATAACTATGATAAGAAATATTAAATACCGGTTTAATACTACTAACAAGGTTCATTAATGCCCTCGTTTCTGGCTCACTAGCTGCCTCTGGCCCTCTATAAGTTTGAGACCAACGAGATCCACTAGATCCATTACAGCTTGCCCACTTATGCGGGTAATTACGATTTATATCAACACCATAACCACCTTGGGTATTTTTTCTCCACATGGAGTCTCTTGTCCAGACACGGTTATTACCATCTACATTTAGCATTGGGACAACGTAGATTTCATTTGAATCAACCCAGCTTTTTACTTTTGAATCTGTCGTATAATTTTTTAATAGATACTCAACAATATCAATTCCAACTTCAGGAGTCATGACCTCTCTTGCGTGGTGCATACTATTAAATAATATTGCCGGCTCAAGCTCATCCTCTTCAGGATTGTCTGAAATTTTTATTCCCCAGATATCTCGTCCTTCAACGGACTCCCCTAACTTTATTAACTTTGAAATTGAGGAGTATTGCTCACTCATTGAACTCAAAAACGCTGCAATTTCATCAGAGTTTTTGTACTCTTGGTCAGGGCGTCTAAGAAGATTTTTTTCTGTTGCCAAGTTAATTTTAAATTTCTTTTTTTCAAGCGCGATTAATTGATCAGCAGAGATGAGAACATCAATATTTTTTTCTTTTAGGTTAACTCCCAAAATATCCACATCAAGTGACTTTAAATCCATTACCTCAAGTTTAAGATTATTAACTTGGATATTAGCGAAAATGGTTTTTGGAGTTTTAAACTCCTCGGGGATATTTGAATGATCATCACCGTGAAACATCGAGGCAAAAGCATTAGATGCAATCGCAGCAAAAACTAAAAAACATATTATCTTTTTTGACATTATTCATCCTTGAAAAAATCAGAACTTAAATTCTGACAAGGATACTTTATGTTTGGCAATGAAAATATTTACTAGAGTATCTGACTTAAAAACTCTCTCACTCTTGAATGTGTTGAATTTTCAAAAAAATCGTTCGGGGATGCATCCTCGACGATTCGTCCTTCATCCATAAAGATGATTCTATCGGCAACATTTTTTGCAAAACCCATCTCATGGGTAACACAAATCATTGCCATCCCCTCTTTTGCCAAGTCCATCATTACATCAAGAACTTCTTTGACCATCTCTGGATCAAGAGCAGAAGTAGGTTCATCAAATAAGATAATTTTTGGTGCCATACAAAGAGTTCTTGCAATCGCAACCCTCTGTTTTTGTCCACCAGATAATTGATCTGGATATTTATTCGCTTCGGATAAAATTTTTACTTTTTCTAAAAAGTTTAACGCTCTTTTTTTTGCCTCGTCTTCTGATAATCCTTTAGATTTAATAGGACCGATAGTTAAATTTTCTAAAATATTTAGGTGGGGAAATAAATTAAAATGTTGAAAAACCATCCCCACATCCATTCGAAGCTTCTCTATATTAGTCTGCATGTCCTGTACTTCAACAGAGTCAACAAAGACCTCACCTTCTTGGTATTGTTCTAAATTATTAATACATCTGATTAAGGTCGACTTACCAGAACCACTCGGCCCACAAACGACAACTTTTTCACCAGTTTTTATTTCCAAATTTATATCTTTTAGAACGTGAAAATCACCGTACCACTTATTTAAATTATTGATTTTTATCATTAGTGACCTCTTTGTAATTCTTGCTCAACTTTCTTAGAAAACTTCCCCATTTTTGAGCAAATAATAAAGTATATCAACGCGCATAAAAAATAGGCTTCAACACTAAAACCCAACCACTTACTATCGGTCATACTTGCTTTAGTGGTCCCCATTAAATCAAAAAGAGCAATGATAATAACAAGCGAAGTATCCTTAAACATCCCAATAATAGTGTTAACTGTCGGAGGTATAACCTTAACCAAAGCTTGAGGTAAAACGATAAGTCTAATAATTTGAAAGTAATTTAATCCGATTGACTTTGCCCCCTCCCATTGCCCCTTTGGGATTGAATTCAATCCACCTCGGATCACTTCTGCAAAGTAAGCAGCCGAAAAAAGAATAATAGCAATTTGGGCCCTAAAAAGTTTATTAATAGTTACACCATCAGGTAAAAATAAAGGTATTAAAACTGAAGACATAAAAAGAATGGAAATAAGAGGAACCCCTCTTATAAGCTCGATATATATAATTGATAGGTATCTTGGAATAAGTTGATTAGATGTTCTGGCCAGTGCCAAAAAAATGCCCACAGGGTAACTAAGTGCGATACCAACAATTGATAAAAGTAAGGTTAGAGGAAGCCCCCCCCATTTGGATGTAGGAACAAAACTATCGTTAAAGCCCCGAAGAAGCAGAATATAGATAAACATTAACGCTAAAAATTTAAAAAAGAGGAGATTATTCCAATTTTTTTTCTTCGTAAAATGTAACCATCCTAGAATTAAAATAATTATTCCCAAAATGGGGCGTATCAGAAACTCTCTGGGGTAAACGCCAAATAGAATAAAAACTAATTTTTCTTTTAAAAAGGAAACGCAGGCACCTGTTGAGCTTTTGCAAACACTTGCATCACCAACCCAAACCCCTTCAATAATGAGCCAATTAAAAAAATAACCTATAATAAAAAAATAAATACAAAAAATTAATAAAGAGGCCACAGAGGATTCGAGGTCATTAAAATATTTTTTTCTATAATCTTTAAGCACGAGAACTTCTTCCTAAAAAATTAAGTGTAACTGAGCTTATTAGGGAGAGACTTAAATACATTGCCATAATTAGTCCAACAAGCTCAATCGCCTGTCCGGTCTGATTCATTGAGGTATTCGCAATAGAAACAAAGTCTGGGTAACCAATGGCCACAGCAAGTGATGAGTTTTTAGTTAAATTTAAAAATTGAGAAATTAAAGGTGGTAAAGAAACTTTAAAACTTTGTGGTATAATAATAAAGCGAAGTAATTGATAATCATTAAGGCCTATACTTCTCCCCGCTTCCCACTGTCCTTTATCAATCGCCAGGATTCCAGATCTAATAATTTCGGCCATAAAAGCACCTGTGTAAATTGTGAGCCCTAAAAACAGTGAACAAAACTCTGGTGATAAACTTTCTCCTCCAGAGATATTAAAACCCTGGAGTGTAGGATGAGTAACAGTGAAAAGCTGGTTAAAAACGAGCGTTATTATCCAAAGAGAGAATAAATTTAAACAAATAAAACTAGGTATTTTGTATTTTTTAATTCGAATTAAACAAAAATACAAAATACCGACAAGGAAAATCCCTGTAATAAAAATGAAGATAAATGTAACAAATGTTGAGGTGAAAATAGGAAAATAGAATCCCCTATTGGTCAAAAGTACCCCTAAAAACGATTTTGCCTCTTTGACGTTAGGAAAAATGTCGGTAAACAAGGCATACCAAAAAAATAGTTGCAGTAATAGAGGTATATTACGAATGATATTTATATAGTTTTCAGCAAAGCTTTTAAGCGCATGTTTTTTTGAAATTCCCATAACGCCAAAAATGAGCCCTATAAAAAAAGCAAAGAAGCAACCAACAACGGCCATTTTTATCGTGTTTAAAAACCCAACCAATAGAGCCTTTTCATAGGTATCAAAACTATCATAATCAACTAGTGATTCACTTATTTCAAACCCTGCTTCGTAACCTAAAAAGGAAAAACCTGTAGCAATATTTTGGGTATTTAAATTTTCCTGCAGTTGAGAAAACAAAACATAAATAATTCCACCGACAAGAAATAAGGTCGTCGTTGAAAAAATAATTGAGGATAGTTTATATTTAGCCTTCACCTAACAAGTTATTCTATCTAACAGGCGGAGCGTATAACAGTCCACCCTTTGACCAAAGATTATTTAAACCTCTATCGAGCTTTAACGGTGAGTCTTTACCTACATGACGTTCAAAAATTTCACCATAGTTCCCCACATGAGAAATTGTATTCTTTGCCCAAGCCTCATCTAGTCCAAGAGCTTTACCGTTACCACGCGAGATTCCTAAAAACCTTCGTACTCGTGGATTTTTCGATTTGGAGAAACTTTTAACATTCTTCGAGTCAATTTCTAGTTCCTCAGCTTCGATTAAGGCATAAATAGTCCACTTTACGACATCTAGCCATTGATCATCACCGTGCCGAACTGCTGGAGCGAGAGGTTCTTTAGAGATAACCTCTGGCAATATCGTATACTCTCCAGGGTTTTTCATTTTTGACCTTTCACTCGCAAGTCCCGACCTGTCTGTTGTCAAAGCGTCACAACGCCCTTTTATAAATGATTGATTTACCTCTTCATTACTTTCAAAGACGACTGGCTTAAGCTTTAAACGATTCGACCTGAAAAAGTCGGCCATATTTAGCTCTGTCGTTGTGCCTTGTTGAGTACAAACACTCGCCCCATCAAGCTCCATCGCACTTTTTATTCCAATCTTTTTTCTGACCATAAATCCTTGTCCATCAAAAAAAACAATTGGGGCAAAATTTATTCCCATTTGGGTATCTCTAGATAAATTGTGCGTTGTATTTCTAGAGAGTAAATCAATTTCCCCTGACTGTAGTGCGGTGAACCGCTGCTGGGCATTTAATGAAACATAATCTACTTTTTTTGGATCATTAAAAATGGCCGCCGCTATAGCACGGCAAATATCGACATCAAGACCTCTCCACACGCCTTTTGAATCAGGGGTGGAGAATCCCGCGAGGCCAGTACTCACACCACAGCGAAGTGTCCCTCTTTTTTTAACGACATCCAATGTTCCAGAAAAACAAATTCCACTTAAAACGATTGAGAGGATAATTAAGCTACTCTTCACAATTACTCCAATTTAATTATTCGATAATTGACGTATTAATAAAATCTTTTCGTAGGCTTCATTTATTTCACCACGGTCAATACTTCTTAATGCTTGGTTACTCAAAACATTAATTCTTTGAATAACTCTTCCTCCTCCGCCTTCGGAGTCTCTGCCACTATTTCTCATACAAGCGATTCGTTCATCATCAAAATTAAATTCATCACAAAAATTTGCTTCATTTAATGTGTATTCTTTATCAGCACTTACTTTTATACAGTTAAGTTTTCCCCCGTTAAAGCGAGCACGTATACAAACGTAGCCGGCATCAATATCAACATATCGACCTCGAATAAAATCTAGGCACTCTTGTCTATCACTTGAAAAAGAGATGTCATTACAAACTTCTTCACCTGTTTCAGAATAAGCCTTGTTAAATGAAAAAAATAAAACGAAAAAAAGCGACGATATTAAAAACTTTTGCATCTATCTTCCTTGATAAATTAAATATATTTTATTTTAGCCCTAGGTTAGCCAATTGAAAAATCAATTTCGTGCTGTTTTAGCATTCTTAAAAGTTTCGCCTTAAATACCTTCTCTGAGAACCTTTGACGCATTAATTGATCGTGTCCTTTTGAAATAGACATTTTTTTTACTTCTTTCAGGGCCTGAGAGAAGTCCTTTACAGTTTTGATAAAACACGTTGATTCAGGAACCAGTACCCGAGAGTTTAACTCGGAAAAGATTGATACAACAGGAACACCAGATAAAATTGCTTCAATAGCTCCAAAAGGAAAAGTAAACCTCATCCCATGAACATAACAAACTGCTTGGTGAAATTGAGGAAGTAGCTCCCCTGAGCATGGATGCTCTAAATGAAAAAAATCCTTCGTTGAAAAACCAGTTGGTAGATAAGTTAAAACAAAGTCATGTCCAAATTCACTAGTTATTTCTTTTAGAACCCTAATTTCCTTTTCGGAGAAACCATTAGGGTTAACGATAATACTTTTCCCCTCTTTTTTATCAAAGGTAGGGCGCCAATCATTTACATTTACAAAAGGACTAACTTCCTTATTCAATGACTCTCTGGGGTTTACACAATAAATCGTCTCCTCAGTCTTCATATGCTTCAATGAGAGTCTTTTAATGGAGCTTGAAAAAAATTTTGCCATCAGGCTAGATGCCCTCTCTTCAAAGATATTTTCGACATGAATATTTAGCTTCTTCGAATTTTCACACTTAGAAATACACTGTGCCAAACCTGAGCTTATTGAAATAACTGCATCAAATGAGCAGGGAACTTTTAACGTTTTAATCGCCTTGGGTATTAAAAATGCTTTTGTTCTAAGGTCTTCAATACTTTCCACCTCATTACTTAAAAAGCTTGAGCGAATTGGGTGCATTTCAAGCGGACCTAAAACCTTTCCTTTTTTATGCGCCAATGTATAGATAGTTGATTTTGGATACAAGTTGGCCACAAGCTCAATTATTGAATGTGTTGGTGTTCTTTCAACTAATTGATCACAAACGATGGCCACTTTCATAAATCACCCTTCCTAATATTTTTTGAGCTGAATAACTGTGGAGCCCAATACTAATGTAATCCCACCTAGTATTTGAACCCAATCTAAAGTTGTATGTAGAAATAGCCAATTTATAACAACGGCACACAAAGGAAAAAATAGTTCTGCCAAAGTGGCCATTTTTGCAGGTATTTTTGCTAAACCTCTATAATAAAAATATATTCCAAACACTCCACTTAAAAAAACTAAGACAACCATTTTGGTGAGAAAGTCACTTTCCACTTTAACTAAGCTAACACTTGGTAAAAAGACTAAGCAGGCGGAAAGTCCAAAAATGAATCGTCCCGACATTACTTCTGGCACAGAGAATCCTTGTTTGGATAATTTTTTTCCAAATACGGTCGCACTTCCCCAACCTAAAACAGCAACAAGTGAGTAACCAACACCAAGTAAAGACTCTCTTGAGCTAAATGTGTATTGAAGAGCTTTAAGATCAACGGAGCTAAAGATTTGTTGATAACTTATGACAAATCCCCCGATAACACATACACCGGCCCAAAAAAGAAAACCTCTACTAATTTTTTCTTTGAGAAAAAAGCTAGAAAGCGTAATTGCAACAGCAGGTTGGAACTTTTGAAGAAGTATGACAATTGATGGGTTCAGAAGAGAAAATGCTTTCGTAAATGAAAGCGTCGCAATAGCAGAGCCCAGTGAGCCAATAACAAGAAAACTAGAAAAATTTGATAAATTAAAAAGTCTTTTATTTTTTATGAGCTTATAAAACGTCGGTATAAACAATAAAGATAAAAATAAATGCTCAAAAAAGACGATGGTCACCGCATTAAAACCCTCTCCAAGAAGAGGATATCGAATTAAGGTATCTAGTGCCCAGGTCAAGCAAGCAAGAAATATAAAGAAAACGCCCATCAATCAACAACCTCAGTCAAATTTGTACAATTAATCTGTTTTAAAAAAAAGTCATCAAAAGTAGCGTTGGCCTTTTTTGCTACAATTTCTTTTTTAAGCTTTTTTCTCAAACCGCCTCGCATTTTTCTTTGCTCTTTAGTTAGAGGCACACTCGGCAATAACCCAAAATTGATGTTTGTTGGCCTTGGCTTCTCCGCTGTCATCACATAGTTGACCAAAGCGCCCATCGCTGTCTCTACCGGAAATTGGACCGGATCCATTCCCTGAATCTTTCTTAAGATTTGGTAACCAACATAGATCCCCATACTTGCAGACTCAGTATATCCCTCAACTCCGGTGATTTGCCCTGCGAAGTGAATTTGGGGAAATTCTTTTGAAGAGAAATCGAAATTTAATAAGTTTTTTGAATGGAGAAACGTATTTCGATGAACACTACCTAGGTGCATGAACTTTGCGTCTTCAAATCCTGGAATCATCTTAAATACACGAACTTGTTCACCGTATAAAAGCCTATTTTGAAATCCAACAATATTAAAAGCATCACCTTTTAGATTCTCTCTTCTTAGCTGAATGACAGCATAAGGTTTTTCCCCATCAAGGTCTATAGCAAGTCCCACAGGCTTCATTGGGCCAAACCTAAGTGTCTCTCTTCCTCTTTCTGCCATTAAATCGACTGGTAAGCATGACTCAAAGTAATTAACTTTTTCAAAAGAGGCCATTGGCACTTTTTTTGCCGCGAGGAGCTCGTCAATGAATTTCTCGTACTCCTCTTTATTCATTGGAGCATTGAGATAATCAGGAACCTTCCCCTCCTCAATATCTTGATACCGATCTTTAAAATAAAGTTTTTTATAATCAAGAGAGTCAGCATCAACGATTGGTGCAATAGCGTCATAAAAATGAAGGTCTTCTTTGGTTAAAACATCCTCAATCCATTTAGTTAAACCGTCCGTTGTTAATGGTCCGGTAGAAACAATCACAAAGTCAGCATTATACTTTTTCTTTGCCGCTAAAGGATCAGTTATTTCATCATCAATAATTGTAATATTTGGGTGAGAAGATAATTCTTTAGTTATTAGCTCAGAAAACTTTTCTCGGTCTACGGCAAGAGCGTTCCCTGCCGGAACAGAGGTTTTTCTTCCGCACTCTAAAACTAGTGATCCCATTGAGTCCATTTCATGCTTCAAAAGTCCATGGCCGCTGTAAGGATCCTGTGACTTCAACGAATTAGTACATACTAACTCTCCAAAACCATTTATTGTCTGCGCCGGGTTTTTCTTTTTTCTTTTCACCTCTACTAAAGTGACCTTAATGCCATTTTTGGCCAAAAAGTAAGCTGCATCAGAACCAGCAAGGCCAGCACCGATAATTAACACATTTTTATCTATTGAATTTTCCATCTTTTTCCGTCAAATTTGCTTGAAATATCGTATATTTAAACCAAGTGGTTTATCACTTATTTGGCACATATCGTCAATGAGGCATGAAAAAGGAACTGGAATGAAGTTTATCCTACATCAACAAGATATAACTATTGGAGACCTAGACAGAGCCTATGAGCTTATCACTGAACAAAAGTCGTTAAAAGATTCTGTTATTCATTTATGGCCAGAGATGTTTTTAGGCGGCTACCCTCTTCAAGATATCGTTTTAGATAAAAGCTTTATTAAAGCTTATCAAAACACACTAGAGAAAATACATGAACATTTTTTACAAGCGACGGAGTCAAATCAGTACCATTTTTTTGGTGGTATTGACTACAAACTCACCGATAATGGCCTACCTGCAAAAATATACAATAGTGTATACCTAGCGACCCCAGGGGAAGGAATAAAGAATATATACCACAAGAGATTACTTCCAAATTACGATATATTTGATGAGCAAAAATACTTTTCCCCTGGTAAAAATAACTGCTTTGTCCAAATAGAAAATAAGAATTTTGCGATAATTATTTGTGAGGACATGTGGCACTCCACAACCCACTCAATTGACCCAATTGAGCAAATAAAAAATGAGATGCAACAAAATAATATTCAAGTCGATGGAGTTATAAACCTGTCTGCAAGTCCCTATTCATTAGGAAAAAGAGAAAGTCGAATAAAAAGGGCCAAATATATTTCTCACCAATTAGACGCTTCATTTTTTTATGTAAACTCTTTAGGTCTTCATGATGAAATACTTTTTGATGGAAGAAGTTTTTTTTATGACGGTAACTCGGTTACTGAGTCTAGTCTTTTTATGCCTCAAGATTTAGAAGTTAACTTAAAAGAGTATGTCCCAAAAAATTCATTACCCCAACCAAGTGATTCTAAAAATACCTGGGAGAACCTATTTTCACCAAGGATTGATAAAGATCAAAAAAAATTAATGCCATTAAGTGAGGAAGATTTTGAAGAAATCATTTCTGCCCAGATGTTTGCAATAAAAAGCTACCTTGAAAAAGTCAATATCAAGAAAATAACAATTGCTCTATCAGGAGGTGTCGACTCTGCTTTAGTACTTGCCCTCGCCTACTTATCAAACCGAAGATATAACTTTGGAAGTATCGAAGCGATTTATATGCCAAGTAAGTTCTCCGCTCTTGAAAGCTATGAATTATCCAAAACGATGTGTGATTTTCTTGGTGTTCGTTTTTACAATTACCCCATCAAGTTTCTCCACCAAAACCTAAAAATAGGTTTCAATGAAAACTTTAATCAAGAGCTATTGGGCTTGGCCGATGAAAATATACAGTCTCGACTCAGAGGTAATATACTTTTCGCCAGAAGTAACCAACAAAACTCTATTGTACTAAATACATCAAATAAATCTGAGTTGGCGGTGGGATATTCAACAATATACGGAGATAGTGTGGGTGCCCTTTCCGTGCTTGGAGACCTGTTTAAGTCTGAGGTTTATCAACTTTCAGAATTCTTAAACAAGAAATGTGAGAGTTTACTTGGAGGTAACATTATACCAAAAGGTATCATAACGAGACCACCATCTGCGGAGTTAAGAGATGACCAAAAAGATGAGGACTCTCTTCCCCCGTACGAACGTCTTGATTTTTTCCTTGAAGGCCTATTGAGTCATCAAGTGACCGCCATGGATCTTGAAAATTATGGCTTCGATCCGGAAGAAATTACAAATACAGTTAACTTATTAAAAAGAAGTGAATACAAGAGATTTCAGTTTTGCCCTATTGTAAAACTAAAAAACAAAAGTTTTGGCTTCGGACGAAGGGTTCCAATTCTTAAAAAATAGAAAATATTTAAGATGGTAAAAAAAATAATCAAAGAAATTAACCTTCCTGCAATAGGCTTAAGTTATTTTGCTCTTTTTTCATTAGCGATTATTGAAAACTCAAAATCCCCTATTTATCCAAATTTGTTAAGTGAATTTAACCTTTCCCATCAACAGGGTTCTTGGGTATTTACTCTCGCCTCTATTCTTGGAATTTTTGCTACGGCCTCATCTAAAATCTGGCTCGTAAAGCTAGGGGTATTTAGAGCAAAGAGGTATCTTGCGATATTCTTAACAATTGGAACAACTCTATCCGCAGTATCTCTAAATAGTCTTCACTACTTTTCTGTATTTCTTATAGGCTGTGCTTTCATTGGTTTCGCGATGGGCGGTCTCAGCATTACAATGAATCTAATAATAGATGAAAGTGTCCCTCCTCGGTGGCGTAGGCAGGCATTTTCAGGCTTACATAGTCTTTATGGGCTTGCCTCATTTTTTTCACCAGCAATTATCATATTAATTGGAAATCTCGGTTTCTCTTGGCAAAAAATTTTTCATGCGCTCATCATCTTTCCCGTCCTGCTAGTCATCTTCACAAGAAATAAAAAGTTCCTTCCTAAGGTAAAAAAAGCAGACTTAGAAAAGAAAAGTGACGATCAAGTCATTGTTAATCAGAAACACTTTTCCATTAAAAATGTATTACCGTTCGCTTTTCTTTTAAGTTTTTACGTCAGTGCTGAAGTAATGCTCAGTTCAAGATTTAGAGTCTATACCCAAGCAATCTGGCCGATAGACGAGACGACATCTCAGTCTTACCTGGCCTCCTTTTTTGCTTTTTTAACCTTGGGGAGAATAATTTTCGTCTTTGTCAAAGTACCTTTTTCTAATAGAAAGTTACTTTCATTGTCACTTATACTTAGCCTGATTTTTTTATTTATTGGTGTAAAAGTTGACCCTATAGGCTTTTCACTTATTGGGTTATCCATGTCTATATATTTTCCATGCGCCCTTGACCTGATTTCAGAATCCTTTCCAAAAGCAGTGGATAAGGCTTTGCCTTTTGTTCTAAACGTGATTGCAATAATGTTACTTGGGGCTCACTTTCTAATAGGGGCCATGACAGATACATTTGGTAATTTTTCAATCATTTATGCAGTGACGACCTTCATGATTATTGCAATATTTTTTATCTTTCTAAGCAGTGCTCAACCATCCAAACTAACTTCTACAGAATAAGGTTTCCATACGCCTCTCCACTTATTAATACCTGCAGTTTGAATTTTACCATCTAGTGTTTCAATTTTTAAATAGGTAAACTGTTGTCTTTCTTGATGCATCCCTGCATCTACATTTGGAATAGGGTTCCATGTACCGGTGTTAAAATAAAGCTGCCCCTCAGGGTACCTTCTCCACTCAACCAAGTGCGTATGTCCCATAACAACAACGCGTAAATCCTTTCGCTTTTTAAGGATAGACCTCGCCTTTGCCCCATACTTCGGATAGATCGTAATTTGCTTTAATATTGCTAATGTTGTCTTGTAATGTCTGTTACCTTTTGTATATTCATCATCTCTGGTCCTTAAAATATAACCAATAACTTTTTTAACCAATGTGAGAAAGAATAAAAAGTCATGAAATAAGCACCATATGACATAACTAGTAAGCGGCCTGACTCTATCAATAAAGGGACGCTCTTTTTTTAAAAGCGGCAATACATTAACACAAAACAAACTTCCCCAAGGTAGGTTTAAGTACTTATTACCATCTGGTCCGTCAATAAAATCTCCTGATGCGGGCGTCGCATTTATCACTTCAAAACGGTGGCCATGTTCAAAGTAAATCCCCTCACACTCATAGTTTAAAACGACGTCTACTTGGCCCAGGATTTCACATAGATACTTTTGAGCTTTTTCAAAAACAAGTCCAGCATCATGATTGCCAATCGTAAATACCACTTTGTTTTTCTCCAATTTATTGAAGTCTCTAAGGCTATTAAAAAATACTTCGTGACCATTTTTTATTTTTTCAATTGATCTTAAAACATGGCCCTCATCAATTAAGTCGGTAAAGATCCCCAGATGATCTATTTGGATTAAGTTAAAAATATCACCATTCAAAACAAGAGTTACAGCCTGATGTTTATAATCACCCGTGGAATAGAATTCTAAAAATCCCTTGAAGTCATCATCCTCAAAAAAGTCTTCTATCAAATTTTTTTGACCTCCGGATAAAAACTTTCCCTTCCCTAGGTGTAAATCACTAACTGACAAATAAATCATATTGCTTCTTTCTTTTTTTTAATCTTTTTACAATTGAGTGACCTCTTCTCAACTCATCTTCAAGATCAATTTTATCACGAAATGATAAATCTAACCTGACAGTTGAACAGGTTATGACAAACTTATTATGATTTCGAGTAAAACAATGCTTGCAACCCATTAATATGTGCTCAACTATTTCATTACTGCTAACAATAAATTCATCTCCACCTAAACGATAAACCCTTGTTTTGTAATTTGTTAGTTCTAAATTTAATTGACTAATAAAACTAGCAAGTACATTAGATGCCTGGATTGGCCCTAAGTTATCATTTACTTTTTTAAAATTATCTAAGTCTAAAAAATAATTATATTTTAATAACTGCTTTTTTCGATAATCGATAAAAAACGTTCCCTCAGAATAAGTATCCGTAAGAGAGTCTTTCCTTGAAAATACATTTTTTCTAAAGTGCTGGGTTATTACTTTTTTTATTTCTAAAAATTTATCTACTCTATTGATCGTCCATTTCTTCATTTAGTCTTATCTCTTCAATTAAAACTGATTGATCCTCTTCTATTAAATCAATTGATCCACGAAGGGAAGAGATAACTAAACGGAGTCGTTCTTCAATTTCTTTTTTCTTCTCTAAAAGCTCTTGGTTTTTAACAGTCAAGGTCTCAAGATTAAACTGCAGTGATTCACCGGAGCGTCGAAGATCATTAATCTTTTCTTCTCTCGAGGTAATTTGAGCACGGTGATCAATTTCCATAAGTTCAACTTTAGACTCTAATGCCTTTTCCGCTGACTTATTTGAATTACTAATGGATCTGGCCTGAGATAAACTTTCTTCGTACTTATTTTTAAATACACGAAGTTTTTCTTCAAGAACTCTACGTTTTTCTTCACTAAGATCATATTTTTTTTGAAAGTCTCCGCCTTTTCTTTCATGCCGCTTTTTCAATATTTTATTTTCGACTTTTAGTTCTTCAAGCTCTTCGCGCAGCTGTATCACTTCTGTTTCACTTCTTCTAAATAAGTTACGCTCTTTTTCAAGCTCTCTTGAGAACTCATCTCTTTGAGCCTGCATAACTTCAAATTGATGGTAAATTTTATCTAAATCACTGTTTAAAAATTGACCTTTTGAAAATTTATTTGAGGAGTTACTTTCCTGTCCTAATTCATCTAAAGAGTCTCCGCCGACAGTAAGAGTTTGAGCTGAATTTGATTCTGTTTTTGTTAAAGTTGAAATTACTTTATTATTCATACTTGTTTTATAATCAAATTCTTCATTATTTGAATCAGTTAATTGATCTTCATTTGAAATAGAACTAACTAATGTCGTATCTATGTCGCCTGTTGCATCACCTGTGGCCTGAGAACTAGACATCGCCTGATCTGTCGCAGGTGTCGACATATCAGGAAAACCGAGATCATCCTCTGAGGGTAATTGACCTCCTTCTTCAGCGACAAAGGGTTCACTACTCTCGCTATCGCCACCTAAATCAAGCTCATCTTCGCTATCGCCACCTAAATCAAGCTCATCTTCGCTATCGCCACCTAAATCAAGCTCACCTTCGCTATCGCTTTCGCCAGTTAAATCAAGTTCACCTTCGCTATCGCCACTTAAATCAAGTTCACCTTCGCTATCGCCACTTAAATCAAGTTCATCTTCGCTATCGCCACTTAAATCAAGTTCACCTTCGCTATCGCCACCTAAATCAAGTTCATCAACATTATTTTTTGATTCAGATACCTCCTTACCTACAAGCTCATTGAGTGCATCCTCATCTGGGTCAGATGTTTCAAGCCCGTCAGTTGCATCAAATTCTAAATCATCTCCAAGATCATCTATACTCTCACCATCATCTTCTTCGTCCATAGAAGCACCAAGGCTTGCTTCCTCGTCACTAACCTCAAAACAAAGGCTTTCACTACTTGAACTACTCTCTGGAGCACCTTCAAATTCTAATTCATCTTCAGATTCTTCTAGAGAGTTATTTTCTTCCTCAAAACTTAAATCTTCTAAACTAGATTTTTTATCTTCTGACACTTTGTCCTCCGAGACTATTTCTTTGCTTTCATCTGAAGCCCCAAAGGAAACTGGGCCTTCTTCTTTTTTACTATCCATTTCGTTAGCAACATCATCTAAATTTGATTCAAAAAATTCTTCTTCATTATCTTTATCGCTACCTAATTTTGGTTGCGTCTCATCCTCTGAAAAACTTAAGTCAGTATCATCACCTATGCTCAATTCACTTTCAATCAAGTCTAAATCTTTATCTGTACTATCTTCTGATGTTACCAACTTATTATCTTTGAGCTCATCTTCAATCGAGCTAAGGTCAAATTTTATTGACGGATCCTCCGCAAAAGAGCTGCTCATGTTTTCTACTGGCGTACTTTCCATTGAGAAAACTTCCTCAACAAGAGAAAGGTAATCCGCATTTAAAGGAGCGGGCAAATACATATCCGCTCCTCGATTTTTCTTTTGATGCTCCGCGAGTTTTTCTGTTTCTCCGTCCTTACAAAGTGCGACTATTTTAATGAGGCTATTTTTTTTTGCTGAATTATATTTTTTTATATTAGAAATTTCGTCTAAAGAAACAACCACAATTGCCTGTTCATTATTTTCCTCAGCATGAGATAAAACAGGATCCAGTGAGTCAATTTCTTCTAATTGAATAGAAGAATCGACTAAAGCTCCTTTCATCAAAAAAACATTCAAGCTAATTCCTTAATAATACACAATATTTATATTCTATAGAGGAACAAAACTTTACTCCAAATGGGCAACATCATCCTAGAGTATCCTTGCAAAAGCTTGAGCTTATCCCTAAGATAATAAATAAATTTAATGGTTAAAAACTCATGAAACGAACTCTACAAATTTATATATTATTTCTTTCTTTTAGCTTCTCGTGCACTGCTAATTCTGCTGAGTTTTTTCCAGAAAACCTAATTCAGCTGGATGCTCATTTTAGTCATCACGTCGTTATCGCTGAAAAATCGACTCATCAACTATATCTCTATGAATATGAGGAAGGCTTTCCCAGGGTAATAAAAACTTTTCAAATGGCCACGGGGAAAATCAAAGGTGATAAACAATACTCAGGTGATCATAAGACTCCAGAGGGAGTTTACACTCTACGTAGCTTTATACCTCAAAAAAAACTTCTTAAGCGATATGGTAAAGAAGGAGAAATTTATGGTGTTGGTGCCTTCATCTTAGATTACCCAAATAGCATCGATATTATTAAAAAGAAAACAGGTGGCGGTATTTGGCTTCATTCAACGAATGATGAGACAAGAATAGCAAAAGGCTTAGACTCTAGAGGGTGTGTCGTTATCGCTAACGATCACTTAAAAGAAATATCCGCTTATCTGGAAATGAATAAAACGACATTTATTATTGTTGATAAAATCTCCTATCTAAAAAAAGATCTATGGTTAAAAGAAAGAATGGCCATTAAAACGAAGCTTCAAAGGTGGCTTGACGCTTGGAAAAAAGAAGATTTAACGAATTATATATCACACTACTCTAAGGATCTTTTTCACTCAAAGTTTAAAGGAAACTTTTCAAAATATAAAAGATACAAAAAGTCTGTATTTTGGCAAAAAGGATCTCCAGACATATCAATTGGTAATGTTTCTATATTCAAGCATAAAGATTATGTGAGAGTTAGGTTTGTTCAGGACTATAAATCATCTAAGATCAATGATACCGGGCTAAAAACATTATACCTCAAGATAGATAAACAGTATCAATGGAAAATCGTCCGAGAACTTTGGAGCAAACTTGATTCAACGAGCAAACAACAAAATCGTATGAATAACATATTTAAACCAAGTATGAGGTTTTTTACTACGGCCAGTACCCCTGGACATATTAATGAGTAATAACAAATCAAATTCTATATCAATTATTCTCCAAAAAGGTAGCATGCCGCCAAGGCACTACTGGTTTTACCCAAATACCATAAAAAAAATCCTCCTTAGTCTGTCTTTTGTCTTTACGTTAGTCTCCTCCGTCGCAGTTGGTTTAAGTCTTTTTTATGCAGGTGACTATTTTTCTTTCCTCTCAACAAAAGAAACTCTAGATAATAAAATATCTACACTAGAACTCGAGATAAAAGATCAACAAATGAAGTGGGACCTTGAAAGAAAAGAGCTTGAAGACATTGCATTAGACAAATCAAGTCGAGGACTTGGTAACCTACAACTTATTAAGACGCTTCCAGGGAAAACGGACTTAACAGAAAAAACCTTTGTTGAAGTAGATAATATTAAATTAACGAAAAGCAATAAGAACCTTGAGGTAAAATTTCACCTTTCTAACCAATCTGAAGAAAGTAGAATTAGTGGCCGTCTTTTCACCATATTTAAACACAGTAATAACCTTCGCATTTACCCTGCGCCTAAAAATCTTAACAATATTAAGTTTAACGAAGGTGAATTTTTCTCTATTGCCCGTTTTAGAAAATCATTAATACCGTTCAAAGAAATCAACCTAAATAAAACACAACTTAGTGAATCAGCTGTAAATATTATTATTTTCTCATTAGAGGGTGATTTAATTTTTGATAAGCATATTCTTGTAAAAGATATTCTGGGGCAAGAATGAATCCAGATCACTTCCAAGTCAAAAACTTTAACTTCATCGGGCTTAACTCCCAAACAGATGGGGATCTGTCCTTTTATGGGAAGACATATTTTTTTGGAAAACATCAAGGAAATATATTTCAATTAGATGAAGATGACATGACAATCCAACAAGAAGCAGAGATCAACGGAGACCTAACGGCTCATAATGCGAATATTTATGGAAGAATCTCGGGCAACATAACTATCTCCGGCACACTAAATATATTTAGTGGAGGTGTCGTCGAAGGGTCAATAAAAACTCAAAATTTAAATATTCACCCAGGTGCACTTATCAGTGGTGAAATAAATTCAGACGATTCTTAATCGTCTACAAAAACTTTTTAAATGGTATTACTTTCACTTTCCCTAGCGTTTTTAATTTTTTCTTAAGACTTTTTGGCCCGACAATTACGATTGTTTGCTTTTTCCAATCAAAAATTTTCCCCGTCATTTTCGCGACATCAGACATTTTAATTTCTCCAAGTTTAGCAGGTAAATCAAAAAGCTCTTCATGGGGTTTTTCTTGATGATCCATTTGAATTAATGACTGCATAAAGTGGGAGCTTTGCTCGAAAGAAAATGGAAAACTCCCAACCAGATACCCTCGACTTTGCTCAAACTCTTCTTTTGAAAACTTCTTATTTTCTACCGATGATAAAGTGCTTTTAATAACGTCGAGAAGTTCGACAATCGTATCATTTTTCGTAAAGGTCATTATTCCACTTCTACCATACTCTTTTTGACCGGCAGCAAAAGCACTCACGCTATATGAAAGCCCTGACTTAACACGAACAGACTGCATTAATTGGCTTGTAAAGCCTCCACCTAAAAATTTCGAGGTAAAAAGTAATAACGCATCATTACCTAACTCTTCTTTTTTCAGTAAACGCCCAATTCTAACCTGAGCTTGATTTGCGGAGGGTACTGTTACCAGATAGATTCCAGCATTTGAGAAATT